>Ga0207428_10000208_pt1 | contig 81781 bp, 74 predicted proteins | sample RhiMethybrSRZTD1_FD_187600 | JGI IMG/M metagenome (GOLD analysis project Ga0207428, IMG submission 187600) | Populus rhizosphere microbial communities from Tennessee, USA - Rhizosphere MetaG P. TD hybrid SRZTD1 (SPAdes) (version 3) | ecosystem: Host-associated > Plants > Roots > Rhizosphere >... | reverse complement strand
ATCGCGACAAGCTGGAGCGGGCGCTGGGCGGCATCAAGGACATGGGCGGCCAGCCCGACATCCTGGTGGTGATCGACACGCTCAAGGAGCAGATCGCCATCCAGGAAGCCAATGTCCTGCATGTGCCGGTGGTGGCGGTGTGCGACAGCAACTCCGATCCGACCAACGTCACCTACCCGGTCCCGGGCAATGACGATGCCACCCGCGCGATCGCGATGTATTGCGATCTGTTCGCGGGGGCGGTCCTGGACGGCTTGCAGCAGGAGGCGATCTCCCACGGCAAGGACATCGGCGAGGCGGAAGAGCTGCCGGCCGAAGCGCTGCCGACCCCGGCCGCGGGCGAGGAAGCGACCCAGGCGGCGAACGCCTGACGCGCTGCACGGTTTGACCCGATGGGGTGCTGGGCGGCGACGCACAGTGCCCCATTGGCGCATATGGCTCCAGAGCGTGGCTCAGGGAGCGTGAGGGTTGAGACGAAAGAGCTGAAAGGACAAGGACATGGCCGAGATTACTGCGGCGCTGGTCAAGGAGCTGCGCGAGATCTCCGGAGCCGGGATGATGGACTGCAAGAAGGCGCTGGTAGAGAACGGCGGCGACAAGGAAGCCGCGGTCGACTGGCTGCGCAAGAAAGGCCTCGCCGCAGCCGCCAAGAAGTCCGGCCGCGTGGCCGCCGAGGGTCTGGTCGGTGTCGCCGCTGACGGCACTCATGGTGCGCTGGTCGAGGTGAATTGCGAAACCGACTTCGTTGCCCGTAACGAGCAGTTCCAGGGTTTCGTCGGCGCCGCCACCAAGCTGGCGCTGGGCGCCGCAGACGTCGAAGCGTTGAAGGCCCAGAAGCTGCCGGGAGAGGGCCATACGGTCGCCGAAAAGCTGACGCAATTGGTGGCCACCATCGGAGAGAACATGATGCTTCGCCGGATGGCGAGAATCGGCGTCTCCAATGGAGTCGTGGTCGGGTATACCCACAATGCGGCCGCCCCAAATCTGGGCAAGATCGGCGTGCTGGTTGGGTTAGAATCGACGGCCGACAAGGCCAAGTTGGCGGCCTTGGGAAAGCAGGTTGCTATGCAAGTGGCTGCGGCCAGCCCGCAAGCACCCCAAGCGCTAACGGTGGAGGCGCTGGATCCGGCGGCGGTCGAACGCGAGCGCGCGGTGCTGAGCGAGCAAGCGCAGGCGAAGGCCGCTGGCAAGCCGGCTGAGATCGTTGCCAAGATGGTCGAAGGCGGACTGCGCAAGTATTATGAATCGGTGGTCCTGCTCGAGCAGCTGTGGGTGATGGACGATACCAAGAGCCGAGTGAAGCAGGTCATCGAAAAGGCGGGCAAGGAACTCGGCGCGCCGGTGAAGATTACCGGCTTTGTGCGTTTTGCCCTCGGCGAAGGCATCGACAAGGGCGCGTCGGACGCGGCTTAATCGCATCTAGAGCGAATCGGAATGACCAGGTGGGAGATCGGCGGATGGTGACGGAAGAACCCACGAAACTGCGCTACAAGCGGGTCTTGCTGAAGATTTCCGGCGAGGCCCTGATGGGGCAGCGTGAGTTCGGTCTCGATCCGGCCACCATCAACCGAGTCGCCGAGGAAGTGAAGCAGGTCCATGCCCTCGGCGTGGAATGCTGCCTCGTGATCGGCGGTGGCAATATCTTCCGCGGTCTGGCGGGTGCATCGCAAGGCATGCAGCGCGCTTCCGCCGACTATGTCGGCATGCTGGCGACGGTGATGAACGCCCTCGCGATGCAGAACGCGCTCGAGCAGATCGGCGTCCATACCCGGGTGCAATCGGCCATCTCGATGCAAGCGATCGCCGAGCCCTATATCCGCCGCCGCGCCATCCGGCACCTGGAAAAGGGCCGGGTCGTGATCTTCGCGGCCGGCACCGGCAATCCGTTCTTCACGACCGATACGGCGGCGGCGTTGCGGGCGTCCGAGATGGGCTGCCAAGCGCTGCTGAAGGGGACCAAGGTCGACGGCGTCTACAGCGCCGATCCGAAGCTGCACCCCGACGCCACGCATTTCCCGCGGATGACGCACCACGACGTGCTGTCGCGTGACCTCAAGGTGATGGACGCCGCCGCGATCTCGCTGGCACGCGAGAACAAGATCCCGATCATCGTCTTCTCGATCCACAAACCGGGCAACTTCGCGCGCGTCATGCTGGGCGAAGGCATGCATACTATCATCGGTGATGCACCGGTTCGTGCCGCGAACGGGTAAGGGCGCCGACCAGCAATCACAGGGGAACTGTCAGGGTGACGCATCATGACTGACGCCAAATTGAACGAATTCAGCCGCCGCATGGACGGCGCATTGGAAGCGCTGCGCAAGGAGTTCGGGGGATTGCGGACCGGCCGCGCCTCGGCGCATCTGCTCGACCAGGTCGTGGTCCAGGCCTATGGCAGCCCGATGCCGCTGAACCAGGTCGGCACGGTCAACGTGCCGGAGCCGCGCATGATCACGGTCAATGTCTGGGACCGCTCGCTGGTTGGCGCGGTCGAAAAGGCGATCCGCGATGGCGGCCTTGGTCTCAATCCGGCCAGCGACGGCCAGCTCGTGCGCGTGCCGATCCCCGAGCTCAGCCAGGAGCGCCGTACCGAACTGACCAAGATCGCGCACAAATACGCGGAGCAGGCGCGCATCGCGGTGCGCAACGTCCGGCGTGACGGCATGGAATCGCTGAAGAAGCAGGAAAAGGACGGCAAGATCTCCGAGGACGAGCATCGCGGGCTGCATGACCAGATGCAGAAGCTGACCGATGATCACGTGAAGAAGGTCGACGAGGCACTCGCCACCAAAGAAAAAGAGATCATGCAGGTTTGATGTGAGCCAGCCGATCTCAACGGCCGTCAAGATTGGAACGGCGGAAGCGCCGGATGGCGGTGCTGTTCCGCGCCACGTCGCCATCATCATGGATGGCAACGGCCGCTGGGCAAAGGCGCGCGGCCTGCCGCGCACCATCGGGCACCGCGAAGGCGCCGAAGCGCTGCGCCGCGTGGTCCGCGCCTCGGCCGAGTTCGGCGTCGATTATCTGACGGTCTTCGGCTTCTCGTCGGAAAACTGGAAGCGGCCGGCGGCGGAAGTCACGGACCTGATGGGATTGCTGCGGCTCTACCTCCGCAAGGAAATCGCGGAGATCGACCGCGAAGGCGTACGCTTGAGGGTCATTGGCGACCGAGAACGCCTGTCCGCTGACATCATCCGCCTGATCGAGGAGGCGGAGGGCCGCACCGCCGGCAACACGCGCCTCAATCTGACGGTCGCGCTCAGCTATGGCGGCCGAGCGGAGATCGTGCGCGCGGCCCAGCAGCTCGCGGAAGCCGTGCGCGCCGGCACGCTGGATCCGGAGAAGATCGATGAAGAGGTATTCCAGCGCCGCTTGTTTACCGCCGACATTCCGGATCCGGACCTGGTGATCCGTACCAGCGGCGAGAAGCGGATCAGCAATTTCCTGCTGTGGCAAAGCGCCTATGCCGAATACGTCTTCATGGACAAGCTGTGGCCGGACTTCGCGGGCGAGGATCTGAAATCCGCCATTGTTGAATTCGGCGGCCGGAAGCGGCGATATGGCGCAGCCGACTGAGCGCCCACCGTCTGATACTCTTGGCGGCCTTACCAATCTTCAGAAGCGCACCCTGTCGGCGGCCGTTCTGCTGCCGGTGGTGATTGCGGCGGTCGTGCTGGGTCATCCCTATTTCACGGTGCTGGTCGCGGTCTTCGCAGGCGCTATGGCATGGGAATTCACTACGGTTGCGGCGCATGAACGGGTTGCGTCGCAGACGTCACCGATCCCAATGCCGTCTGTGCGCGGGTGGCGCTTGATCGCCGCGCTCGGCATCGTCACCGCGCTCCTCGCGGTCATCGCCACAGGGTTTGGCCGTCTGGAAGTTCCGGTTTGGGCCATCATTGTGCTTGGCGTCTTTGCGACGGGCGTGGCCGTCCTGGTGCTCAGCCGCAGGAAGGCGCTCTGGTTCATGTTGGGCGTCGTCTATGTCGCGACACCCGCGGCGGCGTTGGTGGCAATCAGAGCCGAGCCGATCTATGGCACCGCTTCGCTGGTCTGGATCGTTGCCCTGGTCGCGGCTGCGGACACCGGCGGCTATGTCGCCGGGCGATCCATCGGCGGACCGAAGCTGGCGCCGCGCATCAGCCCCAACAAGACCTGGGCAGGGTTGGGGGGCGCGGTGGCTGGCGCGGCCATCGTAGGACTATTGACGGCATTTGTGCTAAATCACACTAATGTGTGGATGTTAACCTTGATGAGCGCCGTCCTAGGCCTTTTCGAACAGGGTGGAGACCTTGTGGAATCAGCATTTAAGCGGCATTTTGGGGTCAAGGACACCAGCCAAATCATCCCCGGCCATGGCGGCGTATTAGACCGCGTCGACGGTCTGCTGGCGGTGGCGGTGGCTGTAGTAGTCGCGAATGAATGGACGGGAGGCAGTGTGCTGGCATGGTGACGAGAGAGGCCCTGAAGCCTGCGCCTTCGCCGCGCCGTGTCGCCATCCTCGGCTCGACGGGATCCGTCGGGCGCAACACCATCGACATCATTTCCCGTGATCCGGCCGCCTATGCGGTCGAGGCGCTGACGGCGCAGGAGAATGCGGCGCTGCTGATCGAGCAGGCGCGGGCCCTCAGGCCGCGTTTCGTCGCCATCGGAAACGAGGCTCACTACCGTACCGTCAAGGACGCGCTCGCCGGAACGGGCATCGAGGTTGCCGGCGGCCGCGCCGCGGTGATCGAGGCCGCTGCCCGTCCCGCCGAATGGGTGATGTCGGCGATCGTCGGTGCGGCCGGGCTGGAGCCTACTTTGGCGGCGATCAAGCGTGGTGCTGTGATCGGCCTTGCCAACAAGGAAACGCTGGTCTGCGCTGGCGCGGTGGTGATGCGCGAGGTGACGCGCTGCAACGCCGTGATGGTGCCGGTCGATTCCGAGCACAGCGCGATCTTCCAGTGCCTGGAACAGAAAAACGCGGAAGCCGTCGAGAAGATCATCCTCACCGCCTCGGGCGGGCCGTTCCGCCAGAAGTCGCTGGCGGAGATGGCGGAGATGACGCCCGAGCAGGCGGTCGCCCATCCCAATTGGAGCATGGGCGCCAAGATCTCCGTGGATTCCGCCACCATGATGAACAAGGGCCTGGAACTGATCGAGGCGCATTACCTGTTCGGCCTGCCGGACTCTCAGATCGAAATCCTGGTGCATCCGCAATCGGTCATTCACAGCATGGTGGCGTATCGCGACGGGTCGGTCCTGGCACAGCTCGGCAGTCCGGATATGCGCACGCCGATCGCCTATGCCCTGGGCTGGCCCAAGCGTATCGCGGCGCCGGCGGATCGTTTAGACTTCGGCAAGGTCAGGCAGCTGACATTCGAAGCGCCCGATGAGACGCGTTTCCCGGCGCTGCGGATTGCGCGCCAGACGTTGCGCGCGGGCGGCGGTGCAAGTTCCGTGCTGAACGCCGCCAACGAAGTCGCGGTCGCTGCGTTCCTGGGACGCCAGATCCGCTTCACGGACATCGCCGCGATCGCCGAGCAGGTGTTGAGCGAACTGCCGGGTGGCCAGATCGAGCGGCTTGACCAGATCCTGGCTTTGGATGCCGAAGCCAGGCGGCGCGCGACCGACGCGGTCGCTGCGCGCCGCAGGAATACCGCCGACTGACGTTCCGATAACCCGAACCCCGGACCACCCGCATCATGGATACTTTGGCAGCGATCCCACAATACGGCTTCTGGTTTCTGGCGCTGCTGACAGTGCTGGTGTTCGTCCATGAATACGGACATTACATCGTCGCGCGCTGGTGCGGCGTCCGGGTGGAGGTGTTCTCCATCGGCTTCGGCCCCGAACTGTTCGGGCGCACCGATTCGCACGGCACGCGCTGGAAGGTCAGCGCCATACCGCTCGGCGGCTACGTCAAGATGTTCGGCCAGGGCGCCAATCTTCTCGAAGGCGAGGCCGGCAAGGCAATGTCCAAGGACGATCGGAAGGTCGCCTTCGACTACAAGAGCGTGTGGCGCCGCATGGCGATCGTCGCCGCCGGCCCGATCGCGAACTATCTGTTCGCCGCCCTGGTCTTCGCCGTGATTTTCGCGGTCCATGGCAAGGAGGTCGCCGCCCCGGTGATTGGCGATATCCAGGCCGGGTCGGCCGCGTCCGAGGCCGGATTGCAGTCCGGCGACCGGGTGCTGTCGCTGAACGGCACGGCGATCGGCAACTTCGACGACATCCGGGAGTTCGTGCAGCTCAATCTCGACCAGGAGATCGCCATCACGTTCCAGCGCGCGGGCGCCGTCCAGACGGTTCACGCACGCCCGACGATCAGCGTGGAGAAGGACGCTCTCGGCAACGAACTGCGCCTGGGGCGGCTTGGCATCATGGCCGCGGGCAAGGCGGAGCGCGTGGAGTTCGGCGTGACCGAGTCGGCGGTGGAAGGCGTCAAGCGCGTGTTCGACATCAGCGGCGCCATGCTGAAGGGCGTCTGGCAAATGATAACGGGCGTCCGGCCGGCCGACGAATTGGGGGGCGTTCTGCGTATCGGCTATCTCTCGGGCGAGATCGCACAGATCGGTCTATGGTCACTGGTTTCCTTCGCCGCGATGCTTTCGGTCAATCTGGGCTTGGTCAATCTTTTCCCCATTCCGCTGCTCGATGGCGGGCATCTGACCTACTACGCGATTGAGGCGGCGCGGGGAAAACCGCTGGGCGAGCGAACCCAGGAGTGGGGGTTCCGTATCGGTATCGCCTTTGTGTTGGGGCTTATGCTGTTCGCGACCTGGAACGACTTGGTTTTTCTGGACGTGATCGGTAAATTGAGAGCCCTGTTCACCTAGGGGGTACTTTCGAAATGGCGTTTGTTCACAGGCTTGCGCTAATCGCAGGGATGCTTTTCTGCACCCTCGCCGTGGCCCTGCCTGGAGCAATCGCGCAGTCCATTTCCTCGGGCGACCCGATTCAGGAGATCCGCATCGAGGGCAATCAGCGTATCGAGCCGGAAACGGTCCGGTCTTATATGCAGATCAATCCGGGCGATCCGTTCGACGCCAGGCGCATCGACCAGGCGCTGAAGAACCTGTTCGGGACGGGCCTCTTCGCCGACGTCAATTTCCGGCGCGACGGCGATGCGCTGGTGGTGCAGGTGACCGAGAACCCGATCATCAACAAGCTGGCGTTCGAGGGGAACAAGCGCATCGACGACGATGCGCTGCAGCAGGAAGTCCAGTTGCGGCCGCGCGTCGTCTATACCCAGGCGCGCGTCCAGGCCGACGTTAAGCGCATCCTCGATCTCTACCGGCGCAGCGGCCGCTTCGCCGCGACGGTCGAGCCGAAGATCATCAAGCTGGACCAGAACCGCGTGAACCTGGTGTTCGAAATCAACGAAGGCGACGTCACCGAAGTGCGCCGCATCGATTTCGTCGGCAACAAGGTCTTCAGCGACAGCGACCTCAGGGACGAGATCGTGACGCAGGAAGCGGCCTTCTACCGGTTCCTCAGCACGACCGATACCTATGATCCGGACCGCCTGACGCTGGACAAGGAAGCCCTGCGCAAATTCTACCTTTCCGAAGGCTATGCCGATTTCCGCGTTGTCTCGGCGGTGGCGGAATTGTCGCCCGACCAGGAAGCGTTTTTCATCACCTTCACGGTCGAAGAGGGCGAGCGCTACAAGCTCGGCACCGTCGATATCAAGACGACGCTCAAGGACCTCGATCCCGAATCGCTGCGCGATGCGGTGGAGACCGACGAAGGCGAGTGGTACAACGCCGACCTCGTCGATGAGACCGTGCAGGCGATCAGCGACCGCGTCGGCAGCCTCGGTTATGCGTTCGTCGACGTGCGGCCCCGGATCGACCGGGATTCTGAAAACAAGATCCTGAACCTGACCTACGATATCCAGGAAGGCCCCAAGGTCTATGTCGAGCGCATCGACATTTCCGGCAATGTCCGCACCCAGGACAAGGTGATCCGGCGGGAATTCCGGCTTGCCGAGGGCGACGCCTTCTCCACCGCCAAGTTGCGCCGCACGGAGCAGCGCCTGAAGAACCTCGGGTTCTTCGAATCGGTCGACATCCAGGCCGTTCCGTCCGACAGCCCCGACAAGACCGTCATCAAGGTCAAGGTGGCGGAGAAATCGACCGGCGAATTGTCGTTCGGCGCCGGCTTCTCCACCGCAGACGGCCCGCTCGGCAACGTCGGCGTGCGAGAGCGCAATCTGCTCGGCAAAGGGTACGATCTGCGCGCGCAGGTCAACATCTCGGGCAGGCGATCGACCATCGACATCAGCTTCACCGACCCGTACTTCCTGGACAAGGAATTGTCCGCCGGCGTGGACGTATTCCACCGTCGCTTCGACCGCAAGGAAAGCTCATTCGAGGAGAACAATACCGGCACCAGCCTGCGCCTGGGCTACGACCTCGCCGAATACACCCGGCATACGATCTCCTACACATTCTCGTACGACGAGACGAAGAATGTCGATAACGACGCTTCCGACGTCATCAAGGACGAAGAAGGCACCGAATTCCGCTCCATCATCGGGCACGACATCCTTTACGACAGGCGGGACAGCAAGACCGATCCGCGCGATGGCTATTACCTCTCGCTCGGCACGGATTTCGCCGGCGTGGGCGGAACGGTCACCTATCTGCGCAATACCCTGGGCGGCGGTTACTTCATTCCGGTCACCAAGGAAGTGACGATCGGCGCGACCGGGGAGGTGGGGTATATCCGCGGCCTCGGCGATGACGTTCGGGTCACCGATGCCTTTTTCCTGGGCGGCCAGAACCTGCGCGGTTTCGCCACAGGTGGTGTCGGACCCCGCGATTCCGACACAAATGACGCCCTGGGCGGTAAATTCCGGGCCGAGGGAACCGTTCAGGCGGCCTTCCCGTTAGGCCTGCCGGAGGAGTATCAGATCCGCGGCCGCGTCTTCAGCGATTTCGGTACCTTGACGGGAACCGATTTCGAGGACGATATCGACCTTAACGACGATGCTACCCTGCGCCTTTCGGTAGGCGCCGGGCTGACCTGGGTGTCGCCCTTCGGACCGTTGGCGGTGGATTTGGCCTATCCGCTCCTGAAGGAATCGTATGACAAGGACGAACTCTTCCGCTTCAGCGTCGGTACGTCGTTCTAAGCGGACCTAAACTACTAAAATTGGAGTTGGATAACGTGCGCTCGATGAGAACTTGGATCATCGCCTTTGCCGTTGCGATTGCGACGGCCGCGGGCGGCATCGCCATTCCCGTTCATTCTGCTGTCGCACAGGCCACCGCCAATAGTGCGCCCCTGGTCGTCGGCACCATTGACCTGCAGGCGATCCTCAAGAGGTCCAAGGCCGGCCAGTCGCTGGAGCAAGCGCTGCTCACCAAGAGCAAGGCGATCAACGCGGATATTGGCAAGACCGAGAAGGATTTGCGTGCCGCGCGCCAGCAGCTGGAGCAACAGCGCAGTTCCATGCCTCCGGCCGACTTCCAGGCCAAGCTGGGCCAGTTGGAGAAGCAGTTCGACGTCTTGCGCAAGACCGCAAGCGCCAAGCGCAAGGAGCTGGAGCTGGCCCGCAACAAGGGCCTTGAGCAGATTTCCAAGTCGCTCGACGGCGTGATCCGCGATATCGCGCAGAAGCGCGGCTTGACGCTGGTCATCAACAAGTCGCTGGTCGTGCTGGCGGCGGAGAATTGGGACATCACGGCGGAAGTCCAGAAGGGTCTGGATGCCAAGTTGCCGAAGGTCAGCATCTGATCGGGGCGGGGCGATCATGAGCGAAGCGTCGTCGGAGCAGGGCATCGACATCGACGCCAAGGGCGTGATGAAGATGATTCCGCACCGTTATCCGTTCCTGATGATCGACCGCGTGGAAAACGCGGTCGCGGACAAGGGTTGTGTCGGCATCAAGAACGTCTCCATGAACGAGGCGATATTCCAGGGGCATTTCCCGACCGATCCGGTACTGCCCGGCGTCCTCATCATCGAAGCGATGGCGCAGACCGCTGCGGTGCTGGTGGTCCACACGCTGGGCGCCGCCTTCCATGGCAAGCTGGTCTATTTCATGAGCATCGACAACGCGCGCTTCCGCCGCCCGGTGGTGCCGGGCGATCAGTTGCGGCTCGAAGTGAAAAAGGATCGCCATCGCGGACCGGTCTGGAAATTCAACGGGATCGGCAAGGTGGGCGACCAGGTGGTGGCGGAGGCCGATTTCGCGGCCATGATCCGCGACGCATAAAAGGAGGCAGGACGATGAGCGCTGAATCATCGGGCCAGTTGCTGCACACCATGATCCGGGTCTTCGACCTGGAGAAGTCCATCGCGTTCTATACCGGCCAGCTCGGCATGAAGCTGCTGCGGCGCAAGGATTATCCCAGCGGCGAGTTCACTTTGGCCTTCGTCGGCTATGGCGATGAGGAGTCCAACGCGGTCATCGAGCTCACCCACAATTGGGGCCAAAAGGAGCCGTACCAGCTCGGCACCGCCTTCGGCCATCTCGCCGTCGGCGTGCCCGACATCTACGGCGCCTGCGAACGCATGGCCAAGGCCGGCGTGAAGATCCCCCGTCCGCCGGGACCGATGAAGCACGGCGGCTCCGTCATCGCCTTCATCGAGGATCCCGACGGCTACAAGATCGAGCTGATCGAGAAGAAGCCGGATTAGTTCGGTCGGCCCTGCCGCGATACCTGCTCGACGTCCCGGACGGCGCCGCGCGCCGCGCTGGTGGTGAAGGCAGCGTAGGCCTTCAAAGCGGGCGAGACGTTGCGCTGGCGGTGGGTCGGCTTCCAGGCCTTCGTCCCACGCGCCTCCATGGCCTTGCGGCGCTCCGCCAGCGCGGCATCCGGGATCGCCAGCCTGATCGCGCGGCTCGGGATATCGATTTCTATCCGGTCGCCGTCCTCCACCAGTGCGATCAAGCCGCCTTCGGCCGCTTCCGGCGAGACGTGGCCAATCGATAGGCCGGAGGTGCCGCCGGAGAACCGGCCATCCGTGATCAGGGCACAGAGCTTGCCGAGGCCTTTGGATTTCAGATAACTGGTCGGATAGAGCATTTCCTGCATGCCCGGTCCGCCGCGCGGCCCCTCGTAGCGGATCACAACCACGTCGCCGCTCTTCACCTGGCCAAGCAGAATCCCGGAGACCGCGTCATCCTGGCTTTCGAACACCCGCGCCGGGCCGGAGAAGACGAGGATGTTTTCGTCGACGCCAGCGGTCTTCACGATGCAGCCATCGACTGCGAGGTTGCCCTTGAGGACGGCGAGGCCGCCATCGCGCGAGAAGGCATGCTCGGCGTCACGGATCACGCCGCCGGCGCGGTCGAGGTCCAGCTCCTTCCAGCGTTTATCCTGGCTGAAGGCAACTTGCGTCGGTACGCCGCCCGGCGCCGCCATATAGAAGCGCTGCACGCTGGCGCTGTTCGATTGGCGAATGTCCCAGCGCTGCAGCGCGTCCCGGATGGTCTTGCTGTGGACGGTCGGCATGTCGCCATGCAGCAAGCCGGCGCGGTCCAGCTCGCCCAGGATGGCCATGATGCCCCCCGCGCGATGCACATCTTCCATGTGCACGTCGGACTTTGCCGGCGCGACCTTGCACAGGCAGGGCACCTTGCGCGACAGCCGGTCGATGTCCACCATGGTGAAATCGACGCCGGCCTCGTGGGCCGCGGCGAGCAGATGCAGCACCGTGTTGGTTGAGCCGCCCATCGCGATGTCGAGGCTCATCGCATTCTCAAAAGCTCGGAAGCTCGCGATGCTCCGCGGCAGGACGGTCTGGTCGTTCTCTTCGTAATGGCGCCGCGTGATATCGACGATCAGGCGGCCCGCTTCCAGGAAGAGGCCCTTGCGGTCGGCGTGGGTTGCGAGGACGGACCCGTTGCCGGGCAAGGATAGCCCCAGCGCTTCCGTCAGGCAGTTCATCGAGTTGGCGGTGAACATGCCAGAGCACGAGCCGCACGTGGGGCAGGCGGAACGCTCGATGGTTGCCACCTCGGCGTCGGAATATTTGTCATCGGCGGCGGCGACCATGGCATCGACAAGGTCGAGCGCCACGATCTTGTCCTTCAGGTTGACTTTGCCGGCCTCCATCGGCCCGCCGGAGACGAAGACGACCGGGACATTGATACGCAGGGCCGCCATCAGCATGCCGGGCGTGATCTTGTCGCAATTCGAGATGCAGACCATGGCGTCCGCACAATGCGCATTCACCATGTATTCGACGCTGTCGGCGATGAGTTCGCGCGAGGGCAGGCTGTACAGCATGCCGTCATGCCCCATGGCGATGCCGTCATCGACCGCGATGGTATTGAACTCCTTGGCGACGCCGCCGGCCGCCTCGATCTCGCGCGCCACGAGCTGGCCGAGATCCTTGAGATGGACGTGACCAGGAACGAACTGCGTGAAGGAGTTCACCACGGCGATGATGGGCTTGCCGAAATCGGCATCCTTCATGCCGGTGGCGCGCCATAGCCCGCGCGCCCCCGCCTGGTTGCGGCCGTGGGTCGTGGTCCTTGAACGGTAGGCTGGCATGATCGATTATTTCCGCTTCTCGATCGGCACGAACGGGCGCTCGCCGTAGCCGGTATAGAGCTGGCGCGGACGGCCGATGCGCTGGGTCGGATCCTCGATCATTTCCTTCCACTGCGCCACCCAGCCGACGGTGCGCGCGACCGCGAACAGTACGGTGAACATCGAGGTCGGGAAGCCGATCGCCTCAAGAATGATGCCCGAATAGAAGTCGACATTCGGGAACAGCTTGTGGGAGACGAAATAATCGTCCTCCAGCGCGATCCGTTCCAGCTCCATGGCGAGTTCGAGCAGCGGCTGATCACGCTTGCCGAGGGCATCGAGGACTTCGTGGCAGCTCTGGCGCATCACCGAGGCGCGCGGGTCGTAGTTCTTGTAGACCCGGTGGCCAAAGCCCATCAGGCGGAAATTGTCGTCCTTCGACTTGGCGCGCTTGATGAATTCGGGGATGCGGTCCTTGCTGCCGATCTGGCGCAGCATGCTCAGCACCGCCTCGTTGGCGCCGCCATGAGCGGGGCCCCACAGCGAGGCGATGCCGGCCGCGATGCAGGCGAAGGGATTGGCGCCGCTCGAGCCGGCGATGCGCACCGTCGAGGTCGACGCGTTCTGTTCGTGGTCGGCGTGGAGGATGAAGATCTTGTCCATCGCCTTCGCCACCACCGGATTGATCTCGTAATCCTCCGCCGGCACTGCGAAGTGCATGTAGAGGAAGTTCTCGGCGTAGGAGAGGTGGTTGCGCGGATAGATGAAGGGCTGGCCGACCGAGTATTTGTACGCCATGGCCGCAATCGTCGGGACCTTGGCGATCAGGCGGTGCGAGGCGATCATGCGCTGGCGCGGATCGTGGATGTCCGTGCTGTCGTGATAGAAAGCCGAGAGCGCGCCCACCACGCTCACCATCACCGCCATCGGATGCGCATCGCGCCGGAACCCGCTGAAGAAGCGGGTGATCTGCTCATGCAGCATCGTATGATAGGTGATGTCCTTCTTGAATGCTGCCTTCTGCTGGGCATTGGGCAACTCGCCTTCCAGCAGGAGATAGCAGACCTCCATGAAGTCCGAATAAGCCGCCAGCTCTTCGATGCGATAGCCGCGGTGCATCAGAACGCCGGCTTCGCCATCGATGTAGGTAATCGCCGATTGCGTCGATCCGGTGGAGCCGTAGCCGGGGTCGTACGTGAAGAGGCCGTGCTCGGTATAAAGTTTGCGCACGTCCACCACGTCCGGCCCGATGGTGCCTTTGAGGATGGGCAGATCCCAGGCTTGGCCCGTCCGCGTGTCCTTCACCGAGACATTGGCATAGGCCTTCGGCTGCTGCGGTGTAATCTTGGAATCGACGACCTTGATCTTCGGCTGCTGGGTTTTCAGCGCCGCGGAGGCGCCTTTTTTGGGCTTGGCCTTCACTGGAGTCTTGTTCTTTGCCATGGGCGATAGTCCTGGTGCTGAGAGGGTCACAGAAAGGTTAATACGCTTACCGTAGCATCGAAAATATTAAGTCGCGATGACCTATTTTGCCCTGCAGCAAAACCCCGCAGTCAGGCTCCCGCGATGGCATCGTCGATGCGGCCCAGCGTCTCCTCGCGGCCAAGAACCTGCATGACCTCGAAGATCGGCGGAGAGGTTGTGGACCCGGTCAGGGCGGCCCGCAGCGGCTGCGCAACCTGGCCCAGCTTGATCGCCTTGGCTTCGGCAAAGCCCCGCGCCTCGGCTTCCAGGTCGGCGCCGATCCAGGTGGGGGCAGCCGCCAGGGCGCCTCGCAATTCCTTCAGCACTCTTGAGGCATCCGGCGTCAAGAGGGCGCGTGCCTTGTCGTCCGGCATCAGCGGGCGCTTGAGGGTGTAGAATCGTGCGTTATCAGCAAGTTCCTTGAGCGTCTTGGCGCGCGCTTTGAGACCTGCCATCCCGGCCGCCAAACGCGGCTCGATCGCCGGATCGCCCGCAACACCCAGCCGTGCCGCGACCTCGCGGGCGAGGCGCGCATCGTCGGTCTGGCGCAGATAATGACCGTTCAGATTGTCGAGCTTGGCGAAATCGAAGCGCGATGGGCCGCGGCCGACGCCATCCAGGTCGAACCATTTTATAGCCTGCTCGGTCGAGATGATCTCGTCATCGCCATGGCCCCAGCCAAGCCGGAGCAGATAATTGCGCAGCGCCTCCGGCAGATACCCCAGGTCGCGATAGGCCTCGACGCCGAGCGCGCCATGGCGCTTGGAAAGCTTCGCGCCGTCCGGCCCGTGGATCAGCGGGATATGGGCGAAGCTTGGCGGCTGCCAGCCCATCGCCTGATAGATCTGCAACTGCCGGAACGTGTTGGTCAGGTGATCGTCGCCGCGGATGACGTCGGTGATGCCCATGTCGTGATCGTCGACCACGACGGAATGCATATAGGTCGGCGTGCCGTCGCTGCGCAGCAGCACCATGTCGTCGAGCTGCTCGTTGCCAACACGCACTTCGCCTTGCACCTTGTCCTGCACGACCGTCTCGCCGGTGGTCGGGGCTTTGAGGCGAATGACGGGCTTGACGCCGGCCGGCGCATCCTTCGGGTCGCGATCGCGCCAGCGGCCGTCATAGCGCATCGGCTTGCCGGCAGCACGCGCAGCCTCGCGCATCTGGTCCAGCTCCTGGGGCGTGCAATAGCAATAATAGGCCTTGCCCTGCTTCAGCATCTCCAGCGCGACTTCCGCATGGCGGGCCGCGCGCGCGAACTGGAAGACAGTCTCGTCATCCCAGTTGAGGCCAAGCCATTTCAAGCCGTCGATGATGGCCTCGATCGCTTCCCTGGTGGAACGCTGCCGGTCGGTATCCTCGATCCGCAGCCGGAAGACGCCGCCGTGATGCCGGGCATACAGCCAGTTGAACAAGGCGGTGCGGGCGCCGCCGATATGGAGGAACCCGGTGGGCGAGGGGGCAAAGCGGGTGACGACGGTCATTTGAGTGCAGTCCAATGGTGTTCTACGCCGTTGAGGCGGCGTGCTGCGGGGTTCTTAGCCATAGGACGTTCCCTTGGCAACTGACAGACGGGCTAATTGTCTGATACAGCTATCGCGTGTGCCTGGATTTGGGGGCTTAGCTGGGCCAGTGGATTGAAACCCTGTTCGCGGATCAGCGCCGTCTCTGGCCGGTCTGGCTGGCGGTTGCGTTCGGCACCGGTGTCGCCTGCTACTTTGCCTTGCCGGTGGAGCCACCGATCTGGATCGGCGGCGCTGCCCTCGCGATGGGCATCGGGGCTTGCTGGCTGTTGCGTGGACGTGACCCGATACTCGCCGCCGCCATTCTGGTGACGGCAGTCGCGGCGGGCTTCCTGGCGGGCACCGTGCGGACTGCGCAGTTCGATGGGCGCATGCTGCCGGCGCCGATCGAGCGCGCCTTGTTCGTCGGCGTCATCGAGCAGATCGAGCTGCAGCCCGCTGGTCAACGCGTGACTTTGCGCGACGTCGATATCAAGGACCTGGCGCGCGATGCGACGCCTTTGCGCATCCGGATCAAGACCGTGGTCGCTCAGCCGGAACTGCGCATCGGGCAGAAAGTTGGCGGCGTCGCCACCCTCGGCGCGCCCGGCGGCCCCGCATCGCCCGGTGCGTTCGATTTCCGTCGACAATCCTTCTTCGAGGATCGCGGCGCGACCGGTTTCGGGTTCGGCCGGTTGAAGATTCTGAAAGAGCCGGAGGCATCGCGCTTCAGCGGGATTACCCTCGCTGTTGCCGATTGGATCAGCGCGACGCGCTCCGCCATCGCGCTCAGGATCCGCGGCCAGTTGCCGGATTCCACCGGCGCGATCGCCATCGCACTGACGGTCGGCGATCAGACTGCGTTGCGGGCTGCCGACCTCAACGCCATGCGTGATTCCGGTCTTGCGCATTTGCTCTCGATCTCCGGCCTGCATATCGCAATCGCGGCGGGGCTGTTCTATTTCGTGCTCGCCTTCGTGCCATGGGTCGCGCTGCGTTACCCAGTCAAGAAATGGGCAGCAGCTTTGGCGATCCTGGCGGCGGCGCTCTATGCGGGCTTGGCCGGCTGGACCCCGCCGACCCAGCGCTCGATGGTGATGTGGGGCATGGCATTCCTCGCCATCATCCTCGACCGCTCGCCGATCTCGTTGCAGCTCGTCGCCTGGGCGGCGGTAGCGATCCTGCTGTTCCAGCCCGACACGCTGCTCGGCGCCAGCTTCCAGATGTCGTTCGCCGCCGTGTTCGCGCTGGTCGTCGTGTTCGACTGGCTGGGCCCGTGGTTTGCCGCGCGGCGCCAGGCCTGGGGCGAGGGGGCGAGCTGGGATGCAAAGCTGTTCGCCGTAATCGGCAACGCCATGCTGTGGCTGGCGACGACCATCGTCACCAGCTTCATCGCCGGCCTGGCCACCTTGCCGTTCGCTCTGTTTCATTTCGACCGGCTCTCGGTCTATGGCGTCTTCGCCAACGCGATCGCCGTGCCGTTGACCGCGTTCTGGATCATGCCATCTGCCGCTCTCTCACTGCTGCTGATGCCGTTCGGCCTCGAAGGCTGGGCCTTGCAGGTGATGGGCTGGGGCTGCGATGTGCTGCTGTGGGTGGCGCATTGGGTGGCGAGCTGGCCGGGCGCAATCGCGGTGCTGCCGGCGATGCCGAGCGTCGCTCTGGCAATCGTCGGCGCAGGCCTGCTGTGGCTGGGGATGGCACGCGGGCGCTGGCGCTTGCTCGGCGCCGCCGCCATCGTGGCCGCGGTGATGTCGGCGTGGATCGTGCCGCGCCCCGACATCCTGATATCGCCGAGCGGCAAGCTGGTCGCATTCCGCGCGCCCGACGGCAATCTCATCCTGAGTTCCAATCGCGCGGAGCGGCTGGTGCGCGAGACCTGGCTGCGCCGCAACGGGCAGATTCGCTTCCAGGATATCGGCGATCTGGACGGCACGGAGGCTTGGCTGCGCTGCGCCGGCGATGTCTGCGACTATGCCGGCCGCGTGCGGATATTCCTGTCGGATGCGCCGGGCCCGTGCGAAGGATCGGAACTCGTGATCATTCCGCGCGCGATCGCCGCAGGCTGCCCGGACGGTGCGATCGATCAGGCCGATTTGAGCGCGCACGGCGCGCACGCGATCTATCTGAAGGCGGGTGCGATCGAGGTCATCGACGCAGCATCGGCCATCGGCGATCGCCCGTGGGCGCCGCCAGCACTTTCATCCAACGACGAAGGAACGGATCAGTAGCGCCGCATCAAGCCGACGAGGCGGCCCTGGATGCGCACGCGGTCGGGGCCGAAGATGCGTGTTTTGTGCGCAGGGTTCGCCGGCTCCAGCGCGATCGAATCGCCCTTGCGGCGCAGGCGCTTCAAGGTGACTTCGCTGTTGTCGATCAAGGCCACCACAATGGTGCCGTTCTCGGCCGTGTCGCAGCGTTCGATCACCACCATGTCGCCATCATGGATGCCGGCATCGACCATCGAATCGCCTTCGACCGTCAGTGCGTAGTTCTCGCCACGGCCGACCAGATTGGCCGGCACGTCCACCGCGTTCGAATTGTCGCGCAACGCCTCGATCGGGGTGCCGGCCGCGATCTTGCCGTAGAGCGGAAGCTGCAGGGCGCTGCTGGGCTGCGCCGCCACCAGGGCGCCGGGCAGGGACGGCGTGAAATCGCCGCGGATGACATTGAGTCCCGCGCGCCGATCCTCGCCCGCACGGCCGGCCTGAGCTGCCTGAGCCGCTTTGGCGGTCTGATCCTCGGGTAGTCGCACGACATCAAGGGCCCGCGCCCTGTGGGGCAGGCGCTTGATGAAGCCGCGCTCTTCCAGGCCGGTAATCAGGCGGTGCACGCCAGACTTGGACTTGAGGCCCAGGGCCTCCTTCATCTCGTCGAAAGACGGGGAAATGCCGGTTTCGCCCAGCTTTTCCTGGATGAACTTCAGCAGCTCCCGCTGCTTGCGTGTCAGCATGACATCCTCGTTTCCCCACCGCCCTCCGGCGCCGTCCGAGCCTGTTGAAAGGCCGGGTCACCAGGGATTGCGATAGAACAAATCACAAACACAGGATGATGTTCTATTTTGGTTCTTGCGCCTCGTCAAGGCGTTTGTTGGGCGCCCTATGAGGAGACGCCCAACGCCCTTGCGGCCTACTTGCAAGCGGCCGTCACCATGATTTCGACTTTCCATTGCGCGCCGGCAAGCTTGGCCTCGACCGTCGCGCGGGCGGGTGCCTGTCCCTTCGGGACCCATTCGCCCCAGGCCTTATTCATCTCCGCAAAGGTCGAGATATCGGCGAGCCAGATGTTCGTCTTCAAGAGGCGCGTCTTGTCGGAATTGGCTTGTGCCAGCAGATCGTCGATCTGTTTCAGGATATTCTTGGTCTGCTCGTAGACCGATGGCGAAACCGGATCTTCCGCGACCTGGCCGGCCAGATATGCAATGCCGTTATGCACGACCATGTCGGCAATGGTGGTGGCGTCGCCGAAGCGCTTGATGCTCATGAGTCACTCCCTGATCTTTGTGGTGTTGATAAGAGGGTGGGGCATCATAGCGAGCCCGCCGCCACACACAATTCCCACGCTGCTTGTATTTTCGCCTAATTGCTGATCCCTTCGCCTTCATGACACCGATCATTCACGTCGATCGTCTGTGCAAGGACTACGAAGTCCATCAGAAGGAGCCGGGACTTGCCGGATCCTTGCGTTCATTCGTGCGGCGCAAATACCAGGTGGTATCGGCGGTCAAGGATGTGAGCTTCGATATCGGGCGAGGCGAGATCGTTGGCTTCCTCGGCCCCAATGGCGCGGGCAAGACCACGACGCTGAAAGTGCTATCGGGTCTGCTTTATCCGACCTCGGGCCAGGCCAGCGTGCTCGGCTTCACGCCGCATGAGCGCAAGGCGGAGTTCCTGAAGAGCATCACCATGGTCATGGGCCAGAAGCAGCAGCTCGCGTGGGACATGACGCCGGGCGATTCCTTCCTGGTGAACCAGGCGATCTACGACGTGTCGGACGCCGATTTCCGGCAGCGTCTCGCCGAGCTCACCGAAATGCTGGAGTTGCAGCCGATTCTGAAAAAGCCGGTGCGCAAGCTCTCGCTGGGGGAGCGCATGAAATGCGAATTGGCGAGCGCGCTGCTGCACGCGCCGAAGATCCTGTTCCTGGACGAGCCGACCATCGGCCTCGATGTCAACATGCAGCAGGCGGTGCGCCGGTTCGTTGCCGATTACAACGTGCGCACCGGCGCCGCGATCATTCTCACCTCGCACTACATGGCGGATGTCGAGGCGCTGGCGGAGCGCGTGCTGGTGATCGATGGTGGGCAGCTGGTGTTCGACGGCAATCTCAGCGCGCTGGTGGCGGAGCGCGCGCCGAACAAGGTGCTGAAGCTGCAGCTCGCGCAGCCGGTCTCGCCGGAGCGGCTGGCAGTGTTCGCGCCGGTGCGTATGATCGAAGGCCTGACGGCCGAATTGCTGGCGCCGCGCGGCAATGTCGCGGAGATCGCGGCGCGCATCCTCAACGACGTGCCAGTCGCCGACATCGCGATCGAGGATATGCCGATCGAGGAAGTGCTGGGCCGCCTGTTCCAGCGCCAGCCCGTGCCGGAAGCGGCCAAGTGACAGTGCCATCCTTCCGTGCCGTTCGCGCGCTGCTGGCGCTGAATTACGGGATCTCGCTGCAATACCGCGCGCAATCCGTGCTGTGGATGATCAACGGCACAGTGCCGCTGATCATGATGCTGATCTGGCTGCAGCTGGCGCAAGGCGGCGCGATCGGCGGCTATGACGCGACCACCTTCGCGCAATATTTCCTGTTCATGTTCCTGGCGCGGCAATCGACGCCGACCTGGGTGATCTATCTGATGGATCGCGGCGTCAAGAATGGCGAGCTGTCGCCCTATCTGCTGCGTCCGATGCATCCGGTCTGGCACTATGCGACCGAGCATTGGGGCGAGTTCTTGTGCCGGATGCCGATCATCGTGCCGATCGCCGCCGTCGGCCTCACCATCGCCGATGCCTGGTCTTGGTCGCTGCTGGCGCATCTGCCAGCCTTCATCCTCGGCATCGCTCTGGCCTGGATCATCAATTTCATGATGCATCTGACGGTCGGGCTGATCGCCTTCTGGTCGGACAATGCGCTCGGCTACGACACGGTCATCTATCAGCTCTACATTATGCTGGGCGGCGTGGTGATCCCCGTCGAGCTGTTCCCGCATGCGGTCCAGAACGTGCTGGCCTGGACGCCATTTCCATATGTGCTGGACTTCCCGGTGCGCGTGATGATCGGGCGCATCTCCGGCCTCGACGTGCTGGCTGGGTTCGGCATCCAGCTGTTCTGGATCGCCGCGCTCGGCACTCTGTTCGCCTGGGGCTGGCGCAAGTCCTTGAAGCGTTATTCGGCGGCGGGCGCATGAAGCGGCATCTGAAGCTCATCCTGCTGTTCATCCGCGCGACGGTGCAGATCCAGCTCGAATACCGCTCCGGCGTGTTCGGCCGCACGCTTGCAAACCTTCTCTCCACCGGCACGTCGGTGATGCTGCTGTGGGCGATGTTCCAGCAGGTGTCCTCGGTCGGCGGCTGGAGTTTCGATCAGGCGCTGGTTCTGGTCGGGATCGTGACCACGATCGAGTTCGTGGTGGAGATCTGGTTCTATCCCAGTCTCAGCAAGATCACGACATACGTCCAGCGCGGCGAGTTCGACGTGCTGCTGATCAAGCCGGTCGCATCGCAGTTCCTGGTCACCTTCCGCTATATCCAGGTGATGGAGTTCACCGGTCTTCTCATCGGTCTCAGCGTGATCGGGACCGGCATGTATCGCGTCGGCACCATCACGCCGATCAATATCCTGCTGCTGCTGGTGTTTCTGATCGCCTCGATCGTCATCATCTACAGCCTCTATCTGGCGCTCTCGACTCTCGCCTTCTGGTTCACCCGGATCGAGGAGGTGGCAAGCATGATCTGGCTGCATTCCACTGCCGGCAATTATCCCATCACCGCCTTTCCACCCTGGGCGCGCTTCCTCTTTACGTTCGTGTTGCCGGTTGCGTTCGTGACCAACGTCCCGGCCGAGGCCGCGACCGGCCGGCTGAGCTGGGAATGGGGGCTCGGCGGCCTTGCGTTCGCGACCTTTGCGCTCACCGGCGCGACCTGGCTGTGGAACAGGGCCATCCGGAACTACAGCAGCGCCAGCTCCTAGGGCGGGCTGGCACGGGCCTTGCGATACCTCCTCCAGGACGAATGCGGAGATGCGCGAAGATGGCCCATATTCCAGCCATCCAGCCTCGAAAAGGCACATCGGACCGGCAATATTTGCCGGGTCGCCGTGCATGGCAGCCGCTCATGGGAGGCCGATATGGCCGCTAGCACGATCGGCCTGGGTACCCAGGCGGGGGGCTACAACATCCGCGCGGATGTCCTCACCGGCATCCAGCAGGCGAGTGCCAATACCGGCGTCGACTTCTCCTATCTGATGGCGCAAGCGGCCAAGGAAAGCGGCTTCAACCCCGACGCCAAATCGAAGGCCTCCAGCGCCGCCGGCCTCTATCAGTTCGTGGAGCAGACCTGGCTGTCGGTGGTGCGCAAGCATGGTGCCGAATATGGCCTGGGCGATATGGCGTCCAAGATCAAGCTGGGCGAAGACGGCAAGCTACGCGTCTCCGATCCGGCCCTGCGCAAGGAAATCCTCGACCTGCGCCGCGACCCAACCATCGCGGCCGCGATGGCGGCGGAGCATGCCGCCGACAATGGCGAGCGGCTGGCGGCCAAGCTGGATCGCGATGTCGAGCCCGCCGATCTTTATCTCGCACATTTCCTCGGTCTCAACGGCGCGACCAGCTTCCTGCGCAGCATGGCGAGCAATCCCGACCAAGGCGCGGCAAGCCTGTTCCCGAAGGCGGCGGCGTCGAACCGCTCGATCTTCTATCGCGCGGACGGATCGCAGCGCACGCTCCAGCAAATCTACGACCGCTTCGAAAGCCGCATGACCAGCGAGATGGCGGCCTACGACGATCTCGAAGGAGCCGCGGCGGGGGCCGAGACCATGCTCGCCGATGTCCGCTCGGCACGCAGCCACGCGGGCGGCGCGACTGGCGACAGCGCGATCTACGGCAAGGCCAACGCGGGCGGCATCCTCTCGCCGCTGCTGCTCGTGACGCTGGCTTCGCTGCCGACCGGCCGCGATCGCGACGACGATGTCAGCGGCCAGCGCAGCAGCCTGTTCAATCGCGCCACCATCGGCAGCCCGACGGCGTAGCTCGTCGCACTCGTACTCGCCACTACTCCTCCGTAACCCGGGCTTGAGCCCGGGTCCATTGGGCAGTCGCTCGTGCGGCGGAAAAGTGGATCCCGGCTCAAGGCCGGGATGACGTTTGGGAGGAGTGGTGGTGACGGAGCGTAACCGCGAATACCTCAGTGCCGATCCACCAACTGCCGACCCTGATCGGTCAGCTTGCAGACCAGCCAGTCGGGCTTCAGCGGGTTGGTGAACCACGGTTCGGCCCAGCCATGGGCGATGCAGCTCCGCACGACGCCCTCGTGGATGCGCTGGCCCCATTCGTCGAACAGGGGCAGCTTGCCGCCAGGCTGCCGAACGCCACGCGCCAGCCAGTGACGCTGCGCGTCGGTCGGCCTTGCGTCGATCTCTGTGGAATGTAGTCCCCTGCCCATCGTCATCCCCATGACCCGGTTCGGATCGCACTTTAGCAAATTACAACATAAGATCAAGAAGCGAGCATAAGACTCTGTTTTTAATGCTCTGTGCTGCCGCCCACTAAGCGCGGATATTCGATAGCGGGGCAGTGATCCATCACGATATCGAGCCCCGCCGCGCGCACTTTGGCGGCGGCCGGCTCGTTCACGACGTCGAGCTGCATCCACACGAAGCGGGCGCCGATATCGATCGCTTCCAACGCCGGGGCGGCCGCATCCGCCGAATTGCGGAAGATGTCGACCATGTCGATCCGCCCGGTCTTGTCCTGCGGGATGTCCTTCAAGCTGGCATAGACCAGTTCGCCGTTCAGGGCCTTGCCCGCCAGGACCGGATTGACGGGGATCACGCGATAGCCGCGCGACTGCAGGAAGCGCATCACGCCGTTGCTGGCGCGGTGCGGCTTGTCGCTGGCACCCACCAGGGCGATGACTTTGGTCTCAGTCAGGATCTTGCGCAGGAGCGCATCGCTGGCGCGTGTCGTCATGATCTCAGAGTTCCATCTTGTAGCCGAGGCGGCCAGCGAGGTCCTGGATGAACTGCCAGGCGACCCGGCCGGAGCGGGCACCGCGCGTGACCGACCATTCATTCGCTTCGGCGCGCAGCTTCGCCCGATCGATCTTGATGCCGATGGCATCGACATAGCCTTCGACGATCGCGAAATAGGTGTCCTGGTCGCAATTGTGGAAGCCGATCCACAGGCCGAACCGGTCGCTCAAGGAGACTTTCTCCTCGACCGCTTCGGAGGGATTGATGGCGGTGGAGCGCTCGTTGTCGATCATCTCGCGCGGCATCAGGTGGCGGCGGTTGGAGGTGGCATAGAACAGAACATTCGAAGGCCGCCCTTCGATCCCGCCTTCGAGCACCGCTTTCAACGATTTGTAGCTGGCGTCCGCCGCGTCGAACGACAAATCGTCGCAGAACAGGATACAGCGCCGCTTCTGGGGCCTAAGGATGCCCAGCAGCTTGGGCAGGCTGGTCAGGTCCTCGCGGTGAATTTCGATGAGGGCCAGCTTGTCGGCGATCTCCTCATTGACCGACGCGTGCACGGCTTTCACCAACGAGCTCTTACCGGTACCGCGCGCGCCCCACAGCAGCGCGTTGTTGGCCGGCAGCCCCTTGGCGAAGCGACGGGTATTGTCGAGCAGGATGTCCTTCGAGCGGTCGATCCCGCGCAGCAGGCTGATATGGACGCGCGACACGGTGGCGACCGGCTCCAGCCAGCCGCCTTCCGCCTGCCAGACGAAGGCATCGCCGCGGCCAAGGTCGTTGCTGCGCGCGGCCGGCGGCGCGATGCGGATCAGGCTGTCCGCGATCATGCGCAGGGTGTCGATCAGTTCCTTGTCGCTCATGCAATCCCCGAGGCGGTGCGTGACGGCGGCCAGAGTATGCAATGACGGCGGCCGCGCCGCCAGAGGATCGGCTGATGGCTGCTATTCCGCCGCTGCAAGGCTCGCGGACTGGACCTGCTGAAGCTCCGGTTCGATGGCGATACGCCGATTGTGATAGGCAGCCACGGATGGCCGGTGGGCGATGCTGACGATCGCGCTGTGTGCCAGACGCTGGGTGATCAGCTCATAGACATGCCGCTCGTTCTCGTCATCGAGTGCAGAGGTCGCCTCATCCATGAACAGCCAATCGGGCTTGTTGAGGAGCGCGCGGGCGATCGCAAGGCGCTGCTGCTCGCCGACCGACAGACTCATGGACCAGTTATCGTCGTCATCGAGGCGATTGACCAGATGCGGCAGCCGCACATCCTCGAGCGCGGCCTTGATCTGATCGTCTACGAAGGCGCCCGGGTCGCTGGGGAAAGCGACCGCCTCACGGAGTGTACCAAGAGGCAGATAAGGTTTCTGCGATAGAAACAAGACGTTTGCACCCTTTGGAACACGCAGCTTGCCATTGGCAAATGGCCAGAGGCCGGCGAGCACGCGAAACAGGGTCGTCTTGCCGCTGCCTGAAGGGCCGGAGATCAGCACTTTGTCGCCCCGGGGAATTTGAATCTGGATGTCCTGCATCAGGGTGCGGCCGGTAGGAACGGCGATGTCCGATGCCGCCAGCTCGACCTCCGATGCGCTTTGGGGCTCTACGACGAGCGTCTGATGACGCGCGTCCGTTTCCACGCGTTCGAGCGCATCGACAAAGGTGATGAGACGATTGGTAGTCGCCTTCCATGCCGCCAGGTCCTGATAGGCCTGGACGAACCAGGACAGGGAGCTCTGCACCTGCCCGAAGGCGCTTGAGATCTGGATAAGGGTTCCAAGGTCGATGGCACCCGAGAAGTATCTCGGAGCGGCTACCAATAGCGGGAAAATGACCGCCAGCTGCTGATAGAACAATCTGAACCAGTTGAGCTGCTTGCTGACGATCATGAAGCGCCACCAGTTGGACCAGACATTCCCGAAGCTCAGGTCGAGCCCTGCCTGCTCCCGTGCTTCGCCGCCATAGAGCGCGATGCTCTCCGCATTGTCACGAACGCGGGTCATCCGGTAGCGGAAGTCGGCGTTGTAGCGCTCCTGCGCGAAGTTGACCGCCACCAGCTTGCGGCCGATCAGATAGGTGCCAACGGAGCCGAATATGGCATAGAAGACGGCCGCCCAGACCATATAGGCGGGAATGACGACGTTGTGGCCGCCGAGGACGAATGCCAGCGGCCCTGAGATTCCCCAAAGGATGCCGACGAACGTGACGAGGTTGACGATATTGGAGAGCAGACCGATCGACAGGGTGAGAGTGCTATCGGTAAAGCTTGCGATGTCGGCCTGAATGCGCTGCTCCGGGTTGTCGGTCCCATAGTCCTGGAGCTGCAGCCGATAATAGGCGCGGTTTGCCAGCCATCTTTGCGTCAGGCGGACCGTGATCCACTTCCGCCACCGGATCTGTAGGACCTGCTGCAGGTAGAATGCATAGACGGCAGAGGCAATGGATGTGAAGGCAAGAATCGTGAACTTGCCGAGCATGTAGATGAAGTGGTTGACGACGAACAACTCGTTGCCAAAGAAGACGACCGGCGCTGGGCTCAGATCCTTCTGTTGCAGCAGGTTATAAAAGTCGCGGTGCCAGAAGTTGAATTGCACATCGAGATAGATGCCGAACAGCGCAAGGCCGATGACCGCAATCAGCAGGCCCCACGCGCTTTTCCATTGCTCGGAATGCATATAGGGCCACACCAGCCGCCAGGTCTTTTTCCAGAAGCCGGCTTGAGGCGCGGTGACTACCGAGTTGTCCGTCATGACATCCTGCCAATGAGATGGGCGAAGCCCCGAAAGAGCAGCGCCGGCATGGTCTCATGCCGGCACGCCCACCTCATGACAGGTGTGTAACGATGAGTAACAGTAACAGTCCTAGATGGCCGCGCTCAAATGGCCCAGGCGTCCTTGACGGCCTGCAGCGCGATGGCCGGCTCGGCATAGGCGGCGAGGGCGGCGAGGCTGCGCTCCAGCGGCTGGCCGGTGGTGTCGATCACCAGCTCCGGTCTTTCGGGCGCTTCATAGGGCGCGTCGATGCCGGTGAAGTTCTTGATCGCGCCACTGCGGGCGGCCTTGTAGAGGCCCTTGGGATCACGGCTTTCGCAGGTCGCGAGATCGGCCTTGATATGGATCTCGTGGAACCGCTCGCCGATGATGCCGCGGGCCCGGTCGCGATCCTGGGCGTAGGGCGATATGAGGGAGACGATGACCACCTGGCCGGCATCGGCCAGCAGCTTCGCGACTTCCGCCGAGCGGCGGATGTTCTCCGCCCGGTCCTTGGGCGAGAACCCGAGATCGCTGGTGACACCTTGCCGCAGCAGGTCGCCGTCGAGCACGAAGGCCTGCCGCCCGCGCTGGAACAGCAGGCGCTCGAGGCCCATGGCGAGGGTGGACTTGCCGGAGCCGGACAGGCCGGTCAGCCACAGGACCGCGCCGCGATGGCCGTTGACCGCCTCGCGCGCATCGCGCGTGACGAGATGGTCTGGGCCGATCAGGCGCTTGTCGACATCGCTGGCTTCGGCGCTCAGCACGAGCGCGCCGCCGACGATCTCGCCGTGACGCAGCAGGACGCCGCGGCCCGTGCGTTGCATGTCGGCGGCGAGGTCGAGCGCCATCAAGGCGCGGCTGCGTACCGTGATCTCGGCGATGGCATTGCGGCCGATCTCGCTGGCCTGGGTCGGCTGCAGCTTTTCCACGTCGATCACGGCTGAGATCTGCTCGATCTCGATAGGATATTTGGCGGTGGCGACTTTGAGCTTCAGCCGGTCCCCGACCTTCAGCGACTGGGCATCCAGCCAGAAGATGCGGAGATTGGCACGGTGCCCCAGGATCGGGCGTCTGTCGGAATGCACGGCGACATGACCGCGCTCGATGAACAGCTCGTCATCCAGCGTGATCGCGACCGACTGGCCGGCGCCAGCGGTCAGCGGCGTCGGCGCATTCCAGGTTTCGATGCTGGCGATCTTCGCCTGCTTGAAGCTCGGTGCGAATTCCAAGCGATCGCCGATGCGCAAGGAGCCGCTTTCGATCCGGCCGACCACCAGGCGCCGCTCGTCGAACTTGAAGACGTCCTGGATCGGAAGGCGCAGCGGCTGGTCGGTAGCAACCGGCGCTGACGTAAAGCCATCGAGCGCCGCCAGCACGGTCGAACCCTGGTACCAGGACATCTTGTCCGACGGCGTCACGATGTTGTCGCCGTGGCGCGCCGAAACCGGAACGATGGCCGACGGCGTGAGCTTCAATTGAGCCAGATAGCTCGTGATCTCGCGCGCGATGGCATCGAAGCGCGCCTGGTCGAAGCCGATCAGATCGACCTTGTTCACCGCGACGGCGATCTGCCTGAGGCCCAGCAACTGCAGGATCAGCGCGTGGCGCCGCGTCTGTTCGCGCACGCCCTCGGCGGCATCGATCACCAGGATGGCGGCCTGGGCTTGCGCAACGCCGGAAATTGCGTTCTTCAGGAACTCCTTATGGCCCGGCGCATCGATGATGACGTAGCGGCGCTTGGCGGTCTGGAAGAAGATTTGCGTGGTGTCGATGGTGATGCCCTGGTCGCGCTCGGCCTGCAAGGCGTCCAGCAGGAACGACCATTCGAACTGGCCGCCGCGCTTGTCGGACGCGGCCTTCAGCTCCGCGAACTTGCCCTCGGGCAACGAGTTGGTGTCGTGCAGCAGGCGGCCGATCAGGCTCGACTTGCCGTGATCGACATGGCCCACGATCGCGAAGGGAAAGCGCTCGGTCAGCGCAACGCCCGCCGCGTTGCTCGCTGACTGCAAAGCGAATGCTGTGCCGTCCATGTTCATGATCCTACATGTATCCCTGCGCGCGCAGGCGTTCGAACGCATCCTCGCGCTCGTGATCCATCGCGCGGCCAGCGCGTTCCGAGGTCTTGGTTTGCGATAGCTCGACAATGATCTCGCTGATGCTGGCGGCGTTGGATTCGATGGGCGAGGTGATGTCCTGGTCGCCGAGCGAGCGGTAGCGCTTGCCACCCCGTGCGTAATAGAGATCGACAATCGGAATCTGCTCGCGCGCGATGTAGCGCCAGATATCGAGCTCGGTCCAGCTCAGCAACGGATGGATGCGGATATGCGCGCCTTCCGGCAGGTCGCTCTTGAAGTGATCCCAGAATTCCGGAGGCTGGTCGCGGAAGTTCCAGGCGCCGCTCTCGGCGCGCGGGCTGAACACGCGCTCCTTGGCGCGGGTCGCCTGCTCGTCGCGCCGGATGCCGGCGATGATGCCCTTGAATTTGAACTCTTCCAGCACGTTCTTGAGGCCGATGGTTTTGCGCGCGGCGGAGCGCGCGGCGGGCGGCAGGCTGGGGTCGATCTCCTCCACCGGCGGGCAGTCGCGCACGATGAGGTTGAGGTTCCAGGTCTTGGAGAAGCGGTCGCGGAACTCGTACATCTCCGGGAACTTCTTGCCGGTGTCGACATGCACGACCGGGAAGGGGACGTGGCCCAGGAACGCCTTGCGCGCCAGCCACAGCATGACGTTGGAATCCTTGCCCAGCGACCACAGCATGGCGATCGGCTTCAGGCGGCTATAGGCCTCGCGCAGGATATAGATGCTCTGGTTTTCGAGCGCGTCGAGGTCGCTCATATGCCTTCTCCGTCCGTAAATCCGAAATGAATGCCGCATTCCGTTTTCTCGCTGCCGGACCAGCGGCCAGCGCGGCTGTCCTCGCCTTCGAGGATGCGCCGCGTGCAGGGCGCGCAACCGATCGAGGCGTAGCCGTCGTCGAACAAGGGATGCCGCGGCAGGCGGAAATCCTTGAATGCCTGGTTGATCTGCGCCTCGGTCCAGCGCGCGAGCGGATTGACCTTGATGCGGCCGTCGGAGACTTCCGCGAACGGCAAGGCGGCACGCTGGGAGGTCTGGTACCGCTTGCGGCCGGTGATCCAGGCATCGAAACCCTGCAGCGCCTTGTCGAGCGGAAGCACCTTGCGCAGATGGCAGCAGCGGTTGGGCTGCTTCGACCACAGGTCGCCGGCCGGATCCTCGCGCGCCAGGTCAGCCGGACTCGGCTCCAGCGAGCGCGCATCGGTGAAGCCGAAGCGGTCGATCAGGATGTCGCGATAGGTCAGGGTTTCGAGGAAATGCTTGCCGGTCTCAAGGAACAGGATCGGCGTCGCCTTATCGACCTGCGCCACCAGATGCAAAAGGACGGCGGCCTCGGCGCCGAAGGACGAGACCACGGCGATGCGGTCCTTGAAGGCCAGGTCTATCGCTTCTGCCAGGATGCGGTCGGTGGGCGCCTCCGCCCAGCGGCGATTGAGCCACTCGGCGCGGGCTGCGAGGGCAAGGCTGCCGAGCGCAAAGCCGGTGCCTTGCGACGGCGCGGGATCGCTGATGGCGAGAGGCTGCGGCTGCATGGTCTTGAGGGCTGTGGCCTGGCTGCAAGGTTGTGTTCATAGATCATACCCCAGGCCTCAAGTGTCAATATTATTTTGCAGTGTGAAATGCTAATATCTTTATGATTTGCTGAGAATCTGCGTGAATTAATCTAACAAGTTGGTGAATGTGTTAGCTGTATCACCAAATCAGCGGTGTGAAATAGCCGGCAGAGTCATTTCAGCGTCTTCAGGTAGGCGATAATATCGGCCCGGTCGGTCGGATCGACGACCTTGAAGTTCATGCGCTGGCCAGGGATGAAGGCCTGGGGATTGGTCAGCCACTCGTCCAAAGTCTCTTCGTCCCAGACGACGTTCGAGTTCTTCACCACCTTCGAGTAGTTGAAATCGGGCAGGGAGCCAGCCTTGCGTCCGACCACGGCGCGATGCTTGGGACCCACGCGGTTGGCATCCGGCGAATGGCAGGCGACGCAGCGGCTGTTGTAGATCTCCTCGCCATGGGCGGCATCGCCTGCCGAGGCGGCCGGGGACCAAACAATTGCCGCTGCCAGGGGCGCAAGCAGGAACGCAAGCGATCGGGGCATGATCGATCTCACTTGGGGCTGGAGCGGAAGAGGGTCCGCCCGCCGCGTCCCTCTTGCATCAGCGAGGAGCGATGCAGGGGGGTAAGGAACGCGACGGACGGATAGGTGGCCCTAGGCGCCGAAGGTGAGCGCCTTGGAAGGCAGGTTCTCGCCCAGTGCGCTCGCCAATGTGGTCCAGTGCATGGTCTCGTCCGCGGCAAGGCGGGCGGAGACCTGCCCAAGGCCCTTGTCGCTGAAGGAGGGGATGACGCCGAGATAGGCGTTGGCCGCGCCCTTTTCGAGACGCGCCGCGAGATGCAGCACGTCGCCCTGGTTCTTCAGGCTGCCGGCATTCAGCGCGGTCGCATAATCGTTCAGCGACTTCTCGGCGACCGGAGTGCCACCCAGCTTCTCGATGGTGGCGACCAGTGCGTCGCGATGCGCCTTGTGATGGCTCTGGAACAGGATGGCGACTTTCAGCACCGGCTCTTGCAACAGGCCGCTTTCGGCGCCGAGCTGATACGCGTTGATCGCCTCATGCTCGAGGCCGAGCGCGACGTTCAGGATATCGGCATCGCCCGCGCTCGCGCTCGTGCTCGCGGCCATGCTCTCGCAGCCACCCAGCACGGCGATCGCCGCGGCCGAAAGGCCGAGTGTGCCGACACCGCGCAGCAACGCGCGACGGTCGGTGGTGACGCCCGTGACCAGGCGCTTCGACTGAATCAACATTACGACTTCTCCCACTTTTCTGCAGGCCGTCTTATCGACGTTGCCTCGCGTGAGAGATACGTATCGTTAACCTGCGCGGATCAGGCGCTCACGGGTTCGTGAGAAATAGTCTTTGTACCGGGTCCATGGTGCTACTGAGGCGCGCGGCCATCAGATCTTGACGTAGTCGATTTCCATGAAGTCCGAAACTTCTGTCTTCCAGCGGTCGCGGACGAAAGCGACATGGATCGGATGGCCGTTGTAGGTGTCGTAGGCCGCCTGGTCCGTGAACTCCATCGAGAAGCCGAACTTGAAGCCGTTCTTGGCGCTGACCTGCTTCAATCGCTCGAAGCTCTGCACCGTGGGTATCTGTGTCAGCACCAGGGCATCCTCAAGAAATTTCTTCTCTTCGGCTGAACCCTGTCGATGCTTCAAGGTGAAGACGACGGTGTGGCGGATCATGGACAGCTCCCCTCAGGCCTATTTTGTTGCAATCTAGCGGTGAGGCTGATCGCCGTCGTGATAAATCCGCAAATAGCCTGTGTAGGGATTCCCCGTCCAACAGGTGGGATCGAAACATGTGGATGCCAAGACCACCGTTGCCGACCGGCAAGAGGTTTACTCAACGCGACTCATTGAGGCGATGCCAAGGCGCCGACGAACATCACGGTCGTGGGCGCGCCGGTGGTTGAACCGCCGATCGGCTCGAGACTGACAGCGAGTGTCGCGCCGATGGTGAGCAGACTGCGCGCGTTCTCCGCGACCTCGCGCTCGGTCTCGCCGGTCTGCTCGACCACGCCGAGCGACACCGGCGCGCCGGTGGACGGGACGGCCCACAGCTCGTACGAGTTGTTCGGCTGCGGCGCGACATTGGCGGCGCGGATCAGGAGCTTCTGCTGGTCGTCCAGCACCGAGACCACGAAGGCCGGCTCGCCGCCTTGCGGCGAAGCCAGCTGCGCGACGGCGTTCACCTCGGGCTTCATGATGAGGTCAGGGAACAGGAGCGCGATCGCGACGATGGCGGCCGCGACCGCGGCGGCGATCCACATCGGGGCGCGCATCTTCGTCCGCGCCGGGAGCCCGAGCTCGCTCTCGATGCGCTGCCACAGCTGCGGCGCCGGGATCGCAGGAGTCACCGCGTCGGCGAGCGGTTGCAGATGCTGCGCCCACGAGGCGACGGCGCGCATCGCGGCCGGCTCACGCTGCAAGCGCCCTTCGAATGCAACGCGCTCAGCGCCTGCGAGGGTGCCGAGGACGTATTCGCCGGCGAGATCGTTCAGGTCGTCGCTGTCTATGGTCATGGCTCGAGGCACCTCTTCAGGCGCTGCAGGCCGCGACGGATCCAGCTCTTGACCGTTCCAAGCGGCGCCGCCAGACGGGCGGCCAATTGTTCATGCGTCAGGCCCTCGTAGTAGGCCAGCAGGATCGATTTCCGCTGGTCATCCTCCAATTGATCCACGCAGCCTTTCAGTCGCCGCGCATCGTCCGCGGCCAAGGCTCCTTCCAGGGGCGATGGGCCCTCGTCCGGCCGGTCCGCCACCGCCGACTCATCGAGCGGCTGCAACGGCTTTTCGCGCCGCAGCCGGTCGAGGCACTTGTTGCGCAAGATCACGGTGATCCAGGGCAGCGCCGGACCGAGATCGGGCCGATAATCCTTGGCGCGGCGCCAGATCGTCACAAAGCACTCTTGCACCGCCTCTTCGGCCCAGTCCCTTCGTCTTAAGATACGCAGGGCCAGGCCAAACAGTTGCGGGGAGGTCACCCGGTAAAGCCCGGAAAAGGCTTCCCTATCCCCATCCTGACAGGCGATCAGCATTTGGTCAGTGTCGCGCACGGTCAGCCCCGACTTTGACCGCAGCAAAGCGGTCGTTAATCTTGTCGTCCCTGGTGGCGGTCAACTCGGCGCAGCGTCGCTGGGACTTAGAGGAAGTGTCGAAATCCGTCAACAAACTCTATCAGCCCATGGTAGAGCCCGGGTCCAGGTGTGTACAGCAGGGGAGAATTGGACATGAGCAGCCCCGTTCGGGTCGAAAAGCGCGGTCACGTCATGGAAGTGACGCTGGACCGACCGAAAGTTAACGCCATTGACTTGGCCACCAGCCGGGCCCTCGGTGCGGCGTTTCAGGAACTGCAGGACGACCCGAACCTGCGGGTCGGAATCGTGACCGCGGCCGGCGACCGGATCTTCTCCGCCGGCTGGGACCTGAAGGCTGCCCACCAGAACGAAGAGGTCGGCAAATGGTGGGAGACCACCGACTATGGGCCGGGCGGCTTTGCCGGCCTGACCGAGCTGTGGGGCCTCAACAAGCCGGTGATCGCCGCGGTCAACGGCCTGGCGCTGGGCGGCGGGTTCGAGCTGGTGATCGCCTGCGACCTCATCATCTGCGCCGAGCATGTGGAGTTCGCCTTGCCGGAGCTGCCGATCGGAATCGTCCCGGATTCCGGCGGCATCCAGCGCGTGCCGCGGCGCCTGCCGCACAACATCGCGATGGAGCTGCTGCTGCTCGGCCGTCGCATGAAAGCGGCGGAGGCGCTGCATTACGGCATGATCAACCGGATCGTGCCGAAGGACGAGCCGATGACCCTGGCGCGCGAGTGGGCCGCCGCCATCGCCGACGGCGCGCCGCTCACCATCCAAGCTCTGAAAGAGGCGCTACGGGAGATGGACGGTCACAGCATCCGCGACAGCTTCCGCCTGATCCGGACCGGCAAGCTGCCGACCTACGAGAAATCGCTGTTGTCGGACGATGCCAAGGAAGGCGTTCGTGCCTTCGCCGAGAAGCGCAAGGCGAACTTCAAGGGCCACTAGTCTCACAAATAGATCGGCGCCGGTGGGGCCGGCGCCGATCGCCCTCGCAGGCAAGTGGCTTAGGGGCTAGCTCACCTGCGTGTTCAACTGGTTGCTGATCTCGACGACCGCCTGCATCGCGGGATCGCTATAGGCATAAGTGGTGAACTGTGCGTTGCTCTCGACGACGGTCCAGTGGTTGTTGCCGCTGGCGGTCAGCGTGACCGAGTCACCCGTTTCGCCGACGATGGTCAGGCGGTGGTCGCTATCGGTCATGCTGAGCACGTCGTCGATCGACAGCGCCACCTTGTTGGCGCCGTAGCCGGTGGTGTCGATCGCCTCGACATCGTGCAGCTTCACCGCCTCGGCATGGCCGAACGACGCGCCCTGCTGGGCCATATGCACCGTGTCTTGGCCATCGCCCATGTAAAGCTGGCCGAAACTGCCGTTGATGTGCACCAGGTCATCGCCCGAACCGAACGTGGTTTGGCCGTTGAGCGTAGAGGTCGAGACCTCGTAGCTGTTCTTCAGGCCGATATCCGCGGTCGACACGGTTGAAGTCAGGCCGCCGCTGTCGGTCACGCTGTAATCGATGTGACGCTCGCCTTCGGTCTTGCTGCTGGTCGAGAAGTAGATCGAGTTGGCGAAGGTTTCGTACTGATCGACGGTCTCGGCGCCGGTCTTGCCGACGATGGTGATCGTGTAGTCGGCGCCGGACTGGTTGACCGTGACGTTGAAGGCGCTGCTCGGCGGGACGTTGAGCGCGTCGCCGGCCTGAAAGCCGCTGGTATGGATCACCGCCTGGGACAGGGTGTTGCTGTCGATGTCGGAGAAATCGACCGTCGGCTGCAACGAGCTCTGGTTCATCTTATTGACGTTGTAGGTGCCGAGATCGACGCTGAACACCACGTCGTTGAAATCCTTGTCGCCGCCGCCGCCCAGATCCTCGACGCCGATCACCAACTGGTGCGCCAGGTTCGAGCTGACGCCCGAGGCCATGTGGTCGATGTCATTGGCGCCGGTGAAATCGGTGTTGAGCGTCTTGTTGTGCGTGAAGAAGGTCTCGCCGTTCATCTGGCTGTTGCCGACGAAGACGTGGCCGTTGCCGTTGGCGTCGATCTTGATGGAGAGCTGGCTGGCGATGGCCGCCATGGCGGCGGTCTGATTGGCTGCGCCTGCGGCGGCGCTGGTCAATAGCGTCTTGTTGGTGCCGTCATTCGCGCCGTTGGAGATCGCGAAAAAGCCGATATGCGTGCCGGCCGGCATCGTGCCCAGCGAGACGGTATTGGACTGATTGTAGCCAAGGAAGTCCTTTACCATCGACGAGCCGAGCACGCCCTCGTTGTTGGCCGACGCGTCCAGCCACACGAACTTGACCGAGCCGGCGATGACGTTGCCGTTGTTGTCGTACTGGTAGGTGCCGACCATGTTGTGGTTGCCGGCCGCTTCTTTCTGGAAGGTCACTGTCACCGGCGTTGCCGCCGACAAGGTCATGTTCGACGCATCCACGCCGTTCAGCAGATTCGAAGCCGGCTTCGCAACGCCCGCGCTGTCATTGCTGTAGAGATAGGCGCCAACCGTGCTGTTCGCGATCGGATTGTAGGCCGTGCTGGTATTGATGATGTGGTTCTCGAACGAGCCGTCCTTGGCCGTGACGACCGGCGCCTCGTTCACGTTGGCGACATTGACCGAGAAGGATTGCTGGATCGAATGGCCGGCGCTGTCGGTCGAGGTGACTTTCAGGTTGACGGTCGGCTCGGCCTCGTGGTCGAGAGCGACGCCGCTCTTGAGCTGGAGCTGGCCATTCACGACTTCGAAGCGGTTGTCTGACACCTGGTAGCTGAAAGTGTCGCCGCCATCTGGATCGGCTGTCGTCAGTTTGCCGACGGTCGCGCCGCCGGCATTCTCGCTCACACTCAGGTTCGAGAGCTGAATGCTGGTCGGCGCCTCGTTGACGTCGGTGACGCCGATCGAGAACGTCTTGGAATACTGGTGGCTGCCCGCGTCCGTGGCCGTGACGGTGACACTGACGCTGGAGCCCTGCTCGTAGTCGAGCGACACGCCGCTCTTCAGCTGCAGCTGGTTGTTCACCACCTCGAACCGGCCGTCGGAGACCGAGAAGCTCTGCTTGTCCCCGGCATCCGGGTCGGTGACGGACAGGGTGCCGATCACGGCACCCGACGAATTCTCGGCCACCTTGCTGGCACTGAGCGTCATGCCCGTCTGGGCTTCATTGACGTCGCTCACGGCGATCGAGAAGGTCTTGGAATATTGATGGTTGGCAGAGTCCGTTGCCGTGACGGTGACGCTGACGCTCGAGCCCTGCTCGTAGTCCAGCGCGACGCCGCTCTTGAGCTGAAGCTGGTTGCCGACGATCTCGAAGCGGCTGTCGGAAACCTTGAAACTCTGGCTGTCGCCGGCATCCGGGTCACTGATGGACAAAGTACCGATCACCGCGCCCGCGGCATTCTCCGCGACCTTGCTGGCGCTGAGGGTCATGCCGGTCTGCGCTTCGTTGACGTTGGTCACGCCGACGGTAAAGGTCTGCTGAATCTGGTGGCCGGCCTTGTCGGTCGCGGTCACAGTCACGTTGACGCTGGAGCCTTGCTCGAAGTCGAGCGAGACGCCGCTCTTCAGCTTGAGCTGGTTGTTCACGACCTCGAACCGGCTGTCCGAAACCTTGAAGGCCTGGGCATCGCCGGTATCGGGGTCCGCGACCCAAATCGTGCCGGCAACAGCGCCGGAGGCATTCTCGGCGACGCTGCTGCCCGTCCAGGTGAGGGCGGTCTGCGCCTCGTTCACGTCGCCGACCTTGATGGCGAAGGTCTGCTGCACCTGGTTGCCGCCGGTGTCGGTGGCGGTGACGGTCACGTTGACCGATTGCTCGGCTTCATAGTTGAAGGACGCATCGCTCTTGAGCTTGAGCTGGCCGTCGACCACTTCGAAACGGCTGTCCGATACCGAGAAGGTATGGCTGTCGCCAACGTCCGGGTCGCTGACCGACAGGCTGCCGATCACCACGCCGCCGAAATTCTCCGGCACCGTGCTACCCATGCCCTTCAGCGTCACGTTGTCGAGCAGGCCGCCGTAATTGTCATTGCTGCTGCCGACTTCGCGGAATTCCAGCCGGTCGCTGCCGCCGGTGCCGATGACCTGGAAGCTGTTGGACTGCCAGGTGGTGGATTGCGGATCGACCGAGCCGATCTTCACGCCGTTCCAGTAGATCTCGATCGTGTCGGTATGCTTGGTGTCATTCCGCGTGGCGGTATCAAAGGTCAGCTGATAGGCGTGGCCGGCCACGGTCTGCACATCCTGATAGATGTTGTCGACCTTGTTATCGGCATCCATCTCAACCATCTGGGCGCCGTCAGACGCCTTGTTGGTCACGTTGTTCTGGATCTCGATCTGCGTGCTGGTGTTCCAGCCCTGGATGCCGCTGAAGAGCTGCCACTGGCCGCTGTTCAGCTTGTTGGCTTCGAAGCTGCCGTTGAGCAGCAATTGCGTGCTGTCGGTCGTGAGGCCGAGGCTGAGCGGAGCCTCGTTCACGTCGTCGACGCTGATCGCGAAATCCTGCTGGATCTGGTGGCCGCCGGTGTCGGTGGCGGTGACCTGGACGTTGACCGTCGGCTCGCTTTCATGGTCAAGCGAGACGCCGTCCTTCAGCTTGAGCTGGTTGTTCACCACCTCGAACCGGTTGTCGGAAACCTGGAAGCTCTGGCTGTCCCCGGCATCCGGATCGCTCACCGTCAAGTTGCCGACGACGGCACCCGCGGCGTTCTCCTGGACCTGGCTGTGGTCGAGGGACAGCGCGGTCTGCGCTTCGTTGACGTCGCCGACCGAAAGCGTGAATGTCTCCTGCGTCGCGTTTCCGGCGCTGTCGGTGGTGGTGACGGTGACGTTCAGGCTCGGCTCGGCCTCGAAGTCGATCGAAACGCCGTCCTTGAGCTTAAGCTGGCCATCGACGACTTCGAAGCGATTGTCCGAGACCGCGAAGCTATGCGTGTCGCCGGCATCCGGATCGATCGCGCTGAGCGCCCCGATGACCGCGCCTGCGACGTTCTCGACCAGGGTGTTTCCGGAGAGGTTGATGTCGGTCGGCGCCTCGTTCACGTCTCCGACGGAGATCGCGAAGGTCTGTTGGATCTGGTGGCCGCCATTGTCCGTAGCGGTGACGGTCACGTTGACCGTGGATCCGCTTTCGTGGTCAAGCGAAATACCGTCCTTCAGCTTGAGCTGGCGGTCGACCACCTCGAAACGGTTGTCGGAGACCTGGAAGCTCTGGCTGTCGCCGGCATCCGGGTCGGCGACCGTCAACGCACCGATCACCGCGCCAGCTGCGTTCTCGGCCACGACGCTGTTATCGAGCGAGAGGGCGGTCTGAACCTCGTTCACATCACCGACAGTGATGACGAAAGTCTGCTGGATCTGATGGCCGGCGCTGTCCATCGCGGTCACGGTGACGTTGACCGTCGGCTCGCCTTCGTGGTCGAGGGAGACGCCATCCTTCAGCTTGAGCTGGCCATCGACCACCTCGAAGCGGTTGTCGGAAACCTGGAAGCTCTGGCTGTCGCCGGCATCGGGGTCGGCAACCGTCACTGCGCCGATCATCACACCGGCAGCGTTCTCTGCCACGACGCTGTTGTCGAGCGATAGGGCGGTCTGCGCCTCGTTCACATTGCCGACATTGATGGCGAAGGTTTGCTGGATCTGATAACCGACGCTGTCGGTGGCGGTCACGGTGACATTCACCGTTGGCTCGCCTTCGTGGTCGAGCGAGATGCCGTCCTTTAGCTTGAGTTGGCCATCGACCACTTCGAAGCGGCTGTCCGAAACCTGGAAGCTCTGGCTGTCGCCGGCATCCGGGTCGGCAACCGTCAGCGTGCCGACAACGGCGCCGGCGGTATTCTCCGCAATGCTGCTGCCATCGAGCGAGAGAGCGGTCTGCGCCTCGTTCACGTCGCCGACATTGATGGTGAAAGTCTGCTGGATCTGGTGGCCGCCTTTGTCCGTGGCTGTCACGGTGACGTCTACCGTTGGCTCGGTCTCATGATCGAGCGAGGCGCCATCCTTCAGCTTGAGCTGGCCATCGACCACTTCGAACCGCTCGTCGGAGACCTGGAAGCTCTGGTTGTCCTTGCCGTCCGGGTCGGCGACCGTCAGCGTTCCGATCACGGCGCCGGGCACATTCTCGTTGGCGGAGGTGCCGTCGATCCAAAGACCGGTCTGGGCTTCGTCGACGTCGGTCACATCGATATGGAGCGACACCGTTTGGACATCGCCGGTGCGCGAGGTGGCGGTGATTTCGATCTCGACGCCGGACCCGCTCTCATAGTCGAAGCTGACGCCGTCGCGCACTTGCAGAACGCCGTCCACCACTTCGAACCGGTCGTCGGATACCTCGAACTTGAAATCGTCCGGATTGCCGTTGACGATCTTGCCGAACGAGCCGCCGGACTGATTCTCCTCGATGCGCCAGGGATCGTGGCTGCTCCAGGTTACCAGGACCGGCGCATCCTGCGCGTTGGGATCATACTTGATCTCGTCATCCACGTTGAGCGCGCTGTAGCTCTGCGAGGTGCCGCCCAGCGTACCGACGGAATTCAGGCCGCCAAAACCTTCGTCGGTGCCATGGAAGGGCGTAAAGTTCGCCGGACCGCCGTTGATATAGCCCAGATTGTCGTTGGCGGGGCCGGCGGCCGTCTGGAAGGCATCGATGCCGCTGTCCGCGAAGACAGTTGCCAGATCGATCTTCTGGCCGTCGGGCAGGGTCAGCTCGCCATGGACTTCGTCCAGGTCGACCGTCTCAACGATCGCGCCGCTCTCGTCGCGGACGACCACCTCGTCGCCGCTGATCTCGAGACTATAGTCGCCTACACTTACCTGGTCGGACACGGAGGTCGCTCCAATGCAAAATCATTGGAGACAGGGTGCCTCAGTATCTCTGAAAGGGTTATTAGCCGCCCGGCACAGTCTTCACACCGCCGTGTGAAGAAACACCCGAAAAATCGAGACACATACAATGCAAGTTATTTGTTAGAACTGAATTAACCATATCCGCTGCCTTGGAATGTCGGCAGTGCGAAGCGTGGGTCACATTGGTTTGTGAGTTCGTAGCCGCCGCAATGAGCTACGCGACGCGGAATGCCGACGCCACGTCAGAATTACTTTTATCGGATCGATACCGCCGAAGGTTAGCGGAGAGGCGGCTCGCTCTTCTGCCTATTCGAGCGGACGCAGCACACTGCGAGAGATGATGTGGCGCTGGATCTCGGACGTGCCGTCCCAGATGCGCTCGACCCGCGCGTCTCGCCACAGCCGTTCGACACCGACCTCTTCCATCAAGCCCATACCGCCGAAGATCTGGACTGTTTGGTCTGTCACGCGCGCCAGCATCTCGGTCGCGTAGAGCTTGGCCATGGCGTAGTCCGCATCGGTGACGCTGCCCTGGTCGGTCTTCCAGGCGGTCTGCAGGCAGAGCAGGTTGGCGGCCTCGATCTCGGTCGCCATGTCGGCCAGCTTGAAGGACGTGCCCTGGAACTTGCCGATGGTCTGGCCGAACTGCTTGCGGGTTGCGGCCCATTGGGCGGCCATTTCCATCGCTCGCTGCGCCCGGCCGACGCATTGTGCGGCGACCGTCAGGCGTGTTGCGCCCAGCCACTGGTTGGCGACATCGAAGCCGCGATGCACCTCGCCCAGCACCTGGCGCTTGTTCACGCGGCAATCGCTGAACACCAGCTCGCAATGATGAAAGCCGCGATGCGACACGGAATGAGGCCCCATCCGCACGTCCAGACCCGGCGTATCCTTGTCGACCAGGAAGGACGTGATCTTCTTTTTGGAGCCCTTGCTGGTTTCCTCCACGCCGCTGGCCGCGAACAGAACGATGAAATCGGCGACATCGGCATAGGAGATGAAGTGCTTGGTACCGTTGATCACGAAATCATCGCCATTGGCTTCGGCGCGGGTCTGCATGGAGCGCAGGTCCGATCCAGCGTTGGGCTCGGTCAGGCCCAGGCACTCGACCCGCTCGCCGCGGATGGCGGGAAGGAGATAGCGCTCGACCTGCTCGCCTTTGCAGGCACGCAGGATGTTGCTGGGTCGCGCCACCGCATATTGCAGGGCGAAGGACGTGCGGCCGAGCTCACGCTCCATGAGAGTCAAGGCGACATGGTCGAGGCCGCCACCGCCCAGCTCCTCGGGCATGTTGGCGGCATAGAAGCCGGACTTGATGGCCGCGGCGTGGATCTGCTGGATCAGCTCCGGCCGGACCTTGTTGGTGCGCTCGACCTCTTCCTCGTACGGCTTCAGCTCCGCTTCGACGAAGGCGCGGATGCTGTCGACCAGCATTTGCTGTTCCGAGGTGAGGCCGAAATCCATGGCGGTCTCTCTACTTCTTCTTCGGCAGCGCGATGGCGCGTCCGGAATTGGCGGGCAGGGGCAGCGATTTGTGCGCCGCCATGATCTCCGCGAGCTTGGCTGCAACCTCCGGCCGGAATGGCGCGGATTTCGGCTCGCCCGAATTGTCGATGTTGACCAGCATGAATTCAGAGGTCGCCGCAACCTCGTCGCCCAGCCGCGCCGTATGCAAGGTGTGGAACAGCTGGAACCTTTTCTGGTCGAACCCGATCAATTGGGTACGGACCTCGACCTCTTCGCCTCCCTTGATCTCGCGCAGATAGTTCACGTGCGCTTCGAGCGTATAGATCGTGGTCTTGGTGGCGCGGCGCTCGGCATCGGACATGCCGATCAGGTCCTGGAACGCATCCGTCCCCAGGCTCAAGATGACCAGGTAATAGCCGTCATTCAGGTGGTTGTTGTAATCCACCCATTCCGGTTTCACCCGGGTCCGAAAAACACTGAGCGGCGCCGCGATCGCCATTGTTATTCGTCCGGGCGAAGACCGTGGCGCGCCTTCGCGCCCTTGATCGCGTCGAGCACGCTGATGATGGCATCGTCGCGGTAGCGCTCGAGTTGCTTGATCGAGCGGCTACCCTTCTGCTGATCGGTCCCGTCGACCACGCGGTCGATCAATTCGTCGGTCAGCTTCGGGGCCTTCAGCTTGGTCCAGGGCAGCTCCAGCGCGGGGCCGAACTGAGCCATGAAGTGCTTCATGCCGGCATCGCCGCCGGCGAGCGTATAGATCAGGAAGCTGCCCATGAAGGAGAAGCGGATGCCGCAGCCGAAGCGGATCGCGTCGTCGATCTCCGCAGTGGTGGCGACGCCTTCGTTGATCATGTGCAGGCTCTCGCGCCACACCGCCTCCAGCAGGCGGTCGGCGACGAAGCCAGGAATCTCCGAACTCAGCTTCAGCGGATGCATGCCGATCGCGGCATAGATGGTGGCTGCGGCATCGGCCGCTTCCTGCGAGGTTTTCTTGCCTTTGACGACTTCGACCAGCGGCAGCAGGTAGACCGGATTGAACGGATGGCCGACCAGGCAGCGGTCCGGATTGATGGCATCGCTGTAGAAGTCGCTGGGCAGCAGGCCCGAGGTCGAGGAGCCGATGATGGCGTTAGGCTTGCAGGCCCTGGTGATCTGGGCGTGCAGCTTGCGCTTTAGATCCTCGCGTTCCGGCGCGCTCTCCTGGATGAAGTCGGCATCCTTCACGCATTCCTCGACGGTCTTCACGACCTTGAGGCGGCTCTGGCTGGCGCCGGCCTTCAAGCCGACGCGCTCCAGAGCCGGCCAGGCATTGGCGATGTTCGCGCGCAGGGTCGCCTCGCCATTCGGCGCCGGGTCCCAGGCGATGACGTCGAGGCCGTTGGCGAGCGCGCGTGCCGCCCAGCCGCTGCCGATCACGCCGGCGCCGATGACGGCGACGGTCTTGATGTTGGTGATGTAAGCCATGTGCGTTTCCCCTAGGGTGATCTTAGTTGCGCGGCTTGAGGCCGAGTTTCTTGCGACCCTCGGCTGGCGTCAGCGGACGGCCGCCGAGCTTCTGGATGATGTCGACGGCGCGGTCCACCAGCGTGGCGTTGCTGGCATAGACGCCTTTCTCGAGCCACAGATTGTCCTCGAGCCCGACGCGTACGTTGCCGCCCAGCAGCATGGCTTGCGCGACCATCGGCATCTGCATGCGACCGATGCCGAAGCCCGCCCATACGGCGCCTTCCGGCAGGTTGTCCTTCATCGCCTTCATGGAAACGGTGTCGGCCGGCGCGCCCCAGGGAATGCCGAGGCAGAACTGGAACATCGGCGGCGCGTCGAGCAGCCCTTCCTTCAGCATCTGCTTGGCGAACCAGAGATGGCCGGTGTCGAATACTTCGAGCTCCGGCTTCACGCCCAACTCCTGGATGCGCTTGGCGCCGGCGCGCAATTGCTTCGGCGTCGAAACATAGATCAGGTCGCCGTCGCCGAAATTGAGCGTACCGCAATCGAGGGTGCAGATCTCCGGCTTCAGTTCCTCGACGTGCGCCAAGCGCTCCATCGGGCCGACCAGGTCGCAGTTCGGGCCGAACTTCATCGGCTCCTCGCCCGCGCCGATCTCGAGGTCGCCGCCCATGCCCGCGGTCAGGTTGACGATCATATCGACACCGGACGAGCGGACGCGGTCGACCACCTCGGCGTAGTATTTCACGTCGCGCGCGCCCTTGCCGGTCTCCGGATCGCGCACATGCATGTGGCAGATGGTGGCGCCGGACTTGGCGGCCTCGATGGCGGAATCGGCGATCTGCTTCGGCGTCACCGGAATGGCAGGATGTCTGCCGACCGTGTCGCCGGCGCCGGTGATGGCGCAGGTCACGATGACTTCGGTGTTCATGGAAGGCTCCTCTTGGGTGCGGCTCCGATTGTGAGCAGGGTCGCGCTTGCACGCTATTTCGGGTTGTCAAATTCCGTCATCGACTTGGCTTTCTCCGACGGCAGGGTATAGTCTGCCCCATCATTGGTAGCACTCGATCGTAACCTCATGACCCAAGAGCGCCCGCAGCGCTTCTCATTCGTTGCAGAGTATTCCACCCGCGACCCTGCCGGGAATGCATGGATCGATGTACTTGGAGGCTACGCCGAAAGAATGGCCTCGGCGTGGCATTGCGCGCCGGGCGCTGAGGTCATTGAGCTGCGCTTTGCCACGGCCGAGCAGCGCAAGAGGCTCACCGATTTCGTATGGGCCATCGAACACGTTCGTCCATCTCGACTCTACGACGAGTCAACCTAGCGCAAAGCCGGCATGATTCCTCCCTGGGTGCGGCGGCGTTCCTCCGTCGGTGCCTTGCCGGCCCAGGATCGGTAGGCGCGCGAGAAGTGCGCGGGCGAGGCGAAGCCGCTGGCGACTGCGATCTCTACCACCGCCAGGTCGCTGTATTGCAGCAGAGCGCGCGCCCGCTGCAGACGAAGGTCCAGATAATAGCGATGCGGCGTCATCGAGAAATGACGGTGGAACAGCCGCTCCAACTGGCGCAGAGACAGGCCCGCCTTCTTGGCGAGCGCGGAGGCGTCCAGCGGGTCCTCGAGATTCTGCTCCATCAGCGAAAGCGCTTGCGACAGCCCAGGATGCGTCACGCCCTGGCGCGCCGGCGGCTCCATGCGCTGGCGATCGTTTGGCGGGCGGATGCGGGCATGAATGAACTGCTCCGATGCGGCGGCCGCCAGACGATGGCCGTGCTGCAGGGAAATCAAATGCAGCATCATGTCGAGCGCCGCTGTGCCGCCGGCACAAGTGAGGCGGTTGCGGTCGATCACGAACAGGCCGCTATCGCCCTCCACTTTCGGAAATGCCTCGCGAAACGAGTCCAATCCCTCCCAATGCGTGGTTGCGCGGTATCCGTCCAGCAATCCCGCCCAGGCCAGGAAGAAGCTGCCGGTGTCGATGGCGCCGAGATCGACCGAGCGGCTGTTGAGGCCGGTCAGCCATTTGCGCGTGGCGCGATCGAAATAGCGCTCGGGCTCGAAGCCGGCGCACACCACCGCGAGCGCGAGGTCGAGCTTGCTGTCCAGGCTGTGATCCGCCAGCAACGACATGCCGTTGGAGGCGGTCACCGACTTGCCGTCGCGCGAGACCACGACCCAGCGGTAAAGCTCGCGCCCGGCCAGGCGGTTCGCCACGCGCAGCGGCTCGACCGCGGACACGAAGGCCAGCATCGAAAATTGCGGCGCGATCAGGAAGCCGACCGTCTGCGGGGTCTCGATCGGCGCGGCCTGAATCCGCGGCTCGGGTTTCATCTTCACCCTCGGGGCACCTAGGCGTTTCGTCGTGATTCGTCATGGCTTGACGGAAATTGTCAACTGGTTGCCCGCGCCCGCCTCATCCTTCATGGTCATCCCGCAATCAGGTGAGGGGCCTGGCGTGCTGGATCCCGATATCGCCGCCTTTGCTGCCGACCAGGACGAGACGTTCGACCAGGCCTTTTCCGCCCGGCCGATCGCGGAGCAGCGCGCGCTTTACGAAGCCTTCTGGCGGCGCTATCACGCGCCGCGCCCCGCCGGCATCGAGGCTACGGATTTCAAGATTCTCGGCCTGAGCGGCGACATCCCGGTGCGGCTCTATAGGCCGGCCAAGGCAACCAGCCCCGCCGCGGTGATTGTCTATTGCCACGGCGGCTCCTAGATGTTTGGCGGGCTGGACAGCCACGATCTGCCGGTGGCGCGCCTGGCGCTCCATTCCGAGGCCGCTGTTCTCGCCGTCGATTATCGCCTGGCACCGGAGCACAAGTATCCGGCTGCGCTGTACGATGCGTGGGATGCGCTGAATTGGGTCGTGGAGGACGGACGGGAGCAAAACCTCGATCCGCGACGCGTCGCGGTCGCGGGTGACAGCGCGGGTGGCGCGCTCTCCGCCGGCATGGCGCTGATGGCGCGAGATCGCGGCGGACCGCTACTGCGGGCCCAGGGACTGATCTATCCCGCCTTGCGCGTCACGCGCCCGGCCATTGCAACGGACAGCCCGGGATTGGACGAGGTGGCGGTCTCCGCCGCGCTCAGCGCCTACCTATCCGCGCCGCGCGATGCGCAAGACCCCTATGCCATGCCGCTGATGGCGAGCGATTTCACGCAGCTACCACCGGCCGTGATCTGCGCGGCGGAACTGGACGTAGTCTTACCGGATGCCCTGGAATACGCTGCGGCGCTGGACGCCGCGGGTGTCCCGCAACGGCTGATCGTGGCGCACGGACTGCCGCATACATTCCTGCGCGCATTGCATTTTTGTGGCGGCGCCGAGCGGGCATTCACGGATTTCGGGCGCGCCATGGCGGAATTGCTGCAAGGCTAGGCCGGCGGAGAAAAGTGCAGCGCTTGGCATCGAATATCTCACACATCGCGGATGCTCCGCGATTGTGCGGGGCCGGGGCGTTCTGCATAGTGACGGGAGAAACAGGGCTTTGCCCGCCAGCCGACGCATCCAACGCATCGGCGCTGGGCACTGAAAGGCGACAAGCCGAACTAAGGGAAGAGGGAGAACGGGCATGAATCAATGGGAAGAACTACAGCGCGCCGTCAACAACGGCCGCGTGAGCCGGCGCGAGTTCATGCGCCGCGCCGCGGCGCTCGGGGTCGCGACCTCGCTGGCGAGCGGCGTGCTGGCGAAGGCCGGTTTCGCGCAGGCGCCGGTGAAGGGTGGACACCTGCGTATCGGCGCGGCTGGCGGCAGCACGACCGACAGCATGGATGTCCGCACCTATCTCGACACCGTGATGATCAACATCTCCACCAGCATTTTCGACGGGCTGGTCGAGGTCGATGACAAGAACCAAATTCAGCCTGAACTGCTGGAGACGCTCGAACCCAGCGACGATGCGACCGAGTGGGTGTGCAACGTGCGCAAGGGCATCACCTTCAGCAACGGCAAGACACTCGATGCCGACGACATCCTCTATTCGATCAACCTGCATCGCGGCGAGGGCACCAAGTCGGGTGCGGCCGGCCCGATGAAGCCGATCAAGGACGTCGTCAAGATGAGCCAGGAGCAGATCAAGATCGTGCTCGAGGCGCCGGACGCCGACCTGCCGTACGTGCTCAGCGACTATCATGTGCTGGTGGTGCCGAACGGCTTCGAGGACTGGGCCAACCCGGTTGGAACCGGAGGCTACAAGGCCGAGGCATTCGACCCCGGCGTGCGCTGCATCCTGAAAAACCGCGGCGAATACTGGAAGGAAGGGCGCTGCAACGTCGAATCGGCGGAGATCACCGTCATCAACGACGACGCCGCGCGCATGCAGGCATTGCTGGCCGGCGAGTTCGACGTCACCCATCGCGTGGTGGTGCCGCTGGTCGACCAGTTGCTGGCCGCCGGCAACATCGAGCTGGTGCAGGCGGCCGCCGGCTATCACTTCAACATGCCGATGCATGTGGACGCCAGGCCGTACGACAATCCGGACACGCGCCTAGCAATGAAATATGCCATCGACCGTGTCAAGCTGGTCGAGATGATGTTCGGCAAGTATGCGCGCCTGGGCAACGATCATCCTATTCCGGAATCCGATCCGTTCCACAACAACGAACTGCCGCAGCGGCAGTACGATCCGGAAAAGGCGGCATTCCACGCCAAGAAAGCCGGCCTCAGCGCCGCCGACATCGTGCTATCGGCATCCGACGCGGCGTTCAACGGTGCGATCGACATGTCGGTGCTGTTCCAGGCCACGGCGGGTGCGGCCGGCATTCCGGTGAAGGTCCGGCGCGAGCCGAACGACGGGTTCTGGGAGAATGTCTGGCTGAAGGCGCCGTTCATGACCTCGTACTGGGGCGGTCGTCCGGCCGCGACCCAGATGCTGGCGGTGGCCTATGGCGCGGCAGCCCCGTGGAACGACACGCATTGGCGGGTCGACGCGTTCGAGAAGCTGCTGGCCGACGCGAAAGCGACCACCGACCAGGCCAAGCGCAAGGACTACATCTGGGAAATGCAGCGCATGCTCTATGCGGACGGCGGCGCCATCATCCCGCTGTTCAAGGATTGGCTCGACGCGCACGACGTCAAAGTCAAAGGCCATACGCCCCACGGCATGTTCGATATGTGCAACAGCCGGATCGTCCAGAAGGCGTGGATCGAAGCCTAACAGACGGCTTGGTCTAGCGGGCGGCGGGCCCATCCGGTCCGCCGCCTATTTCTTTGATATTGTCGGATATTTCCGCACCGCCCCTATTGGACATGAAGCGGGTTGGCGCTAGTGTTTGCCGCAAGCCCGGTGGTCAATGGGCATGGACTCGGGGACGAGTGCTGAACGCCGCCCGAGCCCGAAGGGGGAAGGATGCTGAAACTGCTCGGTCAGCGGCTGGTGCTGGGTTTCCTGACGCTGCTCGTCGTTTCGGTCCTGATTTTCGCCGTCACGGAATGGCTTCCCGGCGATCTCGCCGTCAACATCCTGGGCCAGTCGGCAACACCGGAGAACGTCGCCGCTATCCGTGCCGAACTGGGCCTGGACCGCCCGGCGCACGAGCGTTACGTCGAGTGGCTGCGCGATGCCGCCCAAGGCGATCTCGGCACCTCGCTCGCGAACAAGCGCCCTGTGGTCGACGTCATCGGGCCGCGTCTGTGGAATACATTGTTCCTGGCGGTCTACGCGGCGATCATCGCCGTTCCGCTGTCGGTGTTCCTGGGCATCCTGGCGGCGATCTATCGCAACAGCATCTATGACAAGGTCGTCAACGTCAGCACGCTGGCCGCCATCTCCATGCCGGAATTCTTCATCGGCTACCTTCTGATCCTGTATCTGGCGGTGCAGTTCCGCTGGTTCCCGGCGATCGCCACCTTCAAGCCGGAGCAGAGCTTCACCCAACATCTCTATTCCACCTTCCTGCCGATGCTCACCCTCGTGCTGGTGGTCATCGCGCACATGATGCGGATGACCCGCACGTCGGTTCTGGCTGTCATGGCCAGTCCCTATATAGAGATGGCATTGCTCAAAGGACTGCCGAAGTCGCGGATCGTGGTGCGCCACGCGCTACCCAACGCGCTGGCGCCGATCATCAACGTCATCGCGCTCAACCTGGCCTATCTGATAGTGGGCGTCGTGGTGGTGGAGTCGGTCTTCACTTATAACGGCCTCGGCCGGCTGATGGTGGATGCGGTCTCCAAGCGCGACGTGCCGGTGGTGCAGGCCTGTGGCCTCATCTTCGCCATCGTCTTCATCGGCCTCAACCTGATCGCGGACGTGCTGTCCATTCTCAGCAATCCACGCCTGCGGCATCCGCGGTGAGCCGCCGATGAAGCTGTTCGGGAGCAGGATAACGTTCGTCGCGGCCATCGGAGTTCTGATTGTCCTCGCCTGTGCCGGCGGCGCCGTGTTCGCGCCATGGATCGCGCCGTATGATCCTAACCTCCCGATGGGCGGGCGCTGGGATCCGCCATCGCCGGAGCATTGGCTGGGCCTCGATCAGATCGGGCGCGACATGTTCTCGCGCATCCTCTATGGCGGGCGTATTTCCATCGGCCTGGCGTTGCTGGCGACCTCTCTGGCCTTTGTCGTCGGAATCATCGCCGGCTTCGCCGGCGCGGTGTTCGGCGGGTGGATCGATATCGCACTGTCGCGTATCGCGGACATCATCCTCTCCATTCCGATCCTGATGTCGGCCCTCATCATTATTTCCGGCTTCGGCACCAGCACGACGGTGCTCGTGCTCACGATCGGATTCCTCTACGCGGTGCTGGTGTTCCGCGTCGCCCGTGCGGTCGCCATGAACATTGCCGTGCTGGATTACGTCGAAGTTGCACGGCTGCGCGGCGAGGGGCTGATGTGGGTGATCCTCCGCGAGATCCTGCCCAACGCACTGCCGCCGCTGGCGGCGGAGTTCGGCCTGCGCTTCTGCTTCGCCTTCCTGTTCGTGGCAGCGCTCAGCTTCCTCGGCCTCGGCGTTCAGCCGCCCGAGGCGGACTGGGGCAGTATGGTGAAGGAAAGCGCGCTCGCCATTCCGGCCGGCATCGCCGCGCCGCTCTATCCGGCGGCGGCGATCGCGCTGATGACCATCGGCGTCAATCTGGTGGTCGACTGGTTGTTGTCGATATACTCGCGCCCGCAGGGAGAGAACGCATGACGGGCGGGAGGTTCTGATGGCACAGGCAAAGCCGAAAGCCGAAGGCCAGATCCTCGATGTCCGCAACCTGCGGATCGAGGCGGTGACGGAAACCGGCACGCGCGTCACTCTGGTCGACGATGTCAGCTTCGACCTCAACGCCGGAGAGGTGCTGGGCCTGATCGGCGAATCCGGCGCCGGCAAATCCACCATCGGCTTGTCGACCCTGGTCTATGCTCGCACCGGATGCCAGATCACTGGCGGCCAGATCCTGTTCCACGGCCGCGATCTGCGCGGGCTTAACATCAAGGGCCGGCAGAGCCTGCGCGGTGTCAAGGTCGCCTATATCGCGCAGAGCGCGGCGGCGGCCTTCAATCCGGCGCACACCATCTTTGACCAGGTGAGCGAGGTCGCGCTGCAGCACGGTATCATGAATCGGGCCCAGGTACGGATGGATGCGATCCGGCTATTCAGGGAACTGGAGCTCCCCAATCCGGACGTGTTCGGCGGCCGCTATCCGCACCAGGTCTCGGGCGGGCAGCTGCAGCGTGCAATGGCGGCGATGGCGATGATCGCCAAGCCCGATTTGCTGGTGTTCGACGAGCCGACCACGGCACTCGACGTCACGACCCAGGTCGAGGTGCTGGCGTCGTTCAAGAAGCTGATCCGCGAGCATCGCACTGCCGCGCTCTATATCACCCATGATCTGGCGGTGGTCGCGCAGATCGCCGACCGGATCATGGTGCTGCGCCGGGGCAAGATGGTCGAGCATGGCGATGCGACCCAGATCCTGCAGCGGCCGGAGATGGACTACACCCGCATGCTGGTGGCGGAGCGCGTGGCGGCCGAGCAGAGCAAGTTCGTCGAAGGCCATGCCGAAGGGGACCGCCCGATCCTTGAAGTGAAGAACGCCGTCGCTGCCTATCGCGGCTCGATCAAGGTGATTGACGATGTCTCGATCAACCTTCGGCGCGGTGACACGCTGGCGATCGTCGGCGAATCCGGATCGGGCAAGAGCACGCTGGCGCGCGTGATCGTCGGCCTGCTGCCGCGCGAGAAGGGCGATATCCTGTTCGATGGGACAAGCCTGAAGCCCAGGTTGCAAGACCGCAGCAAGGATCAGCTCCGCCGCATCCAGATGATCTATCAGATGCCGGACGTGGCGCTCAATCCGCGCCAGACCTTGCTCGACGTCATCGGCCGTCCGGTCCAGTTCTATTTCGGCAAGGGCAGGGCGGAGGTGCGCGCCCGCGTCGAGGAGCTGTTGCGCCAGATCGACCTGCCGCCGGAATACATCACGCGCCGGCCGCACGAACTGTCGGGTGGCCAGAAGCAGCGCGTATGCATCGCGCGCGCCTTGGCGGCGCAGCCGGACATCATCATCTGCGATGAGGTTACCTCGGCGCTCGACCCGTTGGTGGCGGAGGAGATCCTGCGCCTGCTGCGGCGCGTCCAGGACGAGACCGGTGTTGCCTTCCTGTTCATCACGCACGACCTTGGCACGGTGCGGCGCATCGCCAACAAGGTGGCCGTGATGCTGAAGGGGAAGCTGGTGGCAAACGGCCCAACCCAGCAGGTTTTCAACCCGCCCTTCCACCCTTATACGGAATTGCTATTGTCCTCGGTGCCTGAGATTCGGCCCGATTGGCTGGACGAAGTATTGCGCCGACGACGGAAGGCTGGTTGATGACTGTGTACCGCAAGCTCGACGATCTCCCCCACAAGATCAAAAAGATCGAGCATTTCTGGATCACCCTTAAGGATGGCTGCCGGCTCGCGGCGCGGATGTGGCTGCCGGTGGATGCCGAGGCGCATCCCGTGCCGGCAATCCTGGAATACATCCCCTATCGCAAGCGCGACGGGACGCGCGGCCGCGACGAGCCGATGCACGGCTATTTCGCCGGCCATGGCTATGCCGCGATCCGCGTCGACATGCGCGGCTCCGGCGAATCCGACGACGTGCTGCAGGATGAATATCTGCAGCTCGAGCTCGACGATGCGGTGGAGGTGATCGACTGGATCACGCGCCAGCCCTGGTGCGACGGCAAGGTCGGCATGATGGGCAAGTCGTGGGGCGGCTTCAATTGCCTGCAGGTCGCGGCGATGCGGCCGAAGCCGCTGAAGGCCGTGCTGTCGGTCTGCTCGACCGACGACCGCTATGCCGACGACATCCATTACATGGGCGGATGCCTGCTCAATGACAATCACTGGTGGGGTGCCATTATGCTGGGCTTCCAGTCGCGCCCGGCGGACCCGCTGCTGTTCGGCGCAGGCTGGCGCGACAATTGGCTGAAGCGCCTCAACGAGATGCCGTTCTGGCCGGCGTTGTGGATGCAGCACCCGACGCGCGACGATTACTGGCGCCATGGCTCGATCTGCGAGGATTACAGCGCGATCCAATGCCCGGTGATGCTGACGGGCGGTTGGGCGGATGCCTATACCAACGCGATCCCGCGCATGCTCGAGAATCTGACGGTGCCGCGGCGCGCGATCATCGGGCCCTGGGCGCATCTTTACGCTCATGACGGCGTGCCCGGCCCCGCCATCGGCTTCCTGCAGGAGGCGGTGAACTGGTGGGATCACTGGCTGAAGGGCGCCAAGAACGGCGCGATGGATGGCCCGATGCTGTGGGCGTGGCTGGAAGACGGCGCACAGCCATCGACCACCGCCGCCTATCGCGACGGCAGATGGGTCGGCGACGCGAGCTGGCCAAGCCAGGGTGTCGCGATGCAATCCTGGTCGCTCGGTACCGGAATGCTCGCCAGCGCACCGCAACCGGCCGCGGATCTTGCCATCTGTTCGCCGCAGACAGTTGGCCTCGGCGGCGGCGAATGGATGGGCGCAGGGTGCCCTGGCGAAATGCCCACCGACCAGCGCATGGACGATGCCGGATCGCTGGTGTTCGATTCCGCGCCGCTGGCGAACGATCTCGATCTCCTGGGCGCGCCGGTGCTGGAGCTGGAGTTCTCGGTCGATCGGCCGGTGGCGCAGGTGGCCGTGCGGCTCAGCGATCTGTTCCCGGACGGTGCCGCGCAGCGCGCCAGCTATGCCGTGTTCAACCTCAACCACCTGGCCGGTCACGACAAGCCGCAGCGCCTGGAGCCGGGCAAACGCTATCGCGCGCGCATCACGCTGAACGCACTCGGGCACCGATTCGCGGCCGGTCATCGCCTGCGGCTCGCGATCTCCACGGCCTATTGGCCGCTGATCTGGCCGACGCCGGAACGTGTCACCTTGACCGTTCACACGGCGGGGACGCGGCTGGAATTGCCCGCGCGCACCAGGCAGAGCCTGGATGGCACGATGCCGTTCGCCGCTCCTGAATCCGCGCCGCTGACACCCGTCAGCAAGGTCGCGGAGGGACGCATGAAACGCGAAATTCACCATGACCTTCTCACCGGCGCGGTGACGTACGTCACGGATGGCGAAGGCGGCGTGTTCGGGGAAGGAATCATCCGGTTCGACGAGATCGACATCGTCGTCAACCACGCCCTGCGGCGCGAGCTCACCATCCATCCCGACGATCCATTGAGTGCGCATTACCGCATCATGCAAAGCCAGGATCTCAAGCGCGAAGGATGGGATATTCACGTGGAGACCGAGACCACCATGACTTCGACCAAGGGCGAGCTGATCCTGACCGGCCGCCTGGACGCCTTCGAGAACGGCAAGCGGGTTGCAAGCCGGAACTGGCGCGAAGCGGTCGCGCGCAAGTTCCTCTAGCCGCATGGCGAGATTGTCGAACCGGGCCTATACGGATCTGCTCGCAGTTGTCTTCGCCATTATCTGGGCGCTCCTGGCGATTGCGCCGCTCTACCGGCATGATTGGATGCTGGAGAACCTGCTGGTTCTGGCGGCCGCGATCGTGTTCCTGTGGCGGCGCAAGAAACTCGAGCTCTCGAAGATATCGAGCACGCTGATCTTCATCTTTCTGTGCGTGCACGAAATCGGGGCCCATTACACCTATTCGGAAGTGCCGTACGACAAATGGGCCGAGGCGCTGATCGGAACCACGATCACCGAGCTCTTCGGCTTCACGCGCAATCACTTCGACCGTCTCGAGCATTTCTTCTACGGCGCGCTGCTCGCCTATCCGATGCGCGAGGCTTACGTCCGTGCCCAGATGCTCGAAGGCCGCCTGACCTACACCATCCCGATCACGATCACCTTGGCCTTCTCCGCCATGTACGAGATTTTCGAATGGTGGGCGGCGCTGATCGCGGGCGGCGATCTCGGCGTCGCCTATCTCGGCACCCAGGGCGACGTATGGGACGCGCAGAAAGACATGGCACTGGCCGGCTTTGGATCGCTGCTGGCGATGACCACGACGGCCCTGGCCCTGGCCCACCGCCGCTATGCGCTCGCCAAAAGTTAACGGCCGAGCGGACGATTTCTTCCCGCGTGCCGTTGAATGGGCCTATGATGCCGCCAAGAACTCCGGACGACACGGAGCCGACGCTGGGAGAGACATCAATGCTGACTTTCGATGATTGTCTTGCGTTGTCCGAGCTGACCGAGGAAGAGATCGCGGCCATCGCCGAGCATGAGCATCTGCCGATGATCGTCGCGGCGGAGCTGGGCAACTACCTGATTCACGGACCGGAGGGCGCGTTGCGGGTCAAACGCATCATTCTGGACGATATGATCGTGGCGGACCGGGCGGGCGACAACGGCCGCGCCTTGACGCTGAAACTGGTGCTCCGTCATTTTGTGGAACGCCACCCGGAATGTCGCAATCGGCGCCCGACGCCGCGCCGCGTGGTCAGCGATACGGTGCGTCGGTTCCTGGCGGCGAGTCCGCCGGCCTCTTAGCGGCGCGCGGCAACCCGCCCCAGATTTCCGGACCTTCAGCATGGAAGGCGAAGCCAAGCTTCAGGCTTTCGGCGATGCGCTCCGCGCGCTGCAGAAACAAGCCGGCGAGCTTTGCGTCAAATAGCCGATGCGCTGTTTCCGAGAACAGACGCAGCCAGCGTTCGAAATGCTTTGGCTCGATGCCGGGCAGCTTGAGATGCGCGGGGATCGGCTTGCCCTTGTAGCGGCCGCTGGTGTTCATCACCGATGACCAGAAATCGCACATGACCTTGAGATGCTTGGTCCAATCCTGGCCGATGGCCGCAAGGAAAATGGGGCCAAGCTCGGGATCGGTGCGGATTTGCGCGTAGAAAGTCGCGACCAGAGTCTCGATCTGATCGTCAGTGGCGTATTGCGGCAGGGGTCCCCTCAGCATGGCTTTGAGATAACTGTCCTCGGGGCACGGAGCAAGGTGACCGGCTGCCGCAGGCAATATCGCCATTGAGCTGCGGCGGACCGGACGGATATAGAAGAGCGCTGAGGCAATATCCGGGAGCGACGATGAAAACGGCCGACGTGATCGTGATCGGCGGCGGCATTGCCGGCGCCTCTGCCGCGGCCGAAATCGCCAACGGCGGCGCGCGCGTGCTGTTGCTGGAGATGGAGAGCCAGCCTGGCTATCACACCTCTAGCCGCTCTGCCGCGATGTACGAGCCCTCCGAAGGCGTGGCGATGGTGCGGGGACTGACCCGTGCCAGTTATTCGTTTTTTGCGACCCCTCCGGACGGCTTCGCGGAGGTTCCTCTGCTCTCTCCGCGCGGCGTCCTGATGTTCGCCGACGCCGGGCAGGAAATGCTGGCCGCGGAAGCCGTGCGCAATGGCTTTGCCGAGGTCGATGCATCGTTCGCCCATGCCAAGCTGCCGCTGCTGAGGCTCGACGGCACTATCTCGATTTTGTGGGATGGCGAGGCGCAAGACGTCGATGTCGACGCTTTGCATGGCGGGCGACTGCGCACGCTCCGCCGTATGAAGGGCGAGGTCGTCGTCGACGCACCCGTCCGCGCCGGCGAGCGCATTGCCGGGACATGGCGGCTGGACGCGGGCGATGAGAAATTCGAAGCGCCGATCGTGGTTCTCGCCGCGGGCGCGTGGAGCGACCAGGTCGCGGAATCGTGTGGCATTGCGCCGGTAGGGTTGCAGCCGAAGCGGCGCAGTGCGGCGGTCATCGCGGGACCGCCGGGCGCTTCGGTGCGAAGCTGGCCCGAGATTTCCCCTGTCGACGTCAGCTTTTATTGCAAACCAATGGGCGGCAAGCTGATGCTTTCGCCGGCCGATGAAGAGCCAGTGGAGCCGCACGACGCCTGGGCCGACGATCTGCGGCTGGCCGAAGCGGCGGCCGGCCTCGAGCGTTTGGTAGACATGCAGGTGCAGCGGCTGGAGCGAACCTGGGGCGGCTTGCGCACCTTCGCTCCGGATGGGTTGCCGGTCGTCGGTTTCGACCCGGATGCCGAAGGCTTCTTCTGGCTGGCGGGGCAGGGCGGCTATGGCATCCAGACCTCGCCCGCGCTGTCGCGCTTGGCGGCGGAGCTCATTACGGGGCGCGAGGTGCCGGCGGATCTGGCGCGCGAAGGAGTCTCCGCGCCGATGCTGTCGCCTGGGCGCTTTCGCTGATCGCCGGCGTTATTTACTGCAGCCGTGCTGCGCGGCGGACGAGACGCACAGCTCCTGGGTTCCCGTCCATCGGTTGAGCCGCCAGACGTAGAAACCGGCGACACTCTTGCCGGTATGCTGGTTGACCGCGTCCGATAGCGAGAATGGGCCGGAAACGAACTGAATTTACTCGCGCGCGAGGCGCATTCCTGGTGCCCATATAAGGTTGCGAATCTTGGCGAGCCTGCGACCATTCTTCTCAAGAAGATACCAGGCCCTGAGCCACGAAGCGACGATTCGCGCCCGCAATTCTCCCAGCGGCCTGTGTTCGTACGCCAGCCGGAAGATGTCGCGCAAATAGGCCAGGCTGATCTGGCCATCGACATTGTAGTGGATCACCGCCGGTGCAACGGGCTTGCCATGCTTGGTCACGCGGCTGTCGCCTCGAAGCACGTTCACCGATTGCATGTCGCGCATACTGATCCACGTCTCCATGCCTGTCGTGGGATCCCACGGGCGGAATCCGATGCCGCACATCTCCATGGCAATCGCCAACACCGGCTCGTGTGCAACCGGGGCGTTCTTGAACGGCTTGAAGGCAAGGTCGGCCCGGCGCTCATATATCTCGCGCGAGGTTGCGAACAGGCGATCGGCCCATTCGGTTCTGCGGAAATAGAACATGCCGCTGTTGAAGCTGCCGATCCTGTCGATGCCGGTTTGCTCGAGCAGGACGGCCAGGTTCCCGACATTCTCGTGATGGTCTTCGCGGCTGAGATAGTTCCAGCCCTTGATGACGAAATCGTCGGTCGCGTATGCGTCCCAGGTCAGAGCCGGGTCGCGGTAGAAGACGCAGTCCGAATCGACAAACAGCGTCTCGTCGAACGGCGAATAGCGGTCGACGGACAGCTTCTGCGCCACGCCCTTTCCATAGGACGGCTCGACAAGCCGAACGATATCGAAATAGGCGCCCAGCCTGCCGGCGTTGGCGGCGTCGGTGACGACGCAGAACGGAAGCGTCGGGTTCCATCGGCGATAGGACAGCGCCAAGGCTTCCGCCATCCGTATGTATTTGTGTGGGCCATAGGCAATCGTAATTAGTCCGGCGCTCATAAGCGGACCTCCAACGGAACATCCCTTTCCCCGCGCCCTAGCCCTGGTGGCCCGCATGTCGTGCCGGGCCTTGATCTCCTCGGATCGCGACCACTTTCCGCCCGTAGTCTACGACTGGCGAGCGAAGTGATTAACTATGCTACACGCTCACCAAAGGTTTCGCCAAGCGCAACCTGACGGCGGGGTCGAGTGGTGTCTCGCAACCGAGGGCCGCGGAAGCAATGACACGGGAGTGTAATGAGGGTTCGGAATTTTGTGCGCCGCCAGGGTGCCGAACTCAGTGCTTGAATCGCGTTTCAACCGCCCGAACCAGACCGACACGCCGTCTGAATTGACGATAAGCGCCTGCCGCGAGCTGGTTGAAAGTGCGGCGCGGCCGCGGATTGATGGGCATATCGGCGAGCTGCGGGCAGCGGCGCGCGATGATCTTGCGGAACATGGTCCCGCTTCTTCTATCCGGCATGGGCACGGACATCAGAAGGTCGAGAATCCGGCGGGAATTGAAAAGGATGCTCGTGTCGAACGCCATATCCGATGCCATCAGCGCCTGGGCATGCCAGGTGGACATCCGATGCTCCACGTAGATCAGGTCCCAAACGTCATATCCCATGATCTCTGGCGACCGCGGATCGGTCGAATCATAACCGACAGTCGCGAAAAATCGTGGCATTTCTGCGCGCATGTACTCGGCCGCCTCTTCTCGCCTGGGAAGGTGGGTGGTCGATTTGGAGAGTGCGACGTGAACCCAGTTGGCCGGATCGAACTTGGTCGGCATGCCCGGATGGTGGCGCCAGAAGGCCTTGCCGATGCCGGTGAGGCTCGATCGTACCTGGATGATGGGGATGCCGCCGTCCTGGAAGGCGCTCAGGAAAATCGGCGCGACGTTCTTGTCGAAGCTGCAATCGGCCATCGACTCAATCAATCGGTAGACCCGTTCGGCCCGGCTCCGTTCGACCAGCGGCAGCCGGCGATGTTCGATCCCAAGTCGTTGGCACACGCGGCCCGCCACTTCGACGTCAACGGCGTCCCCATCGTGGCGATCGTATGTGAAGGCCACGAGATCGGAATTGCCGTAGTACATGCTGAGGCTGAGGCGGCTGTCCACGCCACCCGTCAAGGACAATGCCGGCTTCCAACGCGCGGCGGTCGCTTTCGCCGTTCTGGCGAGCAGCGTGTCCAGTTCCTCGATCACGTCGGCGACGGGGCGCTCGGCTCGCGCGGTGCGTGGCCAGAATCGCCGCAGCTGCCGGGTCGCGGGATCCAGCACGAAATTGGCGGGCAGGACTCGAACGCCCGGCACCGGTGACGCATTGCCAGGCAGTCCACACCAATAGTGCCGGAACACTTCCGTTCGCGGCGCAGCGCCGATCAGATCCCCCAAAATGGTCGAGTGGGAGGCGATCGCCGGCCTGTCCTCCGCGAAATAGATGGCGCGGGTCGCGCAGGCGTCGGGGAATACATGCCAGCGGCCCGCGACATGACAGATCACGGCAAATCGTCCCGTCAGATAGTCGGTGCTGGCGAGCAGCGCTTCGATGCCGTCGCGACGTGCACGTTGCAACAGCGATAGGGCAATGTCCGATTCGGTGGCCGCTGGAGCCTCGAGGTCGAAGCAATAGCCGATGAGGACGATGAAAGATTCATCGACGCGCTGCACAAGGCAATCATGGTCCGGCGAAATGAACAGGTGACCTTCCGGCAGCAGCACTTCGCGCAGTGCGGTCGGCTTGGGATGAACCGGTTCCAGGGAAAACAGATAGCTTCTCGGCAGGAAGCCGTCCCAACGCCAACGGACATCGTCCTTGATCGGGCGATCAGTCATGGCTCCCCCGCCAGCTACTTTTTAGGGAACGCAAAGCACGCGACTCGCGTGCTGCAAACACAACTGGCAGCTGATGGTTCCCCGAGCAATGTCTTGGATTAACCTAGACCCAACTGGGGCAACTGGCCGGGTTTTCTTTCCTGCAACAGACGGATCTCTCGGGGGCTACGCCATTTGATCGCGGCGCAAGGCGATGATTAGCGAGGCGGCAGCGTCACTCGCCACCGCTCATGTCGGCGCCGTGTCGTTGCCGGCGATAGAGGTGAACGGATTGGGAATCCGAGAAAGGAGAACCGCTCGTTTGGCTACAAGACATGCCATCGCGAGGGCCTTCTTGGCGCGAATCGCGGCAGGCTCGGGGTTGTATGGAAACTCGGCGAGGGGAGGGGCCAACAGCAGGATTGCCCCACGCTGGGCGAGTCCAGCCCGGCGTTCACTTGGGGAATGTTGCAGCATGAGGTGGGCAACCCAGAGGCAGTTTGCCGGATAGAAAAAACTGCCGTCCAGGACGTCTAAGGTCCGCTGCACCGTCGAAGCCCATGCCCCGAGACGCTGCTCGAGGTAAAACCGGTCCCGCCAGTCGAGATCGAGGGCGATGGGATCCGACAGCGATTGTTGCCAGCTCGTCATAGCCTCCGTCCAGAGCGAAAGCGGCTTCGGCCGCGAACGAAAGAACGATCTCAGCAGGCCGCCAGGCGTGGGCACTTTCTCCGTCAGTCCAGCTCGGAAAAACCTGGCCCATTGGGCGCACCTGCCGATCTCAAAGCCATGCCCGCCTGCAATCGTGAGACCAGCATCATGCATATGATCGGCCCTGCCTGTGGCGCACATCGCGGCAGTCGGATGGAATATGGCCCGATCCATATGCGCGATGATTGCCGCCTGCCTTGCCCGGGCATCGTTCATCTCGATTGCAGGGTCATTCTCGAACCTGTGGACGACGTCGACGCGCGCAGCCAGTCGTGGCGGCAATTCTCTGTCTGCGCGCGCGAGAAGCTCATGGACGTCCGTGAAGGTCTCGAAATTTATGTTCGCGGCTGTCGCCGCGGCCAAGATGGTGCGTGTATCAAATCCGGCGGTCAGGCCGACCGCACGCGCTCTAAAATCCATTCGGCCCCAATTGCCGATGACGGTCTTTAGCGTCGAGGCAAGCACGCGAATGTCTTTGGCAGAAGTGGTTTCGGCAGGCGTAAAACGAACCGGTCGAATCGCGCCGGTCTTTGGGTCCATAGTCCTCAACGCAAGAAGCTTGAAGACATTCTCTCTGGTCGTAAGCGGCGCCGGTATCCAGTCCATGCCTTTTTCGTGCGCTATTCTCCATGGCAGGCGCGCCGCCGGTGCCTCGTTTGGCAGATAACCGCCGAGGATCGCAGGGCTGCTCGAAATCCAGACGCCGGCGGATGTCCGGCGATGGTAGAGGCCGAGCATTCCCGCGGCATCCTGCCAGCACCGTTCCGCCGAGATAAGCACCCATTTGCCGGCCCAGAAGCCGGTCCACTCTTCGATTTCCGACGAGTGTTTCGATGAGAATGCCTGCTCGATTGAGGATCCCGGCACGTCGGCCAATACGGCTAGGCCGAGCAGGTAATAATCCCTACCGTCTTTCGAACGCAGCCGCGCGGCGCGGAGCTTAGGACATAGAGAAAGAACAAGCTGATCGGCCAGTTGCAAGGATTCCCATTCCGGTCGGACCTGGACCGGCAGGGGGCCAAGGACGAACTGCTTCTGATGTGCAATGAGCGCTTGCAAACTGGTTGGCCCGTCGCCCCGATCAAACATACTTCTCACTAACGTCGCCGACCGTCCAACGCCGCCGACGACGAATAGTTTATGCCCTCATTTCATTAAACGTATGAGGCGTGAATCAGCGTTCAAAACACCGATGGGTCGTCCGGGTTCCGGACGCGATGGCAAAGTTATCGTGATCGGGCTGGCACTCTCGAAAGTTAAAAGTACGGGAACTGGATGGCAGGGCTTGGCATTGCGCTTCTGCTTCCGTGTCAGCGTCGAAACTTAGACGGCGTGCTGTTTCGTCCGGCCGGACATTGCTATCGCGACCGAGCTACTGGGTGGAACGCACATGATCTCCGCATTGATCGGCGCCGGACGGCGGATTCATGGCGCTATTCGCGGCGACGGGCCGCCACTGTCCAAGGCTGACCTTTCCCAGACGATAAATTTCGCCCGCATCTCGCTGATCGTTGGTCTCGTGTTCATACACTATGAAACGTTTCCGAATGCGCGCGGCTCGCCGTTCCGCGGTCTCGATCCGGCGCAGAATCAGATCGCTACGTTTGTGCAGAGCTTCGTGCTGTTCTTCTTCTTCAGCGTCGTGCCGCTGCTGAGCATGATTTCGGGTTGGCTGTTCTTTTCGTTCACGTCCGACCCTGCAGCGGCGCTCCTGAGTAGAATCCGTCGCCGGTTCGCGTCTCTTTACCTGCCGCTCGTCTTCTGGAATGTCTTGTTCCTCGCAGTCTTGCTGTTGCTGTTTCGTGTCAATCCCGGCTATCCGCTGCTGCGACAGATGAACATCGATTTCGAATCGGCCGGTGTCATGGATTACGTGAACGCCATATTCGGAATCACCGCGCATCCTGTTGGATTTCAGTTTTGGTTCGTCCGTGACCTGTTCGTGACCGTGTTGGTCAGCCCGTTACTGTGGCTCATGCTAACCCGTGCGCCGTTGGTTGGCGCCGCGTTCCTGGGAGCGGCATGGCTGTACGGGCACGATCTGTGGATCTTCTTCCGCACCGACGTCGTGTTCTTCTTCTTTCTAGGTGGCTGGATCAGGCTGCGGGGAATGCCGCTGGAGATCGGTCCGCGTGCAACCTGGATCTTCCTTGGCGTTTACGTGGCACTATGTGCGGTGCGAACCCTCGCGCCTTATGTCGTCGATGGCGATCCGGCCATCCTGCAGATGGCGACGCGCGCCATGCGATTGATCGGGGTGCTCGCATGCTGGGGCTTGTTCCAACGGATCGCGATGACGCCGATGGGAGGCGTCGTGGCGCGCTATGGCGGGCTGGCTTTCTTTCTTCATGCGGCACACTACCCTCTTATTGCCGAGATCAAGCTGATCCTCTGGGATCACTTGCCAGCCGAAAACGCGCCGTGGATGCTCGCTCACTATGTCGCCAGCGTTGCGATCACGGTCACGGTCGGCATTGCGCTCGGGTTGGTGCTCACGCGATTTGCGTCGAGGGCCTTTGCCCTCCTGAACGGAGGCCGTGTCGTTGCGTGAGAGGGTCAGCGGGGGCAGCTAGATCAAGGACATCAGAAGATAGACGAAATGCTTCGGCCGGAATGGTTTGGGCAGCTTGCCCGCGACGCGAAGACCTCTCGCGGCCGCCATCTGGTCCCGGCGCGACGCCGAGCCAGCGGGCGGGTTTAGGGATCCCGCCCTGGTAATTCGCTGTCAAACCGAAAATTACCGCCATATCCATTGGTAAAGCTCGAAGCACCGCACAAGGCGCGTTCATGTGGGCGCGCTATGAAGCATATGAACGGCGGATGCGTTGTAGGTGGAGATGAAAAGAAGGCCGGCAGTTTCCGGGGGGGAAATGAGCTGCCGGCCTTTGACGCGTAGTATCGACTAAACGCATGTCTCGCTTGAATGTTCCGGCAGCAAGTAGTTATTTTGCCAATCGGATATGCGTCCTACTCGCGTTCATTTATCGTTCATTTTTTAAAGCGAGAAGAATGCTAATCCGCCTTCCACCACTCCCACGGCAGGATGAATGGCCCGCACCGCGCGGCAACTAACGATGCCCCGCGCACCTGGTCGCACTCGCGGTTCCGATACGAGACGGCCCACCTGCAGTTGTCCACACGTTATCCACACCAAAATTGCGGCAGCTCCTCCAACTCAATTGACGGTCGTGCCCGCTCGTGTAGTAAATCCGTCACGCCACGAAAGGGGTGGTGCACGACGTCAGGGGACTCCTTACGCAGACGCCGGGCCGGTGTTGCGGGCCATTCGTGCCCGCAGCCGGTTAGTGCCCTCCGCTTTAGCGGGCCTTCCACCACTCCCACGGCATCACGGCAGCGCGGTCATGCGGGCTCGCTGCGGAGTGCATAAATACTTCCCTTCTGCTGTGTGTTGCTGCTGCCAGGAGGGCCCTTCGTGAAGCGCGCGACCAGGCGCTTGCCTTCCCATATCTCAATCGCTGGATGCTCTGGCTTGGATTTCAACAGAGTGCCGGCCTTCAGTATGGCTTCGGTATCATCGGCGCATTCAAAGGTTTGGACAGCCTGGATATGATCGCCGCTCATGAGATAGCAACGATATCCCTGCATTTGCGGCTCCGCCCCTGTTTCGGCTGGCGTCTACTAAACCGCAACAACTTTTCAGGAGGCAATAAAGAATGACAATCATTGGCGACCGTGACCCGGCATCGAAGTTTCGTTTCCGCGCGCGAGCACCATTCCTCATGCAATCGCTCTTGCGGAAGCTGAAGCCCTGCTACATCGGGGGCGGACCATCCGGCCCGCAATGCCAACTCGTTAATGGGATGCGATGAAGCCCGAGAAGCGCGCGGCGGCGATAGCTAGTGGTGGTGCCGCCTCAGGAGGAGGGGCATAGCCTGCGCGCCGCCATTCTTGTGCCGGTCCTGCCGGCAGAGGTCCCAGTTCTCGCCTTGGTAGGTGCAGTGCCGGCTCTGAGGTTCGGCGGTGTTCATGTTTCCGATCGTCGCGGCAGAGGCGAGCGGAGTGCCGGATACCAGCACGACAACCGCAGCCATCAGGATCTTCTTCATTTGAGTGATCCTCAAAACATAAGACACCGAGTAAATATTTCTGCCGTCTTGCGGTCAGAGTCGGCGTGGATGTCGAAGCGCGTCGGCACTATCGAGCATACACATCGTTCGTAACAGATGAATGTCATCGTCCGCGCATTTTGCAACGGAACGTGTCTGACGCCAGAGTGACGAGTAGGGTCTTGAGCATCGTTTCGCCACTCCAACCAGCCTCAATGGTGTTTCCGCCATTCCCACGGCATCGAACGTGCCGCACCATATGCCGCGCTCAGTCAGCTTGGCGTTCTGGCCGGCAGCCCTGATGATCTCGCACTTGCAATCACGATAGGCACAGCCCAGCCCTGAGCAGCGAGCCATTCGGCAAGATCCTCCGCGCCGACTGATCAGCGGGCGAGCCATCGCTTGTATCCGTCCTTGCCATTTGTCTTGCAGATGACGGTTCGTGTGTCGATCCAATCCGCAAGCCTGTTTGCCGGGACCGTCCCGCAAAACCAAGGGTTGAAATCTGTTCTTTATCGCGTACCGGGCTTGCAGGTAAGGGGCGAAGCTCAGCCTCGCCGCTTTTCGTTGAGATAGAGCACCCTGCATCCACCACCACAGCGCGACAGGGCACGCTCGGCCGCCACTCGGTTCGACAGCGTCCATGAAGAGTTGAAGTGGTTTAAGCCGTCGCAGTTCGTCAACGAGCGATAGGGGCAAATATTGTAAGCCGCGCGGCTGCCATCGGCGGAGATCGCCAACGCCCCATATTTGCCCCTCACATCCGCCAGATAGCGATCGATCACCTGTTGGGCCTGAGGAGAAGCGGGCTCGTACGCTATGATCTTCGACGGAGTCCCTTGGCAACTCGCCACGATCAGCGCCGCGCACCCGGCCAGCGCTAACAACCGATTTGGTCTCAGCATCATGGCAAACACATAGTCGATGAGTTGGCCGGCCACTGCGCACCAAAATGCTATAACAGCAATGCCAAATTAGCTATGTCTCTGGCTGGCGTCACCGACACCAGGATCCGAGCCGCACACAACAGAATGATCCGAAGCGCAAGACCACTCGATAGACTGGCCGCCTTCCCTCGAGGTGGTGGTCGGCAGCGCGTGTGGCGGGTGTAACCAGGTGCACCGCCGGCGGCGGAGCCTCGCTAACTAGTACCTACCACTTTTGTGTTGCTTGCCGTGATCAACGGATGGCGTAGCATCCATCTACTGCACTTTCTCCCCCGAATGTGCAGCACCCAAAGCGGCCGGCAGTATCCCCCATGTGCCGGCCGCTTCATTATTGGCGATGCGACTGCGCTACGCACCGCCTACGTCAGCAGTTCCGGCGCGTTGTTCTTCACGTTGTTGATCGCCTTGCCGAGCGGCCGCTCCTGCAGAACGTCGTCTTTGGCCGGCCGCATGAGGGCCGCAGTGTGGTCCGATGCCGCTCTCAGCCAGCCCTCGCCGTCATCGAATTCCAGCACCAGCGGCATGCGATCGTGGAACTGTGCGGCGAACTCGCTGGGGGCCGTCGTGATGACGGTGTACGTCTCCTTGCTTTCGCTTTTGTCAGGGCTCTGCCAGCTATCCAGGTGATTATCACCTAAGACTGGCTCCCCTTCGTGGACACATCATTTTGTAAAACGCATCGTTTGCTGGCAGACTGTCCTGGAGAACTGGAAACCGCTGCGGGCCATGAAAACTCAGGTGCATGTCGTCGGCGCTGGCGGTATCGGCGTTGTTCTGGCCTGGTCGCTCGCCCGTGCTGACTGGGATGTCACGCTGGTCGAACGCCGCTCGGACAAGATCGCCTCCGGGCAGGCTGAGGGGCTCGTCGTGGCTGGCCAAGCGCCGGTGAAGCTACCGTTCGTCGAGTTCGCGGACTGGCAGCCGCCAGCCGATGCCGTCATCTTGCTGTGCATCAAGACCTATGATAACCCCGCAGTCCTTGCTCGCCTGAAGACCACGCGCCGCCTCGTGCCCGTGCAGAACGGATATGACACCATTCTCGATTCCCGCGATTTTCCCGGTGAAGGCATCGCATCATTCGTCTCCGAATGTCCGCGCGAGCGTCCCGTCGCTCGCATAACACGTCCCGGCAGCCTCCACATCGGCGCCCGACAAACGGCAACCGCCGAGGAGCGATGCGAGCTGGCAAGCTTGGCCGAGGCGTTCAAGCAGGCTGGCCTATTTAAGACCGAGTTGGTCTGGGACGTGCGGCCGTTCAAGGCCGCCAAGCTGATGTACAGCGCAGCCATCTCTCCGCTCACCGCGGCGGCGGGGGTCGACAACGCCGAGCTGATGACCGATGCGCTGGCTAAGCGGCTATTCTTTGGCCTGCTGCTCGAGAACTACGCGGTGCTGCGTCACGCCGGCTTGGCGCTGGCGAAGATCGGCCCATTCCATCCGGACACGGTCGCACGAATCCTGCGAACCCCGGGCCTGCCCGAATTGATGGCGATCTTCTTCCGGCCGTCGCTGCGAGGCACTTATTGCTCCATGGCGTCGGACATCGGCCGGGGCCCGACTGAGATCGACGCCTACAACGGCTACCTGGTGCGCCTCGCCGGCGACTTTCCTTGTCCGATCAACCGCGCGGCGGTCAGGCTGATAACGCGCATCACCCGCGAAAGTCTGACGCCGCGACGCAGTCATCTGGACGATATGGCCGCCGATCTCGGGAGCCAGGGAATCCTGGCATGATATGCGTCGACGCGACGTTGTAATTCGGCGGCCCGTTCGGCAGCGGCGCCGTGATGCGGAAGAGATCACGGATGGCTTCGGCGAGGTCGGTGAAAACGTAGCGGGTGTACATGCGAACTACAGGGGCAAACTGGCGGGGTATTAGTCGTTCTTGCATCCAGACCAAAATCTGATTTTCGCCACGACTAGGCGCGCTGTTTCAATAAAGTCGAAGATATCAGGGTCAATCGCTATGCGATGGATATATAGCTTCAGGGGGAATCCGTAGTCACTTCCTACGGATCTTCGATCGGTAGGGTAGGCCGCGGGACAGCTTATTCAGCGCTCGGAGCTTTGGCACTGCCTTGGTCAGTTCAAACAACCGCTTCCGCACCGCCGGATCCGCGATCCGGCGGTAGGCGCGGATGAACTCCGTCGTCTCGCGCTTGGCCATGGGGTCTTGTCCGAGATCAATCTCTGGCTGGTGGTTTGATTTCATGAGTGCGGACGGAGTTTGCGCGCTCACTCCTGCTGACATGTCCTCGAAAAAATACGACAGGGGAACATCGAGCACTTGGGCGAGGTCATAGAGCCGGCTTGAGCTGACGCGGTTCATGCCCTTCTCGTATTTCTGCACCTGCTGGAAGGTCAGCCCGATGGTTTCGGCAAGCCGCACCTGGCTGATGCCAAGCAGCGTGCGGCGCAACCGGAGGCGCGCGCCGACGTGCACATCGATCGGATTGGGAAAACCCTTGCTGGCCATGCGGCCGGATGATTTGCGCACTCGCTTCGCCATTCACTTCTCCAACTGATCGGGGTTAGTCCTTCTAGCCGGAAGCTCCGGAATGCGCATCGCGAGCCGCTCACCCTGCCGAATTTCTGCGCTGTGATGGAAGCGTCTTGGGTCCATGAAGATCGTGGTCATCAAGGCTGCCTGGGTGTCATCGACACACTCAGCTTGCTTAGCCCCTAGCCGACCATTTCAGCGATTTCCGACAGAGTCATCATGGCGCCACCGACCGCCAGATAGTAGACACCTTGCTTGCGCATCGTCGGCCAGAGGAAGGAAGTAGAATTCGGCCATTCGAGCATTCGTTGGGGCCACGCGATTCGGAAAACGACGCGCGATAGGACCGTGGCGCCAAGCACGAGAAGGCCCGAAAGCCCTGCAACGAGCCCCATGATCTCGACAACTTCATACAAGGGCAAAGCGGGTACGGATGCCAACATGATAGTCTCCCTTGAACAAGGCTTATGACGTCCGCGATGGTTCTTCGGACCGAACGGTCAGCTTCGGCAAGGGCTGTTAGATCGCCGTCCTCTTTATCTCAGCGATATCCGCTCGTGTACGATGAAGTGGGGCGCATGGGGGCGCAAAATGCAATTTACAGATTCGTAAGGTAAGCGTGGACCGGTCGCGGGCAACGATGGATCGGCGCGATCGATGAAGCTGCCGGCCATCACTCACCAGGCGCTGCGGCGGGTTCGGCGGCTCCTTCATGATGCGCCATTTGCTCCCGCGTAGTGCTTTGACGATCTCGTCCGCTGGCATTCGCAGCAGGGACCGTTTGTAGCGCGGCCCTAGATGCAGCCGCAGCACGCGCTTTGCGGCCCAGGCAACAGTCCATTCCGGGCTCTCTGGATCTGGCATGCGGTCGGGATCATCGGACATACCGGAAGAGTGAACGGAACGACTGTCCGGTGACTGGCGGGAGAGCCCTTGCCAGTTTCTGCCGCGTGATTGCTATGTGATTGCTGGCCCAAGTCGTTAAGAAACGACCAGGTGCCAATTCCATTTATATTTCAAAGAGATAAATGGTGCTGCCGAGAAGGATTGAACTTCCGACCCCGTCCTTACCAAGGACGTGCTCTACCACTGAGCTACGGCAGCGCCTGACACGGGCGGGCAGGATTGCCCCCGGAAAACGGCGCGGACAATGCCACTTTGGGCCAGCCAAGGCAAGGCCCGGAAAAACCCGGACTTTCTGCCGTTTTCATCAATTTTCCACAGTTCAGCCATCGTTCGATCACGCCGGACCGGTAACCAGCGCGCCAGGAAACGGGGCATTGGTCCTCGATTCGATCCGGGGAGAGTGGTCATGATGATCGTGATGCGGGATTGGTGGCAGGAATTCCGGAGCCGGCGGCGCCATCGGCAGGATATCCGCGCCTTTCACCGCCTGATGGACGCACGGGACGCACGCCGCGCGATCCAGTGACCGTAGGGCGGTCGGGGCGAGACGGGTATCGACTGGGGCCAATTGACCTGGACAGCGGCGTCGGCTAACTCGTCGGCCAGTCCCGCGAGAGGGTCGTCCTGAGAGCCGCCATGTCATCCAGCAAGCCAGAGCCGCCCAAGGAATCCGGGACGCGGGGGTTGACCGCAGCTTCCAAAACCCCCGCCAAGGCCGACCAATCAGACCGGCTGGCAGCCGCCTTGCGGGATAATCTGAAGCGCCGCAAGAGCCAGGCGCGAGCCCGCCGCGAGCCGGGACCCGGCCGACACGAAGGTTGAGCCACGCCGACCTTGAGCCCCCCAAAGCCTTCAAGTACAAAGCGTTAGCGGGCGCATCCCCAAGCTGTGCCGTAACCTCAAATGATTACCCTAAAGGATTGAATCTATGGGCATCATGCCGGACACCTGGATCCGAGAGATGTCGCTCAAGCGCGGCATGATCGAGCCTTTCATCGAATCGCAGAAGCGCGAGGGGGTGATCTCCTACGGCGTCTCCTCCTATGGCTACGACGCCAGGGTGTCGCGCGAGTTCAAGATCTTCACCAACGTCAACAGCGCGATCGTCGATCCCAAGGGCTTCGACAAGGAAAGCTTCGTCGACCGCGAAACCGACGTCTGCGTGATCCCGCCCAATTCCTTTGCCCTGGCGCGCACGGTCGAATATTTCCGCGTCCCGCGCGACGTGCTGGTGATCTGCCTCGGCAAGTCGACCTATGCACGCTGCGGCATCATCGTGAACGTGACGCCGCTCGAACCGGAATGGGAGGGCCACGTCACGCTGGAATTCTCCAACACGACACCATTGCCCGCCAAGATCTATGCCAATGAGGGCGCCTGCCAGTTCCTGTTCCTGAAAGGCGAGGGCCCGTGTGAGACGTCGTATCGCGACCGCGCCGGCAAATACATGAAACAGACGGGCGTCACCCTGCCGCGTCTTTAAGGATCGCTTGAACCATGGATCGTATTCGCATTCGCGGCGGCAAACCCCTGAAGGGCGAGATCCGCATCAGTGGTGCCAAGAACGCCGCGCTGCCGCTGATGACGACGGCGCTGTTGACGGGAGATGAGGTTCGCCTTGACCGGGTGCCGGACCTCGCCGACATCACGACCATGACCAACCTGCTGGCGCAGCATGGCGTCGAGGTGACCACCAAGCTGAGCGGCAAGGAGCGGTCGATCACGGTTTGCGGCCGCAACATCACCGACACGACAGCGCCGTACGACCTGGTGCGCAAGATGCGCGCCTCGGTGCTGGTGCTGGGGCCGCTGGTAGCGCGGCATGGCGAGGCGCGCGTGTCGCTGCCGGGAGGCTGCGCGATCGGCACGCGGCCGGTCGACCTGCACATCAAGGGCCTACAGCAGCTCGGTGCAGAGATCGATCTGCAGGAAGGCTATATCGTCGCGCGCGCGCCCAAGGGGCTGACGGGCGCCGAGGTGACGTTCCCGAAGGTCTCGGTGGGCGCCACTGAAAACCTGCTCATGGCGGCGAGCTTGGCCAAGGGCGAGACTCACCTCATCAATGCCGCGCGCGAACCGGAGATCACCGACCTTGCCAAATGCCTGATCGGGATGGGCGCGAAGATCGAAGGGCTCGGCACCGATCATCTGCGCGTGCAGGGCGTCGAGAGCCTGCATGGAACCACCCATCCCGTCGTGGCGGATCGGATCGAGGCCGGCACCTACGCAATGGCGGTCGCGATCACCAATGGCGATGTCGAGCTCATCGGCGCGGAGCATGATCTGATCGGGTCGGTGGTCTCCATCCTGACCCAGGCGGGAGTCCAGTTCACCGAGACGCCGCGCGGGTTGCGCGTGAAGCGGACCAATGGCGACCTCGTCGGCGTCGATGTGATGACCGAGCCGTTTCCCGGTTTCCCGACCGACCTGCAGGCCCAGATGATGGCGTTGATGACGACGGCCCAAGGCGCCTCCATGATCACCGAGACGATCTTCGAGAACCGCTTCATGCACGTGCCGGAACTGACGCGCATGGGCGCCAGCATCAACGTGCACGGCGCATCGGCGATGGTCCGCGGCGTGAAGCGGCTGACTGGCGCGCCGGTGATGGCGACCGACTTGCGCGCCAGCGTATCGCTGGTCCTGGCAGGGCTGGTGGCGGAAGGCGACACCATCCTCAACCGCATCTATCACCTGGACCGCGGCTATGAACGTCTGACCCATAAACTCGCGGCTTGTGGCGCGGAGATCGAGCGGCTGTCGGAAGGGGCCGCGGAATGACGCCACCGCTCAGGATCATCGCGCGCGATGCGGAAGATTTGGCGGTGGTCTCGGCCTGCCTGCAGGATTCGCTGATCCCCCTCAACGAGATGCGCTATCTGCCGCAGGAGCGGCGCTTCATCATGGTGGCGAACCGGTTCCGCTGGGAACGCGCGGCGGTGCCGTCACAAGAAACGGCTCCGGGCAAGGACGCCACCTTTGAATCCGACGAGGATTTCGGGAATCAGCAGCGCACCAATGCCGGCATCTGCATCGATCGCGTGATCGCGGTGCGCAGCCGCAATATCGACCGCTCTCGGCCGGACGAGTTCCTGTCGCTGCTGCATCTCCAGATGGATGGCAACAAGCTGTCGTTCCTGTTCGCCGGCGGCGGCATAATCCAGGTGGAGGTGGAAGCTCTGGTGCTTTACCTCAGCGACCTCGGCAAGGCCTGGCCGACCCAGTGGCAGCCCGATCACGCGATCGAGGCCGCTGACGGCAAGGCATCGGGCCGATGAACGCCGAGAACGGCGCGGCCGCCTTTGTGCTGGCGCTGCCGAAGGGGCGCATCCTGCGCGAAGTGGTGCCGTTGCTGGCGCGCGCCGGGCTCGAGCCAGAGCCGGATTTCCACGACGAGGATTCGCGCAAGCTCCGCTTCTCTACCAGCGATCCGAGGCTCGAGATCATCCGTGTGCGCAGCTTCGATGTCGCCACCTTCGTCGCCTTTGGCGCGGCGCAGATGGGCGTGGCGGGCAACGACGTGCTGCTGGAATTCGACTATCCGGAAATCTATGCGCCGGTCGATCTCGGCATCGGCAGGTGCCGCCTGGCGGTGGCGGAGCCGGCGGAGATGGTGGGCGGGGACGATCCCAATCGCTGGTCCCACATCAGGGTCGCGACCAAATATCCCAACATCACGCGCTCGCATTTCGCAGCACGCGGCGTGCAGGCGGAGTGCATCAAGCTGTCGGGCGCGATGGAGCTGGCGCCCACCCTGGGTCTCAGCCGGCGCATCGTCGATCTGGTGTCGACCGGCGCCACGCTGAAGGCCAACAACCTGGTCGAGGTCGAGCGCATCGCAGACGTGACGTCCCGGCTGGTGGTCAATCGCACGGCCTGGAAGACCTATCCGGGGGAGATCGGCGGCTGGATCGAGCGGCTGCGCGCCGCAGCCGGCGCGATCTGAGCGCATGGCCGAAGCCGGGCCCACCAGGCGCATCGTCAGCATCCACCTGGAAGACGCCTCCGCCCTGCGCCAATCGGCGGAAGCGGAGCAGGAGCGGGCTGTCGCGATCTTCGATCTGATCGAGGAGAACGAGTTCGCGCCGTCGGTCGATCATCCCGGGCCGTATCATTTGATCCTGGCAGTCGCGGACAACAAGCTGGTGTTCGACGTCCGCGATACCGGCGAGCAGGAAATTTACAAGTTCATCCTGTCCCTCAGTCCGTTCCGCCGCATCATCAAGGAGTATTTCGAGGTCTGCGAGAGCTATTACGCCGCCATCAAGACCTCGAGCCTGTCGCAGATCGAGGCGATCGACATGGGTCGGCGCGGCCTGCACAATGAGGGCTCCGAGATCCTGCGCGACCGCCTGGCCGGCAAGGTGGAGCTGGATTTCGGGACGGCGCGGCGGCTGTTCACGCTGATCTGCGCCCTGCATATGAAGACGTGAGGGCGGCATGGCGAGCCGGCCCGGCAGCGTGCTGTTCTGCTGCACCTACAACTCGATCCGCTCGCCGATGGCGGAAGGGATTCTCAAGTATTTGCACGGCAAGAACATCTTCGTGGATTCGGTCGGCGTGCGGGCCAACGAGATCGACGGCTTCGTCGTTGCCGTGATGGACGAGATCGGGATCGACATGACGAAGCACCGGTCGAAGACGTTCGACGATCTCGAAGACACTTCGTTCGACCTCATCATCTCACTGTCGCCGGAGGCCCAGCACAGCGCAGTCGAGATGACGCGCACCATGGCGTGCGAGGTCGAATTCTGGCCGACCATGGATCCGAGCGTGATTGAAGGCAGCCGCGAGGAAAGGTTGGATGCCTATCGCGACGTGCGTGATACGTTGATGGCGCGCATCCGGGAGCGTTTTCCGTCCATCGGCGCGCCACAGATCTGATGGGCGATCAGGCGCTGAGGCCCAGAACGATCTTGATCTTGTGCGCTAAATCCTGCCGTCGGTAGGGTTTGGTAATTATCTCTCCGGCGTCGGCGAATTGCGCCTGGTTGCGCAAGGAGGCCTCCGCAAAGCCGGTGGTGAGCAGAGTCTTGATGCCCGGCCGTAAGCGGCGGGCGGCCTGCACAAGTTCCGCGCCCGACATGCCGCCGGGCATCACCACATCACTGAACATCAGATCGATCTCGTGGTCCGACTGGAGAATCTCGAGCGCCGCCACGCCGCCACTGGCTTCGATGACAGTGCAGCCGAAATCGCGCAGCAGCCTGCAGACGATCCTGCGCACGTCGATATTGTCCTCGACCACCAGTACCGCGGCGTTGATCTTGTCGGCGTCGGCCGGGTTGGGCGCAGGCGGCGCGGCCAACGCCGTTTCCTGAGCGGCGCGCGGCAGATAGAGCCGGACGGTCGTGCCGTGACCGACCTCGCTATAGATCTTCACATGGCCGCGCGATTGCTTCGCGAAGCCATAGACCATGCTGAGGCCAAGGCCGCTGCCCTTGCCGTGTTCCTTGGTGGTGAAGAACGGCTCGAACACCCGGTTCAGGATCTCAGGCGGAATCCCCGTTCCGGTGTCGGAGACGGCCAGCATGACATAGTCTCCGGCCTGAACATCGACATTGGCGATGGCGTAGCGCTCATCCAGGTGCTTGTTCGCCGTCTCCAGCGTCAAGCGCCCGCCATTCGGCATCGCATCGCGCGCATTGATGGCCAGGTTGGCGACCGCCGATTCCACCTGCGTCGCGTCGGCGAGGGCCGGCCAGAGGTCGGGGGCCAGCCGCATCTCGACCTCGATATGCTCGCCCAGCGTTCGGGCCAGCAGTTCACGCGTCGATGCCACCAGCGCGCCAAGGTCGAATGGCTTTGGGGACAAGGCCTGGCGGCGGGAAAAGGCCAGCAATTGGCGGATGAGGGTCGCTCCGCCGAGACTGGCTTTCAAGGCGAGGTCGACCGATTCCCTTGCTGCCGGAGTCTGCTCCGGCTGGTCCTGGAGCATGTCCAGATTGCCGATCACCACCGCCAGCAGGTTGTTGAAATCGTGCGCGAGGCCGCCGGTCAACTGTCCGACCGCCTCCATCCGCTGGGCATGCTCGAGCTGCCGCCGCGTTGCCTTGCCGTCCGTCACGTCCTCGACGATGCAGACCGCGCCGCGGACCCGCTGTTCCGCATCGTAGAGCGGTGCGCCGGACACCCGGAGATCGAGCACAGCCTTCCGCGACGGCTGCTGGTGAATCTCCAGGTCGGTCAGCACCTCGCCTTCGAGCAGCCGGCGGACCATGTCGCCGAGCTCCGTGCCGGCGACCTCGATCAGCGGCGGAAACGGTCGGCCGACCACGTCGGTTGCCGACAATCCGAAAATCCGCTCGGCATTCCGGTTCCAGACGATCACGCGGCGCGAGGAATCAAGGCCGAGGATGGCGACCGGCGAGGATTGAACGACGGCGTCCAAAGTCTGATTAGTCTGGCGGAGCGTCGCCATCATGGTCTCGCGGTCGGTGATATCGCGGATGATGGCGGTGAAAATGGTGCGCCGATCCTCGATCATCTTCGAGACATAGATTTCGGACGGGAATTCCACGCCGCTTTTTCGCCGCCCATACAGCTTGTCGGGCACACGGATCTGCGTCAGGGCATCGTGCGACACGCCGAATTTCAGTATCTGGTTCCGCACCGGTCCGACGAACCGCGTCGGCAGCAGCACTTCCGCGCTTTGGCCGATCGCCTCGTCGGCGCTGTATCCGAACAGGCGCTCGGCCGCCTGGTTGAACATCGCGATATGCAGCGACTCGTCCAGCGCGACAATAGCGTCGGGCGCAATCGAGAGGATCTGGCGATAGCGCGCCTCCATCATGCGCTGCCGGGCTTCGGCATCGGCGCGCTCGCGCCGCACGGCGGCGTCGCGCAGCTCGCGCTGGATCGCGGGGGCGAGGCGTTTCAGATTTCCTTTCATGACGTAGTCCTGGGCACCGGCTTTCATGGCGCCCACCGCCACGTCCTCACCCATCGCCCCGGAAACGAAGATGAAGGGTACATCGAGATTCCGGCCGCGCACGATCCTGAGCGCTTCGAGGCCGGAAAAGCGCGGCATGTGATAGTCGCACAGGATGATGTCCCACGTCTGATCGTCCAATGCAGCCTTCAGGCCGACTTCCGTGTCGGTGCGCTCGGCGCTGATGTCGTAGCTTTCGCGCCGCAGCTCGCGGATCAGCAGCTCGGCATCGTCCGCGGAATCGTCGATAATCAGGGCTCGTAGGGACGTCGCCATTCTCAATGTGTCCGTATTCAGCGCGGCGGCCGCTCGTTGAGCAACAGCCAATAGAGCCCGAGCTGGCGCGCCGCCTCGACGAACTTGTCGAAATTCACCGGCTTGCGGACGTAGCTGTTGCAGCCATCACGATAGCCCTGGACGACGTCGCGTTCCTCCTTGGAGGAAGTCAGGATGACCACCGGCAGTGTCTTGGTGCGGTCGTCGCCGCGAATCCGGCGCAACACCTCGAACCCGTCCAGCTTGGGCAGCTTCAGATCCAGCAGGACGACCTGCGGCAGGTCGTCGACATCGCGGCCGGCATGAACGCCCGTCCCGAATAGGAAATCGACCGCCTCGGCACCGTCCCGGGCCACAACCACGCCGTTCGCGAGCTTGTTCTTGTGCAGCGCGCGCAGCGTCAGGGCTTCGTCGTCCGGATTGTCCTCGACCAGGAGAATGAATTTCTGCGCCATGCGGACCTCCGGTGACTACAGTATGAAGAAAAAGGTGGCGCCGTTGCCGGGCTGCGATTCCGCCCAGATCCGGCCGCCATGCTTGTGGATGATACGTTGCACGGTCGCGAGGCCGATACCAGTACCGGCAAACTCGCGCGCATCGTGGAACCGCTGGAAGGCGCCGAACATCTTGCCGGCATAGGACATGTCGAAGCCGACACCGTTGTCGCGGACGAAAAAGGCCGGCTTGCCGTCGACCGCGAGCCTTCCGAACTCGATCCGCGCCGGCGACCGCGGCGCGGTAAATTTCCAGGAATTATTCAGCAGATTGTCCAATGCCACCTGCAGCAGGCGCGGATCGCCCTTGGTCTGGAGGTTCGGCGCGACGACGAATTCGGCCTGCCGCCCCGGCGCGGAATCCTGCAGGCCGGTCGCGATCTGCTGCGCGATGGCGGTGAGATCGACATCGTCGATCTTGACGTCCGCACGCGTGACCCGCGCCAGCTTGATCAGATCGTCGATCAGCAGCCCCATGCGCTGCGCGGCCTGACGCACGCGGTTCAGATGCGAATGGTGCTCGTTGTTCAGCAGCGGCCCGGCATCTTCGATCAAGGCCTGGCTGAAGCCGTCGATGGCGCGGAGCGGCGCACGAAGATCGTGGGAGACCGAATAGCTGAAAGCCTCCAGCTCCTTGTTGACCGCAGCAAGTTCGGCATTGTCGAGCTGTAGGCGCTGATTGAGGTCCTGGATCTTGGTCTCATTCGCGCGTTGATCTGTGATGTCCCGGACGTCGCAGAATACCGTCAGGCCATGATCGCCTCGAGTCGGGCTGAGGCCGATCGAGACCGGAAATTCAGAGCCGTCCTTGCGCAGCCCGTAGAGTTCGAGTCCGGCCCCCATCGGCCGTGTCTGCGCCGCGCCGACATAGCCGGTTCGGTGGCCGACATGGCTGCCACGGTAGCGTTCGGGAATCAGCATCTCGATCTTTTGGCCGATCAATTCCTCGCGGCGATAGCCGAACAGCAGCTCGGCCTGCGCGTTGACGAGCTGAATTTGTCCCTGATCGCCGGTGATCAGAATCGCGTCTGGAGCGGATTCCAGGAGGTCGCGGAAGCGCGCCTCGCTGGCGCGCAGATCGCGTTCGGCCTCCGCGCGGGTGGTGATGTCGCGGATGATCGCAGTGAAGAAGATGTCATGCTCGACTTCCGAACTCGCCAAGGCGAGATCGATGGGAAACTCCCTGCCATTCCGGTGGCGCCCGACGAGTTCGACCGTCTTGCCGATGACGTTCGCTTCCCGAGTGCTCAGATATCGCTGCAATCCCTCAGTGTGCGCCTGATGAAGCCGTTGGGGCATGAGCAACGTCAAGGGCTGGCCGACCGCTTCTTCCGCCTTGTAGCCGAAAATGCGCTCCGCGCCGGGATTGAAATAGCGGATGATGCCGCTCCGGTCGGATGACACGACCGCATCGCTCGCCGTTTCGGTGACCGCTCGGAACCGAGCTTCGCTGAGCCCGATCTGCCGTTCGCTGTCTCGCCGGTGGATTTGATGCCTGGCAAGGCCCACTGAGACGGCGGTGACGATCAGCAGAAGCACGGCCGCCCCCGCGCTGAACTGGCGACGTAGATCGCCGGTCTGCGCGGCGATAAATGCGTTCGGTGAGTGGATCACGACGAACCAGTGAGGCAGCGCCGCAGTTTCGGCAACCTGATCGGACACGGCATCGGCGCGGACATAGGTGAAGTGCCCGGCATCGTCGGTAAGTCGGCCCGACATCGGGCTGGCCTGCATCTGGCGCCAGACGTCGGGATAGGCGGCCGCGAAGGAACGATCCTTGCGATCGGGATACATGAAGGCGAAGGCATCGCCAGGCGTGGGACCCAGAAGCCAGTCGCCGTCGGAACTCAACAGCCAGATGCCGGCGACATCCACGCCCAGGTCCTCGACCCGGTCCAAGATGCGCTGCGCCAGGTAGTTGATCACGATGATGCCGCGCCGGTTGTCATCACTGTCGAAGACCGGGATAGCGATCCGGATCGTCGGCTTAAGCGGTTGCTCAATCGCACCGAATTCCACGTTAAGATCGATCGGCGAAACGTACACTTGGCCACGATCGAGCTTCAGTGTCTCCTCGACGTAATAGCGGTCGGCCTTGCTCTGCAGTTGGTCGGCCGGCACCAGCTCGGCGTCATCGCCTTTCCGGATCACCCGCACGACTTCGTGGCCCGTCCTATCCAGAAGCCGAATCTGGTCGACGAACTGCCGATGCTTGGCGAAGGCGCGATACTCCGCGTCCAGGTGGCGCAGCGCTTCCGTTCCGCGGTCGACCAGGAGGTTCTGCAGCGCGTCCTGTTCGGCAAGATAGGAAGCGTCGCTGACGACAGTGCCGACGGTCAGCGTGATGCGCTGGCGCGCGAGATCGAGCACGCGATCCTCGGTCGATCTGGCGATGGTCCGGATCGCATTCGCTTGCGAGGCATAGAGCAGGTAGGTCACGCCCAGCACTGCGAGCGCGAGCGGCAAGAAGATCAGCGCGGCCCTTCCAGTCGTGCGTCCGCTCACATTGTTCCCCGGCACGGTGAGCGCCCGAGATGTCCCAGCCGGCACTCCACAGCACCTTTATGACAGGCGTTGCTATATCGACCTAAACACACGTAGGAATATTAGTCCAGATGCGGCGCGTTCTTATTATTTGCCGATCATATCGTCCCATACCAGAGGGAATCGGCTGGCTCGCGCGACTTCGGTCTTTGAATGGGTGCGATTTTCGCTGGAAAGGGCGCTGTTCCAGGGGGAATTGAGGAATCCGGTAAAAAGGTTTATATCCGCGCCCAATTCGGGGCTGGCTCGCGATGCGGGCGCTTCGCGAACCAAGGAAGCTACATGGCGAAAGAAGACCTTATTGAATTTTCTGGAACAGTCACCGAACTGCTCCCCAATGCGATGTTCCGGGTCAAACTGGACAATGATCACGAAGTCCTGGCCCACACCTCCGGCAAGATGCGCAAGAATCGTATCCGGGTCCTCGCCGGCGACCGCGTGAACGTGGAAATGACGCCCTACGATCTGACCAAGGGCCGAATCACGTTCCGCTTCAAGTAACGCTCGAAGTTCCATCGATGCCGGAGCTCAGGTCCGGGGCCCAGCAGCTTGTCTTGGCTTCCGGTTCGGCGCGGCGGCGCGACCTGCTCCGGCAGATCGGGCTGGAGCCGTCGATCATCGATCCGCCCCATATCGAGGAGCGTCACGGGCCGCGCGAGCTGCCGCTGGCCTATGCGCGGCGCATGGCGCGCGAGAAGCTGGCGGAGATCGCGCCGAAGCATCGCGGCTGCTGGGTGCTTGCCGCCGATACGGTGGTGGCGTGCGGCCGGCGCATCCTGCCCAAGGCCGAGAGCGAGGATCAGGCGCGCGCGTGCCTCGACCTGCTGAGCGGCCGTCGGCATCGCGTCCTGGGCGGCATTGCGATATCGGCGCCGGATGGACGCACGGCCGAACGGGTGGTGACAACCACTGTCGCCTTCAAGCGATTGACGCAGCGCGAGATCGACTCCTACCTCGCCGCCGGCGACTGGCATGGCAAGGCGGGCGGATATGCGATCCAGGGCCATGCCGCGTCTTTCATTCCCTGGATCAACGGCTCTTATGGCAACGTGGTGGGGCTGTCGCTCAGCGACACTGTCGCGATGCTGAGCGGTTTCGGCTGGCATGCCTGACATGCAGCATCGAATCTTCATCGCCGGCGGCGAGGAAAAGCTGGAGGTCTTCCGCTGGTCGGGCGGCCGCCTGGCGCAGGCCATCCGCGAAACGCCGGAGACGCGCTCGCAGATCGGCGCGGTATTCCTCGGCCGCGTCGAGCGGATCGAGCCCAGCCTCAACGCCGCGTTCGTCGAGATCGGATTGGCGCGGCCGGGCTTGCTGCCACTCAAAAAGCAGGGCCAGTCGCTGACCGAAGGGGCGGCGATCCCCGTTCAGGTGCGGCGCGACGAGCACGAAGGCAAGGCGGTCCGGCTGTCCGCGAGCATCCACAGCGAAGTGGCCTATGCCGACCAATTGGCGCAGGCGAAGGCACAGGGCCGGATTCCGGCCTGCCTGGTGCCGCCGCCGAACGCCTGGCAAAACTGCCTCGCCACGCTCGATCCGGCCGAGATCGAGGAGGTGGTCTGCGAGCGGCGCGTCGATGTCGCCGCGGTCCAACGCTGGTGCGCGCAGCATGCGGCGGAGCTTTCCGAGCGTGTCCGCCACGTGCCGCTGCGCGACTGGCAGCCGGAGCGCGCCGAGGTCGATGACGAGATCGCGGCGGCGCTGGAGGAGAGCGTGACACTGCCGTGCGGCGGCAACCTGCTGATCGAGCCGGTGCGCACGCTGACGGCGATCGACGTGAACTCGGCCGCCGCGACGCGCAAGGCGGGCATGGAACTGACCGCCTTGACCGTCAATCTCGAGGCGGCGCGGGAAGTGCCGCGGCAACTGGCGCTGCGCAATCTGGGCGGCATCGTCGTCGTGGATTTCATCGATCTCGAGAACCGCAACAAGCGCGAGCAGGTGCTGGAGACGCTGCGCGAAGCGGCGGCGGTGGATCCGGCGATCGAATGGATCGGCAACATGTCGCGCCTGGGGCTTGTTGAAATCCTGCGCCGACGGCGCGGGGCGACGCTCACTGAAATGTGGGCCGGCGATGTGCAGCGGAGAGAGGCGTGATGGCGAGCGGCAAGAACGGCTGCCCGATCTGCGGCAAGCCAACGGATCCCAAGCTCAAGCCCTTCTGTTCGGTGCGCTGCCGGCAGGTGGACCTCAACCGCTGGCTCAGCGACACCTATCGCATCCCCGACGCCGAGCCCACCGAAGGCCAGGAAGAGGGCAAAAATCAATCCGAATCCGAGGATTAGCGCCCGGTCCGGGCGATTTTCCGGGCTGGACAGGGGCGGGGAATCTGACTAAAAGACCGCCTGCCTTCCCGGCTGGCGCCCGCCGGCCGCGCTCTGGCGCCCAGGTAGCTCAGTTGGTAGAGCACGTGACTGAAAATCACGGTGTCGCTGGTTCGATTCCGGCCCTGGGCACCATCCCTATTTTGCCGCTTTGATTCGCCATCATTTTCTCGCCCGATTTGTACCACCCAAAGGCATCACCGTTTCGGGTGGTACGTTCAGATCCGTGTTCGTTCCCATTCGCAGCTTGCTGATCGCCCGCGCCGCCAGCCGGTCGCGATCCGCCTGCTCGGTATAAAGCTGCGCCATCTTCATGGTCGTCCAGCCGAATACCGCCATCAATTCGTGGGCTGACGCACCGTTCTCGGCGGCGATGGCAGCGGCTGCTTTCCGTACGCCGTGGACGCTGCATTCAGGCAGCCCAGCTTGATCGCACCATTTGCGCACCATATTGCCCAGCGATGCCGCGCTGTAGGCGCGCCCACGGTCGCTGATCAGATACGCGAGGCCCGATCCCTTCGAAGGCATGGCATCAAGCGCGGCGCGAAGCTCGGGCAGGATCGGCGTCTTGTGGTGCTTCGGCTTGCGCCCCCTGCCTTTGAACTCGGTGAAGTGCAGGATCCCGTCGCGCTCATGCTGCGGGCCTAAGCGCGCGATATCGCTGCGCCGGATTCCGACGAAGGCGGCAAGCTCAATCGCCGTCCTCGCATTGGTGCCCAGCGGATGATGATCGCGATACTGCTGAAGCTCCGCAGGCGTCCATCCTCTGCTCGAAGG
>Ga0207428_10000207_pt1 | contig 81801 bp, 77 predicted proteins | sample RhiMethybrSRZTD1_FD_187600 | JGI IMG/M metagenome (GOLD analysis project Ga0207428, IMG submission 187600) | Populus rhizosphere microbial communities from Tennessee, USA - Rhizosphere MetaG P. TD hybrid SRZTD1 (SPAdes) (version 3) | ecosystem: Host-associated > Plants > Roots > Rhizosphere >... | reverse complement strand
GTCGGCCAGGAAGTGCGGCACGTCGCCGTAGACGATCTTCTGGGCGAGCCCCTCGACGATCGCCGTCTTTCCGACACCCGGTTCGCCGATGAGGACGGCGTTGTTCTTGGTGCGGCGGCAGAGCACCTGCTGGACACGCTCCAGCTCGTAGTCGCGCCCCACGAGCGGATCGAGCTGGTTTTTCATCGCCGCTTCAGTCAGGTCGCGGCTGAATTCGGCGAGCAGCGGGGTCTCCTTCACCCGCGTCAGCGTCGTCTTTTCATTCAGCAGCTGAACGATGTCCTCACGCACGGTGTGGAGGCGCATCCCCTTTTCCATCAGGATGGACGCGGCGACGCTGCGCTCTTCCCGGAGGATGCCGAGCAGCAGGTGCTCGGTCCCGATGTAGTTGTGGAGCAGGCGGTCGGCCTCTTCGGCGGCGCACTGCAGCACGCGCTTGGTTTCAGCGCTGAAGGGAATCTCGACCGAAGTCGACACTTTCTCTCGGAAAACCGTGCGTCCTTCGATTTCCTTGCGAATATTCTCGAGCGAGAGATGCGACCGGGCAAAGATCCGGCTGGTAAGCCCTTTACCCTCGCGGATCAAGCCGAGGAGGAGGTGCTCGGTCTCAATCGAGATGCTTCCGAGCTGGCTGGCCTCATATCGGGCAAAGAAGAGAACCCGTCGCGCCCGTTCCGTGTAGCGTTCGAACATCCGGCCTGCCTAGGGTTAGAGGGCTGAGGGAGTCAGCACCTCATTGATAGCATTATAAGGCAAAGCTTCGGTGACACCAATGCCTCGTCACGCCTAAGTCCCACGTCTAGTTAGGTTTCGCCGCCTGCTTGGGGCAGATGCCTGCGACGTCACCCCCTGATCTCTTCGACGCCGTTTTCCCTTCCGGGGCTCCCAGCTACTTCGACGCTCACTTTACATATCGGCATCTACCGGTCACACCATGCGACCGTTTACGTGATGTGCCGACCGACCCACTTCGCAACCGTCTTCCCGGTCACCGCACGCGCCGCCACGGCGTCGTACGCCAGGAAATGTGACGATTCGCGGTGCAACGCGTGTGCCGCCGGGGTGGCGTACACCTCGTAGAGCACCCAGCGTGTCGGATCGTCGACGTGCTGACTGACATCGAAGCGCAGGCAGCCAGCGTCATGGGCCACGGATTCGCGGGCGTTGTGGAGTAAAGCCCGCTCAAACTCGGCGAGCATGTCCGGTCGAACGGTCACCTGGACCAAGACGATGTGCATGGTGTGACCTGCGGGAGTCAACGATCGGGAATCAGGGATGCGCGTGCAGCGTCCGCAGATCTGGATTCGAGATCCATGTTTCGGTGACTATACTTCGCTGTCTATGGAGACTATTGGATTCATCGGGCTCGGACTAATGGGCCGCCCGATGGCGAAGAATCTACTGAAGGCCGGTTACAAACTGATCGTCAACAGCCGCAGTCAGGGTCCTGTCGATGATCTCGTGGCGTCAGGAGCCCAACGGGCGATCACTCCCGCGGACGTCGCACGTGGCGCGACTCGCATCATCACGATGGTTCCCGACTCTCCGGACGTCGAGCTCGTGCTCGATGGACCGCAGGGCGTGTTCACGGCGGTCCAACCCGGGACGATCGTCATCGACATGAGCAGCATCGCGCCGATCGTCGCGCGCCGCCTCGCCTCCCAAGCGGCACAGCTGGGAGCAACGATGCTCGACGCGCCGGTCAGCGGTGGTGAGATCGGCGCGATCAATGGCACGCTGTCGATCATGGTGGGCGGCGACGCCGACGCGTTCGCGCGCATCAAGCCGATCCTCGACGTGATGGGGAATCCCGAGAAGGTCGTTTACATCGGCGAGTCGGGCGCGGGACAACTCTGCAAGCTGTGTAATCAGATGGTGATCGGCGGTACGCTCGCGGTCGTGGCGGAAGCGTTGGCACTGGCGCGCAAGGCCGGCGTCGACGCGGAGAAAGTTCGTGAGGCGTTGCTCGGAGGATTCGCGCAGAGCCGTGTGCTCGAGATCCACGGCGACCGCGCACTCAAGAACACCTACAAGCCGGGGTTCTACACGCACTTGTTCGCGAAGGACATGCGTAATGTCGTCTCCACGCTCGCGGAGCACGAGACGCCGGCGCCGGTGACCGCTGTGGTCCAACAGCTTCTGCACGCCACGATGGCGGCTGGGCGTGGCAACGACGACAACTCGATCATGGCGAAGACCGTGTTCGAACTGGCTGGGTTGAAATGAGCGCCCGCCGAGCCTAACGAAGACGGCGCGGCGTCAGTGATCCGAAAAAGGCAAGGCCGTTCTCGTTGACGAGGAGACACCAACATGACCTTCACACGTCACCCGCTCCTGGTTCTGCTCGCCACGGTGATCGTGCTGGCACCGCTCGGCGCGCGCGCGGAAGTCTCAAAGGTCACGATCGTCGCGCGGACGCCGGTGGCAAATGGCCAGACGTTCGGGAGCACCGGAGCGTACGAGAAGCTCACCGGCACGATCGAGTTCTCGCTCGATCCAGCCGATCGCCACAACACACGCATCGCCGATCTCGACAAGGCGCCACGCAGTGCGGATGGTCGTGTTCACTTCACGGCCGATCTCTATGTACTGCAGCCAGTCGATGCCGGTCGCGGCAACGGCGTCCTGCTCTTCGAGATCGCCAATCGTGGCCGCAAGGGGCTGCTCGGGCGTTTCAACCGCGCCGGTGGCAGTACGGATCCAACTGCGCCGGCGGATTTCGGCGACGGCTTCCTCATGCGCGAGGGCTACACCCTCGTGTGGGTCGGCTGGCAGTTCGACGTGACGCCGCCGTTGGTTCGCGTCGACGCGCCGGCAGCCGACGTGCAGGGCCGCATGCGCTTCTCGTTCATTCCCGACGGGCGTCAGAACGATGTCACGCCGGCCGATCTGCCGGGGTACCTGGCGGTCAACAGCACCGATCCGTCCGCGACCCTCACCGTTCGCGATCGGTTCTGGGGAACGCCGGCGGCGATCGCGCGCGACAAGTGGCAGGTCGTCACCGCCAACGGCCGGCCCCAGATTCATCTCGACGGCGGCTTCGAGCCAGGTCGCGTGTACGAGATCAACTACCCTGCGACCGGCGCCCGCGTAGCCGGGGTCGGTCTTGCCGCCACGCGAGATGCGGCGTCAGCGTTCATTCACCGCACCGATCTGCCGGTGAAAGGCCGCTATGCCTACATCTTCGGCGCCTCGCAGAGCGGGCGCTTCCTCCGGCAGTTCCTGCACGACGGTTTCAACGTGGACGAACGCGACCGTCGCGTGTTCGATCTCGTGTGGCCACACATCGCCGGCGGCGGCCTCGGCTCCTTCAACGAACGCTTCGCAGCTCCGGGTTATTCGTCGTTTCCCGCCACGCAGTTCCCGTTCACTGACCTCGAGCAGCGCGATGCCAGCGGCCAGCGCGACGGCATCCTCGTCGCCTACCGACCCGATCAGCAGCCGAAGGTGATCTACACCGACACGTCAGTGGAGTACTGGGGCCAGGGCCGCGCGGCCGCACTGACGCACACGACGATCGACGGCAAGCGGGACGCCGAGGTACCGGAGAACGTGCGCATCTACCTGCTCACGGGGACACAGCACGGCGAGGCGGCGTTCCCGCCATCGGGCGGTAACGGCCAGGCGCTGCCGAATCCGTCGCCGCAAGGCAACGTCATGCGGGCGCTGCTGCGAGCGGCGCACCAGTGGGTGACCGCCGCGACGAAACCACCGGACAGCCGCCATCCGCGACTGCGCGATCAGACGCTGGTCGCCGTCAACGCGGTGCGCTTCCCCGAGCTTCCCGGTATCAGCGACCCGCGCACGATCGAGGGTCCCGGTCAGATGCTGAACGGAAAGTTCGCGGCGCTCCCCTTCCTCGTGCCGCAGGTCGATGCCGACGGCAACGAGCTGGCGGGCATCCGTGTTCCGGAAGTCGCGGTCCCGTTGGCGACGACCACCGGCTGGAACTTCCGCGCCGAACGCATCGGCAACCCGTCGACGATCTACGCGCTGCTCGGCTCGTATATGCCGTTCCCGCGCACGCGCGCCGAGCGCGAGCTGAAGCATGATCCTCGTCCGTCGATCGCGGAACGCTACAAGGGTCGTGAGGACTACTTGCAGCGCATTCGCGCCGCGGCAGTCGATCTCGTGAAACAGCGATTTCTACTCGACGAGGACGTCGATAACACGATGCAGCGGGCCACGCGCCATTGGGATTGGGCGACGGGAGCGACTCAAACCAATTAGCCGCTCCAAGCAACGTCAGTGAGCGTTCCTATGCCGGATGGAGCTGCCCTTGCTCCATCCGCAGCACGCGATCGCAGGCGGCCGCGAGCCGCGGGTTGTGCGTCGCGATCACGGACGTGAGGCCTGACTCTGTGTGCATGCCTCGCAGCAGATCGTGGAGCGAGTCGGCCGTGCGCTCGTCGAGATCGCCGGTGGGCTCGTCGGCTAACAGGATCGCCGGGCTCATTGCCAGCGCGCGCGCCACGGCGACCCGCTGCTGCTCGCCGCCCGACATCATGCTCGGCCGATGATCGAGTCGATCTGCGAGCGCGACACGGGTCAGCAGCTCGGTGGCGCGCCGCCGCGACTCGCCAAGCGAGCGCCGGGCGATGCGCATCGGCATCTCGACGTTCTCGGTCGCGTCGAACTCCGACAGCAGATGGTGAAACTGAAACACGAAGCCGACGTTGCGATTGCGGAACTGCACCAGCGCGCCATCATCCAGAGCCGCGAGGTCGGTATCCGCCAGGTGAATCCTTCCGGAGTCGGCGCGATCGAGACCGCCGAGCAGGTGCAGCAGCGTGCTCTTCCCCACTCCGGACGCCCCAACGATCGCCACCATCTCGCCGTGATCGACGTGCAAGTCGAGGTCGCGCAGGATGTGCAGCCGCTGCGAACCCACCTGGTATGACTTGTTCAGGCCCGCGACGTCGATGTAGGACATCGCTCCTCAGTCGAACCGCAGCGCCTGGACCGGATCGAGACGCGACGCCTGGCGTGAGGGATAGATCGTCGCCAGGAAGCAGATCGCCACCGACGCGATGGCGACCACTGCGAGATCGAGTGGCAGCACGACGAACGGCACGTGCGACACCTGATAGACGTCCATCGGAATCTGAATCAGCTTGTAGGTATCGAGCACCCAGCACAGCGCGAGCCCGAGCGTCCCGCCGATGACCGTTCCGATGACGCCGATGACGAGTCCCTGCAGCATGAAGATCGCCATCACCCGCCGCGACGAAGTGCCCATCGTCTTGAGGATCGCGATGTCGCGGCTCTTCTGCCGGACGAGCAGAATCAACGAGGAGATGATATTGAGCGCGCCGACAAACACGATCAGGCCGATCGTCGTCGAAATGGCCATCTTCTCAAGCCACAGCGCCGAGAACAGCGAGCGATTCAGCTCGGACCAGTCCTCGGCGGTGTAGTCCTTGCCAAGCGAATCGGAAATGCGCTGCGAGATCGCATGGGCATCGTAGATGTCGTGCACGCGCAGCTGGATCACGCCGGGTGTATCCGTGTTCAACAGCCGCTTGGCGAAGTCCAATGAGACGAAGCCGTACTGCGAGTCGAACTCGTACAAGCCGAGCGCGAAGATCCCGGCCACTTTCAGTGTGCGTTTCCGCGGCAGCATCCCCATCGGCGACAACGTCCCGTTCGGCGTGAGCAGATCGACTTGATCGCCGACGTGCACGTTGAGCTTCATCGCCAAATCGCGACCGAGGAGAATGCCGGGGCGATCGTCCTCTGCCCCAGACAGCGCCGACAGGCGCCCCTGCACCATGGTCCGGTCGATCTCGGTGACATGGGATTCGAGCGCCGGATCGACGCCCTTCACCGTGACGAACTCCTGCTCTCCGCCGGCTTCCACGATCGCCTTGCCCACAATCGCCGGGCCCGCGCCCTCGACGCCGGGCATGGCCAGCAGGCGCTCGACGTCGCGTTGATAGTCGGTGAACCCGGTCGGCTTCCAGACGTAAATGTGCGCGGTCGACCCCAGAATGCGGCTGCGAAGCTCCCCTTGCAGACCGGTCATGAGCCCAAGGGCGACGATCAGGGCCGCCACGCCGACGGCAACGCCGATGGTAGAGAAGAGCGAGACGCGCGAAATCGATGCGTGCTGACGCTGTGCCAGCAGATAACGGAGCGCGATGAAGAGCTCAAACGCCACGGTTGCGACCACTTATATCAGGAGTTGAGGTCCTCGTCCGGCCTTTCCAGAGTCTCGGTCTCTACCGAAAAGAGTCTTCCCATGCGCGGACTTGTTTTGCGACAGTGCGAAGATCCGGCCCAACTCAATGTGCCAACTTGGCACGGGTCACGCTAACACGGCGCTCCGTGCCCATTTCTGCACCCAAGACCAAAATCGTGGCAGCGTTCGGCAAGCGGCCAACTCCCTCCGACGCGTTGGGGGATGCCACCCTCGAGTTCGGCGTAGAGCCTGCCGTTGCCGTTAGAGATTCCGAGCCACGACCCCCTATTCCGCCCCACCGCAGGACGACCCAGGTTGTCGCCGCGGTGCTTCTGGTCGCCGCTATGGGTGCGGCCGTCTACTGGGCCGATCGGCTCAAGGTAGCGACCGCCCCGACGCCTTCCGGGAGCTTGAAGATTGAGACGGATCCACCAGGCGCCGAGGTCCGTATCGACGGCAACCTCCGGGGGACGACGCCGCTGTCCTTGAACCTGCCAACTGGTCAGTACAACGTGACCGTGCACCAGGGCACCAGTGTGAAGCAGCTCCCGGTTGCCGTCACGACCGGCGCAGTCACGGTGCATCACATCACGTGGACGGATGCGCCGGCGATTGCGGCGGGAAGCGGCAGCCTCAGCGTGACGACAGATCAACCTGGTGGTCAGGTCAGCATCGATGGTCACGACCACGGTGCGGCGCCGCTCACCGTGCGCAACCTGACACCAGGTGAACACCGGGTCGTGGTCAGGGGTGGCGGCAACACCTTTACGCGAACGGTGCAGATCGAACCCGGCGTCACGGCGTCGCTGGTGTTGAGTGCCGGCGGAGTCGCGCCGTGGGGCTGGGTGACGGTTGCGACGCCGATCGCGGTGCAGCTGTTCGAGGGCCAGCGTCTGATAGGCACGAGCGACATCGAACGCATCATGCTACCGGGTGGCGAGCACCAGCTCGAGGTCGTTGCCGACCAGATCGGCTATCGCGCGACACAAAAGGTGCGGGTGATCGCAGGTCAAGCGACGAAGCTTGCGCTCGAGCTGCCGAGTGCGGCGGTCAGTATCAACGCCGTGCCGTGGGCCGAAGTCTCGATTGATGGCAACCGCGTCGGAGAAACACCGCTGGGCAACCTGTCGATCGCCCCCGGTCCTCACGAAGTCGTGTTCCGGCACCCACAATTCGGCGAACGCCGGATGACCACGCTCGTCTCGCTCAAGGAGACGAATCGAATCTCCATGGACATGAGGTCGCGATGACGCGGACGCTTGCCATTCGTGTGGGCCGCACACTCGCCGCTCTCGTGCTCAGCACGCTCAGCCTGGTGACAACCGCCGCCGCGCAGGAGCCATTGACGAAAGCCAAGGCGCTCTACGACTCGGCCGCATACGAGGATGCGCTGACCGTCCTGGCGAAAGTCGATCTCCCGGAAGCGCAGCAGTACCGGGCCCTTTGTCTGCTGGCGCTCGGCCGTTCCCAGGACGCCGCAGCGGTCGTCGAATACCTGCTCACCTCGCAGCCGCTGTACGAGGCATCGGCGCAGGATGCGCCCCCTCGGTTCGTGACCCTCGTCGCCGAAACCAAGCGCAAGCTGCTCCCCCAGCTCGCTCGTAAGGCGTTCACTGAAGGGCGCGATCAGTTCCGGAGCGGATCTCGCGAAACCGCCCTCAAACAGTTCGAGCTGGTGATGACGCTCACGGCCGATCCGTCTTTCGTGCAGACGCCCGAGGTCGAGGATCTGCGGACGCTGGCGTCAGGCTTCATCGAGCTGGCGAAGGCCACGCCTGCGCCAGCACCACCCGCAGCGGCGACGAATGCGGCGGGCAGACCTTCGGCAACAACTGCGACGACCACGGCAGCGTTGAATGCGGCATCGCCGAGCGGCACTGCGGCGGCGACCGCGGCGCGAGGCACCGAGAAACCGCGAAACCTCGAGCCGCCAGAGATCGTGCAGCCGGTCGTCGTGAAGCAGTTCATTCCTCCCGTTCCCGCGGAGATCGGGACCCAGGGGAAACCGACGCTGTCGGTGCGCGTCCTGATCAGCCCCAATGGACGCGTCACGGATGCGTCGATCGAGCAGTCCGCACATCCCCTGTACGACCGCCTCGTGCTGCAAGCGTCTCGGGATTGGGTCTACGAGCCGGCCACGATGAACGGCCGCCCGGTGGTCTCTGAGAAGGTCGTCACGATCCAATTACGGTGACGGCGGGTCTGAAGACCCGCCTCTACGACGTCACGAAGCGAGCGTTGTAGAGGCGCGTCTTTAGACGCGCCGGACTGGGACCACAACTATCGCGGACGCATCAAGGGGAATAGAATCACGTCGCGGATCGAGGCACTGTTGGTGAGCAGCATCACCAGCCGATCGATCCCGATCCCTTCGCCGCCCGTCGGCGGCAAGCCGTACTCCAGCGCCCGAACGTAGTCCTCGTCCATCGCGTGGGCTTCTTCATCGCCTTTGGCACGCTGCGCGAGCTGCTGTTCGAACCGACGCCGCTGCTCGACCGGATCGTTCAGCTCGCTGAAGGCGTTGGCCACCTCGAAGCCGCCGATGTAGAGCTCGAATCGTTCCACCGTGTCGGGATCGTCGGGCTTCTGCTTGGACAACGGCGAGACGTCGGTCGGAAAGTCGTACACGAAGGTCGGAGCGATCAGGTCGTCTTCGCACAACGCTTCGAAGATCACCGCCGCGATCTTGCCGGCGCCATCCTCAGCCGCGATCTCGATGCCCAGTCGGCTGGCGAGCGACGCGGCATCTGCTCGATTGCGGAGCTCGTCTTCCCGGACCTCGGTTCCAAGCCGGCGCGAGGCGGCCGCACGCGCGCCCTCGCGAAGCGAGAGTCGTCGAAACGGCGGCGTCAACGAGATCGCATGCTCCCCGAACGTGATCTGATCGCTGCCGGTCGCCTTGAGCGACACCTCCTGCAGCATCGTCTCGGTCAGCGCCATCAGATCGTTGTAGTCGGCGTAGGTCCAATAGAACTCCAGCATCGTGAACTCAGGATTGTGCTGCGTCGAGATCCCCTCGTTCCTGAAGTTCCGGTTGATTTCGAACACCCGTTCGATGCCACCAACCGTCAGCCGTTTGAGATAGAGCTCCGGTGCGACACGCATGTAGAGCCGCATGTCGAGCGCGTTGTGATGCGTGACGAACGGCCGCGCGAGGGCGCCGCCGGCCATCGGCTGCATCATCGGCGTCTCGACTTCGAGGAAGCCGCGCACGATCAGAAATTCACGGATGGCGGTGACGATGCGGCTGCGCACCTCGAAGACGCGTCGCGAGTCCGGGTTGACGACCAGATCGAGATAGCGCTGCCGGTACCGCGTCTCGACGTCCTGAAGTCCATGCCACTTCTCCGGCAGCGGCAGCAAGCACTTGGCGAGGAACTCGAGTGACGAGGCCCAGATGGTGAACTCGTTCGTCTTGGTGCGGAAGAGACGCCCGCCAACGCCGACCCAATCGCCGAAATCGAGCAGCTTGTAGATCTGAAAATCGCGTTCGGGCAGCGAGTCCTGCCGCAGGTAGACTTGGATGCGCGCGTGCCCGTCGGACAGCTGGAGAAAGTTGGCCTTGCCGAAGCTGCGAATGGCGAGAATGCGCCCAGCCGTCCGCGTGTGGATCTGCATCGCCTCGAGGTCGTCGTGGTTGCGGCCGCCGTGCTCGGCGACAATCGCGTCGATCGAGGCTTCGGGGTTGTAGCGTCGCGGGTACGGATCCACCCCGAGCCGCTTCAGCGCATCGAGATTGGCTCGGCGCTGAATGACCTGATCAGATTCGCCTGTGCTCATTCACGTGCGCGTGTGCGACGGATTGCGTCGAGAATCCCGTTGATGAAACGCACCGAGTCGTCCGCGCTGAAGGCGCGGGCCAGCTCGAGTGCCTCGTTGATGACCACTTTCCCGGGTGTCTCCGGTTCGTAGAGAAACTCGTACACCGCCAGCCGGAGGATGAGCCGATCCATTACGTGCATGCGTTCGAGCCGCCAGTGATCGGCTGCCTCGACGATGAGCGGATCGATCTCCTCGAGATGCGCGGCGACGCCGTCCGCGAGACGCGTCGCAAACTCGCGGACTTCGTCCTCGGCCGGTGCGTCAACGGGGGCCTCGGTCCAGAACCGCTCGCGGACCTCGGCGATCGGGACTCGGCCGACTTCCCATTGATAGAGCATCTGCAGCGCGGCTTGCCGGGCTCGATGACGCCGCTGTCCCGACGAACGCTCGGCGGCGCGTTCCGCTTCAACGTTCATGAAAGCCAGCCTCGCCAATGTGGCGCCAGAGTGTCGCCATTTCCACTGCAGCCATCGCCGCCTCACGGCCTTTGTTGTCGGGGCCGTCGACCGATCGCACGCGCGCCTGCTCCTCGTCGAGCGTCGTCAACAACCCGAACGCGATCGGGATTCCTGAACCAGTGCTGACGTCCATGATGCCGTGTGAGGCTGCGGCCGAGATGTACTCGAAATGCATCGTGTCGCCTTTGATCACGCAGCCCAGGCAGACGATGGCGTCGAACCGGCCCGTGTTCGCCAGGCGCTCGGCGGTGACGGGTATCTCGAACGCGCCAGGGACACGGACCAGCGTGATGTCGTCGTCACGGACGCCAGCCTCGGCCAGCGCCGTGCGCGCCCCGCGCAACAAACCGTCGGTGACCTCGGGATTGAAGCGGGACACGATGATCGCGAACCGGAAGCCGGGCGCAGTCGACGCACCCTGCAGCTCCATCATGCGTCGGCGACCTGCGCGTTCTCACACATCGGAGCGAAGCCAGAGTATACCCCACGCCCAGCACGCGACGACCGCGGTCAGGGCGCCACCGCTGTCAGCGAGCAGGTCGAGCACGTCAGCGTTGCGCCCCGGAACGAACCACTGGTGCACTTCATCGAAGGCGCCATACCCGATGGCGATCAGCAGCGCGAGCGTCGCGCCCCGGCGAGTGACGCGTGCGGGCAGGCCTCGATGCACCGCGCGAACGGCAAGCACGCCCAACACAAGGTACGCGGCGAAATGCAGCGTCTTGTCCGACGGTTTGGTCGGCAGCGGCGGCAGCGTCGAGAGACCCGACACAAAGAAGATGAGCGCCATGTAGGCAACGACCGGCGCCCATAAGAGAAAGCGTCGACTCACGACACCGCGATCAGAACGGCAGTGGATAGAGCAACCAGCCGATCGCCACACCGGCGCCGACGAAGCCGGCGAACATGCGCGCGCCGAACATCAGCTGCTCCCTGGGCTCGTCGCGCATCAGCGTCGCAAACACGGTCGACACGAACAGCGCGAAAACGACCATCAGACCAAGATGGCTGGTCATTTCCGTCCTTTCGCGATGTCGAACGCGTCGAGCACGACCAGCATGTTGAGCAGGCCCGCAACGATTACGAACGCGTTGCCGTACTCATACGTGATGGCGACGACACGACCCGCACCGGCGCCGATGCTCTTCGCAATGAAGTACGGCAGTCCGATGCCGAGGTCTGCCACGAACGCGAGAGCGACGAGCGGTTCGGATGGTTGAAATGGAAACAGCCGTCCTTCCAGCCACAGTCCGAAGACGAACATCGCGGTGAGCGCGATCAGGAACGTGATGCCCTTCTGCCGCCGGCCGAGCCAGATATGGCCAAGGCCTGGAACGATCCACGCCGCGGCGCAGATCAGATAGGTGGTGGTGGCGGGCTGGGCGCGGTCCGCCGTCGTGGCGCGCATGAGTCGTAGTGTACCTTAGCGAACGCGGTGACCACGAACGCGATCGCCACGCCAAACGGTACGCCGGCGAGGGCGCGCAGCTCGTTCGTCGGGAACCACAGGCCGAGCATTTCGAGCACGACCGTCACCACCGTTGGCAGCACAGCGACCGCGAGGATCGGGCGTATCCACCTCACCGTTCGCGTCGGCGCATGTATCGGAAGGCGCAGCGCCAGTGCAGCCACCGCTCCACCGGCTGCACCAGCATAGATGCCGACACAGCGTGCGCAGACCGCGAGCTGAGAGCCACCAAGATGGAACGACCGCTCAGGGATTTGATGACAGACGAGAGATCCACCGGCATAGACGACCGCCGACACCAGTGGCGGGAGCAGCGGCGCCGCGACAATCGCGGCGAGCCACAAGAGTGCCAGAAGCGGGATTGCCAGGAGCATCCCGCCAGATTCTATTCGTGGAGAGTCTAGTTGGTGCCGGCCATGCGGCTCATTCTGGCCGCCAGATACCCGGCGCGCGTCCGGGTTCTGATGCCGGGCCGATCCGTGACGCGGACGATCACGCGACGATAGGCGCCGTCGGCCTTCGGGTTCTTCGACGAGTACCCAAGCGCGTACTGCGTCGCGAGCTCCTGAGCGATTGCAGAGTAGACCGATGGGAGCTCGGTGACATCTGCCGGGAAGAACGACCTCGCCCCTGTTTCCTGCGAGAGCGCCTTCATCCCGAACTCCGACTGCGAGAAGTAGCTGTGCCCGCGCTGCGCGGCCTGCGTCACCAGGTATTTCGATCGCAGCATGATCGTGTAGATGCCAATGCCCGACTGCTTGGCCACGTCCATCAGGTCGTCGTAGGAGATGAGGCTGGCGGTGTCGTCCCCATCCGAGAGCACGACGATCGCCTGACGACGCACCTCGGCGACGTCGCGGCGCTGCTTGGCGAGCTCCTTCAGCGTCAGGTAGGCACCGTTATAGAGGGCGGTTCCACCTTTGGGCACCGTGCTCATGATTGCGGCGCGCGCGGCGTCGAAATCGTCGCCAAGCGGATACAACACCTTCGTCGCATCCTTGATGTCGACGATCAGCGCGCGGTCGCCCTGCCGCAGCGTCGACAGGAAGCCGACGGCGGCCCGCTGCACGAGCTGCATCTTTCCCGTCATGCTCGCAGACGTATCGAGCAGAATCGCAAGGTCGAGCGGCACTTCCGAGGCGCCGAAGAACGAGACGTCCTGTTGGATGCCATCCTCGAACACCGCGAAGTCGGATGGGTTGAGCCCGGCGACGTACTTCTGGTCGGCGTCGGTGACGACGACGTTCAGCGCCACGAGATCGACGTTGCTCCGAAATGTCGCGGTGTCAGCGCCACGACGTGTCGTGGCCGGCTGCTCGTGATCGGTGGTCGTGCTCGCGGCGCCGGTGCTGACCTGCGGCACCTGCTGGTCGGCGCGCGTGGCAACCTGCGCACGCGCATCGATGGCAACAAGAGCACACGCAATCAGCAGAATCGATTGCCTCACGACAACCCCCCGCCCCTCTTCATCCGGGCTGATGCCAGTTTGTGCAAAGCGTGTGCCTGTGCGGACCGAAGTGGGAAACGCGATCGCAAACATGAAAACGTTAAGTAAATTGCGGAGTGCGGCGCGACTCCGGTGTCTGCCGGCGCTGCATGTAGACTCGGAGCGATGACAAAACGGTTAGTGACCGACACGGCCGGTGTCAATCGACCGGCGGTCGTCGGAATCGCATGCGTGTCTGCGGCGCTGTTGATGACAGAGCTTGCGCTGACGCGGATCTTCTCGGTGACGATGTACTACCACTTCGCTTTCCTCGCGATTTCGATCGCGCTGTTCGGCCTGAGCGCGAGCGGTGTGCTCGTGTTCGTGCTGCGAGATCGACTGGCCGGGATCGGTACACCGACACTGCTCGCCGCCTCAGCACTGCTGCACGGGGCGGCGACGCTCGTGGCGCTGGCTTTCCTCGTCCGTATTCGTGTCGGGCTGGACTACTCACCGGAAAACCTTTTCCTCATGCTTGCGATTTACGGACTTTCAGCCCTTCCCTTTCTGACCGGGGGCGCGGTCGTCTCGTTGTCGTTCGCGCGACTGTCGAGCCGCATCAACCTGCTCTACGCAGCCGATCTCCTTGGGGCGGCCACCGGATGCCTCCTGCTGATCCCTTTGCTCAATGTTCTGGGCGCGCCAGGCGTGGTGATGACCGCGGCAGGTCTCGCCATGGTGGCCGCATTGTGCTTTGCCCCCAGCCCCGCTCGTGTCGGCGTCGGACTCGGCGCGGTCGGCATGCTGGCGGTACCGTCGTGTGCACAGCTGGCCGGGCGTGCACCCTTTGCCGTTGCCGACACGAAGGGACATCAGGGCGATCGCGTGCTGTTCAGTAAGTGGAATTCGTTTTCCCGAGTCGCGGTCTACGACAGAGCGCACGGCGACTGGTCGCTGAGCCCGGCCTATACCGGGCCGAAGATCGATTCGCTCTTCATGGACATCGACTCGGCTGCGTCCACGCCGATCGTGAAGGGCACGAGCGACGCGGCGGCCGCGAACTCGATGAAGCACGAGCTCACGGCGATCGGCTACTACCTCGTCGAGAAGCCTCAGGGGTTTTCGGCTCTGGTCATCGGGCCTGGCGGCGGTCGCGATCTGCTCTCGGCGCTGGTGTTCGGGGCCACGCATATCGACGGCGTCGAGATCAACCCGATCATCGCTCGCGACGTGATGCTCGATCGCTTCCGCGACTATTCCGGCGGCATCTACACCGACCCGCACGTGACGATTCACGTCGACGACGGCCGCAGCTTCGTGCGTCGCAGCGTCATGAAGTACGACGTCATTCAAGCGTCACTGGTCGACACGTGGGCCGCGACCGCGGCGGGCGCCTACACCCTGACCGAGAACTCGCTCTACACCGCCGAGGCATTCGGCGAATACCTCGATCACCTGAGCGATCGTGGCGTGCTGACGATTACGCGATGGGTCTTCGACGGCCTGCGTCTGGTGTCGCTGGCGCAGGCCGCCTGCGCGGAGCGAGGACTCGACCCCGCGCGGCATCTCGCGATCGTGCGGCTCGATCGGGTGGCAACGTTTCTCTTGAAGAAGACTCCGTTCACCGACGCCCAATCGGCCATGCTCGTCACGCGCGCAGGCGAGCTGGGATTCACGGTGCTCTACGCACCAGGCGTCGACCCGCAGGCTTCGACGCCCGATCCGATCGAGATGGTGCGGACACGGACCAGTGCCGACGACTATCGAAAGCTCATTCTGGCCACGGATCGTGAGCAGTTCGTCGCGCGGTATCCGCTCGACATCCGTCCGACGACCGACGACCGGCCGTTCTTCTTCCACACCACGCGTCTGGCCGACCAGTTCGACGTCGCGTTCGGTCGCTCGATGCTGTTCGGAAACGGGCTCAGCGCGCTGCTGACGCTCTTCGGAATCTCAGCGGCGCTCGTGCTGCTCTTCATCATCGGACCGCTGCTCGTCGTCGTCCGCCAGCCGGGGACCGGATGGCCGGCCTGGCTCGCCTACTTCGGCGCGCTGGGCGCGGGATTCATGCTGCTCGAGGTCGCGCTGCTCCAGCAGTTCGTGCTGCTGCTCGGCCACCCGGTCTACTCGCTGACGGTCACGCTGTTCTCACTGCTGCTCGGCACCGGGCTCGGTGCGCTCATGAGCCGTCACGTCACACCAGAGCGGGTCAAGGCGATCACGATGCGGGCAGTGCTGGCGGTCGCCGTGGTCTCGTTGCTGGCGCCGACACTCGTTCCCGCGCTCATCGACGTCGCCATTCCCTGGCCGCTCTGGCTGCGCATCATCACTGCCGTGGTGATCCTGCTTCCGCTCGGCTTCCTCCTGGGGATGCCGCTGCCGGGCGGCATGCGCCTGCTCGCGGCACATCGGCCGGAGATCATCCCGTGGGGCTGGGGGCTCAACGGCGCGTTCTCCGTCATTGGTGCCACGCTCGCCGTCTTCATCGCGATGAACTGGGGTTTCTCAACCGCGTTGGTAACGGCCGGGGCCGTGTATGTCGCGGCCGCCGGGACGCTTTCCACACGGTGACCAACGGGGGAAGGCGGAGTCCCGCTGTCCCCGTGTTCCTTCGTTCACCCCGCGTGCAGTACACTGCCGCAAACGAGGAGGCCTTCGATGGATCGCCGAACCTTTCTGACCGCCGGGCTCGGGGTACTGGTTAGCGCCGGGATCGCCAAGGCACACCACTCGACCGCCATGTACGACATGGCCAACCCGGTCACCGTCAAAGGCACCGTCAAACGGTTCGAGTGGACCAACCCGCACGCGTTCATCTTCCTCGAGGTCAAGGACGACAAGGGTGGCACCGCCGAGTGGGAAATCGAGCTGATGAGCCTCAATCACCTGCGCTCCTACGGATGGGTGCGAAACACGGTCAAGGTCGGCGACGTCATCGCGGCGACCGGCGGCGCTGCCAGGAGCGGCGCTCCGTCGATGATCGCCGGCGTCGTCGAGTTGCCTGACGGCAGGAAGATTCGGTCGTAGCGGAGGTCGCCATGTCAGCACAGATCGTCACGTGGCGCCGTACGCACGCGGTGCTCGGCTTCGTTGTCGCGCTGGTGGCCGTCGCCGCGGGACAGGTTCAGCCGGCAAAGCCGCCGGCCGGCGTGCAGGGTCCACTGCGCGGTGGTTACACAGAAGCCGGCACGTTGCCGGCCCGGATCCTGGACTTCAAGGCGGAGCCCGCATCGATCAAGCCCGGCGAATCGGTCACGCTGACGTGGGCGGTCGAGAACCCGCGGTCGACCACGATCTCGCCGACCGTTGGCCGCGCGGCGCCGCGCGGCGTACTGAAGGTCACACCGAAAGCGACGACGACGTACACGCTCACTGTGACGGGAACCAACGGCACCGTGACCAAGACAGTCACCGTCGCTGTTGCCGGAACGAAGGCTGTCGCGACCAGCGAAACGGAGCCCGCGGACATCTCAAAACAGCCGACGCCGCGAACGGCGGACGGCAAGCCCGATCTCACCGGCGTCTATGGATACGGTCAGGGAGCGGCGCGTGGCGCTCCTCCACCAGCGACTGCCCCTGGCTCGCTGCCGCGGACACCGACGCTGAAACCAGGCGCCGAGAAATATCGCGTCGTGCGCGGACCGGAGGACACGGGGCTGTATTCCACCTGCACCCCACCCGGCGTCCCGCAGACCTTCATGGTGCCGTATTACGTCCAGTTCGTGCAGTCGCCGAAATACCTCATCATCCTGCACGAGTACCTGCACCTGTCGCGGACCATTCCACTCGACGGATCGCCTCACCCGTCCGACCCCGATCCGTTCTGGATGGGCCACTCGACCGGCAAATGGGAAGGCGACACGCTGGTCGTCGACTCGATCGGGTTCAAGGAGAGCGAGATCAACGGCTACAAGACCACCGAGTCCCTGCACGTCGTCGAGCGTATCCGCCGGCCGAATCTCGGCACGCTGGAGTACGAAGCGGTCATCGAGGATCCGAACGTCTTCGCGGGGCCGTGGCTCATCACGCGAACGTTTCCGTTGCTGCCGGAATACAACCGCGTCGACGAGTTCTTCTGTGAGAACAATCGCGATTACAAGCCGCTCTTCGGGAAGTAGTGTCGTTCATCCGTGTCCGACCTGACACAACTCGTACGTGGGTGCACGTTCGACGATTTTCTTTTCACGCCCCAGTACAGCGTCATCGAACGGCGCGATCCGAACACGATCGATCTGTCGAGCCGTCTGTCCCAGCACTTGACGTTGCGGCGTCCGATTGTCTCCGCCAACATGGATACCGTGACGCGCGCCGACATGGCGATCGCGTTCGCGGAGGAAGGCGGGATCGGCATCATCGATCGCGGCTTCCGATCGGGGGACATCGCGCCACAGGTCCGTGAGGTCGAGCGCGTCAAACGGCGACAGCACGGCGTCATCCCCGATCCGTACACCATCAGGCCGAGCGCGCCGCTGACCGAAGCCATCGAAATCATGCGCCGGACGGGTGTCGGCACGCTGGTCGTCGTCGACGAGGGCCACCGCGTCGTCGGGTTGCTGACCACGCGCGATCTTCGGTTTGCCGGCAACGGCGGTACCGTCGCCGATCGGATGACGGCGCGCGATCGCCTGATCGTCAGTCCAGGCGGGATCGACAGCACCGCGGCGGAAACCGCGATGCGAACGCACAAGATCAAGAAACTGCCGCTGGTCGATCGCGACGACCACCTTGCCGGCCTGATCACGGCGAAGGATCTGCTGCAACAGAAGCGTCTGCCGTTTGCGACGCGCGACAATCAGGGCCGTCTCCGCGTCGGCGCTGCGATCGGCGCGAAAGGTGACTACCTCGAGCGCGCCGCCGAGCTGCTGCGCGTCGGCGCCGACGTCATCGTCATCGACATCGCGCACGGCCACTCCGCGGTGATGGGCCGGGCCATCGAGTCGTTCCGGCGCCAGTTCGGCGACGCCGAGCTGATTGCCGGCAACGTCGCCACCGCCGAGGGCGCGCGGTTCCTCGTCGAACGCGGCGTCAACGGGATCAAGGTCGGGATCGGTCCGGGCGGCGGGTGCACGACGCGCCTCAACACGAACTTCGGCGTGCCGCAGGTCGAAGCACTGGTCGAGTGTCGAGGCGCCGCCGGCGACGTGCCGCTGATTGCAGACGGCGGGGTCAAACGCGACGGCGCGCTCGCCCAGGCGCTGCTGTTCGGCGGCGACACGGTAATGCTCGGCAGCGTGCTGGCAGGCACGCTCGAAACGCCTGGGGACACGGTGCAGAAACCGGTCGTGATCCCCGAGTCCCATAAGACCGTCAAGGTCCCGTTCAAGGTGTTCCGCGGCATGGCATCGCTGCAAGCCATCGTCGATCGACTCGACGTCGAGGACGCCGAAACATCCGACGTCGAGGCCCTCGGAGCGGAAGGGATGGAGATTAGCGTGCCGGCGCGCGGATCGGTTCGTCCCGTCTTCCGCGACATGCTGAAGCATCTGTGCTCGGCGATCAGCTACGGCGGGGCCGGCAGCCTCGCCGAGCTGAGACAGATGTTTCGGGAGAACCCCGAACGCTACGTGATCCGGCTCACGGAATCGAGCCGCCGCGAATCGTTCGATCGGTAAGGTCCGGCTGAGGCCAGGTCCGGCTGAAGCCGGACCCCACATCACGCCAACACCGATGCCGCGAGTTTCTTCAGATCGGCCTCGGGGCGTGGGCCCAGGTGGCTGATCACCTCGGCCGCCATCAGGCCGCCGAGGCGGCCGCACGTCACCAGGTCCAAGCCCTGCGTGTACCCGTACAGGAAGCCGCCCGCGTACGCATCGCCGGCTCCCGTCGTGTCGACGACCTTGACGCCTTTCTCGGCATCGATGATGTGCACCTCGTCGCCGTTCACGATCACGGAGCCCTTCTCGCTCCGGGTCAACGCCGCGATCTCGCAGTGCTTCCGCACGCGCTGCAACGCGTCGTCGAAGCGATCCACCTGGTACAGCGAGAGGATCTCGCTCTCGTTCGCGAACAGGATATCGACGTGCTTCTCGGCGAGCTCGAGGAATTCGTCTCGAAAGCGTGCCACGCAGAATGCATCCGAGAGCGTGAGCGAAACCTTCACGCCGGCCTGCTGTGCCTTGATCGCCGCGTCGCGCATCGCCTTCTTGGCGCGCGGCTGGTCCCAGAGGTACCCCTCGAGATAGACGACCTTCGACGACGTGATGTAGTCCATGTTCACGTCTTCGGGCCCGAGCTGTGTCGTCGCGCCGAGATAGGTCTGCATCGTCCGCTGCGCATCGGGCGTCACGAAGATCAAGCTGCGCGCCGTCGGCAGGCCGCCCTTCAGCGGTGGCGTGTCGTAGGTGACTCCGATCGCTCTGATGTCGTGCGTGAACACCTGGCCGAGCTGATCGTCGGCCACTTTGCCGATATAGGCGACACGACCGCCGAGCCCGGCGACGACCGCAGCAGTATTGCCAGCCGACCCACCCGACTTCTCTGTGCCAGGCCCCATCACGCTGTACAGCCGTTCGGCGGTTTCACCATCGATGAGCGACATCGCTCCCTTGGCAAGGTTGTGCCGAGCGAGCAACGCATCGTCCGCTCTGGCCAGGACATCGACAATGGCATTGCCGATCGCAGTGACGTCGAACCGTGGGCTGTTCATCAGAGGTCTCTATCCTTTCAATGAATTGAGGCAGGCGTCGCGCGATCAGACCTGCGCAAGGTACTTGCCGACGATCGGGGCGAGCTCCTCGCGTACCTGCGCGGGGATGCAGTCGGGACGCGTGATCAGCGCGTATTTGAGTGCCGACGCACACTCACACGTCCGTTCGTATGGCAGCCGCTCGACCGCCCCGGCGATGATCTGCTGCGCCGTCTTTGCGTTCTGCGTCAGGTTCGCGATGATCATCTCGACCGTCACGTGGTCGTGGTCGGGATGCCAGCAGTCGTAGTCGGTCACGAGCGCGATGGTCGCGTAACAGATCTCCGCTTCGCGCGCGAGCTTCGCCTCCTGCAGGTTCGTCATGCCGATGATGTCGGCGCCCCACGAGCGGTACAGCCGGGATTCGGCCAGGGTCGAGAACTGCGGCCCCTCCATGCACACATAGGTGCCGCCCTTGTGCACGTTGGCGCCGGCGCGGCGGCCGCTCTCGTACGCGATCTCACTGAGGTGGCGGCAAATCGGATGCGCGAAGGCGACGTGCGCGACCAGCCCGCGGCCGAAGAACGTGCTGATACGTCCCTTCGTCCGATCGATGAACTGGTCCGGGATCACGATGTCGAGCGGTGGCAGTTCCTCTTTCAAGCTGCCGACGGCGCTGGCCGAGAGCAGGTACTCGACGCCGAGCATCTTCATGCCGAAGATATTGGCGCGGTAGTTGAGCTCCGACGGCGACAGCCGATGGCCGGCGCCGTGTCGGGAGAGGAACGCCACGCGCTTGCCGCGCAGCGTGCCGAGCAGATAGGGCCCGCTCGGCTCGCCGAATGGTGTCGTGAATGTGACTTCGCTGCGGTCGGTGACGTCGGCCATGTCGTACAGACCGCTGCCGCCGATGATGCCGATGTGAACGTGTTCCATTGCGCTCCGGGCTGAATGCGTGCCGGTCCGGCTCAAGCCGGACGCTACGAACAGGCTTTAGGAGTTTACAGCACTTGTTCGACCGAGCGTCTTCCCTGCGCGTCTTCCCTGATGTAGCCGGCGGCGACATGCGGGTCGTGCTCGAAGAACACCAAGTACTGACGATCGATCGCCTCTCGAATGAAGCGCTTCTTGAACATCAGGGTGTCGACCGGGAACAGGTCGTATCCCATGATCCACGGGTCTGACAGGTGGGCCGTCGTCGGAATGAGATCGGCGACGAACACCGCGGTCTTCCCGCCGGATTCCAAGAAGACGATCTGGTGCTGGCCGGTATGCCCACCGGTGCGGACGACACGGACCCCTGGCGTGATGACCCGATCGTCTGGATAGAAATCGACCACACCGGCTTCTTTCAGCGGCACGAAGTCCTCTTGCAGATAGCTCGCGCGATTGCGCTCGTGCGGATGCGTCGCGTCCTCCCACTCCGCGGCGCGAATCAAGTAGCGCGCGCGTGAGAAGCGCGGCTGCACCACGTCGCCGACTCGCGTCGTGGCGCCGCCGAAGTGGTCGAAGTGCAGATGCGTCGCCAGCGCAACGTCGATCGCGTTCGAATCGAGGCCAACCTGCGCGAGCGCATGCTCGAGATGGTGTCTGCGGTCGAGTGCGTAGATGTCGATCAGCTTCGGCCCCATCTTGTCGCCCGCTCCGCAGTCGACGATCAGTCGTCCCCATGACGCTTCGACCAGCAACGGCCGCATCGCCAGTTGAATGCGGTTCCGATCGTCAGGAGGCGCGACTCTTTCCCAGAGTGGGCGCGGCACGGTGCCGAACATCGCACCGCCGTCGAGCCGGAAGCCGCCGTCGTGGAGCGACGTCAGCCGCAGGTCGCCGAGCACGTGGCTCTTGACGACGAGCGTCGGACCGCGGCGCGCCGGCTGCTTCAACTCGACGAGGACGCCGTCGGCCGCCGAGGGATGAATGAACGCGACCAGCGCACCCTCTGCACCGGGTCTCGGCTGCTCGTCCACTAATCGGACGCCGTGCGTCTTCACGTGCGCGAGCGCAGCGTGAATATCGTCGACGCGCAGCGTGATGTGGTGGATCCCCGGACCGCGTTTGTCGATGAATCGCGCAATCGGCGATTCCGGAGAGGTCGCTTCCAATAACTCGAGGGCCGCGCCACCGGCCGGAAGAAAGCGCGCGCGCACGTGCTGTGACGCGACGTCTTCGGGATCCTCCACCTCGAAGCCGAGCGCGTCGCGATAGAACGCGAGAACTCTGTGCACGTCGCGAACGGCGATGCCCACGTGATCGAGCGTGGCCTTCACGACCTCTGAACCTTGAACCTTGAATCGTGCACTGGGAGCATGCCGCTCACCAGACGCTCGACGGCGGCGTACGGGTCCAGTTCACGCGCCACCACGGCATCGACGAGCCGATCGATCTCGCCGACGGGCGAATGCTCCTCGACGCGCTGAACCAGCCGCTGCGAGAGCAACCGCCGTAGCCGCGCCGATTCACGGGCACGGCGGCGGGCGTCGCGTTCGGCTCCAGGCCGCTGCCTGAACCGTCCGATCTCTTCCCACAGCATCTCGATTCCAACGCCGTTCGTTGCCTCTGTCTTCACGATCGGCGGCCGCCAGTCGGACGGTCCGAAGGTCTTGAGCGATAGACTTGCCGCGATCGTGTGCACGACGTGGTCGGCCCCCTCCCGGTCCGCCTTGTTCACGACGAACACGTCGGCGATTTCCATGATCCCCGCCTTCATCGCCTGCACGTCGTCCCCGGCACCCGGAACCAGCACGACGAGCGACACGTCTGCGGTGCTGACGATGTCGACTTCGTCCTGACCGACGCCGACGGTTTCGACGATGACCACGTCTTTGCCGGAGGCGTCGAGCACGGCGATCGCGTCGGCGGTCGCGCTCGCAAGGCCGCCGAGATGTCCGCGGGTCGCCATGCTCCTGATGAAGACGCCGGCGTCGCCCGCATGTGTGCTCATGCGGACGCGATCGCCGAGTACCGCGCCGCCGGTAAACGGACTCGTCGGATCGACGGCGATCACGCCGACCGTCAGCCCGGCGCGACGAACGACGGTCGTCAGACGATCGACGATCGTGCTCTTCCCCACTCCCGGCGCGCCGGTCACGCCAACCGTGTAGGCCTTGCCGGTATGAGGATAGAGGCGACCAATCAGTTGTGCGCCCGCGACGGCGTCGTTCTCGACGAGTGAGATGGCCCGCGCCACCGCGCGCTGATCGCCGGCCAGCACACCGTCGGGGACTGTAACGGGGTCCCCCATTACGCCAGCAGCAGTTGTCGCGCGATGACGAGGCGCTGGATCTCGCTCGTGCCCTCGCCGATCGTCGTGAGCTTCACGTCGCGGAAGTACTTTTCGGCCGGGTAGTCCTTCACGAAACCGTAGCCGCCGTGAATCTGCACGCCATCCTCGGCGACGCGGACCGCCACTTCACTCGAATAGAGCTTGGCCATCGCCGCTTCGAGCGTGGTCCGCTCACCGGCATCCTTCATCGCCGCCGCTCGAAACGTCAGCAGACGCGCTGCCTCGATGCGCATCGCGCTGTCGACCAGCTTCGCGCGAATGCTTTGGAACGTGCCGATCGGCTGACCGAACTGCCGTCGCTCAAAGGCGTAGTGCCGCGCCGCTTCGTACGCACCTTGCGCCAGACCGACGGCGAGGGCGGCGATGCCAATGCGCCCGGCATCGAGCACCTGCAGGGCGTTGATGAAACCCTGCCCCTCGATGCCGAGCAGGTGATCGGCCGGCACGCGGCACTGTTCGAGGACGACCTCGCTCGTCTCGCTCGACCGCATCCCGAGCTTGTTTTCCTTCTTGCCCGCACGCAGACCCGGGTTGCCGCGCTCGACGATGAACGCAGAGATGCCACGGCTCCCCTTCGTGCGACTGGTGACCGCCATGACGACCATGACGTCGCCCGTGCGCCCGTGAGTGATGAACTGCTTCGTGCCGTTGATCACCCAGCCGTCGCCGTCGCGAACGGCCGTCGTGCGCATCGAGGCGGCGTCGCTGCCAGCGGTCGACTCGGTCAACGCCCACGCGGCGAGTTGGCGTCCACTGGCAAGCGGCACCAGATACTTCTGCTTCTGTGCCTCGTTCCCGAACATGAAGATGTGCGACGCGCCAAGGCCGTTGTGAGCAGCGACCGAGAGACACACCGACGGATCGACACGCGCAAGCTCTTCGATGCAGATGCAGTAATCCACGGCCGACATCGCCGCGCCGCCATACGATTCGGGAAACTGGATGCCCATCAGGCCCAGTTCGGCGCACTTGGAGAGCAGCGACGGCGGGAACTGTTGGGCCTCGTCCCATTCCATGACGTGGGGACGCAGTTCAGCTTCCGCGAATTCGCGAATGCTGCGGCGTAACAGGTCCTGCTCAGTGGTGAATGCGACGTCCATCGATGACTGAGGGCCGCCTACAGGCGGCCCGACGGTAAGGCACGAGGATCGTATCATTCGATATGCGACTCGTCCGACCGCTTCTTATTGTCGTCCTCCTGCTGGCGAGCTCATCCCCCGCCTGGGCAGACGCGACGCTCTTCATCGGCACATCGACGACGCCATCCAATCGCACCGCGCGCGGATTCGCCTTCGGCGCGGGGCTGCTCGTCATCGGCTTCGAATTCGAATACTCAGACAGCCGCGAAGATGAAACCGAGGGTGCGCCATCGCTGCGAACGGGGATGGGCAACGTGCTCGTGCAGTCGCCGATCGCGGTTTTCGGTATGCAGCCGTACTTCACGACCGGAGCCGGCGTGTATCGAGAACGACTCGGCGACCTCTCTGATACGAGCTTCGGCGCGAATACCGGAGGCGGCGCGAAGATCAGGCTGCTTGGCCCGCTGCGAGCGCGCGTCGACTACCGAGTGTTCACCCTCAGAGGCGATCCACTCTTCTCGACGGTCCACCGCGTCTACGTCGGCGCCAATCTGAAGTTCTAGGCCGGGCGTTCAGGGCTTCGCTTTCACCGGCTCCAGCGGCGGTGGCGGTACTGGCTTGACCGGTGTCATGTTCAACAAGCTGCCGCCGCCCGACACGGAGTCTCGATACAGTTTAAAGATCTGCTCCGCCTGCTCGGGGTACGCATCTGCCAGTATCTTGCCGATGCCGTAGTCCGCGCCGACGACTGTGGGATCGAACAGATACACGTATATCGCCGACCCTTGCACGTTCTCGGTCGCTTTGAAGATGCGCCACCCGGCGGCCTGGCCACGGACGCGTTCGTCGGTCGACTTCTCGAGCGCCGCCTGCAAGTACGCCATGACCTTCTCGAAATCGGCGACGCGCTCCGGTCGCACGGTGTTGAACAGCAGGCCGGCCGGGGCGGTGAACGTACGGCTCTGCGTAGGCGTCTGCGCTGGCGGCGCGCCCGGTTGACCAGGCGCCGCCGGGGCGGGCTGTGTGGGCGCGGGCTGTGCTGGTGCGGACTTCGCGCCAGCGGGCGCTGCCGGCTGCTGCTGCGACGCGACGAGCGTCGCACACGTCGCACACACGATGATGGCGGAGAGGACGACCGGCCGAGGCATCAAATTCCCCCCTGCACGAAAAAAGAGCCACGAACGGCCTATGCCGCCCGTGGCTCTTGATTCTATGCGCTCGCACCCGCGTCGGCTCGACGCGACGAGGGACGAGGCTTACTTCGACAGGTCCGCCGCGATGGTCCCGCTCGACACACCCAGGTTGGCCGCAAACGCCGCCTTGTACATGTCGTACAGCGTTCGCTGTTCCATTGGATCCGTGATCGAGGCGTAAAGCACCTGGAGGATGTTGTAGTCGGCGCCGGGCACCGGGTTGATGACGTGGGTGAAGATGATATTGCCGTCGGGCATAGGCTTGGAGCTGCGCATCACCTTCCAGCCGGCGAGCTGCTTCTTCGCTTCCGGCGCTTCCGACTTGCTCAGCACCTCTTTCACCTTCGCGAGGATCTTCTCGTATTCGCCCGTCTTATCCGGACGGATCGCCACGCTCCACAGCGCGAGGTCGCCGTCCAGCGTGAACTTCTGAGGCGCCGCTCCCTGAGCAAACGCGTGCGGCGAAAACGCCGGCAACATGAGAATCGCGCCAGCCAATAACACTCCGGACAGTCGTCGCATCGTCGAGCCTCCTCGGATAGCCGGTCATCACACCCCGTTCGCGCAAGCCATCGACGGGGACCCCCGCGAATCCAACTCCACCGCGCAACCTGCGCGGCGGAGACCCCGCATGCTAGCGTACGGACGAGTTTATGAAAACGGTCATGACCTCGTGAGCAAGAAGCATTCCTGCCCGCGTCAGGCGCATGCGGCCGCCATCATAGATCAAGAGACCGCCTTCCACGAACCGTTGGAGTTCGCCGCCATACTCGGCCCGCACATCCACGGCATACCGTGATTTGACCTCTGTCAGGTCGAGGCCCCGGCAGAGCCGCAGTCCGGTGAACAGCGCCTCCTCGACCCGCTCCTGCGCCGTGAGCTCGCGCCGCTCCGCGGCCATCTGTCCTCTATCAGCCACGCGCGCGATGTACTCCGTTGTGGAGGAAACATTCTTCTCACGGACGCCATTCCTCGTCGAATGCGCCCCGCAGCCGAATCCAAGCCACTCCCCGTCGGTCCAGTATTTGAGATTGTGCCGCGATTCACGACCCGGGCGAGCCACGTTGGAAATCTCGTATTGGGCGTAGCCCGCCGCGTCGAGCCGTTCCATCGCCTGCAGGTACATGTCCGCGGCGTCGTCGTCGGGAGCGAGCGACCATTTGGCCCGGGCCATCGCATCGCGCAGCGGTGCGTTCGGGTAGATCTCGAGCAGATAGAGGGAGGCGTGGTCCGGCGACAGCTCGATCAGCCCCTCGACCGAGGCGAGCCAGTCGGGCAGGGACTGCTGCGGCAGCCACATCATCAGGTCGAGCGAGATGTTGTCGAACCCGGCCCGTCGCGCCTGGCGAAACGCGTCCCGAGCCCGAGCGGCCGAGTGCAGCCGGCTGAGACGCAGCAGTTCCTCATCACGAAACGACTGAACACCGAAGCTCAATCGATTCACGCCGGCGCGTCGGAAGCCAGCCAGCCGCTCGTCGCTTACGGTCTCGGGGTTGGCCTCGAGCGTGATCTCGGCGTCGGGGCTCAGGGCGAACCCAGCGCGGCACGCTTCAATGAGGTCCGCGATCTCCGTCGGTTCCAACAACGACGGCGTCCCCCCGCCAAAGAACACCGTATCAGCGGACGCTCCGTCGGCTCGCTGGTGAATCTCCTCTCTGAGCGCAGCAACATACTGCTGCTTCAGTTCAGCGTCGAACAGACCTCGATTGAAGTTGCAGTAGTTGCAGATCGCGGAGCAGAAGGGAATGTGGAGGTAGAGGCCTAACGACATGTAATGCAGAATGCAGAATTACTACGTTCCCGCCCTCCCGCCCGACCACTTCAGGTCAACTTTCTCTTTGGGTGCTTTCATCTGCGCCCGCGCCTGGCCCTGCGACCGCGCCGGTAGCTTGCGTCGCGGCTGCGCCTTCCACAGCTTGTATAAGTCTTCGGCACCGCCATTGGGCGGGAGGTTCCGGTAGTCGGGACCGTCGTACTCGAGGAACTCACACATCTCGCGCAAACGGGAGTGGAGGCGAAAACCGACCCGGACAAGCAGCGAGTTCAACTCGCCCTCATCGGGCACGTCTTCGTAGTTCGACGTGAAGATCGTCGGCCGCCGCTCGTTGTACCGCGTGTTCACGATCGAGCTCATCGTCTCTTCGACCCAGTCCGTCAGACGTTCGGCGCCAAGATCGTCGAGCACGAGCAGCTCCGCTTCCATCACCGGCCGAATCACATCCATTTCGGCGGTATGTGTCACAGGGTTGTAGGTGCTCCTAATATCACGCAGCAGTGCCCGGGTGTCGTAGTACATGCCGCGTGCACCGGTGCGGCGTACGACGTCGCGCAAAACCGCGACGGCGATGTGGGTCTTGCCGATGCCGGGCGGACCGATGAGCATCATCCCTTTCTCGACGACGGGAAAGGACTCGCAGAAGCGGCGCGCCGATGCGACCGCACGGAGCAGCTCCTCGTTCTGATACGTGACGAAGCTATCGAGTGTGCAGCGCTGATATCGAGGAGGGATACGCGCATCGCGGAGCCGTTGATCGACGGTGCGATCTCGGACGCAATCGCAACGCGTGACTCGCGACACGCCGTTCAGCTCGATCGTCTTCCATCCACTGTCGTCGCAGAGCGGGCAGGCCACACGTCATGTTAACTCCTAACGCGGTGCACGGAGATCCCGAGCAACCCCTCGAAGGCGATTCCAAAAACATCTGGTCGAATGACAGAAGTGTGTGGTCGCTCGTGCGTCACACTCGAAAATCTTCGCGATCGTGATCGGCACGCACGTTGCCTCTCGATGCGAGATGCGATCGAGATCCTCGCGACAGCTCTGCGCGGTCCTCGCCCTCGCCGCGGGCGCGACTGTCACCGTAGTCGCCGCAACGCTCAACGGCGCACTGCCCCAGCCGCTGCCGCTCTTCCCTCGCGACAACTGGTGGAACGTCGACGTCTCGGCGGCACCGGTCGACGCGGCATCCGCCAACTACATTACGTTCATCAACAACGGCTCGACCCGCCGGCTTCATCCCGATTTCGGCGGCGAAGCATCACCCGGCAGCGTCGAGATCTACGGCTTTCCGTACATCGTGGTCGATGGATCGCAGCCAAAGAAAACGGTGCAGTTTCAGTACGTCGACGAAAGCGACGGCGTGGATCACTCCACGAATCGCAGCTATGCCTTCTATCCCATTCCTGATGAGGCGATCGCGCAGGCGCACTGGATCGAAGGTGGTGAACCGGGCAACATCGATCGACGCAGCGGCAGCGATCGACACATGTTGATCGTCGATCGCGACAACCGTCATCTCTACGAGCTGTACAACGTGTTCTTCGACGGGACGACGTGGCGGGCCGGGTCCGGCGCGTTCTTCGATCTCGACACCAACACCCGTCGTCCGGACGGCTGGACGTCGGCGGACGCCGCCGGACTCGCGATTCTGCCCGGCCTGGTGCGCCATGACGAGGCGTTTGGCACCGCCGAGATCATGCACGCGTTCCGCGTGACCGTGCGTGCGACGAACGGGTACGTGTATCCGGCCTCACACCGCGCCGGATCAACTTCCGGGGCCCTGCCAATGGGCGCGCGGCTCCGGCTCAAGGCCTCGAAAGACCTGTCGGGATTCAGGCCGGAACTCCAGCGGATCTTCCGTGCGATGCAGCGCTACGGCCTGATCGTGGCGGACAACGGATCGGACATGTACATCAGCGGGGCCTTCGACATTCGCTGGGACAACGGCATCCTCAATCCCGCGTTCGCCGCCCTGACGGCCAGCGACTTCGAGGTGATCCAACTCGGGTGGCGTCCGCAAGGCGCGCTCCCAGGCCCGGTCAGTGGGTTGCGCATCGTTCCCAGCTTGTAGAACGCCGAAGACTCCTAGCTGCTCGACTTCCGCGTCGGCCTGCGCCCCCCGGCCTCGGGTTCCTCGACGGGTGGCGGCGTGCGGCGCACGAGGTCGGTCGGTGTTGACTTGACGAGCGCAGTGCCGAGACGCTGCTCCCAGTCGTCGATGCCACGGGCCAGCTCGCGCTTCACGTAGTCCATGAACTGATTGACCTCGCCTTGCATCTGCTCGATCTTGCGCCGCAGGTTCAAGATGATCTCGACGCCAGCGAGGTTGACGCCGAGATCGCGCGTCAGCGTCAGGATGGTCTCGAGCTGCTCCAGATCTTCTTCCGAGTACAGCCGGGTATTGCCCTCGGTGCGCGAGGGCTTGAGCAGCCCTTCGCGCTCGTACAGACGCAGCGTCTGCGGATGGATGTCGTACTTCTGCGACACCGCGCTGATCATGTAGTACGCCTTGCCACGTTCCGCCCGCTTCGCCATGCCTACTCCCGAACGCCTTCCGCGTTGAGGCGACCGAACTCGCGCAGCAGCTCCTTCGAGCGTTCATCGAGCACTTTCGGCAGCATGATGCGCACCTCGACGACGAGATCGCCACGCAGCCCGGTTCTCGTCGAGGGCGCACCACGCTCACGCAGGCGGAATCGCTGACCCGATTGCGTGCCGGGCGGTACGCGCAGGCGCGCGTCCCCTTCGAGCGTGCGCACGATGACCTTGGTCCCCAACGCCGCTTCGTGCACGGCAACGGGCACGATCATGTGAAGGTCGTCGCCCTCGCGGCGATACAGCGGGTGCGACGCCACCTTCGCCGTGACGTACAAATCGCCGGGCGGCCCGCCGCGCGTGCCGGCATGTCCCTTCCCCGGCACACGCAGGCGATCGCCGTCGGCGACGCCGCCCGGCACCCGCACGGTCACTGTTTCGCTTCGCGTCTCCACGCCAGTACCGCTGCAGGGATCGCACGGCCGCGGCATCTGCTGACCGGTGCCGCCGCACGACGTGCAGTTCCCCGAGAACACCATGTGCCCACGCACCGAACGCACCGAACCGGTTCCGTGGCACAGGTGGCACACGCCTGGGCTCATTCGCGTGCGGCCGCTGCCCGCGCAGGTCCGGCAAATCTCGCGGCGGGTGATGGTGACTGCTCGCTGGGTCCCGCTCAGCGCCTCCTCGAACGACACGGCCATCTCGGCGTGCAGGTCGGCGCCGCGCTGCGAGGTGTCGTTTCGCGCGCCGCGCTCGGTCAAGACTTCGGCGAAGAGATCACCGAACGTCGCGGAGTAGTCGACACCGCGCGTGGAGAAATCGAAGCCCTCGAATCCGCTGGGCCGCGCGGGCTGCGGCTCCGGATGGCCCGCGTCGTACTTGGAGCGCCGCGCCGGATCGATCAGGGTCTCGTACGCCTCCAGGATCTGCCGGAACCGTGCTTCGGCCGTGCGGTCACCCGGATTGATGTCCGGATGAAACCGGCGCGCAAGACGTCGGTACGCCCGCTTGATCTCGGACTCCGACGCGCCGTGCTCGATTCCCAGAACGATGTACAGATCCATGGGTGGATTGCGGCCGCCTCAAGGCGGCCCCTACGTTCTATTTGTCATCCACGACTTCAGCGTCGATGACGTCCCCCTGCCCCTGCGAACCTGTTGAACCCGAGGCACCGCCAGCACGGGGACCGTCTGAACCTTCTGCCCCGCCCGAACCCTCTCCACCCGCTGAACTCGTTGGGCCTGCTCCCGCGCCCGTGTTTCTGTAAATCGCCTCAGCCGCTCGGTGCTGGGTCTGAGTGAGCAGATCCATCGCGCGGTCGATCGCCGCAGCATCGTTGGAGCTGATGGCTGATTTCAGCCCTTCGACGGCGGTCTCCACAGCGGACTTGTCGGAGGCAGGAAGCTTGTCACCCGTCTCACGCAGCATCTTCTCCGCCGCGTACACCGCCTGGTCGGCGCGGTTGCGTGTCTCGATCTCCTGACGCCGCTTCTTGTCCTCTTCGGAGTGGGATTCGGCGTCCTTCATCATCCGGTCGACCTCGTCCTTCGAGAGGCCGCTCGAGGCGGTGATGGTGATCTTCTGCTCCTTGCCGGTGCCGAGATCCTTGGCCGAGACGTTGACGATGCCGTTGGCGTCGATGTCGAAGGTGACTTCGATCTGCGGCACGCCCCGCGGCGCCGCCGGGATACCGATCAACTGAAAGCGACCGAGCGTGCGGTTGTCGCGTGCGAGCGGACGCTCCCCCTGCAGCACGTGCACCTCGACGCTGGTCTGGTTGTCGGCCGCCGTCGAGAACGTTTCGCTCTTGCGCGTGGGGATCGTCGTGTTGCGTCCGATCAACGTCGTCAACACACCACCGAGGGTCTCAATGCCGAGCGACAGCGGCGTGACGTCGAGCAGCAGCAGGTCTTTCACCTCGCCGGCGAGCACGCCTGCTTGAATCGCGGCGCCGACCGCCACGACCTCGTCCGGATTCACGCCCTTGTGCGGGTCCTTGCCAAACGCGTCCTTGACGATCTGCTGCACGCGCGGAATGCGCGTCGAGCCGCCGACGAGGACGACTTCGTCGATCTTCCGCGGATCGACACCGGCATCCGACAAGGCCTGCTTCGTCGGGCCGACCGTCTTCTGGAGGAGATCCTCGACGAGCTGTTCGAACTTGGCGCGCGTCAGCTTCATCTGCAGGTGCTTCGGACCGCTCTGATCCGCCGTGATGAACGGCAGGTTGATATCGGTCTCCATCACCGTCGAGAGCTCCATCTTGGCCTTCTCGGCGGCTTCCTTCAGACGCTGAAGCGCCATCCGGTCCCGGCTCAGATCGATGCCGTCGGTCTTCTTGAACTCCGAGACGATCCACTCGATGATGCGCTGATCGAGGTTGTCGCCCCCGAGGTGCGTGTCGCCGTTGGTCGCCTTGACTTCGACGACGCCTTCGCCGACTTCGAGGATCGAGATGTCGAACGTGCCGCCGCCGAAGTCGTAAACGGCGATCGTTTCGTCCTTCTTCTTGTCGAGTCCGTACGCCAGCGCCGCCGCGGTCGGCTCGTTCACGATCCGCATCACCTCGAGGCCGGCGATCTTGCCCGCTTCCTTTGTTGCCTGGCGCTGAGCGTCGTTGAAATAGGCCGGGACCGTGATGACGGCCTTCGACACGGATTGACCGAGATACTCCTCGGCCGCCTGTTTGAGCTTCTGAAGCACCATCGCCGAGATCTCGGGTGGGGCGTAGTCCTTGTCGCCGATCTTGACGCGAACATCGCCGTTCGACGCCGCCACCACGGCGTACGGCACCATCCGCATCTCCTCGTTGACCTCGGAGTGGCGCCGGCCCATGAAGCGCTTGATCGAGAAGATCGTGTTCTCGGGGTTCGTGACCGCCTGACGCTTGGCAACCTGGCCGACCAGTCGCTCACCCGTCTTGGTGAACGCCACCACCGAGGGCGTGAGTCGGCTGCCCTCCGGGTTGGTGATGACGACCGGCTCGCCGCCCTCCATGACGGCCACGACGGAGTTGGTGGTGCCGAGGTCGATCCCGATGATTTTGCTCATGGTGTCACGCGTCCTTGTCTCGAGGGCCAGCAGGCCTGGCTCGCCGACCCGTAACGAAGGGGCCAGGCGTCTTCTTTAGGCTGTGCTCATTATCAAATCTGAGTGTAGCGTTGTCAAGGACAGCAACTCTCCGCCCTGGCAATTGTCGGCGCTGCAAGGATTTCGCAATACAGGCGCCTCGCCACGAGAGCAGCCCAGGTGCGATACTGGTTGAGAGATCGTGGACCAGCCCGAAGACCTCCAGGAGCCGCGGCCTACCAAAGTTGTGGTTCGCGTGGCGCGGCGTGCCGGCATCGCTGCGCTGTTCGTCCTGACGGTGCTGCTCGGGGCGCTCGGCGGAGTCTTGTTCGCGTACGCGGACGACGTCGCGGAAGTCAGCGCGCTCGACGACTACAAGCCGAACACGATCACCCGCCTGCTCGCCGCGAACGGCGAGCAGATTGGCGAGTTCGCCACCGAGCGCCGCGTCGTCATCGGCTACGACGACATGGCGCCCGTGCTGCGGCAGGCGATTATCGCCAGCGAAGACGGCGACTTCGAGCGCCACTTCGGCATCAGCCCGACGCGGCTGATCGTCACCGCCGTCCGCGACATCATCACCGGGCAGCGCTACGGCGCCAGCACCATCACACAGCAGGTCGCGCGTATTCTCTTCCTGCAGGAGTACATGAAGGGTGGTGTGTTCGCGCGATCCGGCTTCGCCGGTTGGGAGCGCAAGCTGAAGGAAGCGATGCTCGCGTTCCAGCTCGAAAAGCGCTACACCAAGCGCGAGATCCTGGCGTTCTACGCCAATCACATTCCGCTCGGCCACGGCGCGTACGGCGTCGAGGCAGCGTCGCGGATGTACTTCGACAAGCCGGCGAAGGACGTCACGCTCGAGGAGGCCGCCACGATCGCGGCGATCATCCAGACACCCGCGCGCCTCAGTCCGTTCGTGAATCCGAAGCAGAACATGCGCCGGCGCAATGGCTACGTGTTGCCGCGGATGGCGGCAGAAGGCTTCATCACGAAGGAGCAGGCTGACGAAGCCGCACGCCAACCACTGGTTCTTCAAGGGCAGCCAACGCCCGAGCGCTCGATTGCTCCGTACTTCGTCGAAGACATCCGCAAGATGCTCGAGCAGAAGTACGGCGCCGACACGCTCTACCAGGCCGGCCTGCGCGTGCAGACGACGCTCGACGTCACGCTTCAGGAAGCCGCCAACGCAGCCCTGGACCGTGGTCTGCGCGCGATCGACAAGCGCAAGACCGGATACCGCCGGGCCCGGCGCAACATCCTTGCAGAAGGCAAGCCGCTCGAGACGTTCACGACCGAACGCTGGTCCGAACCCATTCTCCCTGGCGATATCGTTCCCGCCGTCGTCACGTTCGTGCCGACGACACCGAAGGAAAACGCGCGTGTCCGGATCGGCGCACACGAAGTGGACCTGCCTCGTACGGCGTTCGCCTGGACGAGAAAGGCGTCGGCCGCCGACCTCTTCAAAGTGGGCGATCTCATCGAGGTGAATGTCCGCGCGCTCGAGGACAAGCGACCGACGATCCTGCAGCTCGAGCAGCCGCCCTTGGTCGAAGGCGCGCTCATCGCCATCGACAATCGCACTGGACAGATCCGCGCCATGGTCGGCGGATTCAGCTTCCAGCGCAGCAAGTTCAATCGCGCCACCCAGGCCAAACGACAGGTCGGCTCGCTGTTCAAGCCGTTCGTGTACACCGCGGCGATCGATCGCGGCTTCACGCCAGTGTCCGTCTTCGTCGACGAGCCGGTGTCATTCGAAGCGGGGCCCAACCAGCCGCGCTACGAGCCGCTCAATTACGACCGCAAGTTCGAGGGCCCGGTGACGTTGCGACACGCGCTCGAGGACTCGCGCAACATCCCGGCGGTGAAAGCGATGGCCGAGGTGGGCCCCGGCGATGTCGTTTCGTACGCGAAGCGATTCGGCCTGCGCGGCAACTACCAGCCCTACCTGTCGCTCGCCCTTGGCGCCGCCGAAGCGACGCTCGTCGAAATGACCAGCTCCTACACGGCCTTCGCGAATCAGGGCGTGAGGATGGAGCCGTACTCGGTCATCACCATTTCTGATCGCGAGGGAAACATCCTCGACGAGCATCGGCCCGAGCCGCACGAGGCGCTGCGCGCCGACACCGCGTTCGTCATGACGAACCTGCTGCGTGGAGTGGTGCAGCACGGTACCGCGAATGCGGCCGCCTCACTCGACTGGCCGCTCGCCGGCAAGACCGGCACGATGGACGAATACACCGATGCCTGGTTCATCGGGTTCGATCCGAACGTGACTGTGGGTGTGTGGGTCGGCTACGACGAGAAGAAGCCGCTCGGGTCGGGAGAAACCGGTGCGGCCGCCGCGCTCCCAATCTGGATGGATTTCATGAAGGTCTACATCCAGAACTACGGCGACCGGAAGAACCCACCGAAATTCGAGGCGCCGGGCAACATCGTATTCGTCACGCTCGCCTCTGGCACGGTCGAGGCGTTCATCAACGGCACGCAGCCAGAGACCATCTCGCAGTCCACACCGCCACCGACGGCAGCCGCAAGCAGCAGCCCAACGCTCGAAGAATAGTCTTCGTTCTTACACGCGTGCTTGTGGCGGATGCTGGTGCGGGTGACGCTTCCGCCAGATGTACACACCTTCGTACACGGCGAAACTCACGACCAGCAAGATGCCCACAAGAATGAGAACCTGAAAGGGATAGAAGAACGCCGCGAATACAAGCGGCACGAGCAGAAGCCCATTCATCATCAGCAACGATGCGAGGTCGCCTTCGTAGCTGACGTTTTCGTCCCAATACCGACGCAGGAGTTTCAGCATTCACACCTCCCGAGAAACGACGAGGGACACCGGTAGAGCTAACTATACGCCCATCTGACCAAAGCGGGTCGCCGATCTTACCCGAGTCGCTGCAAAACGGGAAGGCCTGGCCGAAGCGGCTTCTGCGGCCTTGACGGGCCTCCTGACCCTATACGTCCTCCACTGGTGACGGACTGCCCAGGGTCCCACTTGCCCTCTGCATCAAATAGGTCTTGATGAAGGCGTCGAGGTCCCCGTCAAGGACCCGATTGACGTCGCCGACCTCCACCTTCGTGCGGTGGTCCTTGATCATCTGGTAGGGCTGCAGCACGTAGCTGCGAATCTGACTGCCGAAAGCGATGTCGCGCTTCTCGCCACCGAGCTGTTCGAGCCTGGCCTGCTGTTCTTTCGTCTTGAGGTCGAACAGGCGCGCCTTCAGCACCTTCATCGCCTGCGCTCGATTCTTGTGCTGCGAGCGCTCGTTCTGACACGACACGACAATGCCGGTGGGCAAATGTGTGATCCGCACGGCAGAATCGGTCACGTTCACGTGTTGTCCGCCGGCGCCGCTGGATCGATACGTGTCGATCCGGAGATCCTTCTCTTCGATGGCGATGTCGACGTCTTCGGGCAATTCCGGCCAGACGAACACCGAGGCAAACGACGTGTGTCGCCGTGCGGCCTGGTCGAATGGCGAGATGCGCACGAGCCGGTGCACGCCCGCTTCAGCCGCCATCAGCCCATACGCGTAGTCACCCGCAAGCGTGACCGTGGCGCTCTTGATGCCCGCCTCTTCACCCGGCTGGTAGTCGATCACGTCGCGCTTGAACCCGCGACGCTCGGACCACTTCAGATACATGCGCAGGAGCATCTCGGCCCAATCCTGCGACTCGGTTCCGCCGGCGCCTGGATGGATGGTGACGATCGCATTCGCACGATCGTGCTCGCCGCCCAGCATCTTCTTCGTTTCGGCGGCCTCGACTTCCTGACGGAGTTCCGCCAGCCCGCGCTCGAAGTCGGCGAGCACGTCCTCGCCTGCCGCCACCCACTCCTGCAGCACGGCCAAGTCGTCCATTCGCCTCTGCAGGGACCGCAGCAGGGTCAGGTCGTCTTCGACGCGACGCCGGCGCTGCATAACCTTCTGCGCGTCGGTCTGATTGCTCCAGAAATTCGGGCCCGCTATGGTCTGCTCGATCTCCGCGAGCTGGTCGTCCAGGTGGGCGTTTTCAAAGATGCCTCCGCAAGTCCACTGCCCGCCGCTTCAGGTCGTCGTACTGCCGTTCGAGGTCATCCAACTCCACCGACATCCTCCCTTGTGCTCGCGTACTATCTGTTGGCGCCGCTTCCAAGATCCGTCTGAAACGGTTAGATCCACTTGAGACGCACGGCCACGAGCGTCGCACCGATCAAGGCGATCGCGGCATACGCGACCGCGTCCCCAATCCCGGCGTACACCGTTCGGCTCGTGAGAAAGCGAGCCTCGGCGATCACGGTGACCTGCTCAAAGATACTCGACTTGGCGACTATGCGACCGTAAGGGTCGACGACGCCGCTGATGCCGGTGTTGGCCGCACGTGCGAGGTAACGTCCGTGCTCGATCGCGCGCATCGACGCCATCTCGAAATGCTGGTACGGCGCCGACGAATACCCGTACCAGCCGTCGTTGGTCACGGTGGTCAGCAGCTCGCTGCCAGCGAGCACCGCCGCGCGCGTCAGTTCGGGAAACACGACCTCGTAACAGATCGCCGTGCTCGCCCGGTGGGATCCCACTGGCAACATCACCGGTCCTACACCCGCTGAAAACGGCGCGAAGCGCTGCACCAGCGGTGCTACGAACTTGAGCCATCGCTGCAGAGGAAAGAATTCGCCGAACGGCACCAAATGTACCTTGCGGTACACAGCGGCCGTCCGCCCCTCTGGCGTGATCAGAAACGCGGCGTTGTACAACTCCGGCGTTGCCGAGCGAATGACCTGATCGCTGCCGAACAGCAGCGGCACGCGTGTCTCGCGCGCCAGTTCACGCACCATCGCATCGGCCGCCGGGCTGTCCTTGGGGTCTTCGAACGAGAACGGCGTCGACGACTCGGGCCAGATCACGTACTCGGCGCCACGGCGGACCGCGTCTCGCGTCATCGCGAGGTACGTCGTGAAGATCCGCCTCGACTCGCTCGGCTTCCACTTGTCTTCCTGAGCGATGTTTCCCTGGATCAATCCGACTCTGATCGGGTCACCCTGGCGCGTGAGCGACCCGTCGGCAATGCGCCACGCGCCCCAAGCGCCTACACCAAGGATCACCACAGCCGCCGCGGCAAGCGCAGTGAAACGCGAACGGCCCGTTGTCAGCAACGCGAACGCAAGCGTGGCGTTGACGTATGCGACCAGGGCCGAGAGTCCGTAAACCCCTAACAGGCTCGCCAGCTGCGCCACCGGCAGAACCGTGACCTGACTGTTGCCGAGAGGCACCCACGGGAATCCGCCGAACACATATCCCCGGGCGAACTCCGTCGCAACCCACGCGGCCGGCGCGAAGAACATGGCCCGGACACCCAACCGCGCAATCAGCCTCGAGACGATCACCGCGGTCACGGCGGGAAAGATCGCGAGGTACGCGGCGAGCAGCAACATCCCCACCAGTGCCACGATGATGTTGACGCTGCCGAACTGCACCAGCACGGACCCGGTCCAGTAGATGGTGCCCACGAAGTACGAAGTCCCGGTCGTGAGTCCCAGTGCGAACGCACGAGTCATCGGCAGTCCGGGGACGACACCCGCACGGCCGCGCCATCCGCTCAAGGCAATGAGCAGAGGTACGAGGGCAATCCACGCACAGGCCGGATGTCCGAATCGGGGAAATGAGAGGGCGAGCAGCGCGCCCGCGACCAGGGCTAGCGCGTAATCCAGGGCTTGAATTGTTCTTCTTTTTCGAGCCGCCTTGCAACCGATTCAGCGTCGCGCCGTTCGGTAAACTTCCCCACCCGGACGCGGTACATGCGCGCGGCTCCAGGTCCGGGGTTCGTCACGTACGAAGGGAATCCCTTCGAGGCGAGGCGTTTCGCGATGGTGTCGGCCTCGGAACGGGCGCGAACAGCGGCAACCTGCACGACAAAGCCGTTGCCGGCCGCGGCGGACGCCTCCGGGACAGTGACCTTCCCCGCCGGCTTGGCATCCACCTTCGGCAGGGCCGACGGCGTCTTGGCCGCGGGTGCGGGCGCGGGTTCGGCAACTGCCCGCTGCGCCGCCGGTGGCGCCACCGGAGCGATCGGTTCGCGCAAGGTCTCGGGTGGCGCCGTTGGCGCGGCGAGACGATCGGCGTAGGTCAGCTTCTCCTGCGATGAGATGGGAGCCCCAGTGGTTCCTGACGAGGATCCGGCAGTCGTATCGGCGGTGGGACTCGAGGGTGGCGACTGAACGGTGGCGGTTGGATCGACCGATTCAAGGGCCGGTTCGGGAGTTTCAGCGACGCGGGGGGCGCGCACGCCGCGGCCAACCATCACCCCGCACAGGAAGATCACGACGGCCACCACCGTAACCGCCATGAACATGAAGACGAGTTGCTTTCCGTTTAGCTGAATCTCGTGAACGCCCTCGTCTGCCATTGATTTGCGGCACACTTTAGCACACTGTCGGTGAACCGTCACCTCTTTTTCGGACGGATCACGCCATATATGGTCGAGGATCGGTCAGGTCTCCACATTCCCTGGTGGGCGGACGTTCAACGACATCCCACACTGTGTCGCTCCGCTGGCGCGGCATCGCTCGGTGATCACCTCGGCGTCGAGGTTGAACAACGACATCAGCCGCCGCAGCGCGGCCGCGTAGAACTCGCACAGAGGATGATCGACCGGGTCGCGCACCTCACAAAACAGCGATGCCCGAAGATCGACCGCGGCACGCCACTTTTGCCACTGGACGTGGACGTTCGTGTCTCCGTACGTGCTCCGAACCATCCAGCGGGCCACGCCGACGACGAGCCGTTTGCGCAAGGCCGGAGGAGAGGCGCGAATCAGCCGAATTCGCCACTGCGGCAGATCGGCCACGGCCCATTCAGCCGTGTACTCGCCCGCACGCGCCGTAATGAGGTGATACGGCTCGCCTTCGAGCCGCAGAAAGCTGAGGACGGCGGCGAGCGGAGCCAGTCCGATGCGTCCCTCGCGCAGTCCCCCCGGGTTCAGCCAGGACTCATAGAACTCCAGGCGCGTCGGCAGCAGGTCGGCGATACTTTGGTGGAGGCTGGCGACGAGCAGGCGCCCAACCGCGGCGTCAGTCATACAGTAAGATGCGTACGGTTTTTCGGCAGCAATCCAGACCCTCAGAAGGGGCCTGATTAATGGAACGTCCTTGTGATTCCTAGAGCGGGCCGCCCGTTGGTTGGCCCCGCTAAATCGTAAATCGCGAACGAAAGGCTGTCTTACGCGCTACGGGTTCAGTTCATACATCCCTCTAGATACCGCTATGACGTACGCGTGTCTCACCGCCCGTGTCGGGCGACGCGCCGCCTCTGGGCGGTGAAGCCTACCGCACCTGCAGCGACGCCCGCAATCACGTCCACGTGCACATTCGCGAATGATTCTTCCCGTCCACGATCGACTGCGAGCCCACCTGACGGCTCTCGTCGCGGCTCAGTATGGGCTCGACGAGGCGTCGATGCCGCAGGTCGCGCTCGAGTATCCGCCGAATCGCGACCTCGGCGATCTCGGGACGCCCGTCGCCTTCGAGCTCGCCCGGCGGCTCCGAAAGGCGCCGCGGGTCATCGCGCAGGAGATCGCGGCCGTGTTTGGCACGCTCGAAGGCGTCCGCCAGGTGGCCGCCGCGCCAAACGGTTACCTCAACTTCTTTCTCGATCGGCCGTCGTTCCTCCTGGCCCGTCTCTCTCAAGGACGCGCGATGGCCGAATCGGCCCGGGGACACCGCACCGACGCCGGCAAGGCGATTGTCGAGCACACAGCGATCAACCCGAACAAGGCGGCCCACATCGGCCACCTCCGGAACTCCGCGCTCGGAGACACGCTCGTGCGTGTGCTCCGCTTTCGAGGAACTTCGGTCGAGGTCCAGAACTACATCGACGACACCGGCGTGCAGGTGGCCGACGTCGTCGTCGGTTTCCGTGTGCTCGAGAATCTCACGCTCGATGGCGTCCGCGCCATCGCCGGCTCGACGCGTTTCGACTTCTACTGCTGGGATCTCTACTCACGCGTCACCGAATGGTACGGCGACGACAAGGAGCGGCTGAAGGTTCGCGCGGCAACGCTGCACGACATCGAGCACGGCGGCAACGAGAATGCCGCGATCGCCGCGTTCGTCGCCGAACGCATCGTTCGTCGACATCTCGAGACGATGGCGCGGATGAACGTCGACTACGACCTGCTGACGTGGGAAGGCGACATCCTTCGATTGAAGTTCTGGGCGCAGGCGTTCGAGGTGCTGAAGGACTTGAAAGCCGTCTACCTTCGAACGGAAGGCCGGCTGGCCGGCTGCTGGGTGATGCCGATCGAGGAAGACCTCGATGCCGCAAAGAGTGCCTCGTCTGAGCCCGGCGACGAGGACGGCGAAGAGCGCGAGAAGGTCATTGTCCGGTCGAACGGCGTCGTGACCTACGTGGGCAAGGACATCGCCTATCAGTTCTGGAAGCTCGGGCTGCTCGGGCGCGATTTTCAGTACCGCATTTTCGCAGAGCGTCCGCACGGACCGCTCTGGGCGACGTGCAGCGAGAACGGGGTCTCGACGCACCCGCCTTTCGGGGGCGCCGCCTACGTCTACAACGTCATCGACGTGCGGCAATCGTACCTGCAGAAGCTGCTCAAACAAGCGCTCATCGCGGTCGGACATCCGGAGGGCGCCGAGCGGTCGCATCACTTCTCGTATGAGATGGTCGCGCTCTCGCACGCAACGGCGCGCGAGCTGGGATTCGCCCCGCCACCCGACTCCGAAGAGGCCCGGCGGCCGTTCGTCGAGGTGTCGGGCCGAAAGGGTCTCGGGGTGAAAGCAGACGATCTGCTGGATGCCGTGATTCAGAAGGCCGCGGAAGAGATCGTTAAGCGCGACTCGGAACTCGGCGCCGACGAGGTCACCCAAGCGGCACGGATGATCGGTGTCGCGGCGGTGCGGTACTTCTTGATCAAGTTCTCACGCGATAAGGTGATCGCGTTCGACCTCGAGGAGGCGCTCAACTTCTTAGGAGAAAGCGGCCCATATATTCAGTACGCCGTAGTGCGGGCGAACAAGATCTTCCGCAACCTGCAGGAGCGCGACCGACTCGATGAGGCGACTATCATCTCGTCGTTGTCGGAGGTACCGGCCGGCGAGCTCACGGGCGAGAATGGCGGCCACGAACTATGGAACCTCGTGCTCGAGGCCGCGCGGCTCGACGAAGTCGTTGAGCAGGTGGTGCGCAGTCTCGAGTTTTCCGTGCTGGCGAAGTATGCATTCTCGCTCGCGCAGTCGTTCAACGGGTGGTACAACCTGAAACCGCCAAGCCGGTCGTCGGTCCTGAATGAGGAACGCGACGCGGTCCGGAGGTGGCGGGCGGCGGGGGTCATTTACGTAAGAAACCAGCTCACTCACGCACTCGATCTGATGGGCGTCGCTGTTCCAACGAGGATGTAGCCATGCCAGTGATCGCGATTCCGCCGTGCGCCAAGCTGCACGACTACGAAGAATCGATTCGACGTGCTGGTGGTGAGGTGCGCCTGCTGGACCGCTCCGTCGACAAACCTGCCGACGTCGTCGCGTCGGTCGACGGTGTGCTCCTTCCCGGCGGTGGCGACGTGCTGCCGTCGATCTACGGGCAGCCAGCGCACAAGACGTTCGCCGCCGCGGAGCCGGGGCGCGACGACTACGAGCTGGAGCTGGCACGGCGTGCCATCGACGCGGACCTGCCGCTGCTCGCCATCTGCCGGGGCATTCAAGTCCTCAACGTCGCGCGCGGCGGCTCGCTGGTTCAGGACATCCCCGAACAGCTTGGGACGACGATCAATCACGCCCTCTCGGAACCCCCGCACGCGATCGCTCACGAGGTGTGGATTTCGGAAGGTACGCTGCTCGACGGCCTGATGAGAGAGCGGCTTCAGACCGACATCTGCCCGGTCAACAGCCGTCATCATCAGGCCCCGATGGCGCTCGGCGACGGACTCGTGGCGAGCGCCACCGCGCCGGACGGCGTGATCGAGGCGATCGAGGATCCCAACAAGCGCTTCTGCCTCGGCGTGCAGTGGCACCCGGAGAACTTCTACCGCACCGGCGAGTTCCGTTCGATCTTCGAGGGCTTCGTCGAGGCGGCGAGCCGACGCCAGACGTAGTGTCCGGCTTCAGCCGGAGCCGACGAGGTCACGCCATGCCCACTCCCGCCGATCGTCTCCGCGCGCTGTTGCAGCGACCGGGGCTGCTGGTGATGCCCGGCTGCCATGATGCGATGTCGGCGCGTCTCGTCGAAGAGGCCGGCTTCGAGCTCGGCTTCATGAGCGGCTTCGCGGTATCGGCCGCGCGGCTCGGCATGCCCGACACCGGGCTGATCTCCTATGCCGAGATGGTCGATCAGGGTCGGAACATTTGCCGCGCCGTGTCGATACCACTGATCGGCGACGGTGACACCGGGTTCGGCAGCGCACAGAACATCAAGCGGACGGTGCGTGGTTACGCCGATGCCGGGTTCGCCGGCATCATGCTCGAGGATCAAGTCGCGCCGAAGCGATGCGGCCACGTCGAAGGCAAGTCGGTGGTTGATCGACACGAAGCGGTGACACGCATACGTGCGGCCGTCGATGCCCGCGACGCCGGCGCCGACATCGTCATCATGGCGCGCACCGATGCACGCGCGTGCGTCTCGCTGGAGGAAGCGATCGACCGTTGTCTCGCGTTCCGCGAGCTCGGCGCCGACATCACCTTCCTCGAGGCGCCGGTCTCGGAAGACGAGATGCGCCGGTATTGCGCGGCGGTGCCCGGCCCGAAGATGGCCAACCTGATCGAGGGTGGCAAAACGCCGCTGCTGTCCCCGGCGCAGCTGGAAGCGATCGGCTACACGATCGCGGTCTATCCGCTCACGATGCTGAACGTCTCGATTCGCGCGATGCGCGAGGCGCTCTCTTCGCTGCACGCGGGCCACGCCGCACGCACGATGAACTTCGACGAGCTCAAAGCCGCCGTCGGCTTCCCTGCCTACTACGCCGAAGAAGCCAAGTACAAGACGACTTGACTTATCCTACTGTACTAGTACAATGGCACCGCGATGGGGAGTGCCATGGACTGGTCCGGTGCGGTCGACTCGCGCGACGCCACGCCGCTCCACGCGCAGCTCGAACGCAGCATCCGCGTGGCCATCGCGGCGCGCCGCCTCCAGCCCGGCGACCAGCTCCCCACCGTCCGTCAGCTGGCAGTCGCCCTGCGGGTGAACGCCAACACCGTCGCGAAGGTCTACTCGCATCTCGAGCGCGTGGGCGCGCTCGAGACCCGCCGAGGCGTCGGCACCTTCGTCACGGCCGTCGACCAGTCGCGGCACAACGACGAAGCGCGCGAGACCGAGCTGCGCGCCATCGCCACGCGTGCGCTCACCGAGGCCTCCGCGAAGGGGTTTTCCGCGGCCGACCTTCGACGCGCCCTCACGTCCCTCACGAAAGGAGCCTCATCGTGATCATCAACGTCGTGTCGGTCATCGTCTTTCTGGTGATCGCCGGCACCAGTCTCGTGCTGACCACCATGTCCGCCTCCCCCGTCTGGGTGGCGATCGGGGTGCCGCTCGGCGTGATGGCGGCGATGGCACCACGTGTCGCCCGGCAGTGGGAGCGGGCGGTCGTCCTCCGCCTGGGCCGGTTCATCGGGCTGCGCGGCCCCGGCCTGTTTTGGGTCCTCCCGTTCGTCGACGCCGTGACCCGCACGATCGATCAGCGGATGATCACGACCGGCTTCGCCGCCGAGCAGACACTCACCTCCGATACGGTGCCGGTCAACGTCGATGCCGTACTGTTCTGGCTGGTCCACGATCCCGAGAAAGCCGCGCTCGAAGTGCAGAACTATCCCGTCGCCGTGAGCTGGGCGGCGCAGACGGCTCTGCGGGACATCATCGGACGCACCTCGCTCGCCGATCTGCTGCGCGGGCGCGAGAAGATCGAGCAGGAGCTGCAGCAGCTCATCGACGTGCGCTCGACCCCGTGGGGCGTGACCGTCCATTCAGTCGAGATGCGGGACATCGTCATTCCGAGCCAGTTGCAGGACGCGATGTCGCGCGAGGCGCAGGCCGCACGTGAGAAGCAGGCGCGGATCATCCTCGGCGAGGCCGAAATGGAGATCGCGCGCTCGTTCGAAACGGCCTCGCGCGTCTACCAGGACAACCCGACGGCACTCCATCTCCGTGCGATGAACATGCTGTACGAGGGCCTGAAAGAGAAAGGCGCCCTGATGCTCGTGCCGAGCACCGCGGTCGAATCGATGGGCATGGGCGGTCTGCTCGGCGCCGCAGCATTGCGGCAGCAGAGCCTCACCGGCGGCAGCAAAGACGATGGCGCAGTGAGGTGAAGCCTGATGGACGCCGGGCCTAAAAGGCCCGGCCTACACTGCCACTTTCCGAACGATCGAATACCGCGACCGATTCGACGTGTGCGGTGTTGGGAAACAGATCAAGCGCTGCGATACGTTCGAGTTGATACCCGGCGTCGACCAGCCCGCGCGCGTCGCGCGCGAGCGTTGGCACATCGCAGGAGACGTAGACAACGCGCTGCGGTTTCGCGCGAATCACTCCGCCGAGCGCCTCTCGCGACATCCCGGTGCGCGGCGGATCCACCAGCACCGTCGCGACCTGTGCACGGTTCGTGGCCATATAGGATTCAACGCTCCGCCGCTCGACGCTGACCTGACCCGGGAAGGCCGCCGCATTCACGTCGAGATCGGCCCCGCTCACAGGATCGCCTTCGACGAGCGTGACCCGCGGCACGCCAGTCGCCGCGAGCGCCAGCCCCAACAGTCCGCCGCCGGCGTACAGGTCAATCACCGGCTCGCGGGGCACGCTGCCAATCACGGTACGGACGAGATGCCCAATCAAGAAGCGATTGCCCTGGAAGAACGCACGCACGTGTCGTCGCAGGTGCAACGACTCGGCTCCAGGCTGCTCGCCCACAGTCACGTCATCGTGAATCGCCGGTGTGCCCGACACCACCGTCGCACGCGAGTCGTCGACTCCTGACGCGGAGAGACCGACCAGACCATCCGACAAGGGAGCGCAGCGTGTCGGCTCGCCGCCAGACCGCAGTTCAACATGGCACGCGCGCTGGTCCCCCGTGATGTTTTCGGCAATCTCGACGGCAACGACGTCGTCCAGCCGCTCGCGCTGAAGCACGATCTCCGCCTGCGCGATCCACTCGTTCGTTGACGGCAGCAGCTGCCGCGTGGAAGCCGGATCGCAGAGATCATGGCTGCCCTCGCGATAGAACCCGAGGCGGCCGCTCCGGGCATGCAGCCGCGCGCGCATACGGTAACCCTGTTCGGGCGACGGCATCACCGATGGAGGTTCGGCGAGCGGAAGACGGCCGATGCGACCGAATGCATCCTGGATGATCTCCGCCTTCAGGCGAAGCTGCCGGGTGTAGTCGACGTGCGCGAACACGTTGCCCCCGCATCGCCAGTCGGCTGAGGCCGAACGCCGATCGGGTGACGGTGAGGACACGCCAACGGCCTCGGCGTACACGACACCCTTGGCCGCGCGCGCCACGCGCGCCTCGACTCGCTCACCCGGAATCGCGCCCCACACCAGCACCACCTGCCCATGGTGACGCGCCAGCATGCGTCCACCGGCAGTGGCCTTTTCGATCTCCAGTGTCAGCGTCGCGCCTGGCTCGATCATTCGTAGGTGAGGATGGGAAGTCGCCGCTGCTCACGAAGCAACCGCTCGATCGCGGCTCGGAGAGCGCGTTCGTACCCGTCGGGCGGCAAGCGGTCGCGAAACGGCGCGAGCTCGACCGCCGCTTCGCGTTCGAGCGCCTCGATTGCCGCGACGTCGGTGTGCATCCGCGCCGCATCGAGCAGCTCCCGATCCATCGCACGCAGTCGATCCAACAGCGTCTGCCGGCTGTCGCCGCGCAGCGCCCGCGCAGTGGCGCGGACGGCGTCGAGCTCGCGCACCAGGGTGTCGGCGATCCCATCGAGCGACCGATCCTCACCGGCGCGAAGCGCCGTGAGCCGCGCGACGACGCGCTCGAGGTGTGCCGGCAGCGAGCCCTGACGATGCGGCGATTCGTCCGCGTCAGCGTCTGCTTCGGCGTTCGTCGTCACCGCAGCGATGCCGACGGCTCGACGCCACTCGTCGAACACATCGAGCACATCCGCCTCGCAGAACTCGATCCGGACCGGACGCCGTCGTCGGCCTTTGGCGTAATACCGTTCGAAGTAACGGTCGATGCCTCGGCATGCCACGGTGAATGGCACGCCGCGGGCGGCCCATCCACAGACCTGCTCGAATGCGGGGCCGACGATGCGAATGAGATGACCGTCGTTCTTCCGGCAGAGATACGTCTCGAGGTCTCGGCAGTACTGCTCGGTAGGCGTTCCGCCGAGCCGATCGTTCACGGTAGCCATCGCACTTCGCCGGAGATGACGCGCACCAATCCGTTTTCGGTCCGCACGATCAGTGCGCCATCGTCGTCGACGCGGTCGGCACGTCCCTGTGAAACGGCGCCCGCAGCGTCCCACTGAACGCGGCGCCCGATCATCGACGCCCCCCGCACGCGCCACGCGGTCATGACGTCGGCATCACGCCCGTCCTGCAGATCGCGGTATCGGGATGCGAGCGCCGCGAGACATTCCGCGAGGACGATGGCGCGATCGGCGGAGCGTCCAAGTTCGACCTCGATCGAGGTGGCCCGGGCCTGGAGGTCTGGTGGATACACCGCACGCAGCACGTTGATGCCGAATCCGAGTACCACGTGTTCGCGGCCGCGCTCGGCAAGAATGCCGGCGAGCTTCCGACCGCTACAGTGCACGTCGTTCGGCCACTTGAGCTCCACCTCGAGGCCGGTGGCTCTCCCGATACCCTCCGCGATCGCCACGCCAGCGGCCATCGTCAGAAGCCGCGCCGCCTGCGGATTCGGGCGGAAAATGCACGACGCGTAAATGCCGGCGCCCGGCGGCGACGTCCAGGTACGACCCAGTCTGCCGCGGCCGGCGGTCTGCATATCGGCCACGACGACGAGGCCCTCGTCGCCGCCGCCATCCGCCATCGCCGCCGCCACATCGCTCGTCGAAGAGATTTCGGGATACCAAAGTACCTGGCGCGCCAGGCGTCCGAGCCGCGGCGCGACGTGGGACAGCGCTTCGGCCATGTCGTCGGGAAGCGACTGCGCGGTGGATGAATGCGTGGTCATATTGGACCGCGATCCGGCTCGTTGCCGCACGGGCGGAACTCCTCGACCGGTTCGATCTCGAAGCTCAGATCGGCAGCCGGCGCCGAATGCGTGAGTGCGCCGATGGAGACGTAATCGGCGCCGGTCGCGGCGAGCTCCTCTAGCCGGGCGAGCGTCACACCACCCGAGATCTCCGTCTTCGCGCGTCCGCGGCAGCGTCGAACGGCCTCGATGATCTCCGCCGTCGAGAGGTTGTCGAGCAACACGATGTCGGCTCCCGCGGCGAGCGCCTCGTCGACTTGTGCGAGACTCTGCGCTTCGACCTCAACGCTGTAGTGTCCGGCTTTCGCCGGACTCGATGCCTTGGCAACCGCGTTACACACACCGCCCGCCAGCCGGACATGGTTGTCCTTGATCAGCACGCCATCGTGTAACCCAAAACGATGATTCGTGCCACCGCCCGCGCGCACCGCGTACTTCTCCAGCATGCGCAGAAGCGGTGTCGTCTTCCGGGTGTCGAGCACGATGATCCGGCCTGCTGCGCAATCGACGAACTGCCGCGCCAGTGTGGCGATCCCGGTGAGCCGCTGGAGGAAGTTGAGCGCCGTTCGTTCCGCAGTCAACAGCGCTGCCGCCCGCCCGACGATTTCCGCGACCTCGACACCCGGCTCACACGACGTCCCATCGGGGCGATCGACCCGAACGCGCACATCCGGATCGAGTTGACGGAACGTTTCGATTGCCACGTCGAGGCCGGCAATCACGCACGGTGATTTCACAAGGACGACCGCGCGTGCGCGCTGGCTGGAGTCGATGGTCGCCTGCGTCGTGATGTCGCCGGCGCCGATGTCCTCGGCGAGCGCATGCCGCACCAGCGCTCTGTAGGAGTCGGGCTCGAGCGGCGTCAGCGGACTCATTACGCTCGCGTCTCTGACGCGGCCTCCTCCGCGAACGTCAGCTCAGGCTCGGCGACGTCGGCAAAGGCGAGGCTGCGGATGTGCGTCGCGGCCTGGAAGTCGCGCGCGGCGGGCTCGAGCGGACGAAACGGCGCAGGCAGCACGGCGCGGTCGATCACGGCCTTCACCGGCCGCTTCGCCAACGCCTTCACGCGACGGACGGCGCCGAGCGCTTCGCTCGTCGCGTTGACGATCGGGACCGCGGCCGTATCGGCGCCGCCGATCTCGGCCACGACTTCAGCAGGCGTGGGCCAACGCGCCCGGTGTACCGAGCCCGGCTGCCACCACGACCACACTTCCTCGGTGACAAACGGCACGTACGGCGCAAACAGCCGCAGCATCGTCGACAGCGCGACGAGCATCGCGCTGTTGGCCGAGGCGGCCCCTTCCTGCGTGAAATCGCCATAACGTCGCGACTTCACCAGCTCCAGATAGTCGTCGCAGAACGACCAGAAGAAACGCTCGGTCCGTTCGAGCACCGAGGCGTAGTCGTACGCCTCGAGCTTCTCGGTCGCGTCGCCGACAAGCACAGAAAGGTTCGTGAGCATGCCGCGATCGAGCGGCTCGACGATCGGGCCTCGGGGCTCGGCCTGCATCAGCGCGAACTTCGCGGCATTCAGCAGCTTGATGGCCAGCCGCCGCCCGACCTTCATCTGGCCGGGTTCGAAGGCGGTGTCGGTGCCCGGCCGCGCGCTCGTCGCCCAGTACCGGACGCCATCGGAGCCGTGCTCTTCGAGCAGCCCCATCGGCGTCACGACGTTCCCCTTCGACTTGGACATCTTCTTGCGGTCGGGATCGAGTACCCAGCCCGAGATCGCCGCGTTGGTCCACGGCAGCGAGTCGTGTTCGAGCTGCGCGCGCAACACGGTGCTGAACAGCCACGTCCGGATGATGTCGTGTGCTTGCGGCCGAAGGTCCATCGGGAAGACACGGGCAAACAGATCCGAATCCTCGAGCCAGTCGCCGGCTATCTGCGGCGTCAGCGATGAGGTTGCCCAGGTGTCCATGATGTCGGGATCGCCGACGAACCCGTTCGGCTGGTTGCGCTGCGTCGACGTGTAGCCGTCGGGGACGTCGGTCGACGGATCGAGCGGCAGCCGGGACTCGTCCGGCAGGATCGGCCTCGAGTGGTCGATGCCGCCGTCCGGTCCAACCGGGTACCACACCGGGAACGGCACACCGAAGAAACGTTGCCGGCTGATGCACCAATCACCCGCGAGCCCGTTCACCCAGTTCTCGTAGCGGTGGCGCATGTACTCGGGATGCCACTGCAGCTGACGGCCGCGCTCGAGCAGGGCCTCCCGGAACTCCATTGTCTTGATGAACCACTGGCGGCTCGTGACGATCTCGAGCGGCCGATCGCCTTTCTCGTAGAACTTGACCGGGTGCGTGATCGGCCGCGGCTCCCCGACGAGATCGCCCGACTCGCGCAGCATCTCGACGATGCGTGTGCGCGCTTTGGTCGCGGATGCATTCGCGAGCTGGTCGTAGGCGGCCTGCGCGCGTGCCGCATCGCGCGATTCCCACCCCGATGAGCCCCACGTAATGGCACGGAACGCGCCGTTCGGCATGATGATCGCCCGCACCGGCAACGACAGCTCGCGCCACCAGGTGACGTCGGTGAGATCGCCGAACGTGCAGATCATCGCGATGCCGCTGCCCTTCTCCGGGTCGGCCAGCGCATGCGCCTTGACGGGCACAGGCACCTGGAACAGCGGCGTGTAGACCTGCGATCCAAAGAGCGGCTTGTAGCGCTCGTCGTCCGGATGCGCGACCAGCGCGACGCACGCGGGAATCAGTTCGGGGCGTGTCGTCTCGATCTCGACGGCTCCCCCATCCTCGCGCGCGAAGGTGACCCGGTGATAGGCGCCTGGCTGATCGCGATCCTCGAGCTCCGCCTGTGCGACGGCAGTTCGGAAATCGACGTCCCACAAGGTCGGCGCGTCGAGTTGATAGGCGATGCCGCGCTTCAGCAAGCGCAGGAACGCCACCTGCGACACGCGTTGCGCCTTCTTTCCGATCGTGGCGTAGGTCAGGGACCAGTCGACCGAGAGTCCGAGATGCCGCCACAACGCCTCGAACGCCTTCTCGTCTTCGATGGTCAGGCGCGAACAGAGCTCGATGAAGTTCGGCCGCGACACGGACATCGCCTGCTTACCGGGTGACGCTGGAGGCTCGAAGGCGGGATCGTATGGCAGCGAAGGATCGCAGCGCACGCCGTAGTAGTTCTGGACACGCCGCTCGGTCGGCAGGCCGTTATCGTCCCACCCCATCGGATAGAAGACGACCTTGCCGCGCATCCGCTGGAAGCGCGCGATCACGTCGGTGTGCGTGAACGAGAAGACGTGGCCGACGTGCAGCGAGCCGCTCACTGTGGGTGGCGGCGTGTCGATCGAGTAGATCTCGGCACGAGAATGGTGGCGGTCGAAGCGGTAAGTGCCATCCGCCTCCCAACGCGCCATCCATTTCGCTTCAAGGCCTTCCAGCGCTGGCTTCTCAGGAAGCCGGATCGGGTGGGACATCCCAGCTATTGTAGTAAAGCGCCGCCCGTGCCGCGGCCGCCTACGATCGTTTACCGACCGTAGACTTGATCCGCGCGATTTCCTCGCGGATGAGGCGCTCGGCAACCTCAGAGACAATCTGCGCGACCAGATCGTGCGCCGCATTGGGTGCGAGACGCTGCAGAACGCGACGCGTAATCTCGTCGACGAGCTCGTCGGTGATCACCGGCGCCGCTTGCGGCGGTGCGAGACGGAGCGGTGCGGCGTCGGGCTCGCCCTGCTCGACGGCAAACAGCGCGCTGAACACGTCGGCAATCACGTTGCGGCTCCCTGCCGCGTGATCCACGCCGCTCGACGCAGTCGTGGCCGATGCGTCGGCCGTGGCCTTCTGCTCGATTGACGACGCACGCTTGACCGGCGTCAAGGGGATATCGCGCAGCGGTGCGGATGCGAGCAGGTTGTCGACGGTGGGAACGTCGAACCCGGCCGAGTAGTCGTCGCGTTGGCGCGGCGGAGGCTCCGCGAGGTCATGTTCGCCACCGAGGCGAGCGAAGGCGGCGTCCAGCCGGTCGAAATCGAAGTAATCCTCCGACGCCATTGCCGGCTCTGGCGCGTGAAGTTTCGGCTCCGGATGCTGAACCCTGGCCTCCACGCTGGGCGCTTTGGGTTCGTGCCGCCAGAACTCCGGCGCGGCCACGACAGGCGATGGGGCCGATCGCCCCTCGACCACCACGGCCGCGTGACCGGGCTCCACCACCGTCGACGCCTTCGGCCGACTGCCTGCCTCGATCAGTTCGCGCACGCGCGAGATCACCTGCTGCGGCTCGAACGGCTTCACCAGCACGCCGTCCGACTTCACCTGCAAGGCGCGGGCTTCATCGACCGGCTCGAACGCGCCAGCGAGCAGCAGGACTGGGATGTGCGACAAATCCGGACGGCCCTTCACGAATGCGGCCACCTCGTAGCCGCTTCGTTTCGGCATGCCGATGTCGGCGAGCACGATATCGGGGTGCTCGAGAGGAATCCGCGCGATCGCCTGCTCCCCGTCGCTCACGGTCACGACCTGCACGTCCTCGCCAGAAAACGTGAGCTCGACGACACGTTGAATGGTGACGCTATCGTCGGCGAGCAGCAGCTTATGTCTCACGTTTCCTCGAACCGCGGTCACAACCAGTTACTGACATCCTCGCAGCGAACGGCTACTGCCGTCCATCACGAACCGGCGCCCACGCGCGGATGCACGCGGCGGTTGATGAAATCGACAATCTCGTGCATCGGCGTGCCCGGCTGAAAAATCCCTTCGATGCCGAGCGCGTTCAGCTTCGACACATCGGTATCGGGAATGATGCCGCCGACCACGACGAGGACGTCGGCAAGCCCTTTCTCCTTCAGCAACTCGAGCACACGAGGGCAGATGTGCATGTGCGCGCCCGAGAGAATCGACAAGCCGATCACATCGGCGTCCTCTTGCAAGGCGGCAGTCACGATCTGCTCTGGGGTCTGCCGAAGACCGGTATAGATTACCTCCATGCCCGCGTCGCGCAGCGCTCGGGCGATCACCTTGGCGCCGCGGTCGTGGCCATCCAGCCCCGGCTTGGCGATCACGACTCGGATCTTTCGCATAAGAGAAGGCCTCAGGGCTCAGGCCCCCGGCCTCAGAACCATCAACGTTACTGGGGCCTGAGGCATGGGTCCTGCCGCCTGAGGCGTCAGATGACCGCCTCCTCGACGTACTCCCCCCAGACGTGCCGAAGGGTATCGCACATCTCGCCGAGAGTGGCGTAAGCCCGCACAGCATCCAGGAGCAGCGGCATGGTGTTCGTGCCAGCCACTGCACCTGCGGCGAGCGCATCCAGCGCGGCGCGGACTCGTGCCGGGTCGCGCCGTCGGCGAACCTCATCCAGGCGCTCCAGCTGGTGCTGCTGAGCAGCTTCGTCGATGTACAGCGTGCTTATCGGTCGTTCGTCGTGCGCCATGAACTCATTGACGCCGACGATGATCTGTTCTTTCGCTTCGATCGCCTGCTGGGACCGATAGGCGCTCTCCGCGATCTCACGCTGAGGGTAGCCGCGTTCGATCGCCGCCACCATTCCACCCATCCGATCGATGGCGTCGAAGTACGCGAGCGCCTCGCGTTCGAGCTCGGAGGTGAGCGCCTCGACGAAGTAGGAGCCGCCGAGCGGGTCAACGACGTCCTTGACGCCGGTCTCTTCGGCGATGATCTGCTGAGTCCGAAGCGCGAGTGTCGCCGCCTCTGCCGTCGGCAGCGCAAGCGCTTCGTCGAGCGCGTTGGTGTGCAGCGACTGCGTGCCTGCCAGCACGGCGGCCATCGCCTGAAGAGCCGTGCGGACGACGTTGTTGTAGGGCTGTTGCGCCGTCAGCGACACTCCCGCCGTCTGCGTGTGAAACCGCAGCTGCCACGACCGTGGCGATTGGGCCTTGAACCGCTCGCGCATGACACGCGCCCAGATGCGCCGCGCCGCCCGGAACTTTGCGATCTCCTCGAAGAAATCGCTGTGGGAATTGAAGAAGAACGAGATGCGCGGTGCAAACACGTCGACGGGCAGCCCGGCATCGATGCCGTATTGGATGTACTCGATCCCGTCCCGCAGCGTGAACGCCAGCTCCTGTGCCGCCGTCGCGCCCGCCTCTCGAATGTGGTAGCCGCTGACCGAGATCGTGTTCCACCGAGGCATCCGCTCCGCGCAGAAAGCAAAGACGTCGGTGATCAGCTGCATCGACGGCCGCGGCGGGTAGATGAACTCCTTCTGGGCGATGAACTCCTTGAGGATGTCGTTCTGGATCGTCCCCGACAGCGCACTCCAATCGGTGCCACGCTGTTCGGCCAGCACGAGATACATCGCGAGGATCATCGAGGCGGGCCCGTTGATCGTCATCGACGTCGTGACTCTCGCGAGGTCGATGCCGGCGAATAGCGCCTCCATGTCCGCGAGCGACGCCACGCTGACGCCGCATTTGCCGACCTCGCCGATCGCCAGCTCGTGATCGGGATCGCGACCCATCAGCGTCGGCAGGTCGAACGCCACGCTCAGCCCGGTGCCGCCCGCGTCCAGCAGCTGGCGATAGCGTTGGTTGGTTTCCTCCGGCGTACCGAACCCGGCGAACTGCCGCATCGTCCACATCTTGCCGCGATAGCCGGTCGGGTGGATGCCGCGGGTGTACGGGTATTGGCCGGGATCGGCAAGGTCGCGCGCGTAATCGAGCGTCGCGATGCTGTCAGGTGTGTAGAGCCGCTCCACGCGACGTTTCGAGTGAGTTGTGTCGGTGGCGCTGCCCACGAATGGATTATATCGGTCGTTTGATCGCCGGGCCTAACCGCCTCCGCTCGCTTCGCGAGCTACGGCGGTCCGCCGCAGCTTCATGCGAAGGCGGAACGACCGGCCTACACGCGTTCGAATAAGATCGCGACATGGCAGAGCACGGCAGCATCTTCGGGGCGATGCTCAAGGAGTTCGACGGCGCCGCCCGCATCCTTCAGCTCGATCCAGGCATCTGGCGGATCCTCACACAGCCCAAGCGGCAAATCATCGTGTCGTGCCCCGTGCAAATGGACAACGGCGAGATTGAGGTGTTCACCGGCTACCGTGTGCAATACAACATCACGCTCGGCCCGGCCAAAGGCGGAATCCGCTATCACCCGGACGTCTCGCTCGATGAAGTGACCGCGCTCGCAGCCTGGATGACGTGGAAGTGCGCGGTCGCGCACATTCCCTTCGGCGGCGGCAAGGGCGGTGTCGTCTGCGACCCGACGCGCATGTCACGGCGCGAGCTCGAGGCGCTGACCCGGCGCTATATCGCCGAAATCATCGACTCCATCGGCCCGGAGAAAGACGTGCCGGCGCCCGACGTCAACACCAACGACCAAATCATGGCGTGGGTGATGGACACCTACAGCATGCACGTTGGTCACACCGAGACGGCTGTCGTGACCGGCAAGCCGATCGAGATGGGCGGCTCGCTCGGGCGGCGCGAGGCGACCGGACGCGGCGTGATGATCGTCACGCGAGAAGCGGCGAAGCACCTCGATTTCGATATCAGGGGCGCAACCGTCGCCGTCCAGGGGTTTGGCAACGTCGGCTCGGTGTCGGCCGATCTGCTGTCGCGTCTCGGCGCGAAGATCGTCGCTGTGACCGACTGGAAAGGCGGCGTCTACAACCCGAAGGGTCTGGATATCGCCAAGCTGCTTGCCCATACCGCACAGCACAAGAGCGTTGCCGGCTTCCCTGGCGCCGACTCGCTCGATGGCGATGCCCTGTGGGGCCTCGCCGTCGACATCCTCATTCCGGCGGCGCTCGAAAACCAGATCACGATGGAGAACGCGCCTCACATCAAGGCACGCGTCGTCACCGAGGGCGCCAACGGACCGACGACACCCGAGGCCCACGCCCACCTGCACCAGCGAGGCGTGTTCGTGATTCCCGATATCCTCGCCAATTCAGGTGGCGTGACGACCTCGTATTTCGAATGGGTGCAGGACCGCTACGGCTATTTCTGGGAAGAGGAAGAGGTCAATACGCGGCTCGAGAAGAAGATGGTCGAGGCGTTCGACGACGTGCTGCACACGTCACTCAAGTACCGGACCGACATGCGCACCGCCGCCTACATCGTCGCGATCTCACGCGTCGGGAACGTCACCAAGCTGCGCGGAATGTATGCGTGAGCGTAGGTCAAAGGTCAAATGTCAAAGGGCAAAGGTCAGGGCAAGGTTTAGGTCTCAGGTTTAGGTACTAGGTTCAAGTCTTAGGTGTAAGTCGGGGTTAGGTGTCGGTCCCGATCAAAACCGATATCCAACCGAAAGACGGCCGCCCATCACCCAGTCGAGCCCCACGCCGAACCAGGACACGGCCTCTGTTCGTACGACCGCCCGATTCGACACGTCCCACTCAGCGCCGGCTCGCCAGTGCCACAGCCCAAGTACGTCCGTGCGGTCCACGGCCCCCACCGGTGCGACGGTGAAAGCACTATGCGCGCGCTGGAGTCCGTAGCCGCCCCCGGCGAGGAGGTGCACGCGTCGATCGGCAAAGCCGCGATAAAGCAGGCTCCCCGTGACCGTCAGTTCTGTGAAGTCATGCTGAGGTCGGCCAAAGACGTGGCTTACCCTGGCGCCGTGTAGATCGCCCTCCACGATGAGGCGAGGCGTCAGATCAAATGCAGCACCGCCACCAAAGATCCGCGCTTTCCCCTGCTCGGAATCCGAATGGCCAATGCTGGCGAGACCGACATGTCCGAATACGAGGCCACGACGATTCTGACCGGCCGCGTTGACCGGCAGAGAGATGACAAGGACGATGAATGAGGAAACAGCCGTTCGATGAGGGAGCCGCATGCCCTGGAAGGTGCAAACCGCAGCTGACGCAGCTCACCATCAGTACACCTAAGACCTGGACCTGGACCTTTACCTACACCTACACCTTTGACCTCACCTTTGACCTTTGCCCTTTGCCCTTTGACCTACGAGGTGACCCTCAACGCCACCAACTCCTTCACTTCCCCACTGCCTGCCTTGAGCGTGACCTCCACCAGATACTCACCTGGCGGTACCGCGCCGAGCGAAAGATCGATCTGATGCGTCGACCCGGCGGCCCCTGCGGCGATGGGAACGTCCGCCATCTTCCCACCAGAACGATTGAGCAGCACCGCCGTCGGCTCGAGCCGCTCGGTGCCCGCGCCGTAGGCGTCGAAGCGAATCAGCAGCCGCTCCGTGCGTGAAAACTCTCGCGTCGCAGTCGGCACGGCGCTCGCGTCGGCCGCGACCGCGGTGAAGTCCCTTGCGGTGCGGGCACGGAACACGCGCGGCGTGCTGAGCGCCGCCTGTGGAGCCGTGAAGTCGGGAACGGCGAGATCGCGAATCTCCTGATCGAGCGTGCCGCCGCTGCCGGCAGCTTCGACCGTCATGCGCAGCTCGATTTTTCCTGGAGGCGCGTCGAACACAATCCGTTGAGGCGCGCTCGCAGCCGGCGCCGCTGGAGTGCGCGCACCGGCCGGTCCCGTGTCGTTGGGCGCGGCCGCCGGTGCGGCGGCGGCCAGTGCCGCGTCGGGCGCCCGCCCGCGGAAGACGAGATCACCTGATTGCGTCGCGGCCAGCAGCGACACGCGACCGGGCTGCTCCCGGCGCGCGTTCCCTGGCGTCTGCGGCAATGGCTCCCAGATGAGGGTCACTCTCGTCTTGCCGTTGCTTCCCTTCTCCGTCCCAATCCAGGTTCGCACGTACTTTCCAGACTGCACCGACGTCGCGATCGATGCGAGCGCGGTCTGTACCGGTTTGGCCACTGCCGGCGCCGGGTTCCTTACGCGCTCGACGTCAGCAGGCGTCAGCGCCCAGAACCCTTTGCGGGCGCGCACGTCGAGATCGCGGCGCTTGAGCCGGACCTGGATCTGATGGAACTTGCCGTCGCTGGCGGCTTGAGTCGTCGTATAGCCGAGCAGATAGTACGCACTCGAGTCGCGCACCATCGACGCGAGTCCCTGTTCGAGCGTGTTGCGATTGACGATGGCGCGGCCGTCGGTCTCTTCAGAGAGCGACCGGAGCGTGTCCTGCGTCATCTGCAGGACGCGGCGATCGGTTGCGAAACTCGGCGTGGGCGCGCCCGCCGGCAGATCGTCGAACCCGAACTCGAACGGCGCGAGGCCACGCGGGTCCAGCGAATAGAACGCGGTGTTGTTGCGATTGGCGGTGTCGAACACGTCGCGCAGCCGCGAGTACACATCGCTCTGGCTGAACCACTCGGCGGTCTGTTCCCGCGGACTGTCCGCGAGCGCTCCACCGGCGGCGGCCTGGATCGGATCAGCGGGACGAGACGCGTCCTGCCGCCGCATCTGCGGCGGCAGCAGCGCGGTGAATCCCTCGCTCACGAACACCACCGACTTACGTCCCTCGCGCAACGCGCCCAGATGCGTCGAGAGACCGCGCAGCGCGCTCATGACAACGTCGTTGCGAATGCGCTCGACGTCGTCGGTCGAGTAGCGTACGTAGTTCTCCTCCAGCAGGTTGCGTGGACGGTAGTCGTACTTGCGCCCCTCGAACCGCTCGATCGCCGTAATCACCGACTTGTGATCGCGCGTGAACAGCAGCTCGCTCACCGGCGAGAGCGGATACATCACGGTGACCAAATCGTTCGGCTGCAGCGTCGAGATGAATCGCGTCAACGGTGTACGCACCGTCATCGAGTTCGACTGGCGGACGTGATAGTCGTCCAGGAAGAACACGAACAGCCGGACGTCGTCACGCGCCGCCTCGCGCTCCTCGTCATCGCGATTGCGGATCTCCCGCGGCGGCGGATCGCCTGCCTTGGGCCGGCCGTCGACCTGCACCAATCTGAACTGTTCGATCTTCTGTGGCTTGCCGTCCTCGAGCACTTCGAAGTCGTCTTGCGTGAGGGTGGTGACCGGCTGCTGTTTCTTGTCGCTGACGATCACGTCGACGCGGACGAAGTCGATGCCACCGCGGAACGTCGGGCCCTGAGGCGTTTGCGCCGGTTCACCCTGCTGCGCGCCGCTGGCGGGTGCGCCCTGAGCGGGTGGGTTCTGTTGCCGGTTTTGGGGCTGCTGCGCAAAGGGCACCGCGGCCAACCACCACACACCGGCCGCAGCCACGAAGAGAAACGCGGCTTGCAATCGCCATTTCGTCATCATTTGCCGCCTCATGCCGATGATACCGCTCTCCACTTCCAACTCCTAACCGCCCAGCATCCAATTCGTCACAGGGACATAGACGAGTTTTGGGAGTTGGGATTTGGCGGTTGGGAGTCGACAATAGCGCCTGTGCCCACACCGCTGACCTGTCTCTCCGAAGACGAGCAACTGCTCCGACACAGCGTGTACGAGTTTGCCGAGCGCGAGATTCGGCCACTCGTCCGGCAGATGGACGAGGAGGCGAAGATGCCTCGACAGCTGGTCGATCAGCTCTTCGAGCTCGGTGTCATGGCGATCGAAGTCCCCGACGCGCTCGGCGGCGCCGGCGGCACCTTCTTTCACTCGGTGCTGGCCGTTGAGTCGCTGTCGCGGGTCGACCCATCGGTGGGAGTGCTCGTCGACGTCCAGAACACGCTGGTGATCAACGCCTTCCTGCGCTGGGGCACCGACGACCAGCGCGAACGACATCTGCGGCGACTGGCGAGCGGCGCCGTCGGCGCCTACGCGTTGTCGGAAGCCGGCTCAGGCAGCGACGCCTTCGCCCTTGCGACACGTGCGACCGAGCAGGGCGACGGGTTCCGCGTCAGCGGCCGCAAGCTGTGGATCACCAATGGCAACGAGGCCGACCTCTTCATCGTTTTCGCCACCGTCAACCCCGAGGCCGGGTACCGCGGCATCACCGCGTTCATCGTCGAGCGCGGCAACGCCGGTTTCACGATCGGCAAGAAGGAAGACAAGCTGGGCATCCGCGCCAGCAGCACGTGCGAGTTGATCTTCGAGGATTGCGCGGTTCCTCGCACCAACGTGCTCGGCGAGGTCGGCAAGGGTTACAAGGTCGCGATCGAGACGCTGAACGAAGGGCGCATCGGCATCGGCGCGCAGATGCTCGGACTGGCGCAGGGGGCCCTCGACCACACAATCAAGTACACCAAGGAGCGCCGCCAGTTCGGATCGGCGATCGCCGACTTTCAAGGCGTCCAGTTTCAGCTCGCACGTGCCGCTACCGATATCGAGGCGGCGCGCTTGCTGGTCTACAACGCGGCGCGGCTGCGGGATGGCGGCCAGCCGTTCCTGCGCGAGGCCGCGATGTGCAAGCTGTTCGCCTCTGAAGTCGCCGAGCGCGTCGCCTCGCTCGCGGTGAACCTGTTCGGCGGCTATGGGTTCGTCAAGGACTATCCCGTCGAGAAGCTGTATCGCGACGCGAAGATCGGTCAGATCTACGAGGGCACGTCGAATCTGCAGCTGCAGACGATCGCGAAGCAGATACTTGCGTAAGTGGAAAAGTGGAAAAGTGGAACAAGTGGAAGTGATCAAGTCGCGAAGTCGATAAGTACGCTGGGCGCGACTCGAAGCACCAGCCCGATGCCGGACGCCTCTCCAGGCGCCCCGTCGCACTTCCCGACTTCTCAACTTCTGCACTTCACTTTTTCCACTTTTCCACTTTTTCCACTTTTCCACTTGTACAATGGACGTCATGCAGGTAGGCATCATCGGATGGCGCGGTATGGTCGGCTCCGTCCTCGTGCAGCGCATGCGCGAGGAGCGGGACTTCGATCTGGTCGATCCCCAGTTCTTCTCGACGTCGCAGGCGGGTACGCCGGCGCCGTCCGTGGGCAAGCGGGCGACTACCGTGAAGGACGCGACCAGCATCGCGGAGCTCTCCGCGATGGACGTCCTGATCTCCTGCCAGGGCGGTGAGTACACTGCGGAGATCCACCCCAAGCTGCGTCAGGCCGGCTGGGCGGGCTACTGGATCGACGCCGCACGTCATCTGCGAATGGCCGACGATGCGGTCATCATCCTCGATCCGGTCAACCGCCCGGTGATCGATCGCGCGCTCGATCGGGGGATGAAGGACTTCATCGGCGGCAACTGCACCGTCAGCCTGATGCTGATGGCGATGGACGGCCTGTTCCGCGCCAACCTGATCGAGTGGATGACGTCGATGACGTACCAGGCCGCGTCGGGCGGCGGCGCCAAGCATATGCGCGAGCTAGTCGCCCAGATGGGACTGGCCCACACCTCGGTCGCTGATCTGCTCGCCGATCCCAAGTCGTCGATCCTCGACATCGATCGCGCGCTCATCGCCACGCAGCGCAGCGATTCGTTTCCGGTCGACAACTTCAACTTCCCGCTCGCGGGCAGCCTGCTCGCCTGGATCGACGCCGATCTCGGCAACGGTCAGAGCCGCGAAGAGTGGAAGGCGCAGGCGGAGGGGAACAAGATCCTGGGCCGGTCGTCGAACCCGATCCCGATGGACGGCATCTGCGTGCGCGTCGGCTCGATGCGCTGTCACAGCCAGGCGCTGACGGTCAAGCTACGGCGCGACGTACCACTGAGCGAAGTCGAAGGGCTGCTCGCCGGCGCGAACGAGTGGGTGAAGGTCGTGCCCAACGAGAAGCACGCGACGCTGCGCGACTTGACGCCGACTGCGGTGAGCGGCACGTTGACCGTGCCGGTCGGACGTCTGAAAAAACTGTCGATGGGCGGCGAGTACCTGCAGGCGTTCACGGTCGGCGACCAGCTGCTCTGGGGCGCCGCGGAGCCGCTGCGACGCATGCTGCGGATCCTGCTCGACGCACGCGCCGCCGGGAAGCTCGATCACATCGAACGGCGGCTCGAGCCCACGCGCTAGCGCTCGCGCGCTGGTGGTTCCCGCGACGCTCTGCCAAGGAGTCCCCAATGTGTGTACGCCTGATCCTTCTGACAGCGGTCGTGTGGTTTGTCAGCGCGAGCTCGTCGCTGGCGCAAGCGCCACCCGCCGAGCCGAAGATCTGGACGGTCGCGCTCAGTGCCGGCCTTGCGCTCACGAGCGGCAACACCGATACCTCGACCGTGAACGCGGCCTACGACCTCGTCTACAACCCGCAGACGAGGAACGTCGTCAAGTCGGATGCGCTGTTCCTGCGTGGCAAGACCGAAGGCGCGCTGACGGCCAATCGCCTCGGGCTCAACGTGCGCGATGAGTACAGCCTGACGGCGCGGGCGTTCGTGTTTGGACAGAACGTCTATCTCAAGGACGAATTCAAGCAGATCGACTACCTGCTCGCACCGACAGCCGGCCTCGGCTACAAGCTGTTCGACACGATGGCCACCAAGCTGTCGGTTGACGGAAGCGCTGGCGGCGTCTGGGAGAAGAATCCCGGCTTCGACGTCTCATCATCGGGCGCCGTCGCGGCCGGCGAGAAGCTGAGTCAAGCCATCACGTCGACGACGACGGTCACGCAGTCGGTCACGGCGCTGTGGAAGACCAAGAACTTCGATGACGCGCTCTACACGTTCGGCGTCGGCCTGGCCGCAGCGATCTCGACGCGGACTCAGCTCAAGATCGAGCTGCTGGATACATACAAGAACCTGCCGCCGTTGCCGACGGTCCAGAAAAACGACGTCGCGCTGTTGATGGCGATCGTTTACAAGACGTAGCGCATCACGGCAGCGTGAACTGGCCCGTGACGGTCACGGTAAGCGGCATCGCCTTCCTGAGCCCGCACCGCCGGCGTCGCACCAACGATCGCAAGCACGGCGAGAGTCGAGACGTAGAACGTCTGGCGCATGGCGCCCCCGGTACAGAGGACCGTCGTCCGGCATGCGTTCCGAAACGACGGGCCACGGTCAATTCACCTTATTGCAACAGGCTGAATTGTACCGTCGTCGTCATGATGACCGGAACAGGGTTGCCATTCAGCAGCGTCGGGGTGAACTCCCACTGCCTCACCGCGTCCAGCGCCGCCTGATCGAGCAGCGGGATCGAGCGCAAGACGCGCGCGTCCTCCACGCGCCCGTTGGCACCGATCAGCGTTTCCAGGATCACCACGCCCTGCACGCGCGCTGATTGGGCGATTGGCGGATACACCGGCGCAACGTCCTTCGTCTTGGTCGGCACCTTGATGTTGCCACCGATTCGCACGGCTCCGTTGGTCCAGTTGAATGACGTGGCACCACCGGGAGGTGGGGGCGGTGGCGGCGGCGGCGGCGGTGCACCAGCGGGCCCGCCGAATCTGAAGCCCGGCGCACCAACGGGACCACCGTGCGCGAGCAGCCTGGTCTCCGACCCTGGCGCGAACGCGAGCGTCACGTCGAACGCAATCGGCGGATCGGCCGGCGGATCGTAAATCCACTGGCGCACCGCAGCGATCGCCGCACGAGTGAACTCCTCGCTTGGTGGAGCGACTGCGCGGCCCTGCACCTCCGGAGCGCCGCGCCCACGACCCGAGCCAGCCGGCGCCGGCATCCCGCCACGACCACCGAGGACACCCGAGAGCGATCGCACCTCCGCGACACGCCCAAGACCGTTCACGGTGATACGCAGCGTCAGCACGACGACCCCGGCGTCCGGACCGCCCGGGTTTTGCGGTGTCACAGAGTACGTGCGTCGCGGTATGGGGTTCTCCGGTGTGATCGGCTTGGCGGTCTGCTCGAGCGGCCCGATCGCGCCGGTGGCCGCGGTTTGCCTCGCACTGGGTACTCGACGAACCGCGCTTTGGACCACCGCGAGCGCCGCGGAAGCACGGTTTCGCATGTCCGCTGGTGACTGCGGTTCTCGTGGACCGTCGCTGATCTGCCGCAACGATTCGGTCATGGGAAACGCCGCGACCGCGTACCAACTTCCAGCCAGCAGCGCGAGCGCCAGCACCAGGGATGAGAAGACGATTCGCTTCGACGACATGACCGCCTCCTTCGAGATCAACATCATTCTGCGAAACAAGTGATGCCGCCGCGCGAACGCGGCGACCGGAACCGCGGGAGGCGCGTCGGCAAACACGAGCAACGCCTCGAGATAGGTCCGCCGCTGCCCGGTCGCCAGCACCGTCAGCTCGTCGACCACTTCCTCGCGTGCCAGCCGCACCCGACCCACCAGCCACCAGATTGCCGGGTGGAACCAGAGCACGGCACGAATGGCTTCCTCGCCCATCGCCCAGAGCCAATCGCGCCGCTGCACGTGCAGCAGTTCATGCGTCAGGACCGCGCGCTGAATCGCGAGCGAATGCGCGCGCAAGGCCTCGGGCAGCAGCACCACGGGCCGCCATGCGCCGCACGTCACCGGTTGTGCGCCGGGGACGTACCGAATCTCCGCTCGTGTGCCGAGCGCCCACTGCAGATGGTCGTGTTCGGCGTTGGGTTCAGCCAGTCGTCCGGATCGCCGCAGCCGCCTCAGATGCATGAGACCCAAACCGAGCCCGCCAAGCCTGAGCGCGATGACGCCGACGACTATCCAGACGCCGATTGCCGGCCACGACACGCCCGCGCGCTCGACCGCGTCGTCCGGCACGGGGATGGTCGCGATCGTCGACACTGAAAACACGATAGTGGCGATGCCATCCCCCGCTACCGTGGTCGCCTGGCGTCCCTGCATCCACGGCAGCAACAGGCATAGCACCAGGACCGCGCGCCAGTAGTGGTACCGTACCGCGGCCGCGTCGATCCGGACGACGAAAGACACGAGTGCGGCAATCGCGACCACGCACGTGATCTGCGCGCTCAAGGCGACCACGTCGGCGATGAGGCTGGCGGTCACTCTTCGGTCTCCTCGATGAGCTGCTGCACGAGACGCCGCTGCTTGTCGGTGAGCTTGTTGTCCTTGGCGAGATGCAGCAGCAGCGCATCAGGCGCGCCGTCGAACACACGATCGAGAAAGTCGCGCAGCATCGCCCCGACGACTTGCTGTCGGCGCTGCGCCGGCCGGTAGACGTGCGCGCGGTCGACGAGGATTTTCTTGAGGTATCCCTTGTCCTCGAGAATCTTCATCATCGTCATCACCGTTGTATAAGCGATCGATCGGCTCTCTCGCAGCGTCTCGTAGACGTCGCGGACCGTCGCCTTGTCGCGACGCCAGACGACCTTCATGATGGCCAGTTCCTGCGGCGTGAGTGTCGGATGGGGCGTGCGCATTTTGTCTACTAAGTATTTAGTACTAACAGAGTGCTGTCAAGTGAGACCACGCCGGGCCTGAAGGGCCGGCGTGTACGCGTCGAATTAGCTATCCGGGCGGCAGCGTCTCGAGCGCAACGGCCTCTCGCAACGCCTCGGTGCGCCCGGCGAAGAGCTCCAGTGCGCGCATGTCCTGCGCCAGGCGTTCGACGATGTGTCCGGACCGGAAGGAATCGCCGCCGACCACCTGCGTCGCTCGAGCAACGGCGCGCTGCGTCGCGTCGGTCGCCGCGAGCTTGGCCATCGATGCGTCGGCCAGCGACGGCGCCCTCGAGGACGCGGCCTTCCACGTCAGCAACTTGGCCGCGTCGAGCTCCGTTGCCGAGTCCGCAAGCAGTCCCTGCACCGTCTGCTCGCCGCCGGCGCCGCGTCCGGTGTGTCCGCGCGCCACGCTCAGCGCCTCGTGAAGCGCGCGCCGCCCCATGCCCAATGCCGCCGCGGCGAGCAGCACCCGCACGCGCGTCATCGACGGGGTGGTGGCGCCCATCGCCGTGAACTCCGCGCCGTCGAAGCGCATGTGACCGCAAATCAGCCCGCTCAATGCCGCCGACTCCACCGGCTCACATGTGACCCCAGGGCTGTCCAACTCGACCGCCGCTGCCTCCACACCGCTACCGGCGCGCACGCCAACGATTGCCACACCGCGATCGGCGAGCGGCGCCACCCACGAGGCGCGTCCATGCAGGCGGCCATTCTGCGGTGATGGCAGGTCCTCGGACGAAAGGGCAATCGCGCCGACCATCTCGCCGCGCACGAGCGCTCCCGCGCGTGCGTCGTCTCCAAGTCCCATGACGACGCCTGTGTGCAGCGCAAGCGTGATTGCGGCGGCCGCGGACTCCCATGCGACCGCATCCACGACGACGGCGGCGGCGAGGAGATCGGCGTCGGGCTGGATCAGTGCTGCCTGCCCGGCGCGCGCGACGACCTCCTTCGCCTCGCTCGCGGCGAGGGACGAGGCGAACGCGACAGCCTTGGACTGCCAGCTCGCCTGGGTCTCCGTCAGGTTGAAATCCATCAGTCGGACCGCGTTATATGCGCGCGAGACGATCGTAGATCGGACGCAACCGTTCCGCCGTCACGTGCAGCTCTTCGGCGAGAACGCGGGTGTTACCGAACACCGTCATGAAGTTCGCATCGCCGACCCAGCGCGGCACGAGATGCACGTGCAGGTGATAGTGGATGCCGCCGCCGGAGGGCTTCCCCAGATTCAGCCCCACGTTGATCCCGCCCGGCGTGTACGCCTCCCGCAAGACTGCCTCGGAGCGCTGGGTCAACCGCGCGACCTCCGCGAGCTCGTCGGGCGTGAGCTCGGTGAGCGTCGCCACGTGACGGCGGGGCACCACCATCACGTGTCCGTTGTTGTAGGGATACCGGTTGACGATGACATACGCGGTCACACCGGTGAAGACGACGAGCGGATCGATGCGCTCGTCGGCGATGGCATCACAGAAGACGCAGGTGGTGTCGGACCTGCTCGAGGTCACGTACTCGAGACGCCAGGGCGACCAGAGGTGATCCACACCCCGGCGTTACGCTTGCGCGGCGCTGCTGGGGCCGTCGGTGCCGGTCGGAGCCTCCGGCTGCGCGGCGTCCTCGTCGCGGTTCAGCAGCTCCTTGAGCTCTTTCCCCGGCTTGAAATACGGCACCTTCTTCGGCGGCACGTCGACCTTGTCGCCGGTCTTCGGGTTGCGCCCCTTGCGCGGTTCACGCTTGCGCAGGCGGAAGCTGCCGAACCCGCGCAGCTCGATCTTCTCGCCGCGGTGCAAGGCGTCGATGATGCTCTTGAAGACGGTGTCGACGATGACTTCGGAGTGCTTCTTGGTCAGGTCGGAGACTCGTGACACTTCCTCCACGAGCTCCGCCTTGGTCATGCTGCCGCCAGGAGTATTCAAAATCTGCTCCTACCGATTCCGAAAGTGATCTCCGAGGGTTGCGGTGCCGGTGCCGCTGCTCTCCGAGTACGCCTCCCAGTCGGCGCGATAGTCCTCGTTCTTCAATGCGCGGATGCTCAAGCCGATCTTCCGCTCCTGCGGGCTCAGCTTGATGATCTTCATCTGGTAGCTCTTGCCAACGGTCAGCTCGATCTTCTCGCCGCCGTGCGAGTCGTCGAACTCCGACACGTGGATCAGGCCTTCGATCCCCTCGTCGAGCTCGACGAACGCGCCGAAGTTGGTCATGCGCGTGATCTTGCCTTCGATCGTGTCACCCACGTTGTGGCGTGAGAAGAAATCGTCCCAGATGTCGGTGGCCAGCTGCTTGAGGCCAAGCGACAGCCGCTGATTCTCGGCGTCGATGCTCAACACCATCGCCTCGACGACGTCGCCCTTCTTGAGCACTTCGGAGGGGTGCTTGATCCGCTTGCTCCACGACATGTCGGAGATGTGGATCAGGCCGTCGATGTCCTCCTCGACCTCGACGAACGCGCCGAACTCGGTGAGGTTCCGCACCTTGCCCTTGATGCGAGTGCCGACCGGGTACTTCTCGCTCAGCTCGTGCCACGGGTTGCTCTCGACCTGCTTCAGACCGAGCGAAATCCGACGTGCGGCGGGGTCGACGCCGAGCACCATCGCCTCGACGGAGTCGCCGACGTTGAGAATCTTCGACGGGTGCTTGACGCGCTTGCTCCACGACATCTCGCTGACGTGGATCAAGCCTTCGACGCCCGGCTCGAGCTCGATGAACGCGCCGTAATCGGTGAGGCTGACGACCTTGCCGCTCATGCGCGCACCGACGGGATACCGCTCCTGGACGGTCGCCCACGGATCCTGCACGAGCTGCTTGTGGCCGAGTGAGACGCGCTCGGTAGCCGCGTCGTACTTCAACACGGTGACGTCGACTTCGTCGTTGACCTTGAAGAGCTCCGACGGATGACCGACGCGGCCCCACGACATGTCGGTGATGTGCAGCAGCCCGTCGATGCCGCCCAGGTCGATGAACGCGCCGTAGTCGGTGATGTTCTTGACGGTGCCGCGCAGGACCTTGCCCTCGGCCAGCGTCTCGAGCGTCGTCTTCTTCTTCTCGGCGTTCTCTTCCTCGAGCAGCGCTTTGCGCGAGAGGACGATGTTGCCGCGCTTCTTGTTGACCTTGATCACGCGCATGCGGAGCTCCTGCCCCTTCAGCGCGTCGAGGTTGCGGACGGGACGCACGTCGATCTGCGAGCCGGGCAGGAATGCCCGGACGCCGATGTCGACCGCCAGGCCACCCTTGATGCGTTCGATGACCCGGCCGATGACGACCTTCTTGTCGGCGTAGGCCTTCTCGACCTCATCCCAGATCTTCATCTTCTCGGCCTTCTCGCGCGAGAGCACGATGTAGCCGTCGCGATCCTCGGTCCGCTCCAGCAGCACGTCGACCGTGTCGCCGGCTTGAACGGTCACCTCACCGTTCTCGTCGAGGAATTCGTGAATGGGGATGAGGCCTTCGGACTTGTAGCCGACGTCGACAACGACCGCGGACTCAGTGACCTTCAGCACTGTGCCTTTGACGACCTCCCCTTCGGTCATATTGCGGAGGCTGTCGTTGTAGGCCTCGAGCATGGACGAGAATTCCTGAGAGTCCATCTCGTCGTGGTGCATGGGCTTGAAGGCGGGCCCAGCTGGCTTCCCCGATCGGGTGCGTCCTGGTGCCCCGGGCTGTCCGCCCGTCTGATCGGGCGACACCAACCCGTTGTCTGCGTTCGCCATTACGTATGCGTCCTCCTGACTTCGAATTGCCCCGTCGCTCAGCCGTCGGCTCACCTGCACAAGGACAGGCTGAGGTCGAGCTCGCCGAGGGGCTTGCCGGTTTGTTTCTGTTGCGGGGACCGGCCCCCCGCGTTATAACGGCGTTTGGATAATGCAGGGCGCTTCAGGCGTAGGCCGAGGTCGACGGGGCAACTCGGCGCCCACTCCCTCTGCCTGGCATCGTCTTTCGCCGATAAGCAACACATTTTAGGTAACTTATCGGACACTGTCAAGGTAGCGGACAGCTGGTTCAGGTGGAAAGGACAGGGGCAATGGCCAAACGCAAGACCGCACGACGAAAGAGCGCGAGCGCTCGGCGGGGTGCCAGCCGTGGACGGTCGGCGTCACGGAAGGCGGCGAGCAGCCGCAAGACGAAGAAGGCGAAGAAAACCGCACGGGCACGCGTGCGCCGAACCGCCAAAGCCGCCCCGCGCAAAGCTGTGAAGACCGCGCGGAGAACCGCCGCGTCGACCAAGGCCAGAAAGGCGCCCGCCCGAAAAGCCGCCGCACGGAAGACCGCGACGCCCGCCGCCACTCCGCGCTCGGCTCCGCCCGCGCGATCGAGCACGAACAAATCGAGCACGAACAAGATGCCGGTGCGCACCGCGCCCTCGCTCAACCGCGCGCGAAGAAGCATCGCCGACGAGGACGATGTCTTTCCAACACCGCCCTCCTCGCTCGATCTGGATCGCTCCGCATCGGCCGTGCGCACAGGCCGCCGCGAGATGAAGGAACGGTTCGAAGAACATACCGAGACGAGCCCCGCGATGACCGCCGGCGACGTCGACGCCGATTGGGAATCGGCCTACAGCGTCGGCGACGAGGCGCCTGGCGGCGACAACCCCACACCCGATCAGGACATCGTCGACGACATCGGCCACGCCATCGGTGTCGAGTATCAGGACAACGAAGAACTGAAAGGCGAGGCCAAGATCTCGAAGCGGGATCGCAATCGGTGGGAGTTGGATCCGGCGTCGTCAGACGACTGGGACGATCGGTAGTTGCCCGACCTGAAACGGTTTCAACCGAAGTCTCGCAAGGCCTGGCGAGCGTGGCTGGAGAAGCATCACGCCACTTCGCCTGGCATCTGGCTCGTCTACGCCAAGAAGCACACCAAGATCCCGAGCCTCACCTACAACGACGCCGTCGAGGAAGCACTGTGCTTCGGATGGATCGACAGCCTCATTCATCCCATCGACGACTCGCTCTACAAGCAGATCTTCACTCCGCGCAAGGCGAAGAGCGCCTGGTCGGCCGTCAACCGCACACGCGCCGAACGGCTCATCGAGGCGGGCGTGATGACAGCGGCCGGCCTGGCGCTGGTCGCATCCGCAAAGAAGACGGGCCTCTGGAAGGCGCACGCGGCCGCTGAATCGTTGACGCTCCCACCCGAGCTGAAGAAAGCGCTCGACAGCAATCCGGCTGCGAAGAAGAACTGGCCGACCTACACCGACAGCCAGCGCAAGATGTTTCTCTACATGGTCAACGGCGCGAAGCGCCCGGAGACGCGCGCGAAACGGGTCGCGCGCGTCATCGACATCGTGTCGAGCGGTGTGAAGTTCTCGCAGGTCGTCGCCGAGTCGATGAAACGCAAAACGTAGCGCCTTCGAGTTCTGGAGTTCCACAGTTCCGAAGTTCCAGAGTTCGACCTGAAACTTTGGAACTCCGGAACTCGCAATTATCTGAGTTTCGCGTTCACCAGGGACAATACGCGGTCGACCACCGCGTCGATCGGCATTGACGTCGTGTCGATGTGAACGGCGTCCGGTGCGAGCGTGAGCGGCGATGCCGCTCTGGTCGTGTCGGATGTGTCGCGCGCCTGAATCGCGGCTGCCACCGCGGCCTGCCCCGACTGGCTGCCGGTGTGCGCCGGATCGTTGGCGCGCCGCCGCGCGCGCTCCTCGGCCGACGCGTCGAGATAGATCTTCAGCTCCGCGCTCGGGAACACGACCGTGCCGATGTCACGCCCCTCCATCACCACACCTCCGCGTTCGCCCAGCGCGCGCTGACGCGCCACCAGCACGGCGCGTACCCGCGGTAGTCGCGCCACTGCCGCCGCCGCCTTGTCGATCTCGGGTGTGCGAATCGCGGTGGTCACATCGTGCCCGTCGATCGAGACAACGCCGCCTTCGACGACGATGTCAGCGCGGTCGGCCAGGGCCGCCACGGCGGCTTCATCCTCGAGCGACGTGGCGTCGTGCAGCGCCTTCCAACCGACTGCCCGATACATCGCGCCGGTGTCGATGTGCCGGTAACCGAGACGGGCGGACAACGTCCGCGAAATGGTGCCCTTCCCCGCGCCGGACGGACCGTCGATAGCAATCACGATCTGTTTCACAACGTGCGATCGTGCCATCGTAGCACGCGGTAATATGGCGCACCGATGCGCCGCCTTCTCACCTTCGTCGTCGTGATTCTCGTGGTCATGGCGATCGCCATTTACATCGGCAGCCCGTACGCACGTGCCGCGTCGCTGATCGTCCGCGCCGCCGATCTCGGCGGCCGCGCCGAGAGCTTCGCGACCGAGCACGCCTTCCACGTCACCGTGAATCCGCGCCAGGAGGTGAAGACGCGCTATGGGCCGGTGCCAGTGCGCTTCTACACCGTCGGCGACGATACGAGGCGATCGGTGCTGCTGGTGCCAGGCATCCACTCGATGGGCATCGAGGAGCCGCGGCTCACCGCGCTGGCGACCGATCTCGCCGCCACCGGCTTCACCGTGATGACGATGGCGCTGCCGGATCTGCAGGCCTACACGATCACGCCGCGCGCGACCGACGTCATCGAAGACGCGATCGCCTGGATGTCGCAGCAGCCAAATCTCGCCGCCGATGGCAAGGTCGGCGTCGTCGGCATCAGCTTCGCGGGTGGACTGTCGATTAGCGCCGTCGGGCGGCCGTCGATTCGCGATCGCGTCGCCTTCGTGCTCTCGTTCGGCGGCCACGGCGACCTGCCGCGCGTCATGCGCTATCTCGCCACGGGCGAAGCGCCGCACGTGGCCGGACTGGCCACACATCCGCCCCATGACTATGGCGTCGCGGTGATTCTCTACGGGCTCGCCGACCGCGGCGTCGTCCCGGCGGATCAAGTGGCGCCGCTGCGCGACGGCATCCGCACGTTTCTGCTCGCGTCGCAGCTGACGCTGGTGAGCATGGACCAGGCGAACGCGACGTTCGAAAAAGCTCGCGCGATGGCCAAGGAACTTCCAGAGCCAGCACGAACCTACATGAACTATGTGAACGATCGCGCGGTGAAGAAGCTCGGCCCGGCACTGGTCCCGTTTCTCGACCAGCTCGGCGCCAGCGATCCGGCCCTCTCTCCTCAGCGCGCTACCCAGACCCCTGTTGCCCCGATCTTCCTGCTGCATGGTGATGACGACACCGTCATCCCCGCGGCGGAGTCAGCGCTGCTGAACGACTACCTGAAGAGCAAAGGCACGCCGGTCCATTTGCTGCTCAGCAACTTGATCACACACGCCGAAGTCAACCGCAGCGCGACCGCGTCGGACACCTGGAAATTGATCTCGTTTTGGGCGAACGTACTTCGACAGTAATCAAGGCGGCTTCAGCCGCCGCGTCGCGCGAATGCAACGACTCCAGAAAATACTCTCGCAAGCAGGCATCGCCTCTCGGCGCGCAGCGGAGAGGCTCATCGCTGATGGACGCGTCTCGGTCAATGGCCACACCGTTCAGACGATGGGGGTCAAGGCGGACCCCGCAACCGACGACATCCGAGTCGATGGACGCCGCATCAAGGCTGTGGCGCGGCTCCGTTACATTCTGCTGAACAAGCCGAAGGGCTATGTGACGACCCGTTCCGATCCGCAGCGCCGGTCAACGGTCATCGATCTGCTCCGCGGCGTGCGCGAATACATCTACCCGGTCGGGCGCCTCGACTACGACAGCGAAGGGCTGTTGCTGTTGACGAACGATGGCGATCTCGCGGCGCGGCTGACACACCCTCGCCATGGATTCGAACGCACCTACGAGGCGCGCGTCGCCGGCATGCCCGACGAACACGCGCTGGAGCGTCTTCGCTCAGGGATTCCGCTCGATGGACATCGCACCATGCCAGCGACGGTGGTGCTCGTGAACGAACGCCGGCGCGATCGCGACGGCGTATTACTCATCACGATCCGCGAAGGACGCAACCGCCAGGTGCGTCGCATGTGCGAAGCTGTCGGGCATCCCGTGCAGTCGTTGAAGCGCACCCGCATCGGCCCGATCGCCGATCGCCGCCTCAAAACGGGAGAGTGGCGGGAACTGACGCCTGACGAAGTCGCAAAGCTGAAGAGCGGAAGCCCTGGACGCGGTCGACCTTCTACGACCGCTGCGCTGGCCGCAACATCGGAATCATCGGCGGCGACGAGCCGACCTGAATCCGAGCGAGCGGCTGAAAGCCGCAGCGCTGGTAAAGCGTCATATTCTTCGGATTCGTCGACTCGAGGTACGCCGGCAGCCCGTCGCGATCGCACTGCTCGAGCGCGTGGGCCATCAGCGCGGCACCGGCATAGCCGGCAGTGAAGCGGCGATTCTGACCACCCCCTGCGCTATTCCGTGCGCTCGACTCTCCCGCTCTCGAAGTCTTCTTCGGTGAGCGGCAGCACATCCTCGCTCGGTGAACGCTCGACGAGTCCAGCCGGCGGCTCGAATCCGAGCGCCTCGGCCATGTCCTCGATCTTGGGAAGATCGTTGATGTCCTTCAAGCCGAATCTGATCAGGAACTCTTTCGTCGTCGCATACAGGAACGGCCGGCCGACGACATTCTTGCGGCCGACGATCTTGATCAGGTGGCGCTCGAGCAGCGTCGACAGCACCCCAGTCGTGTTGACGCCGCGGATCTCGGTGATCTCGAGCGCGGTGATCGGCTGCTTGTACGCGATCACCGCGAGCGTCTCCAGGCCCTGCACGGTCAGCTTCTGCGTCGACCGCTCGTGGAACAGACGTCGCACCCATTCGTGCAGGTCGGGGCGCGTGACGATCTGATAGCCGCCCGCAACTTCAACCATCTGCAGGCCTGGGCGATTCTCGTACTCGGCCTTGAGCGCGTCGACCGCCGCCATCACGTCCTCTTTGGGCTCTTCGGCGAGCAGCTTGCACAGCATCCTCGGTGTGATCGGCTCCGGCGACGCGAAGATCAACGCTTCGACGACGGCTTTGACTTCGGCCGAAGGGGTAGCTGTGGCGACGGCCGATTCGATGGGTGTTTCGTCAGACATGGTCTCTCCGCCGGGTCTAAAGACCCGGCCTACACTGCGCTCTGCGGATCGTCAATGGGGTGCGGCGCATCTGCCGGGCGTGCGCGCTTGTAGACGCGGATCTCGCCGGTGGCCCCCGCCTGGAACACGCGAATCAACTTCAACCGGATCATCTCGAGGATCGCCAGGAACGTAACGATCATGAACGCCCGCGACCCGTCGCCGTCATTGAACAGATCGTCGAAGCCGCAGGCTTCGGTTTCCGACAAACGCGCCAGCACCTGACGAATGCGCTCCTCGATCGGCATCTGCTCCGGCGGCAGCACCATTTGAGGCCGCCGGCTCGCCCGCTCGAGCACGCCCCTGAACGCCGCGAGCAGGCTGAACAGATCGACCTCGAGCTCCGGCTCGTAGTCTTCTCCCGCGATGTCAGCGACGCGCGAGTCGGGCCGCATGAACTGCGCGCCACGCAGCGTCTCCCGATCGTGCAGCAAGCCAGCCGCGGCCTTGTACTTCTGATGCTCGAGCAGACGCCGCACCAGCACTTCGCGCGGATCCTCTTCGGGACCGCCATCGGTCTGCTCGGGGTCGGGCCGTGGCAGCAGCGTCTTCGACTTGACATGAATCAGCGTCGCCGCCATCACGAGGAACTCCCCCGCCACGTCGAGATTGAGGTCCTGCATCAACTCGATGTAGCCGAGGTACTGCTCGGTGATCAGCGCGATCGGGATATCGTAGATGTTCACCTCGTTCTTGCGAATGAGGTGGAGGAGCAGATCGAGCGGCCCTTCGAAGGCGTCGAGCTTGACCTGGTAGGCGTCGGGAGACGATTCGAATTCGACGTGTTCCGTCACGGGGTTCACTAGTATTTGAGCCTCACGGCGTCTCTGACGCGCTCCATGGTCGCCTGCGCGATCGTGCGTGCGTTCCGCGAGCCCTCGATGGCGACGTCGCGCACGTAGCCGGGTTTAGCCAGGACCGCGCGACGACGCTCCCGCATCGGTTCGAGCACAGCGTTGATGGCGCGCGCCAGCTTCGTCTTCACCTCAACGTCGCCAACTTTGCCTGCCCGATAGCGGGTCTTGAGGTCGTCGACCTCCGCCGTATCGGTGTTGAAAGCGTCATGGTACATGAACACCGGATTCCCCTCGACGGTCCCGGGAATATCGGCCCGAATCCGCTTCGGATCGGTGTACATCTGGCGGACCTTCTGCGTGACCGCCTCGGCATCATCGTTGAGGTCGATGGTGTTGCCGTAGCTCTTGCTCATCTTGCGGTTGTCGAGTCCGACCAGCCGCGGCACCGACGTCAACAGCGGCTGAGGCTCGACGAGCACCTCGCCGTAGAACTGGTTGAAGCGGCGCACCGCCTCGCGCGACAGCTCGAGATGCGCCACCTGGTCATCGCCAACAGGCACGAAGCGCCCGTCGTACATCGCGATATCAGCCGTCTGCAGGAGTGGGTAGCTCAGGAAGCCGATGTTGGACAAATCCTTGTCGGTGATCTGCTCGCGCTGTTCTTTGTAGGTCGGCACGCGCTCCAGCCAGGGCACCGGAACCACCATCGACAGCAGCAGCGACAGCTCGGCATGCTCGGGGACGAGCGACTGAATGAAGATCGTGCTTCGCTCGGGATCGACGCCGGCGGCGATCCAGTCCGCGACGTTGTCGAGCGCGTTGCCGACCAGCCCTTGGGTGTTGGCGTATTCGCTGGTGAGCGCGTGCCAATCGGCGACGAAGTAGAGACAGTCGTACTGATCCTGCAGCGCCGCCCAGTTCCTGAGCGCACCGACAAGATGCCCGATGTGAAGACGGCCGGTCGGCCGCATTCCCGAAACGACGCGTGCCTTTGTCATCAGATGAGTAGTGAGACGAGGGCGCTCGAGATCGGTTCGATGAACAGCCACAGATACCCGGTCGCCGCGAGGCCGACGACGATCAGAAATCCGTAAGGTCGTATCTGCTCGAACGGTTCGGCGAGATGCCGCGGCAGCAGCCCTAAGAGCACGTTGCCACCGTCGAGCGGTGGCACCGGGACCATATTGAAGACGGCAAGGACCACGTTCAGCTGGATCGCGGCGAACAGCACGTTGACGCCTCGGCCGCTGGTCTCGAATGGCGAGCCAAACGTGAAGGCCTGCAGCGCGATCGCCACGATCACGGCGATGAGAAGATTACTCGCCGGCCCGGCGGCGGCAATCAACATGAACTTCTGCCTCCAGTCGCGTCCCAGATTCGCGGGGTTGACCGGGACCGGTTTCGCCCAGCCGAGGATAAGTCCAGCGCTCATCATCCCTACGAGCGGCAGCAGTATCGTGCCAATCGGATCAATGTGGACGGCAGGATTCAACGAGAGCCGTCCCAGTCGCCGCGCCGTGGGGTCCCCCAGGCGGTTCGCCGACCAGGCGTGCGCCGCCTCGTGAACGGTCAATGAAATCACGAGGATGACGAACTGAATGAGGAGTCCGAGGTAGTCGAGTCGCCGCAACAGCGCCAGCGTACCACAGCGCTGGTTATTCCGCCGTCTGCTCCTGTATCGACCGCAGGAACCGCACGAGCGCCTCGATTCGTGCCTTGACGGTTGCCTCGCTCCCGTCCTTCGATGCGCGCATGAATGTCGTGCCCCACACCGGCATCTCGCGATCGAGATGCGATGGGATATCACGTCCATCGATGATTCGTGTCAGCCGCTCGCTCGGAAACACGCCGCCGTTGCGCCGCGCGTACTTCGTCAAGTCAGGCGGCGCGTGACGGCCGAGGCGCGCTTCCGCGCCGCCGTGCCCGCTTGGGCCGTGGCAGCTCGCGCAGTTGGCACGGTACAACTCGGCGCCATTGTCCTTCGCCTGCAACGAGGCGATATGAGTGACGATCCCGGCGATGCGAACCTGTGCGCGCCGCTCCGATCGATCGAGCGCGCGGAAGGCCGGACCCCAGACCGGCATCTCGCTATCGCCGTGCGCCGCGATCTGGCGGCCCGTGCCGGTGACGAACGCCCGCACTCGCGCGGTCGGGAACGAGCCGCCGTTGCGCTCGGCCAGCGTGGTCAGATCCGTCGGCGGCACGCGCAGCGCCAACGCCACGGGGCCGTCGCCGGTGCCGGTGACCCCGTGGCATGGGGCACAGTAGAAGCGATACGAGTCGGTGCCGCCGAGCGAGTCGATTGCCACCGGCCGGGACTCGAGCCGCGCACCCTGCCCAGGCGCCTTGCCGCTCGCGCCGGCCGATGCGACCGCGACGATGAAGATGAACCAGGACAGCTGGACGACCATGGACGTCACGGCACGGGGTGTCACGACCCGCCTCCTTCCACCCCGTCGTCGCGACGGGTGATGGCCGGACCACTGCGGGATTTTTCGCGCGACTGCGGACATCTTCCGACCCTCCCCATGGTTTTCGGCCGTTGCCGTCCAATCCAGCAACGTTTGGGCCGATTTCCCGGGTGGTCGTCGGCACGGCGCAGGCACGTCGCTTGCTCAAATCACGGGCATGCCGTCCACAGCTCACGTCATGCCTCGCATTCACCAGTCGCTCCCGGCGTCCTCGTTCGACTCGTCGATCCGAGCGAGCGCGCAGGCCACGCATCTGCTTACCGCCTTAACGACACCGGTCATCTTTGCGCTGGCGATCCCGCTCGCGCTGCTCGACCTGTTCGTGACGGCCTATCAGAGGGTGTGCTTCCCGGTCTACGGCATCGAGCGCGTGCGGCGCGCCCGCTACTTCACGCTCGATCGGCATCGGCTGCCCTATCTGAGCGCGCTCGAGAAGGCGAACTGCACCTACTGCTCGTACGCGAACGGCGTCCTCGCCTACGCGCGCGAGGTGACGGCCAGGACGGAGAGCTATTGGTGCCCGATCAAACACGCCCGTCCGGTGCGTGACCCTCATGGGCGCTACCACACGTTCGCGGAGTACGGCGACGGCGCAGGCTATCGTCGCCAGGGGAGAGCGCTGCGTCGAAGGCTGTCGGGGAGGCGGTCATGCGACTGATCCTGTCGTTCCTGCTGTTGGCGCACGGTGTCGCCCATCTGCCGGGATTTCTCGTGGCGTGGAACCTTGCCTCGTTCCCTGATCTGCCCTATCGCACGACGGTCTTCGGCACCGTCGACGTCGGCATTCCTGGTGCCCGCCTGCTCGGGGTGGGCTGGCTGCTGTCCGCGGTCGTGTTCATCGCGTTGGCCGCGACCGTCGCGTTGAGGAGCGACGTGCCGCTCGTGGTGCTGCCGCTGGCCCTTGGGTTTTCGGCGGTGCTTTGCGTGGCTGCATGGCCGGAAGCACGATTCGGTTTCGTCGCCAACTCGCTCATCGCCGCGATGATGGTGGCCGGCGAGCGCTACGGCTTCGTCTAGGAATCCCTGATTCCTTCAGAATCGGTACAAAGCCCGCACGTACGTCGTGTGCCCCGTGTATGGCCGGTTGCCGTAACCGAGCATCAGCGCGCCCAACCAATCGAGCCGGGGCTCACCGGTCGCCGGCGCGAATCCCCCCGGACCGTTCGTATCGATCGTGTTGAAGTCGGTGACGTCGAGCTTGTCGAAGTAGTAGCCGACGCCGATGCCCGCGCGAGTGGTGATGAAGTACGTCACGTCAGCGGTCAGCTGGTGCCACGTGTTGTCGACGGCAGGCAGTGGAATGAACTGACCGAGCGCCGACAACGACGCGACGCGAGGTCCGCCGTGTACGAACGAGTTGTGCGAGTCGCTGTACTCATAGCCGAATCGGATGTCGGTGTTGCGGAGCGCTCGCATCAGATCCAGATAGACGTTCGCCGTGTTGATCGAATCGTCGTTGTCGAGCGTCCAGTCGCGGGCGGGATCGGTCCACGTCGGGTCCGGCGGCGGGTTAGCGTTGCGTGACAGCTGGAACGAACCGTAACTGTCGCGCCCGTAGCTGGCGCCAAACGAGACCACGTTGCTCGGGTGCGCGTCAACGCCGAAGGTGACACTGCGGTTCGTCGACTCGTGCAGGCCGAACAGCTCGCCGGGCCGGCTGACCGGCGTGTCGTCCGGCAGGAACTCGTCCTTCGTCGCGGCGAACTGCACGAAGACGTCGAACACGTCGAGCGGCATGACGGTGACGAGCACCGACCCGCGTTTGCGGTTGCGATCGGCCTCGTCGTAATAGCGCAACGTCGGTTGTGTCCCACCCGGACCAAGGACCGCTTCCGCCTCGTCGTTGCCGGACTGCGCTTCGACGAATCCCTCACCCCGCCGTCGTCCCGTGTCGAATGCCGTACGAATCGTCACGTACTGGTTCGAATAGGTGTCCCACGAGACACGGAAAATGTGCTCGCCGACGTCGGCAAAACCGCGTCCGTCGCGTCCGATCTGCTCGTGCCCGTAGCCGACGCGGATGGTGCCGAGACGTCGTGGTGTATACGAGACGTTCGCATCGAACAGATGACGCGAGTTGTCGAACTGGACCGAATGGCCCTCTTCAATCTCCTCCGGCACGGCATCGAACCGCACGTATTCAGTCGCGTCGAAGATCGGCGTCTGGACATCGCGTTTGTTGTAGCGATAACGCACCGCGAGGTTCACACCGCGGCGGGGCCGGGTGTTGAGGTTGATCAACGCGTTCAGCCCCTTGGCCTCGGCCTCGGCGGTTGCCCGCGGAAGCGCACCGAGGTGCGGGAACGCGGCGATCACCGCGGGGTTGTTCAGGATGACCGTGTTGGTCGTCCACGGAATCAGCGCTTCGTTCTGGCTCTGATCCGTGAATTGGAGCGCCCCGTTCACCGTCGTTCGGCCGGCGAACTTGTGGAGACCGGTGGCGCTGAGGACGTTCATCGTGTTGTTGGGCGCGGTCGCGAGCCGGCCGGTCGCCGGCCCATTGCCGTTGCTGTAGCCGTTCGGATCGAACGGGCCGTTCGGCGGCAGCAGACTGTTGTTGAAGTCGCTGACCCGGATCGGGTTGTCCCAGGTGACGCTCTTGATGTCGTTGTGGAACCAGGAGCCGTCCCAGCCGGCGCGGAACATCGACTTCGGGTTGGACCACGACACGCCAAGCGTCATGTCGTTGGTCCGCTGCTCGATCGGCAGCGGGATCTCGACGGCGTCGTTGAAAGCGAACGACGCGCCGAACGGCTGCTGACCCTTTCGGCCCGTAGACGTGAAGCTCGCGTCCACCGCGACCGCCCGCGTGGCGTCGTAGGTCACACCGAACGCAGCCGTGTCGCGACGATGCCGCAAGTCGAACGAGTTCGCCAGTGTGTTGTAGATCGAGCGAGTGGCGATCGCCTGAGTTGCCTGTGCGGGCGTGCCGCACGCCGCCGGCGGCGCGCCCGGCGCACACGGCACGCCGACAGCCGTGCCGTCGTTGGTCGCGTTCGTCGGTCCCTGGACGGCCGCTTGTGGACTGTCGGGCAGCGTCAGCGCGTCGCCGTTGGTCGTATACGGTGTCCGCGTCAGGTAGCTGTAATTCAGCGGCAGTGACGTCCAGTTGAAGTTGAAGTTGATCTTCGAACCAAACAGATTGAGTCCGTACTTCTGATCGCGATAGCCGATGTGCGACGCGAAGGCATCGAACAAATACGAACCGCCGTCCCGGTTGACGGCAACGCTCGAATACAGACCATCGCGGTAGTCTCGAAATCGTTCGAATCGCGCTGCGTCGCCGTCGGTCGTGCTGAACAGCCCGCCAACGTCGAGCGTTCCACGCACCGGCGAGGCCGCCGGCGATGGTTGTGCGGGCTGCTGCGTCTGGGCCAGCCCGGGGCGGGGACCCAGCAGGAGGACCGCCGTCAACATCAGAAATCTGTTGCGCATCGCAGTTTCCTCCGTCCTATCGCAGCAGCGCCTTGCCCGACGGCGCATTCGATCCGTGCACCATCTGATGGCAGATGACGCATCCGCGCGGGGCGATCTTGTTCGCGTTCTGAGTGTTGTTCAGCACGAACCCGTCATAGACGGTCGGCGGATGCCGCGACGTCACATGACAGCGCTGACAGAGGAACGGCACTTTGCTCACGAGCATGCGATCGTTGTTCGAGCCGTGAGACTCGTGGCACGTCACGCAGCTCTCGCTGACTGGTGCGTGCTCCCAGAGATACGGCCCGCGCTTGTCGGCGTGGCAACTGGTGCAGCTTTCGTCGATCGTCGTCCCGACGCGCAGCAGACGCACGTTCTGGCTGCCGTGCACGTTGTGACACGAGGAGCAGGTCAGCGTGCCCTCGCGCACCGGCATGTGATTGAAGCGGTGCTGCTTGTTCGTGATGCTGCGGTGGCAGGTGCTGCACAGCGCCATTTGCGTCGCTGCCTTGAGCTGCTTCTCCCCCTTGGGCGAGTGCACGCTGTGACAGGTGGCGCAGCTCAGGTTCCGTTGATCGTGCTGGCTGCCATCCCATAACGCGTGCGACGCGCGGTTGTGGCAGGAGGTGCACGTGGCGCTGATGTCGGCAGGCGGCGTGTTCCGATCGAACGTTCGGATCAGCGTCTTATCGCCGCTTTCGGCGTGCGCCTTGCCCGGCCCATGGCAGCTTTCGCAGCCGTGGTTGGCCGCCGGAGTCCTCGGATTGGCCGCGAGACTATGCGGCGTGCCCTTGTAGGACTGTGTGTCGTGGCAGGAGAGACACGTATCCTCGCCAACGTAGTCGCCAGGCGTTTGCGCCGCTGCGGCCTTCGGCGGTGCCGCCGGTTTCGCCGGCGACGGCGGTTTCGCCTGCGGTGTGGGTGCGGTCTCCACACCAGCGGTCATCATCGCGCAGACGAGCACCAGCGTGAGCGCGGCGGTCATCAACGCGAATCGTGATCCACTCATTGTCTTGACCTTTGCCTTTGCCCTTTGCCCTTTGCCCTTTGCCCTTTGCCCTTTGCCTTC
>Ga0207428_10000206_pt1 | contig 82022 bp, 69 predicted proteins | sample RhiMethybrSRZTD1_FD_187600 | JGI IMG/M metagenome (GOLD analysis project Ga0207428, IMG submission 187600) | Populus rhizosphere microbial communities from Tennessee, USA - Rhizosphere MetaG P. TD hybrid SRZTD1 (SPAdes) (version 3) | ecosystem: Host-associated > Plants > Roots > Rhizosphere >... | reverse complement strand
CGGAAGTGGACGTGAACCCGCTGATCGCCGGCCCCAGCGCCTGCATGGCGGTGGATGCGCTGATCGTGCCGCGCCGGCAATGACGCACAACACCACGCCACTCACTCCACCGTCATCCCGGCCTTGAGCCGGGATCCATCGATCAGCCGCACGTGCGACTGCGGAATGGACCCCGGCTCAAGGCCGGGGTGACGGGAGAGGGATAGCAAGACCGAGAACACTGGGGAACAACATGGATCTATCACTCACCACCGCCGACATCGAAGCGCAGGCCCGCGCCCGCGCGTTCGCGGAGACGTGGCTGCATCCCAACGAGATCGCGTGCGATGAGCGGACGCTCAGCAAGAAGACGCTGGCCGAGATCAAGAAGAACGTGCTGCGCTACAAGCTGAACGGCATCAACCACACCAGGGAAGATGGCGGCCACGGCTACACGCCGCTGCAGCAGATCCTGATCTCAGAGCAGCTCGGCCGTGCCACCAACGGCATGTGGACCGTATGCTGGAAGGCTTCGACGCCGCTGAAATACGGGACGGAGAAGCAGCGCCAGGAATTCCTCATCCCCATCAACCAGGGCAAGGGCCGCGCCTGCTATGCGATCACCGAGGCGCAGGCCGGCTCTGATCCCTCGATGGTCAAGACTTCAGCCGTGAAGAAAAAGGGCAAGTGGATCATCTCCGGCGAGAAGTGGTTCGTCACCTCGGCTGATGCCTCGCACGTCATCCTGCTGCATGCTCATGTTGATGGTGATCCGAAGAAGCCGACCATCTTCATCGTCGACAAGGACGCGCCCGGCGTGAATGTGACGCGCATCCCGAAATTCACCCACAATTATCTCTACGAACATTTCGAGATGGTGTTCGACAAGGTCGCGGTGGGGGATGACCGGCGCTTAGGAGAAGTGGGGCAGGGCTTCGACCTCACCAAGGAATGGTTCACCGAGACCCGGATCGAGATCGCGGCCCATTGCCTCGGCGCCGCCACGCGCGCAACCGAGATCGCCAACGACTTTGCCGCGAAGCGCATCCAGTTCGGCAAGCCGATCCGCGATTTCCAGGCGATCGAATTTATGCTGGCCGACATGGCGGTGGAACTGTTCGCGACCAAGAGCATGATCTATCGCGTCGGCGCGGAGCTGAATGCCGGGCTCGACAAGAAGATGCAGCACGCCCGCGCCTCGGCGCTGAAGCTCTACGCCTCCGAAATGGCCGGCCGCGTGGTCGACAAGGCGGTGCAGATCATGGGCGGCCGCGGCTACATGCGCGAGAACCCGGTCGAGCGGCTCTACAGGGACGTCCGCGTCGACCGCATCTGGGAAGGCACCAGCGAAGTTCAGCGCATGGTGATCGCCGGGCAGATCAAGAAAAGGGGGCTGGGGATTTATAGCGGGTGGTAACTGGAAGCAGCACCTGAGCCGAGCATCCCATACTGGCGATTCTAACCTTCCATGCTTTCACCCCCGTCGATATCGCGGATCGGCGGTTGCGGCGTGAGGATGGCGAACACCAGCCAAAATGCGCAGAATGAGAAGATCGAAATCCAGATCACCCAGCTGATGTAAGGCGATCTCAGTCCGCCCAGGCCGCAGAGCAGCAAGGCTCCAAGACAGAAGCTTGCTGCGAGCGCCATGGCCCCGGCTTTGAGTAGATTCCGCAACATCTCTACTCGACCGTTAAGAGCATACCGGATATTGGCATGGGCCGAGGCAGTTGGCAACTTGGGCGCGGTGAACGTTAGCCTTGCTCTTGTCCGACCAGCGTCAACGGTGGTCGGCAAGATTGTCGGTCTCAATCGAACCAGCGGCACGCTTGTTGCGGTCTACCGCGACAATCTGCGGGATGCATACTCCAGTTGCGAGTGCTCCGAACAGCGCTAGTGGCCGCTGTCGCCACCCGCGCTATCGCCGTGACTCATGTCAGCGTCCGATCCGGAATGATGGCTCACGTCTTGTGATTGCACGTCGCCTCTCAGCCAGCTATTTGCGTTTCGCAATGGTCTGCCTTCGGCGTAGTGAGGATGACCATCTGCCGTGCGATCGGTCGCGCGGGTAGGGCGGAACAAGAATGCGAACACAATCCAGAATATGAAGAATCCCGTGATCGAGACTTTGATCATTGATCCTGCGTCGGGCGATTGAAGGCCGCCGACTGCAAACACCAACACGCCGCCAACTACCACGCTGGCAGCGAGTGCCCTTTTTCCGGCGATCATTAGGTGTCGAAGCATGCTGGCTGCTCGATCTCCCTTTAAGTTGTGTAAAACCTTGCACGAACGACCTTCGCTGGCAATACCACCCGTCATCCCGGTCTCCGAGCCGGGGGTCCATTGCGCCGTTTGGCGCGCTTCCGGTACGAGGCCGGGATGACGCTGGTAATGGTGCCGAGGCGCGGGCTTCAGCGGCGGAGTCTTTTGCAGGTCTCGATAAATGCGCGGACCGCGGGCGCCGATTCGTTGGCCCGATAGGCGACCGCAAGCCCGATTGTTCGCCCATGTTTGCCGATGGGGCGGAAGGCGACGTTGGCCATTGAAATGCCTCGCAGCGACTCCGGGACCAGTGCGACTCCGCGCCCGCCTGCAACCAGAATGAGGGCGGTCAAGAAGTCCCGGACACGCTGCATGTTCTCGGGCGGCACCTGCACCGAAGAGACGAAGTCGGCAACATACTCGCTGAAATCCGCCCGCTCGTCGAACTGCGGGACGATGAGAGTTTCGTGCGATAGCGAGGTCATATCGTCCGATGTGGTCAACGGATGACCAGCGGGCATGGCGAGCAGCAGCTTTTCCTGCCGCAGAACTTCCGCCGTCACACCAGGCGAGTAGCTTGGACGCGGACGAATGAAGCCGATGTCCAGCCGTCCCTCGGCGATGGCCTCCAACTGCATCGGGGACTCCAGCGCCGCCAGATGCAAGGCGACGTCCGGCCGCTGCTTGCGAAATTCCAGGATCGCCTTTGGTATCAGGCCTGAGAAGGCGACCGACGGCACGTACCCAACCTCAACGTGACCGAGTTCTCCGCGTCCCGCACGGCGTCCAGCTGCTTCGGCGCGCTGCACCTGTTCCAGCACCCTGCGGGCTTCGATGAGAAACAGCTCTCCCGCGTCGGTGAGCGTGGCCGCCGCGCGCTTCTTCCGCGCAATGAGGCGCGCGCCGAGTTCTGCTTCGAGTTGCTTGATCTGCGTGCTGAGTGCCGACTGCGCGATATGGAGCCGGTCCGCGGCCCTGCTGAAATGAAGGTCCTCCGCGACGGCTATGAAATATCGGATCTGCTTGATGTCCAGCATTTCGGCCCGTCCTCTTTGATCTAATAAAGAGATCAAAATACATCAAAACGGCATTTGGAGCGATCACTGATGCGACGCCATCTCTTTCTCGAGCAAGCAAATCTTCAGTCGGACATTGAGCGATGGCCGGGAACAAGCAGCCGAGCGTATCCGAAAGCACGCAAGATCCTGCGGATCTCGCTCTGAAGGAGCCGTCTCAGCGGCTGGGCACCTGGAAGATCGCGACGATTCCCCTCCGCTTCATGCTTGCGCCCGTCTTCGCCGCTGCGCACCTCGTGCGACGTGCGCTGACGCATCAATTTTCCCCACGGGCACGCGCTACGACATTTCTGCTTCTGATCAGCCTGCTCCTCGCTGCTTGGTGGATGTCCGGGTATGTGTTCGCCTACACCGACGATGCCTATATCACCTCGGATATCGTCTCGATCACGCCGGAAGTGTCCGGCCTGATCAACGCCATCTACGTCACCGACAATGAGTGGGTCGCACGCGGAACGGTGCTGTTCACCATTGATCCCACGCCGTTCGAGCTGGAAGTGCAACGGGCGCGTGCCCTGGAAGCGGAGGCTGAGGCCCAGCTGCCGGTCGACCAGGCGGACCTTGAAAACCTTAAGGCCCAGCACAACGCCGCCAAGGCCGCCGCAACGGTCGCCGCGACGAATCTTGGTCGCGACAAGAAGCTCGCGAGCAACGGTTGGGTTTCGCAGCAGGCTTTGGACACATCGGTCTCCACCCAGCAGCAGACTTCGGCGCAAATGAAAGCGGCCCAAGCCGCGACACAAAGTGCGACACAGACGCTGCAGCTGCACCAGGTCGCCGTCGCTTCGGCCCAAGCGGCACGCCGGCTCGCCGAATGGCGGCTAAGCCGGACCCGTGTCGTGGCGCCGGTAGATGGCTATGTCACGAACCTGACGTTGCGCGTCGGCGACATGGCGACCACCGACAAGGCGCTGGTCGCGGTGGTGGATGGAAACGCTTGGCGCGTGATCGCGAACTACAAGGAATACTACCTGCGTCATTTGACGCCGGGCCATGAGGCGTGGGTTTGGCTCGATACACGGCCATGGCACCTTTATCGCGCCCGCATCCAAGGCCTCGCGCACGGCATCAGCCGGCAGCAAGGCGACAGCGAATTGGTGCCGTTCGTATCGCCGACCGTCGACTGGATCCGTCTGCAGCGGCGCATTCCAGTCCGGCTGACTCTGCTCGATGCGAAGCAGGATGACCTGTTCATGGGGGCGGATGCCCGCACCCTGGTGATCTATTAGCGGATCGCGTGGACCATGAACTCGCTTCCCTCTGTCTTGCGACACATCCCAGGCGCGCTGTGGCGCGAGCTGCACATGCTCACGCTGCGAGGTCCGCGCGCACGCGAATCACTCAAGGTCGTGCTCTCGGTCCTGCTTGCCGTGACGGCGGCGACCTTCCTGGAGCTGGATGACCTGTCCTGGGCGGCGTTCAGCGGCTACATGGTCATGCGTGCCGACTTCGCGGAGACGTTTTCGCGCGGCATCAGGCGGATCGCGGGCACTGTCGGAGGTGCGCTGGTCGCCGTCCTGCTTGCGCCCTTCGCAGCGGATTCGCCGGGCATGCTGATGGCATGCCTGTTCGTCGTGTCCTGGATCGGTGTCTTCAATGCGCTGACCAGCCGTCATCCATACGCTTGGTTCTTCTTTGGCCTGACCGCCGTGCTGGTCCTGACCGACACCCTCGCGTCACCGGAGCTGGTGCTGCACGTCGCGGCCACGCGGGTTGCCGAGATCGTGGTCGGCACCATTGCCTGCCTGGTGATTGCGAGCTTGTTCACCGCCATTTGCCCCGCAACCGGTACCCTGGAACGAAGCTCGGCGCCGGCCGTGAAACAGTCGAGTGCGTTCCGCAACCTGTGGCACAAGGATGGCCTGCAGGACCATTGGCTTCTAGTCACGCACAGCACGCGCGCCGCCATCGCGGTGGCACTGCTCCCGTTGGTCTGGCGCTGGCTCGAGGTCCAGGATTTCGGGCAGACGGACATCACGTCCTACGTGGTCATGCTGGTACCGGCGGCCGTGGTGCACGAACGCCGGCACCACTCGATCTACGAGCGCATGGCGCATCGCGTTCTCGGTTGCTTTCTGGGAGGCGCCGCCGCAATCGCCTGCCTGAGCGCGTTCAGCAATGACCTGCTGCTGGCCGTACTGGCGCTGTGCGCGGGCATATGGCTCGGTCACCAGATCCAGATGGGCGGCGAGGACGTCGGCTATCTTGGCACCCAATTCGTGCTGGTCTTCCTGGTCACCTTCGTCCAGGGTCCCGGTCCGGTCGCCAGCATCCTGCCCGGCCTTGAACGGTTCCTCGGCATCCTGATCGGGTGCGCGATGCTCTGCCTCGTGATGCTGGTGTGGCGGCTTCCGGCGCTCTCATCTGAAGTGGCGGATCATGCGGTTAGTAATGCCCGGCGCCTGTAGTGGGGCAGATTCGCAACCAGGCCACCGTCACAACGGCTTCTCGCTTGGCCTCTCGATCGCTCTCAGCCAGCGCCGCTCCAACACCATGAACCGCAGAAGTTGATGCGTGATAGGAAGCATGAGGCAGAGGCAGCTCAGAAACGATGCCAAGTCGTAGAAGAACTTGTTGTGGTCTCTGAGATTCAAGTTCATGTGCCTTGATCTGAAATTCTCGTCGGAATAGTCGATTTGAAGGAATGTCACGGAATAGAGCGCGAAGGAAAGAAGGATGCAAAAAAGTGCCACGAGAACTGGCACGGCCCACGGTTTCGCTTTGTGAGCTTCGATGCCCTCCTTCTTCCGCAGGATCGTTCCATCGGCGAAGCGGCACCTGTTGATGGAGAACGCCATTGCCAGGGTCGCATAGAAGACAATGAACTGCCCGGCATCCGCCACGGCGACGAGATTTGCCCGAGCGATGTATCCATCTCCGAGCAATGTCTCATAGTGGCTGCGCAGAAGTGCGCTCAGGGGCGATGCGATCGCAAATGCTTGCCGTCCCATCGCGTCGAACAGCTCCGGCCTTGAGTCCGAAAGCGTCGTGGCGACCATGACGATTCCATAGTCAAGGACCAGGAAGACAACTCCTAGACAGTACAGCCACCGCCATCCCGCCTTGTATGCCAGTGCCGGGTTGCAGTCTGGGCCATCCTTGTTTGCGGCGGCTGATGCAAGCAACTTTGGCGCGGCGGCGTCGATCATCGCTCCGACCGCGACGAAGCCCGCCAGGTAAGGCCAGGACGGCGCATTCAAGAGGCCAAGCGAGAAGAAGACGATCGTAACGATATGGCGATCGGTAGCGCGGATCAGGGCATCCAGCATGCGCCCCGCTATCCGATCCCGAACTGCGCCACGACCTTGCCGAAATCGTCGGCGAAGGCGTCACCGGTTCTCAGGATCGCGACGTCGTCGGGGATGCCCGGAAACAGCGCGCGGTCGCTGCCCTGGCTGGTGAGGATGGCAGCCGGGATCTTGGTGGTGGCGGAGATGGCGCGGACGGCGCGCACCAGGTCGAGGCCGGTCATGGTGCGCATCACCTGCGAGGTGATGATCATGTCGGGCCGGGCGCGCAAGGCGGCGTTGAGGCCGTCCATCGGATCGTTGACCGCGTTGACGCGGAAGCCGCAGGCCATGATCTGCTGGCTCAAGAGCTTGGCGAGGGCGCGGGTCGGGGTCACCAGCAGGACTTCCACGTTGTGAGCGCTGATGTCCTTGACCGAGAAATTCTGCACCAGGTGGCTCGGCAGCGCGCGGACGATCTGCGCCAGCTCCTCGTCGCTCGGCTGGGCCGGGCGGTCGAGCATTTCGCTCATGCGGTCGATGAATTTCTGCAGCTGGCCCGGGGTCTCGTGAGTCCAGCTCGTCAGGTCGTTGACGTAGTTCTCCATCCGGTGCGCGATCTGCTGCAAGACGGGATAGCCGAAGCTGCCGCCGATGCCTTTCATGTTGTGCGCTTGGCGCCGGAGGGCGGAGAGCGCGGGGTCGGACGGCCCGTCGGCCGTCATGCGCTCCAGGATGCGGCCCATCTCGGCCAGGCGGTCCGTGGCGTCGTCATGCAGCTCGACCTGCAGGACGCGCATCATCTCGTCGTAATTGCCGCCGGTGACCTTGATCGCCGTCATAGCGCTCTTTCCCTACATCCGGCCGACCGGCCACGCGTCTATCGGATGCCATAGAGCGGGTTGAGATATAGTAAAGGCGACGCTGGGGAATTGACGAAAAAGCCAGGGGAACGAAGGGTCTAGCCGGGTATTCCTTGCTCGTACCGTCATCACCGGGCGTAGACCCGCATCACCGGGCGTAGACCCGGTGATCCAAGTGCCGTTGTGCTGCTGGATGCAAACTTGGATGGCCGGGTCTGACGCCCGGCCATGACGGAGGGGAAACGGCTACCATGCCGGGTCGATCGGCGTCTCCAGACCGTGTTGCGCCTCGATCACTTCGGCGGCGTCGAGGGCCAGATCCTCGCGGTAGCGTCCCGCGATCACCTGCACGCCGAGCGGCAGGCCGTTCGGTGCGCCATCCGTCGGGGTTGTGCCGACCGGCACGGCGACCGCGGGGAAGCCGAGCAGGTTGACCGTCACCATCAGCGCCTGGCTGGCGAGCACGTGGCGCGTGCGCTCCATGTCGGTGGTATCGAAACCGATCTCGAACGGCAGGTCGCCGCAATTAGGCCCCACCAGCAGCGGATACTGCTCCAGGAACAGCGACCAGTCTCGCCGGTGCCTGGTGATCTGCGAGAAGCCTTTGAGGTAATCGCCGATGCCGATCGCAGGCTGCGAATCGCGCCACAGCTTGACCGCCTTGGCACCGAGCGGGTCGGCATTGGCCTCGATCGTCTCCCACAGCATTTCGCGGATGTCGGCGGCCACCAGCTTCACCCACAATTCGCGCGCGGCCTCGATCGAAGGGGGAGTCACTTCCTCCACCACATAGCCGGCATTGCTCAGTGCCGCGCCCGCCTTGCGCACTGCTTCGGCGACGGCAGGGTGGGTGTAGAGGCCGGGCGCGCCGGTGATGAGCCCGGCCTTCATCGGCCGCTGCGGGCTGCGGCCATGATGATGCGCCGGCACCCACCAGGGATCGCGCGCATCGCGTCCGCTCATGGCATGGAGGCCGAGCCGCACGTCCTTGACACGGCGCGCCAGCGGTCCTTGCACGGCAAAGAGCGCGATGGTGGGCGGCCGCTCCGCTTGCGCCGAGGGATTGAAGGCCGGCACGCGGCCCATGGTCGGACGGATGCCGGCGACGCCGCAGCAATAGGCCGGATAGCGGATCGAGCCGCCATAATCGTTGCCGTGCGAGATCGGGCCGATGCCGGAAGCAACCGCCGAAGCCGCGCCGCCGGAGGAGCCGCCCGGCGTGCGCCCCTTGGCCCACGGATTATAGGTGCGGCCGCGCAGCGCGTTGTCGGTGTCCCACCGCAACGAATAGGCCGGCGCATTGGTGCGGCCGATGAAGATTGCGCCCGCCTTGCGCCAGTTGGCGACCACGGGCGAATCCGCCGGCGCGATCACGTCCTTGTAGGCGACGACGCCGTTGGGCGTGGGCAAATCCTTCTGGTCGATATTCTCCTTGGTGCTGACCGGTACGCCGTGCAGCGGCCCCAAGGCCTCGCCGGCTTTTACCGACGCATCGGCGGCATCGGCATCGCGCAGAGCCTGGTCGGCAATCTGGAACGTGACGGCGTTGAGCTTGGGATTGACCGCATCCAGGCGCTTCAGGCAGGCCTCGGTCGCTTCGCGGCTGGATATTTTCCTGAGCCGGATCGCCTTCGCCAGATCGACAGCATCCCACTGCCAGAGTTCCGTCTTGCCCATGATGACCTCAACCCGTTTGAAGCGTGACGGTAGCGCGGGACTGGACGAAAGCCAATTGCTTGATACAGTGCGGCGCACTCAATTTGGGGGAAGCATGAAAGTCTATATCAGCGCCGACATCGAGGGCACGGCGGGCATCACGGTCTGGAACGAAGCGGAGAAGAATCATCCGGATTATCCTCAGCATCGCGAGGAGATGACCCGCGAGGTGCTGGCGGCGTGCGATGGCGCGATCGCGGCCGGCGCCAAGGACATCCTGATCAAGGACGCGCATGACAGCGGGCGCAATATCCTGCAGGCTGACCTACCGGAGTGCGCGCGGCTGATCCGCGGCTGGAGCGGGCATCCCTTCAGCATGGTGCAGGAACTGGACAAGAGCTTCGATGCGGCGATGTTCGTCGGCTATCACTCGAAAGCGGGGGATGAGAGCAATCCGCTGGCTCACACCTTGACGCTGCGCGTCATGCGCATGCGCATCAATGGCGAGCCGGTTTCGGAGTTCGTGCTGCATTCCTATGCCGCGGCCTATGTCGGCGTGCCGGTGGTGTTCGTGTCCGGCGACCGGCAGCTCTGCGCCGACATCAAGGGCTACAACCCAAACATCGTCACGATTGGGATCAGCAGAGGGAAGGGGCCTTCCACCATCTCGCTGTCTCCCAAGGAAGCCTGCAAGCGCATCCGCCAGGGCGTGGAGCGGGCGCTGAACGGCAATCTCAAGAAGTCGATGATGAAGCTGCCGAAGAAGTTCACGCTCGAGGTGGAATATTCCAATCCGGTGAACGCGTACAAGGCGTCCTGGTATCCGGGCTGCAGGCATGTGGGCAACCGCACGATCCGGTTCGAAACGCGCGACTATTTCGAGGTGTTGCGGGCGTTGAAGTTCGTGGCGTAGGGCGCATCGTTCAACCGACCGAACCTGGCTGGTCCTTGCTGGCCGGTCACTCGGGTGCTCCATCGATGGTCAGAATGGTGCCTGTGGTATAGGCGGAGCGGGGCGAGGCAAGGAAGGCCGCGGCACTTGCGATTTCCGCAGGAGATGCGGCACGGCCAAACGGCAGAGTGCTTGTCAACTCCTGCCAGCGTGTTTCATCTCCCAGTTCGCTGTGGGCGCGTGCACGCTCCATCCGCTCCAAACGTTCGGTCTCGACCGGTCCGGGATTGATGCCAACGATCCGCATGCCGTCTTTGGTCGCCTGCTTGGCAAGCGCGCACGTGAAGGACATCAGCGCTGCATTGCCGGTACTGCCGGCGATATAGCCAGGACTAGGCAACGCCCCAGCACTACCGATGATGTTGACGATGACCCGCGTCGTTTCTTCAGGCTCGGGTACAGGGCGCGAGCAAGGCCAATATAGCCAAACACCTTCAGATCCCAGGCGGCGCGCCAAGTGTCGTTGTTTGTCCCCGCCAGGTCGCCCGCCGGAATCGCCCCGGCATTGTTCACCAGAGTGTCCAGCTCCGCGATTTCCGCCGCCACCCGCTCGACCTCGCGCTGATGCGACAGATCGGCCGGGATGGTCCGCGCGGCACGCTGGAAGCGGCGATGGATCATGCTTGCGAGTTCGTCGAGGGTGACGGCGTCGCGCGATACCAGGACGAGATCGCACCCCTCTTCGGCCAGTGTCAACGCGATGGCGCGACCTATCCCTTTGGAAGCGCCGGTGACCATCGCCAGCTTGCCCGACAAGAGTAGGTCCATCTGTGGTTTCCTCCCTGAGGAAGGCGGCGAAGGCTAAGCCGTCGCCACCAGATGCCCGCCGCCGAGGTCGCGGTAGTCGACGAACGTGGGCACGTAATCCACCGGGCGGAATGGGCTCGGCACTTCGCCCTCTAAACGTCGGCGTGCCAAACCACGACGTGACGGGTCGGGGATCGGCACCGCCGCCAGCAGCTTCTTGGTATAGGGGTGCTGCGGGTTGCCGAGCACATCTTTCGTGGGGCCGGTTTCCACGATCTGGCCGAGATACATGACGGCGACGCGGTGGCTGACCTGCTCCACCACCGCCATGTCGTGCGAGATGAAGAGGTAGGAGAGGCCGAGCTCCGCGCGCAGCTTCTTCAGGAGTTCCAGGATCTGTGCCTGGATCGAGACGTCGAGCGCGGAGACGCATTCGTCGGCGATGATGATCTTGGGGTTGAGGCTGAGGGCGCGGGCGATGCAGATGCGCTGACGCTGCCCGCCGGAGAATTCGTGCGGATAGCGCGTGATCTGCTCCGGCGTCAGGCCGACGCGCTGGAACAGGTCGGCGACGCGGTCCTTCAGCTCCGATCCCCTGGCGAGGCCGTGGATGACCAAAGGCTCGCCCACAAGGTCGCCGACACTCATGCGCGGGTCGAGCGAGGCGTGCGGATCCTGGAAGATCATCTGCACGTCGCGACGCAGGGCGCGCAACGCGTCGCCCGTGACATCGGCGGTTTCCTTGCCCGCCAGCTTGATCGAGCCCGAGAACGGCGAGAGGTGCATGATGGCACGCGCGGTGGTCGATTTGCCGCAGCCGCTTTCGCCCACCAGCGCCAGGGTCTCACCGGGCGCGAGGTCGAAGGATATCTTCTCCACCGCATGGACGCGCTGGCGCGTGCGATGGAAGAAGCCGCCTTTCACGTCGAACCGCACGATGAGATCGCGCACGGAGAGGATCGGCTCGGGCTTCGACGGCTCGACGGGCGCGTTCCGGCCGTTGCTGAATTTCGGCACCGCCGCCAGCAGCGCCTTGGTGTAGTCGGCTTGCGGCGCGGCGAACACGGACTTGACGCTGCCATGCTCCACCATCCTGCCGTGGCGCATGATGACGACCCGGTCGGCCATCTCCGCCACCACGCCCATGTCGTGGGTGATGAGGATGATGGCAGTGCCGGTCTGTTTCTGCAGGTCGCTCATCAACTCCAGGATCTGCGCCTGGATGGTGCAGTCGAGGGCGGTGGTCGGCTCGTCGGCGATCAGGATCTTGGGATCGCAAGACATCGCCATCGCGATCATCACGCGCTGGCGCATGCCGCCGCTGAGCTCGTGCGGGAACTGCTTCATGCGCCGGCGCGCCTCGGGAATGCGCACCTTGTCCAGCACGTCGATCGCGCGCTTCTCGGCACCGCTTTCGCTGAGGCCCTTGTGCCGCCGCAACCCTTCGATCATCTGCGTGCCGATGGAGAGCACGGGGTTGAGGCTGGTCATCGGCTCCTGGAAGATCATGGCGATGTCGTCGCCGCGGATCGCCTGCATGTCCGCGTCGGAGAGCTCGAACAGGTCGCGCCCCTGGAAGATGGCGGAACCGGCCGTGATGCGCCCGCCGGGCTTGGGCAGCAGGCCCATCAATGACAGCGCGGTGACGGATTTGCCCGATCCGGATTCCCCGGCGATGCACAAAGTCTCGCCCGGCTCGAGCGCGAAGCTGAGGCCGTCCACCACCGTCGAAGCGCCGGTCGGCGTCGCGAAGGCAACGCGCAGGCCGTCGAGTTTGAGGAGGGGGCGGCTGTCGGCGTTCAAGTCACGCCCTCCACGCGGCCATTTTCCCCGTCATCCCGGCCTTGAGCCGGGATCCATTCCTCATCCGCTCGAGCGTCGGCCCAATGGACCCCGGCTCAAGGCCGGGGTGATGGAAGAGTGTACGGAGTGCGTATGGCTCGGCGTTGTGCAGCGGTCTCAATCCAGCACCACCCTCGGGAAATACAAACTCACCACCCAGTTCGGCATGTCGACGATCTCGCTGATCCGGAGGTCGGCGCAGACCGAGCACAGCATGTAGGCTTCGATCGCCGACATGTTGTGGCGCTTGGTCAGCAGGTCGATCATGCCGCTGACGGCAGCGCGCGCGCCGGTGAAGAGGTCGGGGCCGATGCCGGTGGTGACGTCGTAGCCTTTCTCGTCGAGATGGCGCGATACCGGACCGGGCGTGCGGAAGCGCGGCATCTTGAGATTGGCGCCTTTGACGAGGTCGAGCTTCAGCGTCGCCTTGTGCTGGGATTCGATGGCGGTGCCGCACACCTCGCCGTCGCCCTGCGCCGCGTGCGGATCGCCGATGGAGAAGAGGGCGCCCTTAACCTCGATCGGCAGGAACAACTCGGTGCCGATGGAGAGATCGCGGATATCCATGTTGCCGCCGACTTGGCGAGGCGGCACCACGGAATGGAGGCCCGGCTCCGCTGGCGCGACGCCGATGGTACCGCAGAACGGCTTCAGCGGCACCGCGGCCAATCCGCCGAACATGGCGGGATTGGTGAAGCTCGCGTCGTATCTCCAGATGTGCAGCGCCGGCTCCTTGAACTGGTCGGCCAGCAGGCCGAAGCCGGGGATATTCGCAGTCCAGCCCCAGCCGCTGTTCTGGAAGCCGAGGAACGTGATGCGCAGCGCATCGCCCGGCTCGGCGCCGTCGATCTCGATCGGGCCGAGGGTCGGGTTGATGCGCCCGAAATCCAGCCGCGCGATGTCGGCCGCTTTCCACTCCGGCGTGATCTGGCCGCAGGACGGGTCGAGGCAATCGAACTCCAGCACGTCGCCAGGGGCCGCCTTGGCGACCGGCGGGAACGCATTGTTCCAGCCGATATGGTGCTGATGGCTGTGGATACTGTTCACTGGCCCGTGCGGATGGTTGTGGCGCATCACGTCACCTCATAGTCATTGCTCGACCCAGACCGCGTCGAACGGGAACGGCTGGCTGATGATGTCCTGGAACAGGCTGATATCGCCCTTCAGGCGCTCGGAGCGCAGCGAGTAGCGGTTGGGATTGAACAACGGCACCCAGGCGGCGTCATTGTCCATGATGTCAGCCATGATCTTGCCCCAGGTATCGAGCCGCTCCTGCGCGCGCGCCGGATCGGCGATGGCGTCCGCCGCCTTGGCGCGGGCGTCGATGTCCTTGTTGCAATAGAACGACCAATTGAAACCACCTTCCACCGCGGCTCCACAGCCAAGAATTGGAGTGTAGAAATTGCTAGGATCGGGGAAGTCGGCGTACCATTCGGTTACGGTCATTGGAGCCCCATCCGGCTTGCCTCCCGTGCCGAAGAACGCCGACAGATCCAACCCCCGGAGCTCGACCTTGATGCCAATTTGCGCCAGGTCTTGCTGGATGGACTGCGCCATGCGCGGCCACGGATCGACATTCTGGAAATAGAGTTGTGTCGAGAAGCCGTCACCATGGCCCGCTTCTTTCAGCAGGGCCTTGGCCTTGGCGGGATCGTACGGATAGCCCTGGTATTTGGGATCGAAGCCGCCCATGGCCGGCGGCAGGATTTGGCCCGTCACCGTGCCGCGGTTGTTCATCACCTGCACCAGGCGCTGTTTGTTGATCGCCATGTTGACCGCACGGCGCACCCGTACGTCGTCGAACGGCTTGATGTTGAAATTCATGGTCATGTAGTTGGTGTTAAGCTGGCCAGCCGTGACGAACCGGTCCTTCAACGCCGGGTTCTGCGATGTCTCGGCATATTTCGCGGGCGGAAACACTTCGCCGAGAATGTCTGCTTCGTTCTTCTCGATGCGCAGGATGCCGGTCACCGGCTCCAGCCCGAATTGCAGATTGATCTTGTCGATGTAGGGGCGGCCATCTTTGTTCCAGTCCGGATTGCGCTCCAACACGATGCGTTGGCCGGGGGTGTATTCCGTAACCTTATACGCTCCGGTGCCGACCGGATGATGGGTGAAGTCCTGGCCATATTGCTCGGCGACTTCCTTCGGAACGGCGAAGGAAAAGTTGAGCGCGAAAAGGTGCAGCATGACGGCGTTGGGTTCGATCAACTGAAATACCACGGTGTAGTCGTCCGGCGTCGTGATACCGGACATCTCGGTCGCCTTGCCGTCGAGCATATCCTGGCATCCGGGGATGCCAGTGTAATAGCTCGCGCCCGGAGACTGAGTCTTAGCGTTGCACACGCGCTCGATGGAATATTTGATGTCGGCGGCCTTCAGTTCGCGGCCATTGTGGAACTTCACGCCGTGGCGCAGCTTGAACGTATAGGTCTTGCCGTCGGGCGAAATCTTGAAGCTCTCCGCCAGGTCGGGCTCCAGCTCGCTGGTGCCGGGCTTGTAGTCCATCAGCCCGTCGAATACCGCCTTGATCGGTGTCCAGCTCTGCACGGAGTAACCAATGGCCGGGTCCATGGAATCGAGATCATCCTTGTAAAGGATGGTGATCTCTCCGCCGCGCTTCGGATCGGCCGCCTGGGCCAAGGGCGCGATGACGAAGGAAGACAGCGCGATGCCGGCGACGGCCAGCCCTAGCAGATAGCGAGACATAGAGAACTCCCTGTTTCTTGATTATTGGCGGGCGGAATATCGGAACAAGTCCGACATTCCGCCCGCTGTCCGTTATTGCAAGTCGGTCCGATAGAGTTCGTCGTAATTGATCGGAATGTGGATCGGATCAGCGAACACGCCGGCCGGCCCATCAATCCGCTTCGAGTGGATGATGTAGGCTTTCTCGTTGAAGACCGGCGCCCAGGGCGCATCCGTCATCAGATCGGTGAAGATCTTGCCCCAGGCGGCCGCGCGCTTGTCGGCATCCGCGGGATTGGTCATGGCGTTGGCTTCGTCGGCCCGCTTGTCGAGATCCTTGTTGCAATACCATGCCCAGTTCCAGCCGCCCTCGACCGCGCCGCCGCAGCTCAGGATCGCGGTGTAGAAGTTGCTGGGATCGGGGAAGTCGGCGATCCAGGCCATGCCGCCCGACCAGATCATCGGCGCGCCATCCTTCTTGCCGCCGGCCGCGATCACATTGCCCTGGTCAAGGTTCTTCAGATTGGCCTTGATGCCGATGGCCGCCAGATCTTGCTGGATCGCCTGGGCGATACGCGGCTGCGGATCGGTATTGGCGACATAGAGATCGGTCTCGAATCCGTTCTCGAGTCCAGCTTCCTTCAGCTTCGCCTTGGCGCCAGCGACGTCATAGGCATAGCCCTTGAAACTCTTGTCATAGCCGGGCATGGAAGGCGGCAGCGGCTGATTGGCCGGGACCGCACGGTTGTTGATGACCTGGACGATGCGGTCCTTGTTGATCGCCATGTTGACCGCCTGGCGGACGGCGACGTTGTCGAACGGCTTGATGTTGACGTTCATCGTGATGTAGCCGGTCTGCAGCTGGTCGGCGACGATCACCTGCTTGCTCCATTCGGGATCGTTCATCACTTCGGTAAACTTGGCTGGCGGAATCATGTCCCCGGGGAAGTCGATCTCGCCCTTCTGCAGACGCAGCAGATTCACCACCGGCTCCTGGCCGATCTGGAAGTTGATCCGGTCGAGCTTCGGCACGCCGGCCTTGAAGTAGTCCTTGTTGCGTTCCAACGTCAGTGACTGGCCGGTTGTCCATTCAGTCACCTTGAACGCGCCGGTACCGACCGGTTTGTGGCCAAAATCGGCGCCCTCGGCGTCGACCACTTCCTTCGGCACGACGAAGGAGAAGTTGAGCGCCATCAGATGCAGCAAGGTTGAATCCGGCCGGCTGAGCTTGATCGTCACCGTGTAATCGTCGGGCGTCTGTACTCCGGAGAGTTCCTTTGCCTTGCCGGCCTGGAAATCATCGAACCCTTCGAGTGCGCCGTAATAGCCGGCACCGGGCGATTGCGTCGCCGGATTGCAGGTGCGCTCCAGCGAGTACTTCACGTCCGCGGCCGTCATCTCGCGCCCATTGTGGAATTTCACGCCGTGGCGGAGCTTGAAGGTGTAGGTGAGGCCGTCATCGGAGACGGAATAGCTTTCGGCCAGGTCGGGCACCAGGTCCGTGGTGCCGGGCTTGTAATCCATCAGCCCGTCGAACACGCTCTTGATCACCGACCAGTTCTTCCAGTCGTAACCGATCGCGGGATCGAGGGTGATGAGATCGTCCTTGAAGGTGACGGTCATTTCGCCGCCCTGTTTCGCGTCGGCGTAAGCCGGCGAAAGGGCAGGGGCCGCCGCGACCATCATAGCGGCGAGCGAGACGGAAGCGAGTAGGTGTTTCATAAGCAAGTCTCCCCGTTAGGTAGGTTTCTGTATCGTTATCGCAGCTTGATCCGCGGATCGATCAGGGGCGCCACTAGGTCGGCCAGCAGGTTCCCCAGAACGATCGCGCAGGCTGACAGCAAGGTTACTCCCATGATGATCGGAATGTCGATTTGCTGGATCGCTTGCCAGGTCAATTGTCCGATACCCGGCCAGCCAAAGACGGATTCGACCACCACGATGCTGCCCATGAAGTAGCCGATATCGATCCCAACCATTGCGATGATTGGTAGGATTGCATTGGGCAGGATGTGTACCGAGACAATCCGCCAGCGATCCAGGCCTTTGGCGCGAGCCGTCCGGATAAAGTCCTGTCGCAGAACTTCGATGACGCTGGACCGCGTCACGCGGGCATACCAGCCGCCGCCCAGCAGCCCCAGCGTGACCGCCGGCAGGACCAGATGCTTGAACTCGCCATAGCCGCCGATCGGGAACCAGCCGAGCCAGTAGGCGAAGACATAGATCATGCTGAGCGAGATCACGAATTGCGGCGTGGAAATGAAGACCAGGGCGACCACCATCAGCGTGTGATCGACGCCAGAGGCACGGCGCAGCCCGGCGATGATCCCAAGCGTCAGGCCGATCGCCAGCTCGCAGAAGATCGCGCCCGCCATCAGCAGCAGCGAGGCAGGAAGCCGCGCTCCCAACAGTTCGCTCACCTGCGTGCGCTGCAGATAGGAGCGGCCCAGATCGCCCTGCAGCAGCTTCCACAGGTATTTTCCGAACTGCTCCCAGATCGGTTGGGTGAGGCCGAGTTGCATGCGGACCAGGTCGACCTGCTCCTTGGTCGCCGTGCGGCCGGCCACCATGCGCGCCGGATCCGCCGGCAGCATGTAGAGCAACAGGTACGTGATCGCCGCGACGCCCAGAAGGATCAGCGCGGCCTGGATCAGGCGTCGGGCAAGATAGGCCGGCATCAGTGGCGCCCCCGCAAAGTCGGGTCGAGCAGATCGCGCAACGCATCGCCCACCAGGTTGACCGCGAGCGCGAGGGTCGCGACCGCGAAGCCGGGGAAGAACACCAGCCACGGCGCTGTCTGGAAATAGGACTGGCCGTCATAGACGATGTTGCCCCAGCTCGGTACCGGCGCCTGCACGCCCACGCCGAGATAGGAGAGGATCGCTTCGAACAGCACCGTGGTGGAGATGCCGAGCGTGCCCCAGACGATGATGATCGGCAGCAGGTGCGGCAGGATATGGCGGAACAGGATGCGCGCCGTGCCGGCGCCGAGTGCGCGCTCGGCCGCGATGAATTCGCGCTCGGCCAGAGAGGTAGTTTCGGCATAGACCACGCGCGCTACCGGCCCGGTGTTCACGAGGGCGATCACGAGGATGACGTTCTTGATACTGGGCCCGACCAGCGCGGCGATTGTAATGGCTAGGATCAGGGCCGGGAACGCCATCATCAGGTCGGTGGCGCGCATCAGGATGCTGCCGACGATGCCGCGCACGAAGCCTGCTGTCAGCCCGATCAGCGACCCGATCAGGAGCGCGATGCCGTTTGCCAGCAATCCGACCAGAAGCGAGGTGCGTGCGCCGTAGACCATGCGGGAAAGGAGGTCGCGGCCAAGCAGGTCGGTGCCGAACCAGAATTGCCAATTGGGTGGCAGCGGCGAGCCGTCAGCGGTCATCCCTTCCGGGACCATTGTCTCGGGCGAATAGGGGGCGATGAGAGGCGCTGCCAGCGAAATCACCACGAAGGCAAGGGCAATCACCAGTCCCGCCATCGCCACCGGCCGGCGCACCAACCCGCGCCATACGCTCATCTTGCCCGCCCCGCTCCAGCCTGCGTTCTAACCTGCGCAGCGGCGCGCAGTCTGCCGCACGGATGCCATCGCAGGCAAGGCCATCCTTTGCGGCGCGTCGCCGCATTCTTCAGCCAGACGAGGCATTTGCCGCCACTTTTTCAGGCAGGAGGTGCGGCTTCATTCCCTCAATGTCATCGCGGGCGAGCGTAGCGCGAGCCGGTGTGGGATTGGCCGCGTCACGCGCTTAGACCGACCAGCACCCGCCGCTCAGCGGAATGATGTCGACCATGTCGCCGGCCTTGGCTTCCGGCGCGTGCGGTTTGCGGACGATCAGGCAATCGGCGCGGGCGATCAAGGAGAGCATGGAGCTGTCCTGCGGCGAGAACGGTGTCGCCATCCGCCGACCCTCGGAATCGGTGACGAGGCGCGCGCGCACATAATCCTGACGCATGTCGTTGGCTGGCATGGCCTTGCCCAGTAGCGCCACTTCGCGCGCGGGATCGACGCCGCTCAGGCCCGACATCCGGTCGATCGAGGGTCGCAGGAACAGGAGCGCCGTGACAATCGTCGAGACGGGATTGCCGGGCATGCCCAGCACGCGCAACTTATCGAGCGTGCCGAACATCAGCGGCTTGCCCGGGCGCATGGCGATTTTCCAGAAACCCAGCTGCATGCCGCGCTTGGTGAGGGCGGTCTGCACCAGGTCATGCTCGCCGACCGAGGCACCGCCGGAGGTGACCAGCATATCGAAGCCAAGCGCCGCCTCGATCGCGCGGTCGAGATCTTCGAGCGTGTCGCGCGCGATGCCGAGATTGACCGGCTCGCCGCCGAAGGCGCGCACCAAAGCTGCGAGGCCGATGCCGTTGCTGCCGATGATCTGCGCCGGACCGACCGGATCGCCGGGATTGACCAGCTCATCGCCGGTGGAGAGCAAGGCGATGCGGGGTCGGCGCGTCACCTTCAGCCATGGCCGGTTCATCGCGGCGGCGAGGCTGATGTCGCGCGCGGTCAGGCGGCGGCCGGAATGCAAGGCGATGTCGCCGGTGGCGAAATCGAGCCCGGCCTTGCGGATGTGCTGGCCCAGCCTGCGATCGCCTTCGCGCACGGTGACGTGGTCGTCGGCCTCGTCGCAATTCTCCTGGATGACGATCGTATCGGCGCCGGGCGGCACCTGCGCCCCGGTGAAGATGCGCGCCGCCTCGCCCGCGCCGATGGAACCGGATGGCGGCTGGCCGGCGGCGATGCGCTGCACGATCTTCAGCTTCGCGGGCAGGGTCTCGACATCGGCGGCGCGCACGGCGTAGCCATCCATAGCGGAGACATCGGCGGGCGGCTGGGTCAGGCGTGCGTCGAGTGGTTCTGCCAAGACGCGGCCAAGCGCCTGGTCGAGCGAGATCAGCTCAGCGCCCAATGGGGAAAAGGCGCGCTCGATGCGCTGGATGGCTTCTTCAACGGACAGCATCTATTGCACCGTAACGGCCGGCGAAGCTCCAAACACGCCGTCATGGCAAGGCTTGGCCTTGCCATCCACGAGTTTGGCAGCCGACATCGCGATTTCACCGACTAGGCGCTCGTAAAAGGGCTGCAATCGAGCGGGGTACTCGTGGATGCCAAGGCCAAGCCTTGGCATGACGGGGTAGCATGGGGGACGGGTCGGCATACTCTCGTCCTACTCGCGCTCGAAGGCGCCGGACTTGCCGCCGCTCTTGTGGGTCAGGCGGATATCGACGATCTGCATGGCTTTGTCCACCGCCTTACACATGTCGTAGACCGTCAGCGCCGCAACCGAGACCGCCGTCAAGGCTTCCATCTCGACGCCGGTCTTGCCGGTCAGCTTGCAGGTCGCGGTGACGTCGACCGCATTGCGCGCCTCGTCCAAAGTCAGGTCGACCTGCACCGAGGTCAGCGCGAGCGGGTGGCAGAGCGGGATTAGGTCCGGCGTGCGTTTGGCGGCCATGATGCCCGCCAGTCGCGCGACACTGAGGACGTCGCCCTTCTTGACGCCGCCCTGCTTAATCAGGGCGAGGGTGGCGGGTTGCATGATGACCGAGCCTTTGGCGGTCGCGCTGCGTTCGGTCTCCGCTTTGTCGGAGACGTCGACCATCCGGGCCTTGCCCTCTTTGTCGAAATGAGTGAAGCCGGCCATGACTACTCGGCCGCCGCTGCCGGCGCGTGCCGTCCTAGAAGCGCGCGCGTGGCTGCCGTCACATCAGCCTGACGCATCAGGGATTCGCCGACCAGGAAGACGGAGGCGCCGACGCGGTGCAGGCGCTCGAGATCGGCGGTGCTGTACAGCCCGCTCTCGGCGACCAGCATCCGGTCCTTCGGCGCCATGCGGGCGAGCGCTTCCGTCGTCGCAAGATCGACCTGCAAGGTCTTGAGATTGCGGTTATTTACGCCCAGAAGATTGGAGCCGAGACGGAGCGCCCGTTCCATCTCCGCGGCATCATGTACCTCGACCAGCACATCCATGCCGAGGTCGAAGGCGAGAGATTCCAACTCCGCCGCCTCGGCATCTTCCAATGCCGCCATGATGAGCAGGATGCAATCGGCACCGATCGCCCGCGCTTCGAACACCTGGTAGGAGTCGAGCATGAAATCCTTGCGCAAGGCGGGCAGCTTCGCGGCATTGCGCGCCTGCTCCAGGAACGCATCCTCACCCTGGAAATAGGGTGTGTCGGTGAGGACCGAGAGGCAGGTCGCGCCACCGGCCTCGTAGGCGCGGGCGAGGGCGGGCGGATCGAAGTCGGGGCGGATCAGGCCCTTGGAGGGCGAGGCGCGCTTGATTTCCGCGATCAAGCCGAAGCGTCCGGAACGGACCACGCGCTCCAGCCGGGCGCGGAATCCGCGTGGCGGGTCGCTGCGGTTGCGCGCCTCGGCGGCGGCGCGAACTTCGGACAGTGGGTGCTTCGCCTTGCGGTCGGCGATGTGCTGGCGCTTGTCGGCGCAGATCTTGGCAAGGACGTCGCTCACTTCAATGCTCCGGCGCTTTGGCCTCGTTGGTGACGCGGACCAGGTCCTCGAGCACCTTGCGCGCCTTGGCGAAGTCGATCGCCTCGGCCGCCATCGCGATGCCCTGTTTCAGGTCCTTGGCGGCGTCCGCCACGACCAGCGCCGCCGCGGCATTCAGCAGCACGATGTCGCGATAGGGGCCGGTCTGACCGTCGAACAGGTCGCGGATCGCCTGGGCATTGTGCGCGGGATCGGCGCCCAGCAACTCGGCGCCGGCGGCGGTGCGGATGCCATAGTCGCTCGGCGAGATCTCGAAGCGCCGGATGTTGCCGTTCTTCAGCTCGCAGACATGGGTGACGGTGGTCGTGGTGATCTCGTCCAGCCCGTCGCCGCCATGGACCACCCAGGCATGCTCGGTGCCGAGATTCTTCAGGACCTGCGCGATCGGCTCCAGCCATTGCTCGGCGAACACGCCCAGCAATTGCCGCTTCACGCCGGCGGGATTCGAGAGCGGACCCATGATGTTGAAGATGGTACGCGTGCCGAGCTCGACGCGCGAGGGGCCGACATGTCGCATGGCGCTGTGATGCTTCTGGGCCCACATGAACGTGGTTCCGACCTCGACCAGCGCGCGCTGGATGGTCTCGATATCGGCGTCGATATTGACGCCGAGCGCGGCCAGCACATCGGCCGCGCCGCTCTTCGAGGATGCCGCGCGGTTACCGTGCTTGGCGACCGGCACGTTGCAGGCCGCGCACACGAAGGCGACGGCGGTCGAAATGTTGAGCGTGCCGACCTGATCGCCGCCGGTGCCGCATACGTCGATGGCATCGGGCAGGGCGGAGATGCGCAGCATCTTCTCGCGCATTACGCTGACCGCTCCGGTGATCTCGTCGATGGTCTCGCCGCGCACCCGCATCGCCATCAGCAGGCCGCCGATCTGCGCCGGAGTCGCCTCGCCCGACATCATGATGCCGAAGGCCATCTCCGATTGGGCGCGGGTCAGCGGACGGCCTTGCGCCGCGAGGCCGATGAACCCCTTGAGGTCGGTGACGGGCGTGGCCGTCATGGGCGTGGCGAGGGGCGCGCTCATTGCAGCACGCGCGCACCGGAGAGGTTGCAACCGGCGCCACGCAGGAAATTGGCGAGCAGCTTGTGGCCGTGCTCGGTCGCGATGCTCTCCGGATGGAACTGCACTCCGGCCAGCGGCAGCGTCTTGTGCTGCAGGCCCATGACGATGCCGTCCTCGGTCTCCGCCGTGATGTCGAGATCGGCCGGCCATGTATCGCGCGCGACCGTCAGGGAGTGATAGCGCGTCGCCTCGAACGCGTTGGGCAGGCCGTGGAACACGCTCTTGTCGGTGTGCTTGATGCGGCTGATCTTGCCATGCATGGGCTTGGGCGCGCGCACCACCTTGCCGCCGAAGGCCTGGCCGATAGCCTGATGGCCGAGGCAGACGCCGAGCAGCGGGATCTTCTCCCTGGCCGCGGCCTTCACCAGGTCGAGGCAGATGCCCGCCTTGTCCGGATCGCACGGGCCGGGCGACAGGATGATGCCCTGCGGATGCTTGGACAGCACCTCGTCTACGGTGATCTTGTCGTTGCGGTGGACTTCGATCTCCGCCCCCAACTCGCCCAAATAATGATACAGGTTGTAGGTGAAGGAGTCGTAGTTATCGATCAGGATGAACATGGTCGCGCAACACCTGTCCCAGCAAGGCCATTTTCAAGTCGGCCGCGAGTGTAGCCGCCCGGGGACGGGGCAAGCAAGTTGTGGGCTGAGACCTCTCCAACGAAACCCCCTTCGAAAGAACCCCTTCCCCCCTTGCGGGGGAAGGTCGGGAAGGGGGGTGATGCAGCGCAAAATTCTAGATGTTTTGCCGCTTCGCGGGCGCGCCTCGCGGCGCGCTACCCCCCATCCACCCCCGGGCTCTTCGACCCGGGGGTCGGCTAAGCTCGGCTTTGCCTCGCTAAGCCTCCGCATCCTTCCCCCGCAAGGGGGGAAGGGGAACTAGATGTCGGGGGGAAGGGGATTTGGGTATTGGGGAATGGCCGCATGACCACCGCCGCCGACCCTGCAGCGTCGCCGTTGCGGCTGACCCGCTCGGTCTGGGTCTGGCCGATCGTGGCGGCTGTGCTGGCGGCTTGGCCGGTCTGGCGGTCGTTCTTTGCGGAGGTGCCGGATATCGGCGCCCCGCCGTTGCGTGGGCAAATCATGGCGGCGCTGGGAGAGGTGGTGCTGTGCGGCTATTGGGTCGCGCGCTATCGGCCGCGCATCATCGGATTTCATCTGCCGCTGTTCGCAATGGGGTTCGCGATCATCGTGCTGATCATGGCGAGCACCGACGGCGACGCGGCGACGGCCGACCTCGCGGCGCTTGCGATCTGCTGGCTCGCCGTCGTCCTTCTGTTCGCGGGCGCGGTCCTGCTGGACGGCCAGCGCGCCTTCGCCGCGCTGCAGGGTGCCGCGGTCCCGCCGGTGAGCATCCTGCTGCGCGCACATGACAAGATCGGCTATTGGCTGTTCGGGATCGCGTTGGTGGCGGCGTCCATCCAGGAAACGCCGCAAGGGTTCCTGCTGGCGGCCCTGGCGGTGGTCTCGCCCGGCGCGGTGCTGATCTGGGCGGCGCTGTGCGACACCGCCCGCTCCGTGCTGGCGCGACGGCGTGTGCATGTCGGCGATCTGGCGGCGCTGCCCGCGCTCGCAGACCTGAAGACCATCGTGCTGGGCGATTGCAACATGCTGGTCGCCAACCGCCCAAAGGTCACCAGCATCATCCCCGTGGGCGAGAGCAAGCCGGGCGTGATCATCGCGACGGCTGCTGCTCTGCTCGATGAGGATGACAGCGATGTGGCGCGCGGCGTGCAGGATTTCGGCGTCTCGCACCGGGTGCGCGTGCCGGCCGTCAAGCCGCTCGAAGCAGGAGCGCCCGCGCTTCGCCGCGGCCGGCTGCCGGACCGGCGGGTGGCGGAGATCGGCGCGATCGAAGCCAGCGCGGTCAGCGAAGACGAATGCGCGCCCTTCGCCGACCAGATCGCACGGGCGGCGGAGTTGCATCGCATTGTCCTGGCGCTGACGGAGATCGAGCCGGCGCCACGCCTGCTTGGGTTGCTGGTGCTGGCAAAGGCCGCGCGCCCGGGCGCGACGGAAGCGGTGCGTACCTTGCGCAAGGCCGGTTTCACGCTTGCGCTGGCTCCTGCGGACATCGACCCCAGAGACCAGGAAGCGTTGACTGCACTCGGGCTGGAGAGCGCGGCGGGGCTGCCGCCATCGGCGATCGGCATCGTCAGGCCTGGCCAGCCGCCGCTGGAATCTTCCTCGATCGCCATTCATTTCGGCGGCCGCCTGCGCGCCGCTGGGGAGGTGGAGAGCGATATCGTGATCGCGCGCGACGACCCGCGCACCCTGGTCGACCTGCTGCAGTTCGCGCGCGACTTCCGGGTGCGTACGCGGATCGCCGTCACGCTGTCCAACCTTCCCGGAGTCGCGCTGCTGTCCGCGGCGCTCGGATACGTGCCGGCCTCGCCGCTCTTCGTCACCATCACGGCGCTGGCGGGTATCGTGTTGGCGGTCGCGATGCCGCAAGCCTTGCGCCTGTCTCCGACCATCGCTAATGAGGTCGACGAGGAATAGGGGAACGATGGCACGCAAGGGCAGAGGGCGACCCCGTCGCCGGGTGCGCAAGGCGGCGAAAGGCACGCATGTTGCCTCGGGCCTGTTTGCGCTCACGCGGTTCGCGCGCGGGGGCTGGGGCCGATTCGCGTTCGGCATCCTGATCGGCCTTGCGCTCGGAATCGGCACCGCTTTCTATTTCGGCGGCTTCGATCTGACGCCGCGCAATAAAGGCAGCGTCAAGGTGACCACGCTCAATGCGACGCCGGTGCAGAAGCCGGCGCAAGCACAGGTGGCGGCGGCAGCGCCAAAGCCGGCTGCCGCGCCGCAGATCGTTGAGCCGGCCCCGTTGCCGTCGCAGGCACGGACCTTGGGCGAAGAGGCGAAGATTGCGACGCCCGTCACCCCAGTCGCCGCCCCTGCCAAGCCCGCTGCCCCGCCATCCAATACGCGGGTTGCGACCATCGCGCCGCCACTGCCGGTGAACACCAGCAGCGAAGCGGCGTGGCTGAAGAACTCCGTCGCCTTTGCCGTTCCGCAGGGCCGGCCGCTGATCGCCGTGGTGCTGGATGATGTGGGCGTCGCGCGCAGCCATGCGGAACTGGCGATCGATCTGCCCGGCGTCATCACGCTCTCCTTCATGACCTACGCCGACGGTGTCGCTGACATGGCGGCGCGCGCCCATGCCAAGGGGCATGAGCTGATGCTGCATGTGCCGATGGAGCCGCTGGGCCAGCATGTCGATGCGGGACCGCATGCCTTGACGGTGGGCGCGTCGGAAGGCGAACTGCTGAAGCGGCTGGCCTGGGGCCTCAACCGCTTTCCCGGCTATATCGGCATCAACAACCACATGGGCAGCCGCTTCACCCAGGACGAGCGCGGCATGCGTGTCGTGCTGGGCGAACTGAAGCGGCGCAGCCTGCTGTTCCTGGATTCGCGCACCATCGGCAATACAGTCGGCGACCGGCTGGCGGTGGGCATGGGTGTCGCCCACGTCATGCGCGATGTGTTCCTCGACAACGAGATGGACGAGGCGGCGGTCATCAAGCAGCTCATGCATGCTGAGAAGATCGCAGCCGGCAAGGGCCAGGCGATCGCCATCGGCCATCCGCATCCCGCCACCATCGCGGCGATCCGCACCTGGATACCGCAAGCAGAGGCTCGCGGTTTTGTCATCGTACCGCTTTCCACCGTCGCCAAGCTGCGTCTCGGCGCCTCCGGCTAATCCGCCGCCAGCGCGCGGCGGCGCAGGCGGCGCTCCTCGCGAGTCACCAGGTGCATCGGGAACTGCAGGTGGATTTCGGAGCCCCGGCCGCTGGTATTGGCGACGGCGAGCTGCCCGCCGATCGAATCCATCAGGGCCCGCACGATCATCAGGCTCATCCCCGCAGCCTCGTCGGCGCGCGAGATCAGCAGCGAGCGGTGATCGTGCGTGCGGCGCGCCGGCCCGCCGGAGCCGAGCGTCGGGTTGGGGCCGGTGTCGCGGATCGACAGATCCAGCCTGCCATCCCCGCCGAACCCTACCGCCAGGATGATGGCGCCGCCGTCCGGCGTGCGCATGGCGGCATCCTTGATCAGCTCGCGCACGATCTGGCGCATCAGCAGCGGCTGGACCCTGAGGCCGACATCGAGCTCCGGCATGCGGATGCCGAAGGTGAGCCGTTTGGCTGCGAAGGTCGCAACCGCCCAGGTATGCGCTTCGCGCAGCACCGTGGAGATCGAGGTGGCCTGCTCGGCCGGCTTGGCGATCGACCCTTCGACCCGCGACAGCTCGATGATGTCGGTGATGCGGCTCAGCAATTGCCGGCCGGCGCCGACGATCTGCTGCGCGGCCTCGCGATAGGCGGGGCGGCCGATCGCGCCATACATCTCGCGCTCGATCATCTCGCCATAGCCGAGGATGGTGGTGAGCGGCGTGCGCAGATCGTGGCCGGCCTCGGCCAGGAAGCGCGACTTGTCGGCGTTCGCCTGATCGGCATCCATGCGCGCGCGCTCGGCTCGCAGCAACAGGGCCTGCGCCTCCTTGCGGACGGCGTCCTGCGACTGGGCGTGGCGCAGCAGGCGCAGGACGGCGACCACCAGGCAGATCGCGGTGGCCGCGGCCAGCGCCAGAACGACCCAATGCAGGATGTTGAGTTCCGCGACTTCCTGCGCGACCGGGATGGCGGTGGCACCTGCGAGCGCTGCGGCGACCTGATGCTGCTGGCGCAACAGCAGCGGGATGCCGATCACCAGGACGGTCCCCAGCACGCCCGCTGCTGCCAGTGCGATCGTCTGGGTCACGGCCATCGCGCGCGGCCCGGCAAATCCCTCCTTGGGACCGGCCTGGGGCACGCGATCGAGCGGTGGCGGCAGCGGTTCCGGCAGCATGGTGTCAGGCTATATGGGAAGGGCTTTGGCGGGAAGACCTACTGCACGACCGGCGGCAGTTCCAGGGTCATGGTGGTGCCGCGGCCGGGTTGGGTGACGACCCGGATCTGGCCGTTATGGAGTTCGATCAGCGCCTTGGTGATGGCGAGGCCGAGGCCGACGCCGTCCTGCCGCTGCGTGGTCGTGGCGGAGCCGCGGTGGGCATAGGCCTCGAACAGATGCGGGAGCATGTCCTCCTCGATGCCGGGACCGCCATCCATCACGCTGATCTTCGCGCCGCCCAGGCTCGACGGCTCCAGGCGCACCTCCACAGTCCCGCCGGGCGGCGAGAACTTGACCGCGTTGGAGACCAGGTTGATCACCATCTGGGTTATGGCGCGGCTGTCGCAATTGGCGCTGAGATCGGCGCCATTGGCGCGGAACTGCAGGTTGACCGAGCGGCGCTCGGCGATTGGCTGCGCCATGCGCATGCTGCGCTCGATCAAGGGCGAGAGCACCTGGCGCTCCAGCCGTAGCGCCTGCCGGCCGGCCTCGATCTTCGACATGTCGAGAATGTCGTTGATCAGCGACAGCAGATGCTGGCCGCTGCGCTGTATGTCGTCGACGTAACTGACGTAGCGGTCGTTGCCGAGCGGCCCGAACATCTGATAGCGCAGGATCTCTGCGAAACCGATGATGGCGTTCAACGGCGTGCGCAGCTCGTGGCTCATGTTGGCGAGGAAATTGGACTTGGTGCGGTTGGCGTCGACCAGCGCGGCGTTGCGGTGCTGCAGTTCCTGCTGTGCATTGGTGAGGTCGCGATGCGAGTTGGTGATGTAGTCGGCCATCGCGTTGAAGGCCTGGCCCAGATCGCCGATATCGTCGGCGCGGTCGACCGTCGCGCGCATCTCGGTCTTACCGCCGGCGAAGCCCCGCACCGTATCGGCCAGATTGTTGATCGGCCCGACGATCTGCCGCTGCACCAGCAGATGTGTGACGGCGACCACCAGCACGATGGCGATGGCCGCGGTCAGGCCGAACAGCAGCAGCGCCTTCGACGCGCTGCCGGTGATGCTGGCGATCGGCATCACCACGTAATAGCGCCAGCCGGTCTCGGGCAGCGTGCGCATCAGCACCGAGACCGCCTTGTCATCGAGCCGCGCGCGGGCGGCGCCGCTCTCTTCTGCATGGCCGTCGAACGCGGCCTGCAGGCCATGGATCGCGTCGTCGAACGACCGGCGCGCATCGCCGGCGAGCTGGTTGGCCTCGAGCGCATTCTGCCATTTGCCGGCGATGATGGGCTCGCCGTCGGCATCGATCAGGAAATGCTGCGTGCCGGGCAACTGATCGGTGCCCACCAGGCGCTGCACCAGTTCGTCGAGGAACAGGTCGTGGCCGATCGTGCCCAGCCACACATTGTTGAGATCGAACGGCCGGACCGCGCTGACGATCCAGCTGCGCAGCACCGGATCGAAGGCTGCGTGGGTCCAGCGCAGCTTGCGCTCCGGATTGGTCTTGGGGTCGCCCAGCGTTACCCACTCGGAGGCGAGGTAGTTGTTCCCGGTGGTAGCGCGATAGATGAAGTCCGGATCGCGCGGCACATAGATGATTGCGGTGCGGTCGCGCGTCAGCAGCCACATCGAATCCAGCGGCGGCACGACTGCGCCGGCATAGATCGACATCAGGCGCTGGGTGCGGGCATGGAAGCGGTAGACCTCGTCGTTCCTCGGCGCTTCGGGGTGCAGGACGATTCCGGCCTGGAGGCGCCCGTTGAAGTCGCTCCGGCGGGAAACCAGCATTCCGGCAGGATTGCGCTCCAGCCCGGTGGTGAAACGCGAGACTTCATCATCGATCGGGGGTGCCGCCAGGCTATCGCGCAGCATCAGCTCGAAACGGTAGAGGCTGGTGCTGGCCAGTCGCAGCGTATAACTGAGCCCAAGGACCCGCCGGTCCGCCGAGGTCGCAGCGAACTGCTCGGCCTCCGAGATCGAGGCATCGCGCGTAAAGAAATAGAAGACCAGGGCCGCCGGGGCGCTGACCGCAATCACGCTGGCGGCCAGTATCGCCAGCATGCGCTGGGATAGCGACGGCGACCACGATTTCGCGAGCGGCAAGCGCGCCATGGGGTTGCTACTAGGATTGTGGCCCTTCCACGCCAGTGTAACCCGCTCTTTCATCCCTGCGGCAAGTAATCGTTTCATCTGCTTAGAAGACTTGCGAAATATTCGTTCGTTAACGATTTATTGCAGGACGGTTGAAATGCCGGCCGAGTTCAAGCATTCTTCGGCTCAAGTTGGATTAATTGGAATGGTTCTAAAATGAGCAGCCGCGGACTGGTCGCAGCCCGTGAACATGATTTCGCTGATCTGTTGGGACGCGTCGATGCCGGCGTGACCAACGCGGCGGAAGCCTTGTCACGCCTGCAGCAGCCGGACGGCCATTGGGCATTCGAGCTGGAAGCCGATGCCACCATTCCGGCGGAGTACGTCCTGTTGCGCCATTTCCTGGGCGAGCCGGACGATCTGGTCCTTGAAGGCAAGATCGTGCGCTACCTCTGGTCGATCCAGGGCGAGCATGGCGGCTGGCCGCTGTTCCATGGCGGCGACTTCAACATGTCCGCCAGCGTGAAGGCCTATTACGCCCTCAAGATCTGCGGCGAGCATGTGAATGCGCCGGTGATGCGCCGCGCGCGCGAGGCGATCCTTTCCCGCGGCGGAGCCAAGGAATCCAACGTCTTCACCCTGGTGCAGCTCGCCTTGTTCGGCCAGGTGCCGTGGCGCGCCGTCCCGGTGATGCCGGTCGAGATCATGGCGCTGCCGCGCTGGTTCCCGTTCCACCTGGACAAGGTCAGCTACTGGTCGCGCACGGTGATCGTGCCGCTGCTGGTGCTGATGGCCAAGAAGCCGCTGGCCCGCAACCCGCGCGGCATCGACGTGCGCGAATTGTTCGTGACGCCGCCGGAAGAGGTGAAGGATTGGTACAACTATAAGCGCACCGGCGCCTGGGCCTCGTTCTTCCGCGGTGTCGATCGCGTGCTGCAGCGGGCGCAAGTCCTGTTCCCGAACAAGCTGCGCGAGCGCTGCATCGGCGACGCGCAGGGGTGGGTAAGCAAGCGCCTCAACGGCGAAGACGGCCTCGGCGCGATCTATCCGGCGATGGCCAATTCCGTGATGATGTATGACACGCTAGGCTATCCCGAGGACCATCCGGAACGCGCGACCGCGCGCGGCTCGCTCGAGAAGCTGATGGTGCTGAAGGACGGCATGGCCTATTGCCAGCCTTGCCTGTCGCCGGTGTGGGATACGGCCCTGGCCGCCCACGCGATGCTGGAGGCGGGCGGCGAGGCGGCCGAGCGCGTGAAGCCGGCGATGGACTGGCTGAAGGACCGGCAGATCCTCGATGTCTATGGCGACTGGGCCGTGAATTGCCCGGGCGTGCGGCCGGGCGGCTGGGCCTTCCAGTACTACAACGACTATTATCCGGACGTCGACGACACGGCGGTGGTGGCGCTGGCGTTGGACCGCACGGACCGCGAGCGTTATCGCGAGAGCATCGAGCGCGCGACCGAGTGGGTCTTCGGTATCCAGAGCGAGAATGGCGGCTGGGGCGCGTTCGACGCGAACAATGAATATTACTATCTGAATCACATTCCGTTCGCGGATCACGGTGCGTTGCTCGACCCGCCGACGGCCGACGTTTCGGCGCGCTGCCTCTCCATGCTGGCGCAGCTCGGCTACCGCCAAGATCATCCGAAGGTGAAGGCCGCCGTCGACTACCTGCTGAAGGAGCAGGAGGCGGACGGCTCCTGGTTCGGCCGCTGGGGCACCAACTATATCTACGGCACCTGGTCGGTGCTGTGCGCGCTCAACGCGGTCGGCGTTCCGGGCGATCATCCGGCGATGCGCAAGGCCGTCGCTTGGCTCAAGTCCAAGCAGCGCGCGGATGGCGGCTGGGGCGAGGACGGCGCATCCTATTGGGATGACAAGCCGCGCGGCGAGGGCAAGGACTCCACGCCCTCGCAGACCGCCTGGGCCGTGCTCGGCCTGATGGCCGCGGGCGAGATCGCCGATCCGGCGGTGGAGCAGGGCATGCACTATCTGGCCGCGACCCAGACCGAGGATGGTCTGTGGCAGGAAGAGCATTACACGGCGGTCGGTTTCCCGCGCGTCTTCTACCTGCGCTATCACGGCTATCGCGCCTTCTTCCCGCTCTGGGCGATGGCGCGCTATCGCAACCTGAAGCGCGGCAATGCGACCAGCGTCCTTCATGGGATGTGACGGCCCGTGCTGGGCGTCGTCACCGGCCTTAAGTCCGAAGCAAAACTCCTCCAAGGCCTGAGCCTCGCCTGCGTCAGCACCGGCGGCCGGGCGCGCGAGGCGCGGCGCAAGATCGACCGGCTGATCGCCGAGGGCGCGACCGGCCTCGTCAGCTTCGGGATCGCCGGCGCCCTCTCGCCCGATCTCAAGTCCGGCGATCTCGTCATCGCCGACCTCGTCGCGAATGATATCGGCGAGGTGTGGCAAACCCATCAGCCTTGGATCGAACTGCTGCTGCCGTCGATCGAGCCGGTCCGCAACGGCCGATGGCAGGACGATGCGCCGCATCACGCGGCAGCGCGAAGGTCGGAGGGGCATTCGAGTGCTACGCCGACCTGGTCGTCTGAGCACGACGACGCTCTCCTAGCGCCACACACTCCACCCGTCACCCCGGCCTTAGGCCGGGGTCCATCGGAGAGGCAAGCGCGGGCGGCGAAATGGATCCCGACTCAGGGCCGGGATGACGGGAGGAGAGGCGTCAGGGTCGGTGCGATCCTGGGGCTGGACCGCATGCTCTCCTCGCCGCAGGAAAAAGCCGATGCCTTCGCGCGCACCGGTGCGCTGGCCATCGACATGGAAAGCCATCACGTCGCACGCGCGGCGGCCGAGCGCGGCCTGCCGTTCATTGCGGTGCGAGCCGTCTCGGACCAGGCGGACGAAGCGCTGCCCGCGATCATGGCGAGCTTCGTGGATGGCGAGGGCCAAACGAAAATGAGCGCCGTGTTGGCGGCGCTCATTCTGGGTCGTGTAGGTCTCGGCGCGTTACTGCGCGCGGGCCGCGCCTCGAAGCGGGCCCATCAGGCGTTATTCCGCTGCCGTGGAGCGCTTGCCGGACTTGGCTAGCTCTTTCTCTTCCTTGATCTTCGCCATCGCATCGTCGACATGGCGCGCGAACATGTATTCGGCTTTGCGCTGCTTATCGAGCGAGATATCGGGTGCCATTTCGCCTTCGACATTGACGCCCTTCATCGAGACGCGCAGGGCCTTCAGCGGGCTCTTCATGGCATCGCGCACTGCCGTGCCTTCGAAGCCGCTATGGACCATGCAATCGGCGCACTTCTCGTAATTGCCGACGCCGTAATCGTCCCAGCGCGTGTCTTCCATCAGCTCCTTGAAGGTTTTGGCATAGCCTTCGCCGAGCAGGTAGCAGGGCCGCTGCCAGCCGAACACGTTGCGGGTCGGGTTGGCCCACGGCGTGCACTCGTAGGTCTCGTTGCCGGCGAGGAAATTGAGGAACAGCGAGGACTGGCTGAACTCCCACTTCTTGCCGTTCTTGCCCCGGCGGAAGATGTCGCGGAACAGTTGCTTCGTGCGCTTCCGGTTGAGGAAATGCTGCTGGTCCGGCGCGCGCTCATAGGCATAGCCGGGCGAGACGGTGATGCCGTCGACGCCCATCGCCATCACGTCGTCGAAGAAATTCGCCGCGCGGTCGGGGTCGGTGCCGTCGAAGAAGGTGCAATTGATGTTGCAGCGGAAGCCGGCATCCTTCGCCTTCTTGATCGCCTCGACCGCCTTTTCGTAGACGCCCTGCTGGCAGACCGACTTGTCGTGCTCTTCCTTGCTGCCGTCCAGATGCACCGACCAGGTGAAGTAGGGCGACGGCTTGTAGTCGCCCATTTTCTTTTCCATCAGCAACGCGTTGGTGCAGAGGTAGACGAAGCGGCCCTGCTTGATCAGGCCATCGACGATCTCCGGCAATTCCTTGTGCAGCAACGGCTCGCCGCCGGCGATGGACACGACCGGCGCGCCGCATTCCTCGGCGGCTGCGAGGGCGTCCTTGACCGAGATGCGCTGGTTCAGGATCTCCGCCGGGTAATCGATCTTGCCGCAGCCGGCGCAGGCCAGGTTGCAGCGGAACAACGGCTCCAGCATCAGCACCAATGGATAGCGCTTCCGCCCGAGCAGATGCTGCTTCACCACATAGCTGCCGACACCAATCATCTGTCTCAATGGAACGGCCACAATATGCTCCTTCTGTCGGATTCTTCTTAAGTCGCGGCGCTACTTCGCGGCGACCCGGTCGCTGACCTCGAGCTGCGGCGGCAGGCGGAACTTCACGTTCTCCGCGATGCCTTCCATGACGCTCAGGCTGATTTGCTTTAGATCCCGTAACTTGGCGACCACTTCCTGCACCAGCACGTCAGGTGCGGAAGCGCCGGCTGTCACGCCCACGGACTGCACGCCATCCAGCCATTTGGGATCGAGCTGACCGGCATTCTCAATAAGGTGGCTGGGCACGCCAAGCTCCTCGGCGATTTCGCGCAGCCGATTGGAATTGGACGAGTTCGGCGCGCCGATCACCAGGATCATATCGACCTGCTCGGACAGCTGGCGAACAGCGCGCTGGCGATTCTGGGTGGCATAACAGATATCCTTGGTGTCCGGCCCGACGATCGCGGGGAAGCGCCGTTTCAGCGCCTCGATCACCTCGCGCGTATCGTCTACCGACAAGGTCGTCTGCGTCACGTAGGCCAGCTTGCTCGGGTCCTTGACGGTCAGCTTGTCGACCTCGCCCGCGGTGGAGATGAGGTGAACGCCACCCGGCACCTGACCCATCGTGCCTTCGACTTCAGGATGGCCGGCATGGCCGATCAGGATGACCTCGCGGCCTTGCGAGGCATAGCGGCGGCCTTCGACGTGGACCTTCGAAACGAGAGGGCAGGTGGCGTCGATGACTTGAAGGTGGCGGGATTCGGCGTCGGTCTCGACCGTCTTGCTGACACCATGCGCGCTGAAGATAGCGATCTTGCCTTCCGGCACTTCGTCGAGCTCCTCGACGAAGACCGCGCCCTTCGCGCGGAGGGAATCGACCACGTGCCTGTTATGCACGATCTCATGGCGAACATAGACCGGGGGCCCATAGGTCTCCAGTGCTTTTTCCACGATGTCGATTGCTCGCTCCACACCGGCGCAAAAGCCGCGTGGCTGTGCCAAGACTACCTTCATGATCACCATCTACTCGGGCCAACTACCTGACCAACACCTGATGACTCCCGAGAGCATCCCCCTGGTGCTGGACTCGGCCTACCGAACCGGAACCGGCAGCGGCGCTGACCGATTGATTTCCCTGTAACATAGAATGCCTGCTTTGCCTACCCGACTTGCGGCACTGCACACACCGGGTTAAGTATTTGACACAAAGACCATTAATGCGACTCGGCCATTTCTGCATGTGCGCTATGCTAGCTTTTGCCGGCTGACTTCCTTATAAGCAGCCGATTCACGGCCGAAATGACCGCGTCAGCGGCCGGTGGGGCCCGCCACGCATAACGAGAGTGAGAAAGCATCATCGTGACTGCCGCCAGCAAGACGCCGCTCCTCGATCGAATCAAGACCCCCGCCCATCTGCGTCAACTTGACCCAAGCCAGTTGCGCCAGGTGGCGGACGAGTTGCGGTTGGAGACGATCGACGCGGTTTCGGTGACCGGTGGCCATCTCGGCGCCGGCCTCGGCGTGGTCGAGCTGACGGTCGCGATCCACTACGTGTTCGACACGCCGTACGACCGGCTGATCTGGGACGTCGGACATCAGGCCTATCCGCACAAGATCATGACCGGGCGGCGCGACCGCATCCGCACCATCCGGCAGGGCGGGGGCCTCAGCGGTTTCACCAAGCGCTCGGAATCCGAATACGACCCGTTCGGCGCGGCGCACAGCTCCACCTCGATCTCGTCCGGCCTCGGCATGGCGGTCGCGAGCGAGCTGCAGGGCCGCAAGCGCAACGTGATCGCGGTGATCGGCGACGGCGCGATGAGCGCTGGCATGGCCTATGAGGCGATGAACAATGCCGGCTCGCGCGACACGCGCCTCATCGTCATCCTCAACGACAACGACATGTCGATCGCCCCTCCGGTCGGCGCGCTCAGTTCCTATCTCTCGCGCTCGCTGTCCTCGACCTCGTTCCGCTCGCTGCGCCACGTTGCGAAGGACATTTCCAAGATTCTGCCGCGGCCGTTCCAGCGCGCGGCCCAGCAGGCCGAGGAATTCGCCCGCGGCATCATCGCTGGGGGCGGCACGTTGTTCGAGGAACTGGGCTTCTACTATGTCGGCCCGATCGACGGCCACAATATGGAGCATCTGGTCCCGATCCTTCAGAACCTCGCCAATTCCGACGAGCCGGGGCCGGTGCTGGTCCATTGCGTGACGCAGAAGGGCAAGGGCTACGGCCCGGCCGAAGCCTCCGCCGACAAGTACCATGGCGTGGTCAAGTTCGACGTCGCCACCGGCGCGCAGCAGAAATCGACGCCCAAGGCGCCGAGCTATACCGGCGTCTTCGCGAAGGCCCTGATCGCGGAAGCCAAGGCCGACGACCGCATCGTCGCGGTCAATGCCGCGATGCCGTCCGGCACGGGCCTCGATGCGTTCGGCAAGGCGTTCCCGGAGCGCTGCTTCGATGTCGGCATCGCCGAGCAGCATGCAGTCACCTTCTGCGCCGGCATGGCGACCGAAGGCATGAAGCCGTTCGCGGTGATCTATTCGACATTTTTGCAACGGGCCTACGACCAGGTTGTTCACGATGTGGCGATTCAAAGCCTGCCGGTTCGCTTCGCGATGGATCGCGCCGGCCTGGTCGGCGCGGACGGGCAGACCCACGCGGGCAGTTTCGACATCGCCTATCTCGGATGCTTGCCGAACTTCGTGATCATGGCGCCGTCGGATGAACTCGAGCTGATGCATATCGTCGCCACTGCCGCCGAGATTGACGATCGGCCCTCCGCCTTCCGCTATCCGCGCGGCGAGGGTATCGGGCTGGAGCTGCCGGAACGCGGCACGCCGGTCCCGATCGGCAAGGGGCGGATCCTGAAGGAAGGCACCAAGATCGCCATCCTCAATTTCGGCACGCGTCTGCAGGAATGCCTGAAAGCGGCGGAGGATCTGGGCGCCAAGGGCCTCTCGACCACGGTCGCGGACGCGCGCTTCTGCAAGCCGCTGGATGAAGACCTGGTGGCGCGGCTCGCGCGCGAACACGAGGTGTTGATCACGATCGAGGAAGGTGCCATTGGCGGCTTCGGTTCCCACGTCCTACATTACCTGGCGCACGCAGGCTTGCTGGAAGGCGGGTTGAAGGTGCGGCCGATGGTGCTGCCCGACATCTTCATCGACCATGACTCGCCGCAGAAACAATATGACGTTGCCCGCCTGAACGCCCCGCAGATCGCGGAGCAGGCGTTGCAGGCACTGGGCATTGCGCAGAAGGTCGTTCGACTGTGACATTCAATCGGCGCAGCTTCGTGATCGCCGCAGCGATGCTGGCGATCGCCGGCAGTATTTCTCCGAGTTTCGCGGCGGCGCAGGGCACCGGCGATCCGAAGGCGACCGTGCAGGCGTTCTACGACACGCTGGAAGAGACGATGAAGCAGGGCGAGGAACTCGGCTTCGACGGCCGCTACAAGAAGCTCGATCCGGTCATCCATCAGACCTTCGACGTGCCGGTGATGGCGAAGATCGCCATCGGCACCGAATGGACCGTGTTCACTGCCGATGAAAAGACCCGGATGCTGGACGCGTTCGGCCGCTACATGGTCACGACCTATGCGGCGCGGTTCAAGTCCTACAAGGGGCAGAAGTTCGAGGTCGGAGAGGTCAAGCAGCCGGCGGAGAACCGCACCTTGGTCGAGACCAAGCTGATCCGCTCCAATGGCGACCCGGTGGCGCTGAACTATCTGTTCCGGCCGGATGTGGACGGAACGTGGAAGATCATCGACATCTACCTGAGCGGTGCGATCTCCGAGATGGCGCGCATGCGCTCCGACTTCTCCGCCACCGTCACCAGCGGCGGCGCCAACGCCCTGATTGCCGCCCTCGAGAAGAAGATCGTCGACATCAAGGCCGAGCCGGAACAATAGAGCCGGCGCGGCCAGTCGCGGCTGACCGTTCCTCCGAATTGCGCTAGCATAGGCCCATCCTGCCTGGCTGGGGACGCCGATGCATCGTCCGCTCGTTCTCAATCGCAAGCCCGATCTGCTGGCGCGGCTCATGGCCGTGCGCAAGGATCTGCCGCGCGTCCGTTGCGCCATCGTCCATCCGTGCGATCCGAACTCGATCGAAGGGGCACATCTTGCCGCCAAGGCCGGCTTGATCGACCCGGTCCTGGTCGGGCCGCAGGCGAAGATCGAGCAGGCGCTGGGCGCCGCCGGCCTGGCGGCTGATGCCATGGCGATCGTCGCGACCGAGCATAGCCACGCCGCCGCCGCCAAGGCCGTCGCGATGGCGCGCGCAGGCGAGGTCGCGGCGCTGATGAAAGGCAGCCTGCATACCGACGAACTGATGGAGGCAGCCGTCGCGCCGGAGGGATTGCGCAGCGGCCGGCGCATGAGCCACGTGTTCGTGCTGGACGTGCCGGCCTATGACCGGCTGTTGTTCGTGACGGACGCGGCCATCAACATCGCGCCCGATCTTGATGCCAAGCGCGACATCGTGCAGAACGTGATCGACCTTGCCCATGCGCTCGGGGTGGTGGCGCCGCTGGTCGCGATCCTGTCGGCGGCGGAGACGGTCAACCCGCGCATCCCTTCGACCGTCGATGCAGCGGCGCTGTGCAAGATGGCCGATCGCGGCCAGATCACCGGCGGCACGTTGGATGGGCCGCTCGCCTTCGACAATGCGGTCAGCATCGAAGCGGCGACCCAGAAGGGCATCGTCTCGAAGGTCGCGGGACGGGCCGACATCCTGGTGGTGCCGGATCTCGAGGCTGGCAACATCCTGGCCAAGCAGCTAAGCTATTTTGCCGGCGCGGACAGCGCCGGCATCGTAATGGGCGCGCGCTGCCCCATCGCCCTCACCAGCCGGGCCGATCCGGTGGAAAGCCGCCTCGCTTCCGCGGCATTGCTCGGCCTTGTGTCACTATACCGCAGCGAGACGGCGCCGGTCATTTGTTAGCGTCTCGGGGTTTTTGGTCGCTGCGTAAGAGTGGTGTCAGGTTCGGCCTTGTAGGGTGGCACGATCGTGATCGCCCGCCTCATAGTTCAATGGATGGCCTGAATGTGCGGACTTGCCGGAGAAATCGCCTGCGCGTCCCACGCCAGAACCGATGCCGATCGCGCCGTTCCCATGCTGCAGGCCATCCTGCATCGCGGACCGGACGACGTCGGGATGTGGGAAGATCCGAAAGGCAACGCTTGCCTGTTCCATGCGCGGCTTTCGCTGGTCGACATCAATGGCGGCAGGCAGCCCATGACAGACGTCGCCGAGGATGTCGTCATTGTCTTCAATGGCGAGATCTACGGCTTCAAGCGGAGCCGGCGCGAGCTTGAGGCGCGCGGGGTCGTTTTCCGCACCCGCAGCGACACGGAGGTGCTGCTGCAGCTTTATCTGCATTTCGGCCCTGAGTTCGTGCGTGGCCTGGAGGGCGAGTTCGCCTTCGTCCTGTTCGATCGACGGAACGGCCAGACGATGCTTGCACGCGATCGCTTCGGCGTGAAGCCGCTCTTCACGTCGGTGCGCAACGGGCTCCTGCTGTTCGGCTCCGAGGCCAAGGCGATCCTGGCCCATCCATGGTCGGAGCGGCAGATCGATGCGAGGGCGCTCAACCACGAGCTTCACGGCGTCTTCCTGCCGCAGGAGACGCTGTTCTCCGGCATTTCGGCGATCGAGCCGGGGACCTATCTGCTGGTCTCACGTCAAGGAATCGTGACGCGCCGATACTATGCGCTGGAGCCGGAAGCGGCAGGCACCGCACCGCTGACCTTCGAGGAGGCGAGCGAGGCGCTCGAATCGACTCTTGCTGAAGCGGTGCAAGCGCGTTTCCACGGCGATGCTCCGGTCGGCCTGTTCCTGTCCGGTGGCGTGGATTCAAGTTCCGTTGCCGCATTGGCAGCGGCGGCATCACAACAGAAGCTGTCCGCCTATTCGATCGATTTCGTCGGGACCGCGGAATCCGAGCGTGGTGCGGCGGAGTACGCGGTGGATCGTCTCGGGCTGCGGGGCGAGTTCCTGGGGGTCACGGCAGAGGACATGGAGCAGGCGTTCGAGTCATCGGTCTGGCATGCGGAGACGGCGCTCGCCAACACCCATGGCACGGCGAAAATGCTGCTGGCCCGGCGTGCCAAACGCGACGTCAAGGCGGTGCTGACCGGCGAGGGCGCCGACGAGCTGCACGGCGGCTACGCCTATTTCGAACATGCGGCGTTGGTGGCCGCGGCCGCGAACGGCCAGCAAGGACCGGCGCTGTCGCAATTCCTGGCGCAGCACGGCGCGCGCGATGGCGTATTGGCATCGATCACGCCGAAGCTGCGCGCGAGCGTGGCGTGGAGCGCGCATGGCGGCGCTCCTTACGCTGCCATGCGGTCGCGCGCCGGCGAACCAGGAATGCGGCTCCTCATGACGCCGGATTTCCGGCGGCGCGCGGACGCGAAGCCGCACCAGTCACTCCTGGACTGGCTGTCCGAGCGCTGGCCGCAGGCCCGGATTCTCGACGATGTCACGCTGTCGCGTTTCGTCGCGCTGCACACCGATCTGCCGCGCTACAATCTGTGCTTCCTCGGCGATCGGGCCGAGATGGCCGCCGGGCTGGAGGCGCGGCTGCCGTTCCTCGACAGCCGCGTTGTCGACCTGCTGTGGCGGCTGCCAGCGGAGTTTCACCAGTCTCACGGCGAAGGCAAGCGGGTCCTGCGGACCATCCTTGCACGCCGTTTGCCCCTGACGGCGGCGCGACCCAAGCGGAACTTCCTCACTCCCGCCGCACCTTCGGGCGACCTGCTGCGCAGTCCATTGGCGCAGCGCTGGCTGTCGATGAAAGCGGTCCGCCGTGCCGGGATCTACCGGCCGACCGCGCTGGCGGCCCTGCGTCAGCTCGCGCAGGCAAGCCGCCAGACTCGCTCGGTGGGATTCTATCTCGGTGCCTGCCTCACCATGGCGCTGACGGCGAATCTCATCAGCGACATGTTCTGTGACCGCTTCGCCGAAACCCTGGCGCGCCGATCGGCCCTGTCGCTGAGCGATCTGCGCGCGCGTATCCATCGCGATCAGCAGCTCCGCCGCGCCGCCGAATAGCCTAGCTCGCCGCCGCGCCGGCTGGATCGCGATCGCTGATCGGCGGCTTGCCGAGCAAGGATGGCAGGAAGGTGAAGGTGCCGGCGAGCGTAACGGCAAGGCCGGTCAGCAGCAGGAGCCCCATGCCGGCGGTGCCCACGTGATTCGACAGCGCCAGGCTGGCGAACGAGGCGCTGGTGGTGAAGGCGCTGAACAAGACGGCGCGCGCCGTGGCCGTCTGCAGCGGTTGCGATACGCCCTTCCGCCAATTGACGACGAAGTAGATGTTGAACGCAACGCCGATCCCCAGCAGCAGCGGCAGCGTGATGATGTTGGCGAAATTGAGCTGCAGACCGAAGGCGCGGCAGATCGCCGCCGTGACTAGGGCCGCCACCGCGAGCGGCAGCAGCACGTACACCACGTCGACCACACGGCGCAGGATCAGCCACAGCAGCAGGGCCATGCTGCCGAGCGCCCAAAGGGTGGCAACGCGGAACGCCTTGGAGACCGCGAGGCCCGCTTCGTAGATCTGGACGGCGGGTCCGTTGGCCTGCGGCGCCACCGCCTGCACCGCCGTGACGAACCGCTCCAGCAGGGTGTTGTCGTTGCTGTCGCCCTTCGGAATGACCATGAGCTTGGCCTGGCCGTCGGCGGTGATCCAGTCGCTGCGGATTTCCGGCGGCAGCGATTCCACGGTCAACGGCCCGGCGGTCAGCGAGGCCTTCAGCGTGGCAAGACGTATCGGCAGGGTCGACAGCAGCACGCGATGGAGGCGCTCCAGCAAGGCATCGTCGGAATCCGCGGCCTGATCGAGCAGACGGGCCAGTTGCTGCGCGACGTCGGATGAGCCGACGGCGGAGCGCAGCTTGGCCGCGCAATTGCGCAGCGATGCGCGCACCTCGTCCGGCGTCGGCGGTGCCGCGGGTTCGATCGTCTCCAGGCTCAGGCCGACCAGATCGTTGAGATCCTGGATGATCGCAAGCTTGGCCTCCTGTTCCTTGGGCACGAGGCTGGCGGCGCTGAGGACCGCGTAGACCTCCGGCAATTGATTGAGCTTGGCGGCGAGTTCCTCGGCGGCCTGCTCGCTGGGCGCGAGGATCTCGATGCTGTAGGGGGTGCGCACCGGATCGCGCATCAGGTCCAGCATGCTCGATACCGATTCCGTCTTGGTGTCCTTGAGGTGCAGCGGATTGAAGTCGAACCGTAGCCCGAGTGCGGCCACCAGGCCGGCGCCGGCGAGGATCGCCCAGATTCCGAGCACCAGCCATCGCCGGCGCAGCATGAAATCGTCGGCGCCCTTCGCCCAGGCGAAGCCCATGTCGATCGCCGGGCTGCGCGGGCTGAGTACCTGCAGCAGCGCCGGGAGGAGCGTGAGGTTGAGGATCAGGGTGATCGCCATGCCGGCGCCCGCGATCAGGCCGAGGTCGGACACCCCGCGATAGTCGGTCGGCATGAACGACAGGAAGCCCGCCGCGATGGCGACGGCGGCCAACGTCAGGGGCCGCGCCATCGCGCGCCCGGTGCGCGGCAGGGTCCGTGAATCGTCACTGACGAAACGCTCCTGCCCGTAGCGCACGCCGAACTGGATGCCGAAATCGATCGACAGGCCGATGAACATGACGGCGAAGGCGATCGAGATAAGATTGAGCGATCCGATCGCCACCGCCGCGAACCCGAACGTCAACACCAGCCCGAGGATCAACGTGATGAAGCACGCTGCGATCAGCTTGAACGACCGCAGCGCCGTGAAAAGAAGTCCGAGCACGATCAGGATCGAAGCGACCAGGCCCCAGCCGGTGCCCTCCGCCACCGTCCCGAATTCCTCGTCATTGAGGGCGATGGGACCGGTCAGGCGCACCGTCACGCCATTTGCCGGCGTGAGGTTCAGCTCCTTCGCCATCTCGCGCACTGCGGCGGTCGCCTTGGCGCCGGGCTGCAGCGCGCGGAAATCGCGCTTGGGCTGCGCCAGGATCAGCTTGCGCAACTCGCGCGGATCGACCGGGCGGTCGATCATCAGGGATCGCCAGGAGATCGGCGTGTCGTTGCCCGATAGCGCCGCGCTGGTCGCCGATGCGATGGCCGAGAGCGGCCGCTCGAGCGAGGCGAAATCGGTCGCCTTGCGCGCGACGCCTTCCATCGCCAGCGAGAGCACGTCGAACAGGCCGCGCAGGCTGGGATCGGCCGCGAGGCTGGCGATGAAGGGCTGCGCGCGGATGATCGATTGCGAGACCTGCTGCAAGGCCTTGGTATCGAGGAACAGCAAGCCGTAGCGGTCGAAGAACGGCCCGCCGTCCGGGCGCCGCACGCTCTGGAAAAGGTCGGTGCGCTCCGAGATTTTCGCGAACAGGCGCGCCGCCGCGTCTTCGGCCAGGTCCGGCGTCTGGCTATCGATCATCACCACGAGCAGGCCCGAATCCTGCGGGAACGCCGCTTCGATCCGCTGCATCTCCTGCTTCCACGGCAGCGACGTCGAGATCATGTTCGCGGTGTTGGAATCCATCTTCAGCGTATGCGCCGCATAGAATGCGGCCGCCACCGTCAGCGCGAGGCTGAGGGCGATCACCAGCTTGGCATGGGCGATGGCCCAGGCCACCGATCGTTCGACGATACGCTCGAGCATGCTGGTTTCAGGCTTCCCGATAGAGCAAAAGGGTGATGGCGGTCAGGCAGAAGAAGGTCGGCCACAGCCAGCCGGCGACGACCTTCGCGCGGCCATCCTCCAGGCGCAGCTCCAGCCAGCGGGTCCAGCCGGACCAGATGGCGAAGACCGCCAGCGGCATATGGGTCATTTCCAGCAGCAGCAGCTCTTTCACGTTCGCAATGGAGTGCGAATGCGTCAGCAGCATCATGCCGCCAAGCGCGCAGATCAGCGGGAACACGTATTTGGCCCAATCGTTCCGCATCGCCTGGTTGCGCGCGCCCCATTCGAACACCGCGAAACCGGTCAGCAGGACCATGAAGGTCTTGTGCTGGATGAACTCCGGATCGCGCACGGATTCTGCCAGCGTCAGGCTGCCGGTCGGCCAGCCCTCCGCCTCCGAGCGCAGGAACAGAAATCCGGCGAGCACGATGAGCAGCAGCGGCCAGTGCCGCGCCCACGGCGCCTTTTCGGTCTTCTCCAGGAAAACCAGGATGCCCATGGCGAGCACCATGATGCCGGCCCAATGGTGGTTGTATTCCGACCACGCGACGTCGTGCGAATTGCGCGGCAGCGGGACACCGGCACCCGGCACATAGGCCTGGAGCGTCGGCGGCTTATGCTGCGCCTTCTCTTCGGCGATGGTCTTCTCGCCTTCGTAGAAGGCCAGGCTGTCGCGGCTCGGACTGGTCAGGCTCGGCCATTGCGGTGCCAGCCGCTGGGCGATCTCGGTCAGGCCGACGCGGTCGCGCGTGAGGTCGATGGCCGGCGGCAGCGAGGTCATGGAGGCGGCGACGAAAAAGATCGTGATGCCGACGCCAAGCTCCACTTCCGCGAACCGGCGCAGGCCGATGACCGAGCCGGCGGGGTCGGCCGCCAGGCCGCGCACCACGCGGAAATTGGCGTAACCGAGGGCGAGCAGGCCGAAGAACAAGGTGATCTTGGTGCCGAGCATCAGGCCGTAGGCGGTGCCGTACATCGCCTCGACGCTGCCGACATAGTGGATCAGCATTCCGATACCGGAGAACGCGATGGCCGCGACCGATATCATGGACAGCATGGAGTAGCGCGCGCCGACCCGGGAGCGCGTGGAACCGGCCGGCAGCCGCCGCATCGCGGAAAGCAGGCAGGGCAGTCCGCCAATCCACACCGCAGCGCCGATGTGATGCAACGCCGTAATGGCGATCAGCAATCCGCGATCGTCGACCCGTGCCATGGCGTGGCTAGTAGCGACGCCTGCGGCGAGGTCGATCAAAGCCAGGATCAGCAGCAGCGGCACACTCGGGCTGCGCCGATAGAGCAGTGCCAGCATCAGGATCGCGCCGACGATGCGCACCATCTGGGCGATGGCGAAATCGCCGCCGAGCGCAGCCATCACCGAGATTTCCGCAGTGCCCGCCAGGATCGTGGTCTGCATCGCCAGCAGGGCCGTCACCGTCACCAGCAGCGACCAGGCGAAGATGCGCGTCAGTTGGATGGTGCGGGGTGTCAGCGTTCCGTGATCCAGCGGCACCGCGATGAAAGCGAGAAAGGCGATGCCGCCCAGGGTCAGGCACTGGGCCGTCCGCACCACGCCGGACACCAGGACACTTGCGAACCCGAAAATGTCGAGTAGCAGGTCCATCAGGCTCGGCTTCGATCAGTTGCCGACGATGAAGGGGATATCGCCCCGCGTGATGTGACCGTCGATCGCCAGGACCTGCCAGCGCAGAACATAGGCGCCGGGCCTGAGGTCATTGGTGGTGCCGGTGAGGATGTTGGGCTCGCCCGCTTGGTCGATCGGCACGTCGGTCTTATCGCCCGCCGGCGCCGTCACCTGCAGGCGCGAGCGCGCCTTGTCGATGCGCGAATTGAATTCGAGCCGGACGGCGAGCTTTCCCAGCGCCACGTGCTGGTCAGCCGCCGGGCTGGCCGAGACGATCACGGCGTGGGCCAAGGCGGGCGCCGCCACTATGCCTGAAATGGCAAGCGCGGTCGCAGCCGCGGCCAGATTTCGTAGATATTTCCGCATATTGCAGTTCCGAAGGTTGGACGGCCAGGGTTCTTAGCAGAGCTTTCGCGGCTTGTCATCGCGACGATGGGTCCGCACCATCGTTGAAAACGGCCGCGGCATTGCCACCCTGGGCGGCAACCAGCGCGGTGACCCAGCTGCGCAGGAACTGCCGCAGGGTAAGGCCGAAGGCCTTGATGTCCGCGACGCGATAGCCGGTTGCCGTCGGCCTCAGGGTCCATTCCACCTCGACCTCGCCAAACCGCGGCACGGTCGCGGTGCTGAGGATATGGCGGTTGCCGTCCGGATCGATTCGCATGTCGTGGATGGCGATGGTCATGGTGGGCAATTCCCGGCCGGCGCGCCGGGCCAGTAGTCCCAGTTGCCGCTCCAGGCGTGCCGTTGCGTCGCTTCGTCCGCCTTCATCCAGACTGGTGCCGTAATGGCCAATGGCAAACTGCGCCAGGCTCGGCCAGTCCATCGCATCGCGGATCAGGATGTCGAGTTCCCCATTTGCCTTGGCGGAGACCGGCGGACGCGCAAGAACGAGGGCGCGGTCGAGCCTGTCCTGCAGGAACCGCGCCGCGGGCGTCGTCGTCGGCAACTCGTGCGCCGCCGCCGGGCCGCAGCAGAGCGCGATCATTGCCAACAGAGCGAATAAGTGAATTTGACTTGGACGCATGGTTCCGGCACATCGTGCCGCAGCTTTGTGGCGTGCAAAAGGGGCCTTGGTGCGGTTGAATCTGGTGACCGGGGGGTGCGGCTTCATCGGCCGCCATCTGGTGGAGCAGCTTGCGGTGCGTGGCGAGCGCGTACGGGTGCTGGACCTACGCCCGCTCGATCCGACCTCCCCGAAAGTCGAGCAGGTCGTCGGTTCCATCACCGACCCGGCGGCGGTGGCGCGCGCGATGGATGGGTGCGAGCGGGTCTTTCATCTTGCCGCCAATCCCAATTTGTGGGCGTCCGATCCGAAGAGCTTCGATGCGGTGAATCACCAGGGCACGCGCCGCATGCTGGAGGCGGCGCAGAAAGCCGGCGTGGAGCGCTTCCTCTATACCTCCACCGAATCCATCCTGAAAAGCTATCGCGCGCCGAAACAATCGGCACGCGCCTTGATCGATGAAAAGGTGCGGCTGACGCTGGAAGACATGCCCGGCCCCTATTGCCGGTCCAAGTTCCTGGCGGAAGAGGCGGCACGCGAGGCGGCCGCCGGGGGCCTGCCGGTGGTGATCGCGAACCCCACCATGCCGATCGGGCCTGGCGACACGCTGCTGACGCCGCCCAGCAAGATGATCCTCGGCTTCCTCAATGGCCAGACACCGGCCTATCTCGATTGCGAATTCAACATGGTCGATGCGCGCGACATCGCGGCCGGCCAGATCTTGGCCGCTGACAAGGGCAGGATCGGAGAGCGCTACATCCTCGGCAACGCCAACCTCAGCCTTGGCGAGTTGCTGGCGGAGCTGCAGCGACTGACCGGCCTTTCCATGCCGCGCACGCGCATTCCCTACGCGCTGGCGCTGGTCTCCGCCCTGGTGAGCGAGGGCATATCGAACGTGACCAAAAAGCCGCCGATCGCGCCGATAACCGGCGTCCGGCTCACGCGCACTTCCATGGCGTTCGACTGCAGCAAGGCGCGGGGCGAGCTGGGCTGGTTTTGCCGGCCCCTCGAGCAATCCCTGCGCGACGCCATCGCCTGGATGTCAGGGCGTGGATTGCTGCGGCGTCCCGTCGCCCTCTCCGTTGCCTGAGATGAGGGTGGTGGCGCCGGGCGGCACCACGCCATCGGGCACGTTGTAGATGAAGCCCGCCGCCGGATAGATCCGCCCCCACATCCGCGCGTCCTTATTCCAGAACCGGAGTTGGCTCCAGTCGTTGGTGGGCGACACGTCGATGACCGCCATCCCCGTGATAAGGGCGTCCGGTTGCCAGTTCGCATGATCCACCCGAACCTCGCGCGGGCCGACCACCGCGGTGACGACCGCCAGGTGCCCGCGCCGCAACCGGTCGGTCTTGCGCAGAACCAGCACGGCGCCGGCCAGCGGCAGGCTGCCGCGCTGATAGTGCCCGGCGGCGGTGTCCCACCACGTGTAGGCATCGCCCTTGATGCCGATGCCGGAGCGCCCGCGGGCGTATGGCACGCACTCCGTCCCGATAGCCGGCTTGACGGCGTAAGCCTGCAGTTGCGCAAGCGGGAGACCGGGCTCGACCGGCGGCACCGGCACCGCTACAGGCGTCGATGGCGCGTTCGGTGTCGCGCAGCCGGCCAGCAGGATCAGTGCGGCCAAACGACCCACCTGCCGTCTCGATCGATGATGATCGGCCTTGGGATCCGGCCTCATCCTTTTGAAATTCCCTGCGTTTATGCGCGGCCGAAATGTGAATCGCCACTCACCCTGCGACTCTCTGGACGCAATCTCAGCGATCCTAGTCGAATTCTGGATAGTCAAAAAGGCTCTTGGACATACGATAGGTCCCCAGCGGGAGACATCCGGATCAGATTGGAGTGATCCGTTCGACTGTCTCATTTGCGTCATTCATCGCGCGACCAGAGTGCTCGCGTGCCGGGTGAAAAAGCGGGAGCTAAAGCCGGCGCTTTTGGCGCTGGGCTTTATCTACACTTCATCCGAGTGAATTGACATTGGCCGATGGACAATCGGTCCCGGCCCAGGCATTTACATCGGATTGGGAAATGGTGCGGCGCACAAAGACGCTGCGCCCAGGTGATGCAACGACAGAAACCTGGCGGAGGAAGCCCATGAACATTCACGAATATCAGGCCAAGCAACTGCTGCGGCGCTATGGCGTGCCGGTGCCGCGGGGCGATGTCGCCCATAATCCGGCGGAGGCCGAGACCATCGCCGAAGAGCTGGATGGCCCGGTCTGGGTCGTGAAGGCCCAGATCCATGCCGGCGGCCGCGGCAAGGCGGGTGGCGTGAAAATCTGCCGCTCCGTGAAGGAGGTGGTGGCCGGCGCCGACAAGCTGCTGGGCAGCCGCCTGGTGACGCACCAGACCGGCCCGCAGGGCAAGGAAGTCAAGAAGGTCTATATCGAGCAGGGCAGCGATATCGCGCGCGAGCTTTATGTCGCGCAGCTCATCGACCGCAAGACCGGTGGTGTCGCCGTCATCGCCTCGACCGAGGGCGGCATGGATATCGAGGAAGTCGCGGCCGAGCATCCGGACAAGATCATCCGCCTGTCGCTGCCGCCTGCGACCCCGATGCGCGCGTTCCAGGCCCGCAACATCGCCTTCCAGCTCGACCTCAAGGAACGCGAGGTGCACAAGTTCGTGCGCCTGCTGATGTCGATGAACAAGGCGTTCCGCGACCTCGACGCGACCTTGGTGGAGATCAATCCGCTGGTCGTCACCAAGTCGAACCGCCTGATCGCGCTCGATTGCAAGATGACGTTCGATGAGAACGCCTTGTTCCGGCACCACGACGTGCAGGATATGCGCGACGAGGACGAGATGGACCCGCTCGAGCTCGAAGCCGCGCGTCACGACCTGAATTACGTGAAGCTGGAGGGCGACATCGGCTGCATGGTGAATGGCGCGGGCCTCGCCATGGCGACCATGGACATCATCCAGCATTACGGCGGTGAGCCGGCGAACTTCATGGACATAGCAGGCGCCGCCACCAAGGAACGCGTCGCTTGCGCCTTCAAGCTGATCTTCAACGATCCGGGCGTGAAGGGAATTCTCGTGAACGTGTTCGGCGGCATGATGCGCTGCAATTCGATCGCGGAAGGCATCGTCGGCGCGGCCCGCGAGGTCGGCCTCGACCGGCCGCTGGTGGTGCGCCTGGAAGGCACCAATGTGGAGCTGGGGCGCAAGATCCTGCAGGAATCCGGGCTGCCCATCATCACCGCGACCACCTTGTCGGACGCCGCCGGCAAGATCGTGCATGCCGTGCAGGGGAGGGCTTGAGCGATGTCGATCCTCGTCAACAAGGCGACCAAGGTGATCTGCCAGGGCTTCACCGGAACCCAGGGCACCTTCCACTCGCAACAGGCGATCGAATACGGCACCAACATGGTGGGCGGCGTGACGCCGGGCAAAGGCGGTTCGCAGCATCTCGGCCTGCCGGTCTTCAACACCGTGCTGGAGGCGCGCGCCAAGACCGGGTGCGATGCGAGCATCATCTATGTGCCACCGACCTATGCGATGGATTCCGTCCTGGAAGCGATCGATGCCGGCATCGAGGTGATCGTTGCCATCACCGACGGCGTGCCAGTCCAGGACATGGCGCGCATCAAGAAGGAACTGAAATATTCCAAGTCGCGGGTGATCGGCCCCAACTGCCCCGGAATCATCACGCCCGATGAATGCAAGATGGGCATCATGCCGGGCTATGTGCACAAGCCGGGCCGGGTCGGCATCGTATCGCGTTCCGGCACGCTCAGCTACGAAGCGGCCACGCAGACGACCGTCGCGGGTCTTGGCCAGTCGACGGTGGTGGGGATCGGCGGCGATCCGGTGAACGGGTCGAACTTCGTCGATATCCTGGAACTGTTCCTGGCGGACGACAGCACCGATGCGATCATCATGATCGGCGAGATCGGCGGCACGCCGGAGATCGACGCCGCCGAGTTCCTGAAGCGTTCCAAGCGCAAGAAGCCTGTCGTCGGCTTCATCGCAGGACGTGCGGCCCCGCCGGGCCGGCGCATGGGGCACGCGGGCGCCATCGTCGCCGGCGGGGGCGAAAGCGCGGCGGAAAAGATCGAAGCCTTGCGGTCGGCCGGCATCATCATTACGCCGTCGCCGGCGGAGCTTGGCTCCACCATGCTGCAGGCATTGGGGAAGGCGGCGGCTTGAGCTGAAAGAAGGGGCTGGATGGCAAAGAAAATCGCGAAGGGTCCGGGCGGCAGGAAGCCGGCGAAATCGACTGCGCGGATTGCACTGCGCGCGGCTGAGCAGGCCGCGTTGCCGCGCAATGGCCGGGCCAAGGCATTGCGCGACGACCTGCCGGTCGAGGCGCGGGCCTTTCCGGACACAGCGCTGCTGGATCCGGCGACGCTGGAACGCGACCTCGGCCACTTGTTCGGCACCCTCGGCGATCTGCGCGAGCGCAACCCCTTCGGCAATTCGGTCAAGCTGCTGGCGCTGGAGCTCGGCAAAAGGCTGGACGCCGGCGCGCTCTCCTACGGCGATATCGAGCGCCTGATCCAGCAATTGTCGGCGGAGGCCTATGCCCACCGTGCGGAGCGCCTGGCGGCCTATCTCGGCGAGCGCGACGAGGCGAAGAACGTGGCCGCGATCCGCGCCGCTGTGCGCCGCGTGGCCTTCGCCGACGATGCCAAAGGCAAGAAGCCGACGCCGCGGCCGTTCGCGGAGTTCCAGGCGGTGCTGGAGCGCGAGCTTTTCGGCATCGTCATCACGGCGCATCCGACATTGGGCCAATCGACCGAGATGCTGCGCAATCTCGCCGAGCTGGCGATGGAGCGCGACAGCGGCGGCAACAAGCTGAATGCCAAGGAGCGCGCCCGGCGCCTGGGCGCCGCACGCACGGTCGAGCATCGTCCGCCGGTGCAGCTCGACCTTGCCTACGAGCACAAACTGTCGATCGAGGCGATCGGCAACATCCAGCGCGCCCTGCGCCGGGTCTACGACATCGTGTTCGACGTGGCGGCGGAGCTGTACCCCAAGGACTGGGAGCAGCTTCGCCCCAAGCTGCTGACCATCGCGAGCTGGGTCGGCTACGACCTCGACGGCCGCTCCGACATCAAGTGGAGCGACACCCTGTTCAAGCGCCTGCGCGTGCAGACCGCGCAGCTCGAGCAATACCTCGCCGTGGTCGAAGAGCTGCGGGAGCAGAAGCCGCGTGCGGAGAACGGCGTCGACCTCGCACATTTAATGGAACTGCTGGAAAGCCGGCTGGCGCTCGCCATCAAGGAAGCCGACGACGAGATCGAGGTGTTCCAGCAAGGCGATTCCGATCCCAAGACCTGGACCGAGCAGGTACGGCGCCTCGCCAAGCGCATGCATGAGAGCCGGCACCTGCGCCTGATCGAATCCAGCCAGCTCCTCGAGCTGATCGAGCGGGCGCTGGAGCTGTCCACGAGCGCGGCGGAGCGGCGCAAGCTGCTGATCCTGCGCGCGGAGCTGTGCAATCACGGGCTCGGCATGGCGCACACACATGTGCGGTTGAACGCGGTGCAGATCCATAACGCCGTGCGCAAGCTGATCGACATGGAGACCGAGCCGGACGATCCGGCGCGCAAGCGTTCTTATCTGGCCGGCGTGGCGAAGCTGCTGCGCGAGGTGAAGCCGATCCGCATCAACTTCGCCTCGATCCTGGCAGAGCGCACCTCGGCCAAGCGGCTGTTCATGATCGTCGCGCAGATGCTGAAATACATCGATGCGACGACGCCAGTCCGGTTCCTGATTGCGGAGACCGAATCGCCGCTGACCATGCTGTCCGCGCTCTATTTCGCCAAGCTGTTCGGGGTCGAGGCCAAGGTCGACATCTCGCCCTTGTTCGAGACCACCAAGGCATTCGAGCGCGGCCTCAGGGTGGTCGACGAGTGCCTGCAGAATCCGGATTTCGCCGCCTATGTGCGCCAGCGCGGGCGGCTCTGCATCCAGACCGGCTTCTCCGACGCCGGCCGCCATCTCGGCCAGACCGTCGCGGCCATCTCGGTGGAATGGCTGCGGCTAAAGCTTGCCGACGTGCTGCGCGACCGCGGCTTCGCGGACGTCGAACTGGTGGTGTTCGACACCCACGGCGAATCCATCGGCCGCGGCGGCCATCCCGAAGGCTTCCAGGCGCGGCTGGAATATGCCGCTTCGCCGGCCAGCCGGCGCAAGTTCCAGAATCTCGGCATCCGCGCCAAGGAAGAGATCAGCTTCCAGGGCGGCGATGGCTATGCCCTGTTCATCACGCCGCAGATCGCCTTCGCCTCGGTCACGCGGATCGTCGAATATGTGCTGGCGCGGCCGGGCGATGAGGTGCTGGCGGACCCCGTCTATTCGATCGAAGAGGACTATATCAAGGAGTTCTTCATCACCATCCGCCGCTTCAACGAGCAGGTGATGGATGATCCGAACTATGCGGCGCTGCTGGATGCATTCGGCGCGAACTTCCTCTATCCCAGCGGGTCGCGCGCGCTGAAGCGCCAGCACGACGATTTCAACCTGCGCATCAACCTAACCCATCCGACGCAACTCCGTGCCATTCCGCACAACGGCATTCTGCAGCAGCTCGGTATGCTGGCGAACACGGTGGGCGGCGTCGGCCAGGCGATCGTGAAGGATCCCGAGCGATTCCAGCGGGTCTACAAGGCATCGCCGCGCTTACGCCGGCTCCTTGGCATGGTGGAATGGGCGCTGGAATTCTCCGAGCTCGACGCCCTCAAATCCTATGTCGACCTGTTCGATCCCGGCCAGTGGCTGAGCCGCGCCTACCAGGCGCGCGACGCCCACCGCGCGTGGGAGCTGCGCCGCGTGGCAGAGCACCTGGAAGGCGAGGGCATCCACGAAAAGCTCGCCAAGATCTATCGCGTGTTCCAGCGCGACATGCTGGACCTCCGCGACGGCCTTGCGGTGATCGACGGCCCGAAGCCGAAACTGCCGCAACAGGCGCGGCTCAATCTGCGCCTGATGCACGGCGTGCGCATCGGGCTGCTGATGCGGGTGTTCGCGCTCGCGACCCACATCCCGGATTTCTCCGTCCAGCACAACATCTCGCGCGAGCAACTGGTCAGCAAGGTCGTGCATCTCGAGATCGAGGACGCGATCCGCAAGCTGACGACGATCTTTCCCAAGGTCGAGCAGGAAAAGTTCGAAGGCGATTTCGGCGAGGTCGCGACCTATGTCGGCGACTGGCACCAGACCTACGAACGCGAGCATCAGCTCATCTTCCAGCCGATCTCCGGCCTTTACACGCTGCTGCGGCGGCTGGGGTCGGGCATCATCCACATCATCGGGGCGCTGGGGTAGGGAAGATTGTCCGCCCCTCCAGGGGCTAATAGACTCGCTTTCCAGGCACGCATACAATCCGCTGGGCAATATCCCAGGGGGCCCTCGCTTGGCTGAACGTCCCATCCAGAGGCGACTCGTGGCTATTCTCGCCGCAGACGTGGTCGGCTACAGCCGGCTCATGGAGCAGGATGAAGCCGGCACCCTGCTCGCCCTGAAGGCGCGGCGGCGCGACGTCTTCGTACCGCAAGTCACAGAGCACCATGGTCGCGTGGTGAAGGTGATGGGTGATGGCGCGTTGGTCGAGTTCTCCAGCGCGGTGGACGCGGTGCAATGTGCCATCCAGCTGAGCAAAGCCTTTCTGGGGGCAAACGAAGGCGTTCCGGAAGGACGCAGGATCATCCTGCGCATTGGTGTCAATCTGGGCGACGTCATCGTCGAGGGCAGCGACCTCTATGGCGACGGCGTAAATGTAGCAGCTCGACTGGAGCAGCTGGCGGATTCCGGCGGCATTTGCGTGTCCCAGAACGTCTACGACCAGGTCAAGCGCAAGCTCGACGTCGCGTTCGAAGAGATGGGACCGCAATCGGTCAAGAACATCTCCGAGCCCGTTGTCGCTTATCGCGTGCGCTCGGGACAGGAGGCGCCGGTTCACGTGCCGCTGCCGCTGCCAATCAAGCCGTCGATTGCCGTATTGCCTTTCAGTACGATGAGCAACGATCTTGAGCAGGACACATTTGCGGATGGATTGGTCGAGGATCTGATCACCGACCTCTCGCGCAGCGCAGGTCTGTTCGTGATCGCGCGCAACTCGAGCTTCGCATACAAGAACAAGTCGGTCGACGTGCGGCGGATCGCCGGCGACCTGGGCGTGCGCTACCTGCTGGAAGGCAGTGCCCGTCGAGCGGCCGAGCGCGTGCGGATCAATGTTCAACTCATCGACGCCGTCGCGGGCAATCATTTGTGGGCCGAGCGCTATGACCGGAACCTCCAGGATATGTTTGCCGTCCAGGACGAGGTCACGGGCAAGATCGTCGAGGCGCTGGTGGGCAGGCTGGTGACACCACCGCCGCGCAACCGGCCGAAGAGCATGGAAGCCTATGATCTCTGTGTGCGTGCGCGGATTCTCAACGAAATGTCGCCGCAGACATCGCAGGAGGCGCGATTGCTACTGGAGCGGGCGATCGAGCTCGATCCGACCTATGCCGAGCCGTATCGCTGGCTTGCGATGAACCGATGGCTCGCGTGGGTCCATTGGGGCGAGCCTAAGGCCGTCAACAAGCCACTGTCCGAGGTGCTGGCTGAAAAGGCCGTGGCGCTCGATGAGAACGACGCAGGGTGCCGCTGGATCCTTGGCATGGTGCTGGCATACGGGCATCGTTGGCCTGAATCCGATGAACAGTTTGCGAAATCGCTCGAACTCGACCCGAACCACGCCGATGCCTGGGCCTGCCTGTCTGATCTGTCCACGCTGAGCGGTCACGCGGCGAAGGGGCTTGAAGAGATTCAAAAAGCGCTTCGTCTCGATCCGTACCCGGCATGCTGGTACTACTTGCTGAAAGGGCAAGCCGAGTACGCGCTCGGTCAATACCAGGCAGCTGTCCGGACCCTGCGTCACGAAGAGACCTATCGGACACATTCGCGCCGGATCCTCGCGGCGAGTCTTGCCCGGATGGGGCGATTGGAGGAGGCCCGGCGGGAGGCGGAAATGTTCCTGGTCAGCAATCCGCATTTTCGGATCAGCATCTGGGCGGCCGGTCAGCCCTTCAGGGACCAAGCGACGCTCGAGCATTTCCTCGATGGATATCGGAAAGCGGGCTTGCCGGAATGATCACTGCTTCCGCGTCAGCCTGATCTCGACGCTGTGCACGGCGGAGCTTTCCGCCATGTCGGTCTTGCGCCCCGGATTGAGGGCGTTGATGTTGGCGCGCTGTTTGGAGAGCTTGGGCCAGCGGCTCTTGTGCGAGAGGGCGACGCCGGCGGGGACGATGTCGGCGATGGCGAGGCGCAGCTCGAGCCGGCCGGTGTCGTTGGCGGCGATCACCATGTCGCCATCATGCAGGCCGAGGCGGGCGGCGTCGGCGGGATTGACCGTCACTGTCTCGGCGCCGAGTTTCTCCGCCACCTTGGGATCGCAATTGTAGGTGCTGTTCATCAGCCAGGCTGAGGCGGGCGAGAGCAGGCGCAACAACCTGTTCTGCGGACGCGGATCGGAAATCGGCTGCGGCAGGCGTGGATGACCGTCCGCGGCGGCGGCATCGCTTGCGATTTCGACTTTGCCGCTCGGCGTCGGAAAGCGAAGGTCGCCGAATTGCGGCACGGGCTCCGGCCAGATGTCGGTCGTACCCTTTGCCGCGAGGCTCGCAAAATCCTTGAGGCCGATCTGCCGGCACAGGGCATCCAGCGCGGCGTGGTCATCTTCAAACAGCTCCGGCTCCGTGTAGCCCATCGCCTTCGCCAGGCGGCGGAAGATCTCCTGGTTCGGCAGCGCCGCGCCCATCGGCTCCAGCGCCTTCACCTGCGCCGACATCGAGAGATGGAAATAGGGCGATACCAAATCGTCGAACTCCAGGAAGCTCGCGGCAGGCAGCACATAGTCTGCGAAGTCCGTCGTGTCGGTGGGGAAAGGATCGATCGCGACATGAAACAGCCGCTCGTCACGCAGCACTTGATGCAGCCGCACCTGATCGGGATTGGACGCGGCAATGTTGATGTTCCAGGTGACAAGCGCCTGCGCCTTCTTCGGGTCGCTCAAGGTGGCAACCAGGTCCATGTGGCTGACCTTGCGTCGCTCGCCCCGGCGCAGGTGCGGCGCCTCCAGATAGTCGCCGTCGATCCCCCGTCTTGATCCGCCATTGAGATAGAGGAAGCCGGCGCCGGGCTTCGCCAGATTGCCGGTCGCGGCAGGCAGCAAGCCGATAGCGCGGAACACGTTGCCGCCGGTCGGCTGACGTTGCAGCCCCTGGCCGAGCCAGAGCAGCGAAGGGCCCTTGCCATAGATCCGCGCGGCCTCTTCGATCTGCGCGACGGAGATGCCGGTGATGGGCGCGGCCCAGGCGGGCGTGCAGCGTTCGACCACAGGCTCCAGTTCGTCCCAGCCGATCGTATGCCGCGCCAGAAACGCACGGTCGATCATGCCGTCGCGCTTCAGCACATGCAGCATGGCGAAGGCGAGGGCCGCATCGCTGCCGGGAAAAAGCTGAAGATGCAGATCGGCTTCGGCCGCGGTCGGATGGCGCACCGGATCGATGACGATCTTCTTGGCCTTGGCTTCCTTCAGCCAATGACGATGCTGATGTGGCGCGGAGGCGGAGGGATTGGCACCCCAGACCATGATGCAGGCCGCATCCTTGGCGGTGCGCGGATCGAATCCGACATCGCTGGCGCCATACATGTATTTGAGCGCGGCATGGCCGGCCGCATTGCAGATCGAATCCGGATCGACCTCGCTGGCGCCGAGCCGGTTCAGGAAACGCTGCGGGAATCCGCCGGCGAGCAAAGAGCAGGTGCCGGTGTAATGGCTGTGCCAGATGGTCTCCGCGCCGTGTACCGAGACAATCTCTTTGAGGCGCTGCGCGATCTCGCTGGTCGCCCGATCCCACGTGACCGCTTCGAAGCGGCCCTCGCCTTTGGGGCCGACGCGTTTCAAGGGCCGCGTCACGCGCGCCTTCGGGTCCAGCCACGCGCCGTTATAGGCGATCGCGCATTTGCCACAGAGCGCGCCGCGCGCAACCGGATGATCGGGATCGCCCAGCACCTTCACCAGGCCGTCTGCGCGCTTCACCACCGCGATGCCGCACGCGTCATAGCAATCGCGCGGACAGGTGGTGCGGATGATGGTCTTTTCGGACATGCAGCGCTCCCAGATCGCTCATGATGATATGGGGCCGGCGTGTGGCGCACAACTGCGTAGAGGGTTGCGTGAGACGAGTTCGCCATGCTCAGATCGCCGCCGATCAGAGGAGGGGTTCGTTTCATGCAGATCGAAGTGATCGCCAAACCGGCGGTATCCGCCGACGTCTCCGTTGTGTTCGCGGCGGAAGGGAAGAAGCTGCTGGGCCTGGGCGCTGCCTTCGGCAAGGTGGTGCAAAAGGCGCTGGCGGCGCCGGCCTTCTCCGCCAGGCGCGGCGAGATCGTCGACGTGCTGGGCGCAGCCGATGCCAAGGCGCGGCGCATCCTCGTGGTCGGAATCGGCAATCCGAAGGAGCTGTCGGCGATCCGTGCGCGCAAGATCGGCGGCAAGATCGCAGCGCACCTGATGCGGGCGCGCGAACCCAAGGCGCAGGTACTCGGCGGCGGCGATTTTGGCAAGCTCGAGGAAGCGGTCTTCCTCGGCAACATCGCGCTCGGTGCGCGGCTGCGCTCCTACCGCTTCGGCAAATACGTCACGCAGCCGAAGCCGGGGCAGCCGGGGGAACTGACCGCGCTCTCGCTGGCGACGTCGGAGCGCACTGCGACGCAGAAGATCGTCGCGGATGCCGATGCCCTCGCGATCGGCATCTTTTTCGCGCGCGATCAGGTGAACGAGCCGCCATCGACGCTGTGGCCCGATGCCTTCGCCAAGCGCCTTTCGGAGTTGAAGAAGCACGGCATCGGAGTCGAGATCCATGATGAAGGGGCGCTGCGCAAGATGGGCGCGGGCGGCATCCTTGCCGTGGCGCAGGGCTCGCAGCATCCGCCGCGTCTGGTAGTGCTGCGCTGGAACGGAAGGGGCGGCAAGTCGAAAGGCGGGCCGATCGCGCTGGTGGGCAAGGGCGTCTGCTTCGATAGCGGCGGCCTTAGCCTGAAGCGCACCTCCCAGATGCTGACCATGAAAGGCGACATGGGCGGCGCGGCGGCCGTGGCGGGCGCGATCCTGACCGCGGCCTTGCGCAAGGCCAAGGTCGACGTGGTGGGCGTGATGGCACTGGTCGAGAACATGCCCTCCGGCTCCTCCTACCGGCCGGGCGATATCGTGAAGACGCTGGCCGGCAAGACCATGGAGATCGTCGACACCGACGCGGAGGGGCGCGTGACGCTGGTGGATTCGCTCTATTACGCGGCGTCCAAGTTCAATCCGTCCTGCATCCTCGACGCCGCGACCTTGACCTACTCGGTCTCTGCCGCCCTGGGGCCGGTCTATGCCGGACTGTTCGCAACGGAGGAAACCTTGGCCCGTGAAGTCTTGGCGGCGGGCGAAGCTGCAGGAGAGGAGCTCTGGCGGCTGCCGGTCAACGCCGATTACGTGAGGAATCTCAAATCCAAGGTGGCGGACTATCGTCAATGTGCTCCTGACGATGTCAGCGCCGACGCAGCGCACGCCGCCGCTTTGTTGTCGGAATTCGTCGCCGGGAAGCCCTGGGCCCATCTCGACATCGCTAACAAGGAGTTCGCGCCGCGAGACGCGGCGATCTGTCCCGAAGGTGCAACCGGCTATGGCGTGGCGTTGTTCGATGCGTTCTTGAGGCAGAGGGAGTAGGCCGGGCGGCATGAGCGCCTAGCTGGCGCAATCGAGCGCTTAATCCTCAAGCCGGCGGGACTGGGTTTGCGGGGGAAGAACCCAATCGGTTGACCAAGCCTTCAATCTCATCGCTTGTGCTGTCCGCAGTGATGGCGATGAAATCGACTTCGCGATCGGATCCGTTGGCCGCCAGGTGCGTGATCTCGATCGGCAGGAGCCATGGATTGTTGGGATCCAGCAATGCCACACGGGCGGTGGCCGGATAGGAGGACAGCTTTGCAATCAGATCAGCGATGGTCATAATGCCTCCAGTTACGCCGGGACCAACGGCGCCATCATCTGCCATCGTCGAATCACAACCGCATTCGCGCCGACCAAGCGAAAATGGCGGCGGGCGTCTATGTCGGGCAACGGTAGACGCCTCGCCACCGCCCAGACGGGCGACTTTGGGGGTAATGCCGCCAACCGCAAGGGATGCCCGATAGCCTACAGCCGCAAGATTTGCGTTGCTGCACAAAACGCCGATCGAATCGCGAAAAGTTCGTACTGAACCGTACCGAGATGATTGACCGGCAGTGTCGGTCGTGGATGCTGGCAAGCGCGGTATTTATTCAGCGCGGCTGGGTGGCTAGAAGAACCAGAGACCGGCGACGATCATCGACCCGATAACGCCAAGCAAATAGAGGACCAGTATCCACGCCAGATCTTTTTTTGAGTCATATCGGTCGGAATCGAAGCTGTGCTCGTGGGCATTCGGCAAATCAGCGGTATTCTTGAATAGGTCACTTGCTCCGATCGGTTTTCGGGTCGAAGACAAGAATTCTTCTATCAGCGGCCTTGTCAGGTCGTCATCATTCGGGTCAGCACCTTTCGCGGGGCGGTTGGCCACCACAGTTCTCATTGGCTGCTATCGAATCTACGCTAACGGACCCGTCGTCAGAACGTTCCGTCGAGTTGACGCGATAGGGAAATTTGCGTGGGCTGTGTGGCTTCTTGAATGGTGAGGGCGAGAGCTGATCCCGCTGTTCGGGCTACGTCTTGGGCGCTTCCCGGCGGTTGTTTGCATTCAATTGTATCCGATTGGAATCGCTGCACTTTTCGGGATTACTTCCTTGTTGACCGGACTTCAACATTCGGCGCTTATGTTACAACTCCATGACTGCGCGGGTCCGAATCGGTCGGGCTGCGCTCATTGTCTGATGTTGCGATGGTATTCCTGATCCAGCTTTTCGGTGCGGCGGCGTTGCTCCTGTGGGGGCTGCGCATGGTTCGGACGGGCGTGTTGCGCGCCTTCGGCAGCCAGCTCCGCACCTTCCTCGGCAGCGTGATGGGCAACCGCTTCAGCGCCTTCTTCGGCGGGCTCGGCGCCACCATCCTGCTGCAATCCTCCAGCGCGACCGCGCTCATCACCTCCTCCTTCGCCTCGCGCAAGGTAGTGGGGGCGGGAGCGGCGCTCGCCATCATGCTGGGCGCTGATGTCGGGACCTCGCTGGTAGCACAGGCCTATGCCTTCAAGGTCTCCTGGATCTCACCGCTGCTGATCCTCATCGGCTACATCATGTTCAACCACATGACGGAGACGCGCACGCGCGATCTCGGGCGGGCGATCATCGGCCTTGGCCTGACGCTGCTGGGGCTCGGCATGATCACCCTGGCGGCGGAGCCGATGCGCGCCGCGCCGGTCGTGCCGGTGATCCTGCAATTGATGGCCGACGCGCCGGTCTCCGGTGTGATCGTCGGCGCGCTGCTGACCATCGCCTCGACCTCCAGCCTCGCCATCGTCCTGCTCATCGTCTCGTTCGCGACCCACGATCTGATCCCGGTCGAGGTCTGCTACGCCCTGGTGCTGGGCGCCAATCTCGGCAGTGCGGTGATGCCGATCATTGCTACGCTGTCGGACGCGCCGGAAGCGCGCCGCGTGCCGGTCGGCAACCTCATCTTCCGGGTCGCGGGAATCATCATCGCCCTGCCGCTGCTGCCGCTGATCATGCCGGAGATTGCCAGGCTGCAGCCGGAAGCCTGGCGCCAGGTGCTGAATTTCCATGTCGCGTTCAATCTGGGTCTCGCAATCCTGTTCATCTGGCTGATCGGGCCGGTCTCGCGCCTGACCGTGCGGCTGCTGCCGGAGCAGGAGCGGCCCGACGATCCCGGCAAGGCGCGCTACCTCACCGAAGGCGCGGTCGAGAATCCCTCCATCGGGCTCGCCAATGCCAGCCGCGAGGCTTTGCGCATGGGCGACCTATTGGGCCAGATGCTTGACCTGTCGCTGCAATGCTTCCGCAACGACGACCGGCGATTGGTCGATGTCTGCTCCGACGTTGACAACCAGATCGACCGCCTCAACGAAGCGATCAAGCTGTACCTGACGCGGGTCAGCCGTGACGTGATGGATTCCGGCGATCACAAGCGCATCATCGATCTCATCACCTTCACGACCAACCTGGAGCACGCCGCCGACATCGTCGACAAAAGCCTGATGGAGCTGGCGGCGAAGAAGACCAAATACGGCCTCAAATTCTCGGTCGAGGGATCGAAGGAGATCGAGGACATTCATCGCCGCCTCAATGCCAACGTACAGCTCGCGATGAATGTCTTCATGACCGGCGACCTCAATCTCGCGCGCAAGCTGTTCGCCGAGAAGCATGCTTTCCGCATCCTGGAAAAGACCGCGTCGGAGAACCACCTGGTGCGGCTGCGCGAGGGGCGGATCGAGAGCATTTCCACCTCCGGCCTCCATCTCGACATCCTGCGCGATCTGAAGCGCATCAACTCGCACCTGGCCCTGGTCGCCCAGCCGCGCCTCGAAGCGGCGGGCGAACTGCATCCCTCGCGCCTCAAGGAAGAGGCGGCGGTATAGCTATCGAATCGAGATTGAATGCGGGCCCTTGCCATGGCCATGATGTCGCCATGCAAAGGCTCAAACTGTTATGGCTCGGCTACCTGCCGCTTGAGGTGGCGTTTTGGCAGTATACGATCTTCTACGGCCTGCTGTTCAATGTCGTAGCCACTGTCATCGCGCTCTTCCTCGTCGTCCTGGACGTGTCGATCGCCATCCCGATCATCGTGCACCTCCTGCCGGTGCCCTATTCCATCATGACGCTGACCGGAGTCTGGCGCAGCGCCGATCGCTATGGCAGCTCTGGCAATTTCGCATTCCTCGCCCGGATTTCCGCGCTCGCCTGGTTCTGTTTCTGGTTCGCGTTCTAGCCGGTCACCAGCACCGCTCGAAAATTCCTTCGAGCGCCCAGCCGGCGCCGTCGAGCGGGAGCTTGGATTTCCAGGCCTTGGCGGGTACGGCGATCTGCGCGGTCTTTCCCGTGCGCAGGGCCTCCGTCACTTCCTGGATGCGCAGCTCCATATTGGCGTCGGCGGGCGAAACCAGGAGCTCGCCATCCTTGGCGATGCCAGGCAGGTCGAATTTCCGTCCGTCGATCACGAAACGCATGTCGAAATTCTTGCCGTCCGGCAGTTGGGGGCCGAGGATGAGGTTGTGCAGGCTGATGAGCGCGGTGTTCGGCACCTGATAGGCCGAGCAGAAGAACCCGAGGGTCGTGCCGGGACCGATGCCGGCGACCGCGATCTCGTAGCGCCCGTCGCGCCCTCGCTCCCACACCGGCGTTTGCGCCAGCGCAGCGCTGGCGACGAGGCACAGCAGGATTGCGATCGTGGCGCCCTTCATCGCGATACCTTCACGTCGGCGGTTTCTTTTACCACGGCGAGGAAGGCCTTGACCAAGGGCGAACTCTTGCGCTCCTGCAGACAGGCGACGAATTCGGTGGAAGTGATCTGCTGACCTTCAAACGGCAGGGCCTTCAGCCTGAGATCGTCGCCCAGCTCGGATTCCGCGATCACGCCGACGCCGAGGCCGGCCGCGACCGCTTCCTTGATCGCCTCGCGGCTGCCGATCTCCAGCACTTCGCCCAGCTCGATCTTGGCCTTGACCATCGCGGCATCGAAGGTCTGGCGGGTGTTGGAAGTCGGCTCGCGCAGCAACAGGCGCTGGCCCGGGAGCTCCGCCAGCTTCACGCCGCGGCGCCGCGCCCACGGATGCGCGCGATCGACGAAGGCAATGAAATGATCCTGGCGGAACGGGAGGGCGAAGATCCGGCTGTCGCTCTTCACATTGGCGGCGATGGCAACGTCGCAGCGCTGGTCCAGCAGATCGTCCAGCAGCGACTTGGTATTGCCCATGGTCATCGACAGGCGGAGCTCGGGATATCGCCGGTGAAAGGCGGAGAGGAACGGGACCGAGTGATAGGGCGCATCGGCGCCGATCCTGAGGTGCCCGCGCTTCAGCGCATGAGCCGCGCTCAGCACCTGCACCGCCTCCAGCTCCAGGCTGAACATGCGGAAGGTGATGTCGAGCAGGTTGCGGCCGATGTCGGTGACTTCGATGCGCCGCCTTCGCCGGTCGAACAGGCGCACGCCGAACCGCTCCTCGAGCGCCCGGACCTGGCCGGACAAGGTCGGCTGGGTCACGTTGAGGAGCTGGGCGGCCTTGGTGAAGCTGCCCTCTGTGGCAACCGCGTGGAAGGCGCGGAGCTGGCTGTGACTTATAGACGTCATCTATGCGACGTATAATTAAGTGCGATTTGCCTTATAGTAAGGGCAGGCGCATCTTAAGGCAACGAGCGGGGAGGAATCGCCCCCCGCACTCCTTTGAGGGCGCTAAATGTCTCAAGATCCTTGGCTTTTGACTCCCGGACCGCTGACCACGTCGCTGACCGTGAAGCAGGCGATGCTGCACGATTGGGGCTCGCGCGACCGGAATTTCGTCGCCATCAACGCCCGCATGCGGGAGCGGCTGGTCGCCATGATCGGCGGGGCGGGAACCTTTGCCTGCGTGCCGATGCAGGGCCCCGGCACTTTCGCGGTCGAAGCCATGGTCAACAGCTTCGTGCCGGCCGAGGGCAAGCTGCTGGTGCTGGTCAACGGCGCCTATGGAAGGCGCATCGTGCGGATGTGCGGCTATTCCAAGCGCGCGGTCGATCGCATCGACTGGGCGGACGATCAGCCGGTCGATCCGGCGCGAGTTGCCAAGGCGCTGGCCGATGATGCCGCCATCACCCACGTGGCCATCGTGCATTGCGAGACCACGTCGGGCATCTTGAATCCGGTGCCCGAGGTTGCGCGCGTGGTGGCGGCGGCGGGACGCAAGCTGCTGATCGACGCCATGAGCGCGTTCGGCGCGATAGAACTCGACAGCCGCGCCGTTCCGTTCCAGGCGGTGGCGGCTTCGGCCAACAAATGCATCGAGGGCGTTCCCGGCATCAGCTTCGTGCTGGCGCGCGTCGATGATCTGAAGCAGAGCGAGGGGCGCGCGCCGTGTTTGTCGCTCGACCTCTACGACCAGTGGCAGGCGCTGGAGCAGACCGGACAATATCGCTTCACGCCGCCGATCCATTGCATCGTCGCCTTCGACCAGGCGCTGACAGAGCATGAGGCGGAGGGCGGCGTCGCCGGTCGCGGCGGGCGCTATCGCAGGAACTGGAAAACCCTGATTGACGGCATGCGCGCGCTCGGCTTCGAGACCTTGCTGCCGGAGCATCTACAGGCGCCGATCATCGTCACCTTCCGCATGCCGGCCGACCCGCGCTTCCACTTCCAGGCCTTCTACGACAAGCTGAAGGATCGCGGCTACATCATCTATCCGGGCAAGCTGACGGTGGCGGATTCGTTCCGCATCGGCTGCATCGGCCGGCTCGACGAGAGCCACATGAAGGGCGCGCTCGGCGTCATCCGGGCGGCGATGGCGGAAATGGGCGTCGCCAGCGGCAGCCCGCTCAAGCAAAGCGCGGAGTAGGACATGCCCGACAGCGTCACCGTCAACGGGCGGACCTATGCCTGGCCGAGCGAACCAATCGTCGTCATCTGCGTCGATGGCTGCGAGCCTGCTTATCTGACCGAGGCCATGCGCGGCGGCCACATGCCCTGGCTGACCAAGATGCTGCCGCACGGCACCGACACGATCGGCGATTGCGTGGTGCCGAGCTTCACCAACCCCAACAACCTCTCCATCGTCACCGGCGCGCCGCCATCGGTACACGGCATCTGCGGCAACTACCTCTATGACCGCGAGAGCGGGCAGGAGGTGATGATGAACGATCCCAAGTTCCTGCGCGCGGAGACCATCCTCGCCGCGTTCTCCAAGGCCGGCGCCAAGGTCGCGGTCATCACCGCGAAGGACAAGCTGCGCAAGCTGCTGGGCAAGGGCATGACCGGCATCTGCTTCTCGGCGGAAAAGGCCAACGAGACGACTGAAGCCGAGCACGGCATCGACAATGCGCTGGCCTATGTCGGCCGGCCGCTGCCATCGGTCTATAGCGCGGACCTCAGCGAGTTCGTGTTCGCCGCCGGCGTGAAGCTGCTGAAGGATCGTCGGCCGGATATTACGTATCTCTCCACCACCGACTATGTGCAGCACAAGGCTGCGCCGGGCTCCGCCGATGCCAACAGCTTCTATCGCATGATGGATGGCTACCTGGCGCAACTGGATGCCATGGGCGCGACCATCGTCCTCACCGCCGATCACGGCATGAACGACAAGCACAAGGCGGACGGCACGCCCAACGTGATCTATCTGCAGGATGTGCTGGATGGCTGGATCGGCGCGGGCAAGGCGCGGGTGATTCTGCCGATCACCGATCCTTATGTCGTGCATCACGGCGCGCTCGGTTCGTTCGCGACGGTATATCTGCCCGATGACGTGAACCAGGCCGAGCTCATCCGGCGCATCGCGGCGCTGCCCGGCATCGAGCTGGCGCTGGATCGCGAAGCCGGCTGCAAGAAGTTCGAGCTGCCGGAGGACCGGCTGGGCGATGTGATTGTCGTATCCGAGCGTCACACCGCCATCGGCAGCGCGGCCAGCAAGCACGATCTCTCCGGCCTCACCGTTCCGCTGCGCTCTCACGGCGGCATGACGGAACAGAAGGTGCCGGTCATCCTCAATCGCAGGATCGGCGCCCTGCCGTCCGGCTACCACCTGCGCAATTTCAGCGCTTTCGATCTGGCGCTCAACCATGCCAAGGCTCAGCCCGCGCTGAGCAAGGCTGTCTAGGGGTGAACATGGGCGTTCAGGTCCGCAAGGAGCATATGCGCGTCGCCAACGGTCCGGGGACCAGCGAGCGCCAGATCGATGTCTACAATCCCTATACCAACGAGATCTGCGGCACGGTGCCGAAAGCGAGCGCGGCCGATGTGGAGAGGGCGTTCCGCGTCGCCAAATCCTATCGCCCGGAGCTGTCGCGCTCCCAGCGCTCGGAGATTCTGCGCAAGACCGCCGATCTGCTGGTCGCGCGCAAGCAGGAGATCGCGGAGCTGATCACGGCCGAATCGGGCCTGTGCCTCAAGGACACGATCTACGAAGTGGGCCGCGCGTACGACGTGTTCTTCCTGTCCTCGACCGCGGTCATCAAGGACGATGGCGAGATCTTCTCCTGCGACATCACCCCGCACGGCAAGAAGCGCAAGATCTTCACCCAGCGCGAGCCGCTGCAGGGAATCATCACCGCGATCACGCCCTTCAACCACCCGCTGAACCAGGTGGCGCACAAGGTCGCGCCCTCGATCGCCACCAACAACCGCATGGTGCTGAAGCCGTCGGAGAAGACGCCGCTCACCGCCTTGCTGCTGGCCGACATCCTCTACGAGGCGGGCCTGCCGAAGGAGATGTTCCAGGTCGTGACGGGCGACCCGCGCGAGATCGCGGGCACGCTGCTGACCGATCCGGACGTCGATCTCATCACCTTCACCGGCGGCGTGAAGATCGGCAAATACATCGCCGAGCATATGGGCTACCGCCGCGCTGTCCTGGAGCTGGGCGGCAACGATCCGCTGATCGTGATGGAGGATGCCGACCTGGAGGAGGCGACCAACCTCGCGGTCTACGGCTCCTACAAGAACAGCGGCCAGCGCTGCACGGCGGTGAAGCGCATGATCGTGCACGAGGCGGTCGCCGACCGCTTTGCCGAATTGCTGGTCGAGAAGACCAGGAAAGTGAAATTCGGCGATCCGATGGACCCGAATGTCGACATGGGCACCGTCATCGACGAGGAAGCCGCGCGCTATTGCGAGGACATGACGAACGACGCGGTGCGCGCCGGCGCCAAGTTGCTGCACGGCAACCAGCGCAAGGGCGCGCTTTACGCGCCGACCGTGGTCGATCATGTACCTTTTGATTGCAAGCTCGTGAAGTGGGAAACCTTCGGCCCGGTCTCGCCCATCATCCGCTGCAAGGACATTGCGGATGCGATCCGTATTTCCAATTCGACGGTCTATGGATTATCGTCGGGCATCTGCACCAACCGGTTCGACTATATCCAGCGCTTCATCAAGGAGCTGGTGGTCGGCACGGTGAATGTGCGGGAAGTGCCGGGCTATCGCATCGAGATGTCGCCGTTCGGCGGCATCAAGGACAGCGGCCTCGGCTACAAGGAAGGCGTGATCGAGGCGATGAAAGCCTTCACCAACGTCAAGACCTATTCGCTGCCCTGGAGCTGAACGCATGCGGATCGTGCTCGCGGAACCGGAAAAAGGCGGACTTGCCGCCACCTGGAGCGACGGCACGACCAGCTTCTGGCCCGCGATCTGGCTGCGCGACCAGTGCCCCTGTGCCGAATGCCGCCATCCCAGCGGCCAGCGTTTATTCGAGATCGTCGATTTGCCGGAACGTCCGCAGGTCGAGCGCGTCGCGACGCAGGCTGACTACACGGTCCGGGTGGTATGGAAGGACGATGGGCACGTCTCGCTTTATCCCGCCGACTTTTTGTGGGCGCACAAACTGAAAGGCGGCCACGCCGCGCCGATCTCATTGTGGGGCGCCGATCTCGCCGAACTGCCTGAAGGCGACTGGCCGACAATCGCGCGCGATCCGAGCGCGGAGCTGGCCTGGCTGGAAGCGTATCACGCGCACGGTTTCGGCTTACTGCGCAACGTGCCGGTGCGGCCGGGCATGGTGGCGGAGGTCGGCGACCGGCTCGGCTTCGTGCGCACCACCAACTACGGCAAGCTGTTCGACGTCATCTCCGTGCCGGACCCGAATAACCTCGCCAACACAGCGCTCGGCCTCGGGGTGCACAGCGACAATCCCTACCGCGATCCGACGCCGGGCGTGCAGCTGCTGCACTGCCTGGTGTCCGAGGCGCCGGGCGGCGATTCGATCCTGGTCGACGGATTTGCGGCGGCCGAGCAATTGCGGATCTGGGCGCCCGAACAATTCGAGCTGCTGACACGCGTGCCTGCCAACTTCCGGTTCGCCGACAAGGATGCAGACCTGCAGGCCCGTACGCCGCTGATCTCGGTTGATTTCGAGAGTCGCATCACGGCGGTGCATTTCAACAACCGCTCCTTCGCCGGCATCGACGTGCCAGTCGACCTGATCGAACCCTGGTATGAAGCCTATCGGAATTTCGCGCAGATCCTGAAGCAGCCGGAGCGCGAGCTGGTCTTTCGCCTCGCGCCCGGCGACTTGCTGGTGATGCAGAACGAGCGTGCCTTGCATGGCCGCACCGCCTTCGATGCCAACCTGGGACGGCGCCACCTGCAAGGCTGTTACGTGGACAAGGACGGGCTGGCAAGCCGCATGCGCGTGCTGCGCCGCCAGCGGCTGCGCTCGCAAGAGGCCGCGGAATGAGCGCGCTCGCAGAAATCCGCGATGCCTTCGCGCGCAGGGGCATGGAGACTTACGGCGAGGGCGTTTCGCAATTGGAGCACGCGCTGCAATGCGCGATGTGTGCGGAGCGGGACAAGGCCACGCCGGCGCTGATTGCCGCGACCTTGCTGCACGATATCGGCCATCTGATCCATGATCTGCCGCCCGACATCGCCGACCAGGGCATCGATGCGCAGCATGAGAGCCTCGGCTCCGCCTTCCTGTCGCGGCATTTCGGGCCGGACGTGACCGAGCCGGTGCGCCTGCACGTTGCGGCCAAGCGCTATCTCGCGGCCAGCGAGGGTGGCTATTTCGACCTGCTGTCGCCGGCCTCGGTCCAGAGCCTGCGATTGCAAGGCGGCCTGATGTCGGCAGAAGAGCGCGCCCGCTTCACCGCCGAGCGCTTCGCCGAGGACGCGATCAAGCTCCGCCGCTGGGACGACGAGGGCAAGGTCGTCGGTCTTCCGACACCCGGCCTGGACCACTTCGAGCGCTACGTCACTGAGAGCCTGCGTTCCGCGTAACGCTTTCGGTGTGGTGGCGTCCGCCATGCAGCGCTGCGGCCCAGGCGAAATGCGCTCTATGGAGCGCACGCGGCCATCGCCACGCTGGCCCCCATCCAACTCCGGTTAAGCTCGCTGCCGCTCACCAAGCCTATGCAATCTTCCCCCGCAAGGGGGGAAGGGCAGGCTAGGGCGGCGTCGCATTTGGGGGCTAGCGTCGGCCACCGAGCGGAGTATACTTTTTCGTGACTGGTCGCGGCAGTGCCGTGACCGGCATCGGACTTGGGCGTCGCCATGCGCGGTTGCCCGTGCTGGCGGACCATCGAAGATCCGGCCCCGGCGTGCTAACGACCTCTCGAACAGGCGGTTCGGAGGTGCGGCAATGCCTCAGACGATCCGAAACCCCGTTGAGTGGCTCTCGGACGAGGTCCGAGAAGTGGCCAAAGGCGTCGGCCTCGCGGGCCGGTCTGTCCGGCGGACATCGACCCACCTCGTTTCCCCGCGGCTGGCCCTCCATCAGATCACCCTGGGCGATCTGAAGGACGTGCTCGTCAAGGGCTTTGACGACTTCGGTGCCTACCGCACCGACATCCTCTTCCTCATCGTCATCTATCCCATCATTTCCCTCGTTATTATCGCCGCCTCCTTCAATTACGAACTGATCCCTCTGCTGTTCCCGCTGGCCTCCGGGTCGGTCATCATGGGGCCGTTCGTCGGCGTGTTTCTCTATGAGATGAGCCGCCGGCGCGAGCTGAACTTCGAGCGCCATCACGAAGACAACCATAGCTGGGCCAACGCGCTCAGCGTGATACGGTCGCGCAATTTCGGCGCGATCATGCTGCTGGGCCTGATCCTGGTGGGCTTGTACCTGGTCTGGCTGGGGGTGGCCTGGTGGCTTTACCGCGCAATCAGCGGGCCGCAGCCGCTCTATTCGGTCGGCAAATTCGTGCAGGAGGTGTTCCTGTCGGAGACGGGCTGGTGGTTGATCGGCCTCGGCTGCGGGCTCGGATTCATGTTCGCCGCGATTGTGCTGGTGATCACCAACGTCGCGTTCCCGTTGCTGCTCGACCGCGACGTCGGACTTGCCACGGCGGTCACGACTTCGATCCGCGCCGCGGCCGCCAATCCGGTTCCGATCGCGGCCTGGGGCCTGATTGTCGGCGGCGGGCTGGTGATCGGGGCGATCCCGCTTTTCATCGGCCTCGTCGTCGTGATGCCTGTGCTGTGCCATGCGACCTGGCACCTCTATCGCAAGCTGGTTCCGCGACAGGCGGCGGCGCCCCCGCCGCATCACCATCGCAAGGCCGCCGGACACACTCCGCCGGCTGCCTCGGCCGACACGCGGGAGAACATGACTGACGAAGGGCAGACCGTCGCCTTCGTCCTCATCGCGGTCGCGGCCGGTTCCGTGTTGTTTCACCTGGTGAGCCCGTGGTGGTGGACTCCGATCGCCTCGAACTGGAGCTATATCGACCACACGATCACCATCACCTTCTGGATCACGGGGTTCGTCTTCACGGCGATCGTCGTGTTCATGGCCTATTGCGTGTGGCGCTTCCATCATCGGCCGGGAGTCCGGGCCGCGTACGAACCGGAGAGCAAGAAGACGGAATTGTGGCTGACAGCCGGCACGACGGTCGGGGTCGCGGCAATGCTGGCGCCCGGCCTGTTCGTCTGGCATCAGTTCATCACTGTTCCCAATGAAGCGACCCAGATCGAAATCGTCGGCCAGCAATGGCAATGGAGCCTCCGCCTGCCGGGTAAGGACGGCAAGCTCGGCGCGTTCGCTGCAGAGCACATCACTTCCGACAATCCCCTCGGCCTTAATCCGAACGACCCCAACAGCCGGGACGACATCGTGGTCTCGGCCGAAGATTTCCACCTGCCGGTCGGTCGGCCGGTGAAGGTGCTGCTGCGATCCATCGACGTCTTGCACGATTTCTATGTGCCCGAGTTCCGAGCCAAGATGGATATGATTCCGGGCATGGTCACCTATTTCTGGCTCACGCCCACTCGGACCGGGACATTCGATGTCCTGTGCGCGGAGCTGTGCGGCGGCGGCCACGCCTATATGCGCGGCACGGTCGTGGTGGAAGAGGAGCGCGATTACCAGGCGTGGCTGGGACAGCACCAGACGTTTGCGCAATCGCTGTCGCCGCCGAACAAGCAGGCGGCAAAATAGACCTGGTCTTTCGTTGGTATACGAGACGAGGAGGACGGCTCAATGGTGGATATCTCACGTGGTGGCGTGGCCGATGTGATCCCGCCCGCCGAGGTCAAGGACGTTGACCTCTATCACCCGAAAAGCTGGTGGACGAGATACGTCTTTTGCCAGGATGCCAAGGTGATCGCCATCCAGTATTCCGTGACCGCCTTGTCGATCGGAATGCTGGCGCTCGTGCTGTCGTGGCTGATGCGTTTGCAACTCGGCTTCCCCGGCGTGTTCTCCTTCATCGATGCCGAGCACTACTACCAGTTCATCACCATGCATGGGATGATCATGGTGATCTATCTGATCACCGCGATCTTCCTGGGCGGCTTCGGCAACTATCTCATCCCGCTGATGCTGGGCGCACGGGACATGGTGTTCCCGTACGTAAACATGCTGAGCTACTGGGTCTATTTGCTTGCCGTGATCGTCCTGGTCGCGAGCTATTTCGTACCGGGCGGGCCGACAGGGGCGGGTTGGACGCTCTATCCGCCGCAGGCAATCCTGTCCGGCACGGCCGGGCGCGACTGGGGCATCATCCTGATGCTGGTCTCGCTGATCCTGTTCATCATCGGTTTCACCATGGGGGGCTTGAACTATGTGGTCACGACGCTCCAGGCGCGCACACGCGGCATGACGCTGATGCGCATGCCCCTCACGGTCTGGGGCATCTTCACGGCGACCGTGCTGGCGCTGCTGGCTTTTCCCGCCCTGTTCGCCGCCTGCGTGATGCTGCTGCTTGATCGGTTGCTCGGGACCAGTTTTTTCATGCCGGCGCTGGTCGAGATGGGAGAGCATCTATCGTATCGGGGCGGCAGCCCGATCCTGTTCCAGCACCTGTTCTGGTTCTTCGGCCATCCCGAGGTCTACATCGTTGCTCTGCCGGCTTTCGGCATCGTCTCCGACCTCATCAGCACGCATGCCAGGAAGAACATCTTCGGTTATCGCATGATGGTCTGGGCGATCGTGGCGATCGGCGCTCTCAGCTTCATCGTCTGGGCGCACCACATGTATGTCAGCGGCATGCATCCGTATTTCGGATTCTTCTTCGCCACCAGCACGCTCATCATCGCCATTCCGACAGCGATCAAGGTTTACAATTGGGTGCTCACTCTGTGGCGGGGCGACATCCACCTGACCATCCCGATGCTGTTCGCCCTCGGCTTCATCGTCACCTTCGTGAATGGAGGTCTGACGGGGCTGTTCCTCGGCAACGTGGTGGTGGATGTGCCGCTGTCCGACACCATGTTCGTGGTCGCCCACTTCCATATGGTCATGGGTGTCGCGCCCATTCTCGTCATCTTCGGCGCGATCTATCACTGGTATCCGAAGATCACCGGGCGGATGCTGGACGAGGTGCAGGGCAAGATCCATTTCTGGGTCACCTTCGTCGGCGCCTACGCGATCTATTTCCCGATGCACTATCTCGGCCTGATGGGCGTGCCGCGCCGGTACTACGAGCTGGGCGAGATGGCGTTCTTGCCGCCATCGGCGGCGACGCTGAACGAGTTCATCAGCATTGCCGCCTTCATCGTGGGCGCTGCGCAGCTCCTGTTCGTGTACAACATGATCACGAGCCTGACGAAGGGCAGGGAAGCCGGCGGCAATCCATGGCATGCCACGAGCCTCGAATGGCAGACTCCCGAAACGCCGCCGGGGCACGGCAATTGGGGCAAGGAACTGCCGGTGGTCTATCGCTGGGCCTACGATTACAGCGTGCCCGGCGCCGCCGAGGATTTCGTGCCGCAGAACCAGCCGACCGTTGTGCGCGGCGCCTGAGAGGACGGCGGCGTGGGCAGCATCATCCTCTTCCTGGTCGTGGTTGGAGCGATTGTGGCCGTATGGCTGTCGCGCCAGAGGCTGACGGCCAAGCCATGGCTGGAGGAGGGGCCGATCGGCGAGGTCCCGGGTACCGGCGCAGTGTCGCTGCCGGCAGCGACCGTCGGGCTGGGGGTGTTCCTGGTTGTCGTCGGCGCGCTGTTCGCGCTGCTGATCAGCGCCTATTCGGTGCGCATGGTGATGACCGACTGGCAGGCTGTGCCGGTGTCGGGCTTGCTTTGGTTCAACACCGGCTTGCTGGTCGCGAGCAGCGTGGCGCTGCAGCTTGCGTACATCGCCTCCAGCCACCGGCGGATAGACGACCTGAAGCTTGGCCTCCTCGCCGGCGGCGGCTTTGCCCTGATGTTCCTCGCGGGGCAGGTCCTGGCGTGGCGACAACTGTACGCGGCCGGCTATTTCGTGGCCAGCAACCCGGCCAATGCGTTCTTCTATCTGCTGGTGGCGCTGCACGGCCTGCATCTGTCGGGCGGACTGGTGGCTCTGGGCCGTGCCGCCGGCAGGGTGTGGGGCGGCAGCGATCGGCGCGACCGAATCCGGCTCGGCGTGGGGCTGTGCGCTGCCTATTGGCACTTCCTGCTGTTCGTCTGGCTGGTGGTGATGGCGCTGCTCATGGGCTGGGCGAACGGTTTTATCGAGCTCTGCGGCCGGCTGTTTTCATAGCGGGTGAACGTCGAAAAGGAATTTCCGAGGGAGGTTGGAGCAGATGGCCGAGCATGTTGAGATGGCCGAAGCCACGCTGATGCCGGCCGTGTCGCCGACGCTGCGACCGCCCGGCCTGCGCGGATTCCTCGCCGACTGGGCGTCGGATCAGCGTGCGTTCAAGAACGTGTCCTGGATGAAGGCCATGATGTGGATCTTCCTCCTCAGCGACACGTTCATCTTCAGTTGCTTCCTGCTCTCCTACATGACGGTCAGGAGTTCCACCACCGTGCCCTGGCCCAACCCCAGCGAGGTATTCGCGCTGACGATCGGCGGCAAGAGCATTCCGTTGATCCTGATCGCCATCATGACGTTCATCCTGATCAGCAGCAGCGGTACGATGGCCATGGCGGTCAATTTCGGTTACCGCCGCGATCGGACCAAGACCGCTCTCCTGATGCTGGTGACCGCGGCGTTCGGCGCCACCTTTGTCGGCATGCAGGCCTTCGAATGGACCAAGCTGATCATGGAGGGTGTGCGTCCCTGGGCCAATCCCTGGGGAGCGGACCAGTTCGGCTCGTCCTTCTTCATGATCACCGGCTTTCACGGAACCCACGTGACGATCGGCGTGATCTTCCTGATCCTCATGGCGCGAAAGGTCTGGCGCGGGGACTTCGATCACGAACGGCGCGGCTTTTTCACCAGCCGGAAGGGGAACTACGAAATCGTCGAGGTCATGGGCCTGTATTGGCACTTCGTCGACCTCGTATGGGTCTTCATCTTCGCACTGTTCTATCTTTGGTGAGGCGGGAACATGTCGCAAGCCACGATGACACAGGGAATGGCGGCGCCGGCCGCGACGACCCCTCGGGACACTCATCAACAGCACCCCATCAAGCTCTATCTGGTGGTCTGGGGTTGGCTGTTCGTCCTCAGCACCGGTTCGTACCTGGTCGATTATTTCGGCCTCCAAGGCTATCTGCGGTGGGGTCTCATCCTCCTCTTCATGATCTTGAAGGCCGGCCTCATCGTCGCCGTCTTCATGCACATGGCGTGGGAGCGGTTGGCGCTGATCTACGCCATCCTGGTACCGCCGATCCTGGTGCTGGTGTTCGTTGGGATCATGGCGTTCGAATCCAAATACACGTTCTTCACGCGACTCTTCTTTTCCGGTGGGGGATCGTAACGGAGGCGCTCGCAAGAGCCTGGGGATTCGCCCTCCGCAGGTCGCCAATCCGCCAAAACAAAGGCACGATGCCCGGGGGCAGACGCCGGCGAATCCCGGGCGTATACTCGGCCGCAAGACTGGTCGCGGCTTGGCCCGACCGTTGTCTGACTTGGGCAAGCGCCGCACGTGGCAGAGCCCGTGCTGGCAGCCCATCGACGATGCGGCCTCAACTGAGCCGTCGGCCTCTCGAACCAAGAAACGTTCGGAGGAAACATCATGGCCGACACGATCCGCAATCCCGTGGAGTGGGTGGTCGACGAACTGCGTGAAGTGGTAGGGGGCGTCGGCCAGGCCGGCCGCTCCGTCCAGCATACCTCGACGCATCTGTTCTCCGCGCCGCTCGCGGTCAGTCGCATCAGCGTCGGCGACCTCAAGGACGTGCTGGCCAAGGGATTCGACGATTTCATGGCCTACCGGACTGACATCATCTTTCTGATCATCGTCTATCCGATCATCTCTCTCGTCATCATTGCGGCGGCCTTTCAGTATGAGCTGATCCCGCTGCTGTTCCCGCTGGCGTCCGGCTCGTTCATCATGGGGCCGTTCGTCGGCGTGTTCCTCTACGAGATGAGCCGGCGGCGTGAGCTCAACCTGCAGCGCCATCATGCGGACAGCCACAGCTGGGCCAACGCGGTCAGCGTCGCGGGCTCACGCAATCTGGGCGCGATCCTGCTGCTGGGTGCGGCGCTCGTGGTGATCTACCTGGTCTGGCTGGTGGCGGCGTTGGGCATCTATCGGGCGACCCATGGCCCGCAGCTGATCGAATCGGTCGGCCGGTTCGTGCAGGACCTGTTCCTGACCGAGGCGGGCTGGTGGCTGATCGGCGCCGGAGTGGCCGTCGGGTTCCTGTTCGCGGTGGTGGCTCTGGTGACGACCGTGGTCGCGTTCCCGCTGCTGCTCGACCGCGACGTCGGGCTCGGCACGGCGGTCCTGACCTCGATCCGCGCCGCGCTCGCGAATCCGGTGCCGGTCGCAGTCTGGGGCCTGATCGTCGTCGGCGGGCTGGTGGCGGGCGCGATCCCGCTTTTCATCGGACTGGTCATCGTCATGCCGGTGCTGTGCCACGCGACTTGGCACCTCTATCGAAAGCTGGTGCCGCGCCAAGCGCGTACCTGAGGCGCATCGAAGCATTGACTTCGGCGGCGCGCCTGCCGACAGTGCGCGCCATGTTCGAGGATCTGAAAGGGCGCGTGGCGCTCGTCACCGGCGGCGCAACCGGAATCGGCGGAGCAATCTCCGCCGCTTTCGGTATGGCCGGCATGAAGATTGCCGTGCATTACCATGGTGGCGCCGAGCAGGCGGAACATCTCGCGGAGGAGGTCCGGCGCAGTGGCGGCGAGGCGCTGCTGCTTCAACGCGACATCACCGAACCCACGGCGGCGGACGATCTGATCCGCCGCACCGTCGAGGCGTTCGGCAGGCTGGACGTGCTGGTGAACAATGCCGGCGGCATGGTGGCGCGCCGGCCGGTGGAAACCATCGATGATGAATTTTTCGATGCGGTGATGGACCTCAATGTCCGGCAACTGGTTCACGCCTGCCGTGCCGGAGCCGCGGCGGTGAAGCAAGGCGGCGGGTCCATCGTCAATGTCAGTTCGATTTCCGCGCGCACCGGCGGTTCCCCCGGTTCCAGCGTCTATAGCGGCGCCAAGGCCTTCGTCGCGACCTTCACCCGTTCCCTGGCGCGCGAGCTGGCGCCCCAGAACATCCGCGTCAATGCGCTTTCGCCCGGCACCATCGCCACGGCGTTCCATGAACGGCATTCGACGCCGGAAAAGCTGGAAGCGACCCGAAAGTCAATCCCATTGGCGCGCCTCGGCACGGCGCAGGATTGCGCGGGAACGGCCTTGTTCCTCGCTTCCAACGCCATGTCAGGCTATGTCACCGGCCAAGTGATCGAGGTGAATGGCGGGCAGTTCATGGGCTGAAGCACCCGCCATTCTCCGTTCGCTCGATGGGCATCAATCGAAGGCGTCGCTGATCGCGTCGCCGGCTTCGTCAGCTGCCTCGCTTATTTCGTCGCCGGCCTCATCGGCCGCGTTGCTGAAGCCCTCGCCGGCTTCGCTGGCCAGGTCATTCGCCTCATCGCCGACCTCGTCGCCGAAATCGTCGCTGTCGCTGTCCACTGCGCGCGCAGCAGTGATGCTTCCGCCGGCGGTGCCGGTAGATTCGATGTCGCCGCCTGGTCTTTCGGAGGCGCGGTTGCCGTCCTCGAGTCTCATCTGCTGCTGCACGCACTCGGTCCCGCCCATGCAGCTATATCCCTGGTCGAAGCGGTCCGGACCCGCGAAGGCGGGCGTTGCCAGAGCCGCCACGGCCACTGAGCTCATCAAGAGTGTCGACTTCATCATCCGTTCCTTCCGAGATTGCGGCTCCCGGTTCTTGAACAGATGGGCGCGGTGATGATTCCCCGGAAGAAGTCGGGATTTTGGGCAACGTCTCGGGAACGAAATTGCTACGCGGCTTCGCGCCCGGTGCGGCACGCGGCACAAAGGCCTTGCGCCTCGATCGTCAAGCGGTTGAGGGAAAATCCCGCGCGCGTGGCGCTCGCTTCCACCGCCTGCAGGATGGAGGGGTCGTTCAATTCGATCGCGGCCTTGCAGGACGTGCAGATCAGGAACTGCGAGATGTGCCGCTGCTCCGGCCGGTCGCAGCCGACGAAGGCGTTGAGGCTTTCGATCTTGTGCACCAGTCCCTGGTCCAGCAGGAATTCGAGCGCGCGATAGACCGTCGGCGGCGCGGCCGCCCGGTCGTCCGCGGCGCGCAGCAGGTCCATGATCGCATAGGCTCCGATGGGGGCGTGGCTGTCCCACACCAACTCCAGCACGCGCCGGCGCAGCGGCGTCATCCGCGCGCCGCGCTCAGCACACACGGTCTCGGCCTTGCTCAAGGCGTCATCGATGCAATGGCGATGGTCGTGGGCGTGGAGGGCTTGGGGCGCGTTCATCGCTCGAATCCATGTGTGATCGGACGAGTATAAGCGGCCAGGGCGCAATGAGCGAGAGGGGCCAGCCGGGCGCTTTCACTGGCGCCAACCATCAATAACATTAATTCAGTGTAAATTTTGTTCCGCGACATCGGATAGCTACTAATATATTATTCTAAATTGATAAATTGCGACACGAGCGCGTCGATATCGATGTTCGATTCTCGGCGTTGCGCAGTACTTCACAATTTCACACTGTAAAATAAAATTGACTTAACGATATGTCTGACCTAACTAGTCGGAAAAGGCGCAAGAAATGCGTCTTTCCACGATTCTGGGTGTGGATTAGATGCGCAGCTTTCCACTGTTCCTGAAGCTCGAGGGCCGGCGGGTCCTGCTGGTCGGCGCTGGCAGCGTCGCGGCGGCCAAGCTGCGCCTGCTGGGCTCGGCTGGGGCGAGCGTCACGGTTGTTGCGGATATCCCATCCTCCGATCTGCTGGCCGCGATTGTAGAGGCACGCGCGCATCTGATTAAGGACGCGCTGGTGCCCGCGCATTTTGCAGATGTCGAGCTGGTGTTCGGCGCGACCGGCAGCGAAGCGGGCGACCGCGTGATCGCCGAACAAGCGCGCGTGGCGGGCAAGCTGGTCAACATCGTCGACAAGCCGGAACTCAGCGATTTCACCATGCCGGCGATCGTCGATCGCGGCGACATCGTGGTCGCGGTCTCGACGCATGGTGCCTCTCCCGTGCTGGCGCAGCGTGTGCGCGCCGCCATCGAGAGCGTGCTGCCTCCGGGCCTTGGCCGCCTTGCGCAGTTCGCGCAGCGTTTCCGCAGCGCGATCCAGGCGCGCATTTCGGACAGTGGGTCGCGCCGCCGCTTCTGGGACCAGGTGCTGGGCGGGCCGATCGCGGCCGCCGTCCTGGCAGGCGATGAAAAGCGCGCGGCCCGCGATTTGATCCGTGCCGTCAATCGCGGCGAGCCGAAAGCGGACACCGGCCGCGTTTCGCTGGTCGGCGCCGGCCCTGGCGATCCCGAGCTGCTGACCCTGCGCGCGGCGCGGGCGCTGCGCGAGGCCGATCTCATCGTCTATGACAAGCTGGTCGATCCGTCGGTGCTGGAATATGCGCGCCGCGATGCACGCCGTATTTTCGTCGGCAAGAGCAAGGGCGACCACACCCTGCCGCAAGCGGAGATCAACGCACTGCTGGTGACGGAAGCGAAGGCCGGCCGTCATGTGGTGCGCCTCAAGGGCGGCGATCCCTTCGTGTTCGGGCGCGGCGGCGAAGAGCTGGATGCGCTGGTTGCGGCTGGTGTCCAGGTCGAAGTCGTGCCGGGCATCACGGCGGCCACCGGCTGCGCGGCCTATGCCGGGTTCCCGCTGACCCACCGGGACCATGCGTCGAGCGTCGTGTTCGTCAGCGGCCATTCCAAGGACGGATTTTCCGATCTCGATTGGCGCGCGCTCGCCAATCCGCGCCAGACCGTCGTGGTCTATATGGGCGTGAGCGCGGCGGGCGAGGTCGCCTCCAGGCTGATCGATGCCGGCCTCGGTGCTTCGACCCCGATCGCGATCGTTGAGAACGGCACCCGCTGGGACCAGCGCGTGATCAAGGGTGCGCTGCACGAAGCCGCTGACTTGATTCGAAACCACGGCGTGGCGGGTCCGGCGCTGCTGGTGATCGGCGAGGTGACGCGCGCAGCAGAGGCGGGCCTGCGCGCCGAACTCAAAGCCGTGGCGGAGTAGGAAACAATGGCAGCGGCAGCGGCACCGCAGATGGTTACGGCGAACCGCCTGTCCGACGGCGCGGTGGTGTATTTCACGGCCAGCAAAGGCTGGTCGGAGAACTTCACCGACGGTGCGGTATGGTCCGACAAGGAAAGCGCGGATGGCGCGCTCAGCGCCAGCGAGGAAGCGGTGAAGGCGCGGCTGGTGGTAGGCCCCTATCTGTTCGACGTCGCCGTCACCGAAGCGGGGCCGAAGCCGACCAGCGCGCGCGAGCGTATTCGCGCCGACCACAAGCCGACCTTCGAGCCGGATACCGGCTCGTGGACCGGCCCGATTGCAGATTGAGCAGAGCATGTATCGTTACGACGAATTCGATTCCACCATCGTCCAGGAACGGGTCGAGCAATTCCGCGGCCAGGTCGCGCGCCGCCTGGCGGGCGAGCTGACCGAGGACCAGTTCCGGCCGCTGCGCCTGAAGAACGGGCTCTATCTGCAGCTCCACGCCTACATGCTGCGGATAGCGGTGCCCTACGGTGTGCTGTCGTCCAAGCAGGTGCGTAAGCTAGCCTATATCGCGCGGCGCTACGACCGCGGCTACGGACACTTCACCACCCGCCAGAACATCCAGTTCCACTGGCCGCAGCTGCCCGATGTGCCGGACATTCTCCAGCACCTGGCCGAGGTCGAGATGCACGCCATCCAGACCAGTGGCAATTGCATCCGCAACGTGACCGCCGACCAATTCGCCGGCGTTGCCGCTGACGAGATCGAGGATCCGCGCATCTGGGCGGAGATCGTGCGGCAATGGTCGACCTTCCACCCGGAATTCTCCTATCTGCCGCGCAAGTTCAAGATCGCGGTGACCGGCGCGCCGGACGACCGCGCCGCGGTGCGCGTGCACGATATCGGGCTGCGCATCGTGAAGAACGAGGCGGGCGAAGCCGGCTTCGAGGTGTGGGTTGGCGGCGGACTTGGCCGCACGCCGATCATCGCCGTCCGGATCCGCAAGTTCCTGCCCAAGGAACATCTGCTTTCGTATCTCGAGGCGATCCTCAGGGTCTACAACCTGCTCGGAAGGCGCGACAACATCTATAAGGCGCGCATCAAGATCCTGGTCCAGGCGACCGGCGGCGACAAGTTCGCCGCGATGGTCGAGGAGGAGTGGGAGAAGATCAAGGACGGCCCGCTGCACCTGCCGCAGGCCGAGATCGAGCGCATCCATCGCTACTTCGCGCCGCCGTCCTATGAGACGCTGGACCACATCGATCCCGCGTTCGAGACCGCGAAGCTGGAGAATCCCGAGTTCGCGCGCTGGGCCCGCACCAACCTGGCGAAGCACAAGGTGCCGGGCTACGCCATCGTCAACGTGGCGCTGAAGCTGGAGGGTGCGACGCCGGGCGATGCCTCGGCGGATCAGATGGACGTGCTGGCCGATCTTGCCGACGAGTACTCGCTCAAGGAAGTGCGCGTCACGCACCACCAGAACATCGTTCTGCCGAACGTGCGCAAGCGCGATTTGTTCGCGCTATGGCAGCGGCTGAAAAGCGCGAACCTCGCGACCTCCAACCTCGGTTTCATCAGCGACATCATCGCTTGCCCGGGGCTGGATTACTGCAACCTCGCCAATGCGCGCTCGATCCCCGTGGCGCAGCGCCTGTCGCGCCATTTCAGCGACCCCCGCAAGCTGGACGCGATCGGAGAGCTGCGCCTCAACATCTCCGGCTGCATCAATGCCTGCGGACACCATCATGTCGGCCATATCGGCATCCTCGGCGTCGACAAGCAGGGGCAGGAATTCTACCAGGTGACGCTCGGCGGCTCGTCCAAGGACGATGCCTCGCTGGGCAAGATCGTCGGCGCGTCCTTCTCCGAGGACGACATCGTGCCGGCGATCGACACGATCATCGAGACCTATCTCGCCAATCGCGCCGACAAGGCAGAGCGGTTCCTCGACTACTACCGCCGCGTCGGCATGGATCCCTTCAAGGAGGCCCTCTATGGCCCTGCTACAGCACGGCGCCCTGCAGCCGAATAACTGGCGCTTCGTCGGCGATGATGCCGCGATCCCGGCCGACGGCCCGGTGACCGTGAGCCTCAAGCGTTGGCAGGCGGAAGGCGAAACCCTGCGCGGCCGTAACTCAGCCATCGGCGTGCGGCTGAAGAACGACGAGCAGGCGCTTTCGCTCGGCGAGGATGTGCATCGCCTGTCGCTGATCGAAGTCGAGTTCCCGAAATTCACCGACGGACGCGCCTTCTCCCAGGCGCGCATCCTGCGCGACAAGCTCGGCTACAAGGGCGAGCTGCGCGGCATC
>Ga0207428_10000203_pt1 | contig 82534 bp, 88 predicted proteins | sample RhiMethybrSRZTD1_FD_187600 | JGI IMG/M metagenome (GOLD analysis project Ga0207428, IMG submission 187600) | Populus rhizosphere microbial communities from Tennessee, USA - Rhizosphere MetaG P. TD hybrid SRZTD1 (SPAdes) (version 3) | ecosystem: Host-associated > Plants > Roots > Rhizosphere >... | reverse complement strand
GTCTCCTGGGCGAACGCGGGGACGATCTGCGGTGCGACCAGCGGGATCGTTCCGGCGAGGATGGCGGTAATGGCTGCCCCGGCAATCAGGGCGGCGCGAAGGGTGGCTTTCGGCATTGGCTTAGATGTTCCTGGGTTCGACGATCAATAGGGTCGGGCTGCCGGGGTTCCGGCCATGGCCGTGGGCATTGACGGCAGGCCCGCGAAGGCCGGCATCATGCCGAACAAGCCCCAGTGGCACAAGGAAAAATCCCGTGAAAAAGCGCGCAAAAACCGGCCCGCAACGGCCTTAAGTCAAGTTGACTTCCCGGCCCTCGGCACCTATCTGTTGCGGGCAATTCGACCCCAGTGCCGCCCCCGAGGTTTTCATGTTCGCCGCCTTGGCCAAGCGGGTCTTCGGATCCGCCAATGACCGTTTCATCAAGGGTTTAGGCAAGACGGGCCAGGCCATCAACGCTCTGGAACCCGAGCTCAAGAAGCTGTCGGATTCCGAGCTCGCCGCCCGGACCCAGATGCTGCGCGCCCGCCTGGAAAAAGGCGAGACGCTGGACGACGTCCTGCCCGACGCCTTCGCGACCGTGCGCGAGGCGGCGGTGCGCACCCTCGGCCAGCGCCATTTCGACGTCCAGATGGCGGGCGGCATCGTCCTGCACCAGGGCAAGATCTCGGAGATGAAGACCGGCGAAGGCAAGACGCTGGTCGCCACCCTGCCGGTCTATCTCAACGCCCTCGAGGGCAAGGGCGTCCACGTCGTCACGGTCAACGATTACCTGGCCCGGCGCGACTCCGAATGGATGGGGCGGATCTACCGGTTCCTCGGCCTCACGGTCGGGGTGATCGTGCATGGCCTGACCGACGCCGAGCGGCGCGCCGCCTATGACAGCGACGTGACCTACGGCACCAACAACGAGTTCGGGTTCGACTATCTGCGCGACAACATGAAGTTCCGCCTGGAGGACATGGTCCAGCGCGACTTCAATTTCGCCATCGTCGACGAAGTGGACTCGATCCTGATCGACGAAGCGCGCACGCCGCTCATCATCTCCGGCCCGACCGAGGACAATTCCGAGCTCTATGCCAAGGTCGACAAGCTGATTCCGCACCTCAAGGATTCGGACTACGAGAAGGACGAGAAGACCCGGCACGTCACGCTGACGGAAGAAGGCAACGAGAATATCGAGAAACTGCTGAGGGCGTCCGGCATGCTGCGCCAGGGCACGCTCTATGACGTGCAGAATGTCGCGCTCGTCCATCACGTGAACCAGGCGCTGCGCGCCCACAAGCTGTTCGCCCGCGACGTCGACTACATCGTCAAGGACAACAAGGTCGTCATCATCGACGAATTCACCGGCCGCATGATGGAAGGCCGGCGCTATTCCGAAGGGCTGCACCAGGCGCTGGAAGCCAAGGAAAACGTCCAGATCCAGAACGAGAACCAGACCCTCGCCTCGATCACGTTCCAGAACTATTTCCGCCTCTATCCGAAGCTGGCCGGCATGACCGGCACCGCGATGACCGAGGCGCCGGAATTCTCCGAGATCTACGGCCTCGACGTCATCGAGATCCCGACCAACGTGCCGGTGAGACGCGAGGACCAGGACGACGAGATTTATCGCAGCGCGCGCGAGAAGTACAAGTCGATCGCCAACGATATCCGCAACGCGCAGGCGCGCGGGCAGCCGGTGCTGGTCGGCACCGTCTCGATCGAGAAATCGGAGCTGATCTCCGAGCTCCTGAAGAAGGAGAAGATCCCGCACCAGGTGCTGAACGCGCGCTATCACGAGCAGGAGGCCTATATCATCGCCGAGGCGGGCACTCCCGGCGCCGTCACCATCGCCACCAACATGGCGGGCCGCGGCACCGATATCCAGCTCGGCGGCAACCTGCAGATGCGGATCCAGCGCGAGCTGGGCGAGGTCACCGACGAGCGGGAGCGCGAGCGCCGGATCGAGAAGATCAAGGCCGAGATCGCCGAGAAGCGCGAGAAGGTGCTGAACGCCTGCGAGGTCATCGAGATCGAGCCGGCCAAGGGCAGCAAGCCGGCCAAGACCATCACCTTCCCCGGCGGGCTCTACATCATCGGCACGGAGCGGCACGAGAGCCGGCGCATCGACAACCAGCTGCGCGGCCGCGCCGGGCGCCAGGGCGATCCGGGACGCTCCAAGTTCTACCTGTCGCTCGAGGACGACCTGATGCGCATCTTCGCGTCCGAGCGCATGGATTCGATGCTGAAGACCCTCGGCCTCAAGGAGGACGAGGCGATCGCGCATCCCTGGGTCAACAAGGCGCTGGAGAAGGCGCAGCAGAAGGTCGAGGCGCGCAACTTCGACATCCGCAAGAACCTTCTGAAGTTCGACAACGTGATGAACGACCAGCGCAAGGTGATCTATTCCGAGCGCAAGGACCTGATGCAGGCGAGCGACCTCAGCGACGACGTGAAGACCATGCGCGAGGAAGTGATCAACGATTTGATCGCGCGCTACATCCCGGAAAAGGCCTTCCCCGAGCAGTGGGAGACGGGTGGCCTGCACGAAGAAGTCATGCGCCTGTTCGGCATCAACCTGCCGGTGGCGGATTGGGCGAAGGAAGAAGGCATCGCGGACGAGGCGATCCGCGAGCGCGTGACGGACGCCGTCGAGCGCAAGATGGCGGAGAAGGCCGCGCGCATCGGCCCCGAAGTGATGCGGATCGCGGAAAAGACCCTGCTGCTGCAGATCCTGGACCAGAACTGGAAGGAGCATCTGCTGGGGCTCGACCATCTGCGCCACGGCATCGGGCTCCGGGCCTATGGCCAGCGCGATCCGCTGAACGAGTACAAGCGCGAAGCCTTCGACATGTTCGAGGCGATGATGATCCGGCTGCGCGAGCAGATCACCCAATTGCTCTCGCACATCGAGATCCGGCAGCCGGAGCCGATGCAGCCGCCGGTGGTACCGCCGCAAGCCCAGCCGGCGACGGCCGGCGCATTGTCAAACGGAGCCGATCCCAACAATCCGGCAAGCTTCAAGAATGTCAGCCGCAATGCCGCCTGCCCCTGCGGATCGGGGAAGAAATACAAGCACTGCCACGGCAAGCTCGCGAGCGGGTTCTAGGGCGCGCGGGCGCGCTTTCCTTTTCCTGTCACCCCGGACAGCTGCGCGCGGAGCAAGCGGCTGAGCCGGGGCCCATGCAGCGGTCGCAGCGAACGCATTCGAACTTCTTTTTTGCGCCGAAGGGCCGCATAGGTCCCGGGTCGCGCCGCTAGGCGGCTTGCCCGGGATGACATGAGGGAGGGTGCCGGTGAACCTTGCGTCGCGTGCAAGCGACACCACTTGTTATGCGGACAATCTACGAGGCTGTCATGCTGAGGATCATCGCGGCATTCATCCTGGCGTTGCTCACTGTCTCGCCGGCCCTGGCGCAGGAGCGGGTCGGCGAGGTTTCGACCACGTTCCGCGTGGTGGGGCCGAACGACAAGGTGGTGATCGACCGGTTCGACGATCCGAAGGTCGAGAATGCGAGCTGCTATGTCAGCCGGGCAGAGACCGGAGGCCTCAGCGGATGGGTGGGCCTGGCCGAGGATCCCAGCCGCTTTTCCATCGCCTGCCGCGCCACCGGGCCGGTGCGCATCACCGGCGAGATCAACCGCAGCAAGAAGGGCGAGGTGGTGTTCAGCGAAGACACCTCGGTCCTGTTCAAGGAGATGCGGGTGAGCCGGTTCTACGATGCGGACAAGAACGTGCTGGTCTATCTGGTCTGGTCAACCAAGCTGATCGACGGCTCGCCCTACAACAGCGTCACGGCGATTCCCGTCACGCAGTGATCAGTCGCGCGGCGGCCCACCCGACCAAGGGAGTGGAATTGCCGCAGGCGACCAGGGCGCAGAGCCGGCATGATGAAAGCCGGCCAGGCGATTGCAGGCTTCGCGCATAGCAGGCGACAGGGCCGCGCGGTCGGTGCTGTTCTGCACGGCGCGCAGACCCATGACCGGCGCGGTCGCGCTGAACACCCGGCCCTTGGCCAGGCACGGATGACCGGCGACCGACACCTTGCGCAGCGCGCCATTGTCGGCATCGTGGAAGAAGAAGGCGGTCGACGCGCCACCTCGCGATGCGGACATGGTGTCGACCTGCTGCCGCAAGATTCCGGCCAGCGATTCAGTCAGGGCCCAGACCTCGGCCGGCGACAATTGCGTCTGGAAATACTGGCTGGGGATCAGAGCATCGATCGCGGGATCGTCCGGCGTATAGATGACGCTGCCATCTTCGAGCAACGCAAACCGCAAGCCGAGCGGCCGTTCCGCCGTCGGCACGGCCCAGCCGTCGAATTCCCACAAGGCGAGGACAGGCGCATTCGACTGACCGGCGCGAGCGTGCGGCACCAACAGTCCGAGCAATGCGAGAGCAAGGAAGAACCTGATCATCGGACCCTCCACACTTGGAGAGAGTTCTCATTTTATCACAAGCAATCTTCGCCCGTCCTAGGCCTTCTCCACCCCGCACCATTGCGCGATGAAGAGGGCGATGGCGGCGGTGACGCGCTTGACCGAAGGGAGGAACACGCGCTCGTCGAAGCCGTGATAGTTCTCCGATACCGGTCCATAGACCAGGGCCGGGCAATCGTCATAGAGCATGAAGACGCGGCCGTCGACGTAGGCCTGGGCCACGCGCGCTTCCAGCTTGGCACCGAAGCTCCTGGCGTGGGCGCCGGCCAGCACGCGCTCGGCCTCCGTCCCTTCGCTCAGCACGTAGCCCTCGGCGAAGAAGCCGTTGTACTCGATCCTGGGCGGCATGTTGCTGAGGAAGGAATCGGTGCGCACGGCGTTGGCGATGCAGGCCTCGATTTCGTTCGCGGCATCGCGCGCCGTGACGCCCGGATAGAAGGAGATGCGGCAATCGAAGCTGCACCAGGCCGGCACCGACGATGCCCAATCGCCGCCTTCGATCTTGCCGATATTGAGATTGACCGGGTGGGGCAGGTCCTTGAAGTGCGCATGGTTCATGCGGCGCGCGTTCCATTCGGCCTCGAGCCCGTGCAGGGCCTGGATCAGGCGATAGCTGGCTTCGATCGCGTTGGCGCCGCTGCCCGCTACCGAGGCGTGGACCGGAACGCCGCGCACATGAACGCGGAACCAGATCACCCCCATGTTGGCGCGGGTCAGGGCATCGCCGCCGGGCTCGGGGATGATGGCGGCGTCGGCGCGATAGCCGCGCAGAAGGCAGGCGAGCGCGCCGTTGCCGGTGCATTCCTCCTCTGTCACGGACTGCACGTAGACCGGCGCGGCCGGCTGAAGCCCAAGACGCTTCAGCGCATCGAGCGCGGCGAGGTTGGCGATGAGGCCGGCCTTCATGTCGCCGGAGCCGCGGCCATAAAGCCAGTCGCCTTCGATCGCGGGCTCGAAGGGCGGGCGCTCCCACATGTCGATCGGACCCAATGGCACGACGTCGACATGGCCGTTGAGGATCAGGGACTTGCCCTTGGTTTCGCGCGGCCGGTGGGTGCCGACGACGTTGAAGGCGTTGCTGTAATCGACCGCGACCGGCGAGAAGCCGGGATGATGCTTGATCGCATCGACATCGATCGCCCAGCGATCCATGGTGAGGCCGCGGCGCGCCATCTGATCGTGGAGGAAATCCTGCGCCGTATGTTCCTGCCCGCGCAGGGACGGATAGCGCACCAGATCCTGGGTCAGCTTCACCTGGCCGGCGAAACCATCGTTGACGGCGGCAATGATGTCGTCGACCAGCTTGGCATCGAGGTCGAAGGGCATGGCTACCTGCCGGCGAATTTGTCGGTGGCGGTAATGAGCTGATGGAGGATGCCCGGCTCGTCGAACGCATGGCCGGCATCATCGACGATGTGGAACTCCGCTTCGGGCCAGGCGCGATGCACGTCCCACGCGGTGACGGCCGGCGTGCAGACATCGTAGCGGCCCTGGACGATCACGCCCGGAATCTTTTTCAGCTTGTAGGCATCGCGCAGCAACTGGTCGTCGGCATCGAAGAAGCCGGCATTGACGAAGTAGTGATTCTCGATCCGCGAGAAGGCGAGCGCAAAGTGGTCATCGGCGTGACCGGTCGCGATCTCCTTGTTCGGCAGCAGGGTGATGGTGCTGCCTTCCCACACGCTCCAGGCCTTGGCGGCCTTCAATTGCTCGGCGCGATCGGTGCCGATCAGGCGCTTGCGGTACGCGGCCATCAGGTCGCCGCGCTCCTCTTCCGGGATCGGCGCCAGGAACCCCTCCCACAGGTCGGGGAACAGCCAAGATGCGCCGTTCTGATAGTACCACAGCAGCTCCTTGCGCCGCAGGGTGAAGATGCCGCGCACCACCAGTTCCGAGACGCGCACCGGATGGGTCTCGGCATAGGCCAGCGCGAGCGTGCTGCCCCAGGAGCCGCCGAACACCAGCCACTGCTCGACGCCCATCAGCGTGCGCAGCCGCTCGATATCCGCGACCAGGTGCCAGGTCGTGTTGTTGTCGAGGCTGGCATGCGGCTTGGAGCGGCCGCAGCCGCGCTGATCGAACAGCAGCACGCGGTAGCGTTCGGGGTCGAACAGACTGCGATGCTTAGGCGAGCAGGCGGAGCCAGGTCCGCCATGCAGGAACACGGCCGGCTTGCCCTTGGGATTGCCGCATATCTCCCAATAGATCTGGTGGCCGTCGCCGGTATCGAGATGGCCGGACTCGTAAGGCTGGATGTCGGGATAGAGGGTGCGCATCGATCTTCTTCCTATCAAACTGGATCGCCGGTATCGGGCTTCAGGCCGGCAGCGGTGATGCCTTGAATGGCGCAAATCTCGTCATTGTCCGAGACGTCGCCGCTGACGCCCACCGCGCCCACGACCTGGCCTGCGTCGTTGCGGATCAGCACGCCGCCACGCGCCGGCACGATCTTGCCTCCCGCCAGTACCTGCAGGGAATTGAAAAACAGGCCGGCATCATCGCTCCGCCGGACCAGCTCGCGATTGCCGAACCCCATGCCCAAGGCGCCCCAGGCCTTGCCGAAGGCGATGTCGAAGCGCATCAGGCTGGTGCCGTCCTCCGCCTTATAGGCCTTCAGGCAGCCACGCGGGTCGAGCACGGCGACGGCGAGCGGATGAAATTTCATCGCGCGCCCTTTCGCGAGCGCCTGCTCGACGATGATGGAAGCAGCTTCCAGGCTGACGCTTTCCATATTGACGGTTGCCGGCATCAATCCTCTTCCCATTTGGGTTCGCGCTTTTCGGAAAAGGCAGCCGCCCCTTCCCAGTAATCCTTGCTGGCGCGCAGGCGATCATAGGCCGGAACGCCGCCCGAGCGCAGCGCGCGATAGGCATCGGCAACGCTCATGTCGCGGGTCAGGCGATGGGCCTGCTTCACCGCGCGGATGGATTTTGGGCTGGCTTCCAGGATGTCGGCGGCAATCTCCTTCGCCTTGGCGAGCGCGCCGCCCTTGGGCGTGACGTGATTGATGAGGCCGAGGCGCAACGCCTCGTCGGTGGAGAGCCGCCGGCCGGTCATCAGCATTTCGAGGGCGAGGGATTCCGGCACCCGGCGCGGCAGGCGGAACATGCCGCCGCCGTCGGGCACCACTCCCACCTTCACCTCCGGCAGGAAGAACTGCGCGTGATCGTCGGCGACAATGACATCGCAGCACAAGGCGATCTCGAACCCGCCGCCGACCGCCATGCCGTTCACCGCCGCGATCACCGGCTTGTCGAGATCGAATAATTCGGTGAGGCCGGCGAAGCCGCCAGGCCCGTAATCCTCGGCCTCGTCCTTGTTCTCGGCCGCGGCCTTCAGGTCCCAGCCTGCCGAGAAGAACTTCTCGCCGGCCGCCGTCACGATGGCGCAGCGCAGTGCGGAATCGTCGCGGTAGCGGATGAAGGCGTGGCCGAGTGCCTGGCTCAGGCCGCTATTGATGGCGTTGGCCTTGGGACGATCCAGGGTCAGGATCATCACGCGGCCTTCGATCTCGATATGCAGGCCGTCGGTCATTTTTTCTCCGTCCCTTGCGCCAGGCGCAGCACCTCGCCCAATGCGGCATGCAAAGCGTCGTCGCGCACGCGGGCCCGCAACTGCGCCAGGCGCTCGGCGACTGACAGCGGCGCATCGCCCGTGGTGGCGGCCGGCGCCACCTGCGAGGGCAAGCGCTCCAGCACCTGATCCAAGGCACGCGCGACCGCGAGGTCGGCGAGGTCGGAGGAGGCACGCAGGGCCTGCAATTCGCCGGCGATCTCCGCCTCGTTGAGATAGCCGGCATAAGCGTCCGGCGCTTCCGCCAGCGAGCAAGCGGGCGATGCCAGCTCGGCGGGCGCCGTGGCATCGGCGAAGCCGGACTCGGTCACGATCCGGTCCATCGCGATGTCGTGGCTCAGCGGATGAATGGTCTCGATCGCCTGGCAATCGTAGCCGACACCGATCACGGTCCTCGTGGTGCGCAAAGCGGCGAGCGTGCGGTCAAAGTAGCCGCCGCCATAGCCGAGGCGATAAAGCTGCGGATCGAAGCCCACCACCGGCGCCAGCAGCAGGCGCGGCGTGACACGCTCCTTGGTATCGGGGATGGGTATGTTCCAGACGCCCAGCTCCATCTCGCAGCCCGGCGTCCAGGGGCGGAACTCCAGCGGATGGCGTTTCTGCACAACGACCGGCAATGCGACGACCTTGCCCGCGGCCACCATGCGGCGCATCAGCGGACGCAGATTGGGTTCGCCCCGGAACGGCCAATAGAAACTGACCGGCCCCTGCACCGCCATCACGACCGGTTCCAGGCTGGCGATGATGCGCGCTGTCCAGGCGTCGCGAGTCTGATCGGGGATGGCGACGCGTTGCGCGAGCAAGCGCGCACGCTCCCCCTTGCGCCAGGCGATGATTTCTTCGCGGGTCATAATGTTGGACGCCACGAGAGCGCCATCCCCTTCCCCCCTTGTGGGGGAAGGTTGTGGAGGCTTAGCGAACGAAGTGAGCTTAGCCGGAGCGGGATGGGGGGTGACGCCGCACGATCGCTGGAAGCTGTGCACCCGCCGATGCCATGCGCAACGATGCCAGGTATTTCATCCATCCTCGGCTGCCATCGTGCGGCGTCACCCCCCATCCCAACCTTCCCCCACAAGGGGGGAAGGGGTTGATCGTGCGTCTTTGCTCGCCGAGCCTTCATGACCATGCCTTCACCGCCAGATCGGCTTGCCCGAGCCCGGCAAGCAGTAGCTGGGCCATTTGCGCGTCACCAGCTCGACCACGTCGTCGGCCATGCGGATCTTCTTGCCCCATTCGCGCTTGGTTTCGGGCGGCAGCTTGTTGGTGGCGTCGAGGCCGATCTTGCCCCCGAGGCCGGACTCAGGCGAGGCGAAGTCGAGATAATCGATCGGCGTTGATTCGACCAGGGTGATATCGCGCACCGGGTCCATGCGCGTCGAGACCGCCCACATCACGTCCTTCCAATCGCGCGCGTTGATGTCGTCATCCACCACGATGACGAACTTGGTGTACATGAACTGCCGCAGGAACGACCAGACGCCCATCATCACGCGCTTGGCATGGCCGGGATAGGCCTTCTTCATCGAGACCACGGCGATGCGGTAGGAGCAGCCTTCCGGCGGCAGCCAGAAATCGACGATCTCCGGGAATTGCTGCGTCAGCAGCGGGATGAACACCTCGTTCAACGCCTCGCCCAGCACGCTCGGCTCATCCGGCGGCCGGCCGGTGAAGGTCGAGAGATAGATCGGATCGCGCCGCATGGTGATGGCGCTGATGGTGAAGACGGGAAACTGCTCCACCGAATTGTAGTAGCCGGTGTGATCGCCGTATGGCCCCTCATCGCGGTACTCGTCGAGCGAGACGTGGCCTTCCAGCACGATCTCCGCCGTCGCCGGCACTTTCAGCGGCACGGTCTTGCAATCCACCAGTTCCACCTTGCGGCCGCGCAGCATGCCGGCGAACTGGTATTCCGACAACGTATCGGGAACCGGCGTGACGGCGGCGATGATGGTGCCGGGATCGGCGCCGATCACCGCGGCGACCGGCAGTGGCTCCGGCCGCTCCTGCTTCCAGCGCGCGTGATGCTGCGCCCCGCCGCGATGCTTCAGCCAGCGCATGATGGTCTGGTTCTTGTTCAGCACCTGCATGCGGTAGATGCCGAGATTGAAATCGTCTTCCTTGCGCTTGCCCACCCCTGCCGAATTCGGGCCTTTGGTAACCACGAGAGGCCAGGTGATGAGCGGCGCGGGCTCGCCTGGCCAGCATCCCTGGATCGGCAGCTTCGCGAGGTCGATCTGGTCGCCGGTCAAGACGACATCCTGGCAAGGCGCATAACCGACATTCTTCGGCTGCATGGCGAGGACGGTCTTCACCAGCGGAAACATCTCGACCGCTTCGCGCCAGCCGCCGGGCGGCTCGGGCTGCTTCAGGAATGCCAGGGTCTCGCCGATGGCGCGCAGCTCATTGGGTTCGCGCTCCATGCCCCAGGCGACGCGCTCCACCGTGCCGAACAGGTTGACCAGCATCGGCATGTCGTAGCGTCGCCCGTCGCGGCTCACGGGCTGCTCGAACAGGATGGCGGGCCCCTGCTCCGCCAGCAGCCTAGTCTGGATTTCGGTCATTTCCAGATGCGGATCGACCGGCACGGTCACCCGTTTCAGGCGGCCGGCTTGTTCGAGGCGGGCAATGAAGTCGCGGAGGGATTCGTAGGGCATGAGGGCGAAAGGGTTGTGCTGGGGCGCATCCTATCGGCTTTGCCGCACCCCGCCAACCGGCCTATGATCCGGCGCAATGCCTCGGAAATCCGCGATCCCCACCGAATTCGAAGACCTTTTGACGCGTGCGGGCAAGCGCGTGCTGGCCGGTCAGGCGCCTGAGATCTGCGGCGCGCTGGCCGATCCGAAACGCCGATTCGTGGCGCCGCACGGCATGATCGCGAAAGCAAAGGCGGAAAGCCTGCGCCTGACGCTCGAAAACGAGATGGCGGGGCTGTTGACCGAGCTCAACCAGCCGATTCCCCCTGAGACCATCTGGGACATGAAGCGCAACTACGACGATTGGCTGCCCAAGAGCGTGCGCTGCCGCACTGCGTATCTGGAGAATCACCGTGGCGCAGCCTGGCGCCGCGCCAGGGACCTTGGGCTCATCGACCTGCTGTCTTCGGAGAGCTTGATCGCATTCGCGGAAGCGGTGCTGGGGCGCAAGCTCGATCCCAAAGGCGGTCAGCAAATTCTGCGCTATGGCCCCGGCGACTATTCCGGACCGCACACCGACCATACGCCGGAGATCAGCAGAGCGGCCAAGGGCTATCTCGATTTCCATCTGAGCCTGGTCGGCCCCGGCGTCGCGCACCAGTATCTGGTCTATGCCAAGGGCGGGCATTTCACCGAGATGGTGCCGGTGGCGGAAACCGGCTGCCTCACGCTCTATCGCCTGCCCTTCTGGCACTACACCACGCCGCTGCAGGCCAAGCCCAAGCAGGAACGCAAGGCAGCGCGCTGGGTGCTGCTCGGGACCTTTTTGCACGCGAAATAGGCCTCCGCCCACTTCAAATCTGCGCTGCCTCCGCCCCACCGCCTTGCGAGCCAGTCGGTGCAGTCCTAGACTCGGCACATTATCCGATCGCGCTGCGATCGACGCGCGCCGAGACGCGCCGGCCTCGGCCTACGAGGCCACCCAACCCGAAAAATGGAGGCGATCATGGCCTTGCACGTGAAAAGCCCTGCTTTCAATAACGGCGAGCAGATTCCCAAACGCTATTCCTGCGACGGCGAGGATATGTCCCCGCCCCTCGCCTGGTCCGAGGCACCCGAGGATACGCGCAGCTTCGCGATCTTCTGCGATGATCCGGATGCGCCGGGCGGCATGTTCCATCACTGGGCGATGTACGACATCCCGAAAACGACATCGGAGGTGCCGGAAAATTTCGCCTCCGCCGTCACACGCAGCCTTGCCCTGCAAGGCAAGAACGATTTCGGCAAGATGGGCTATGGCGGCGCGTGCCCGCCCAAGGGCCACGGGATGCACCATTATCATTTCAAGGTGATGGCGCTGGATTGCGGCCACCTGGACACGCACGGCAAGAGCGAGGCTGCCGAGATCGAAGCTCTGGCGCAGCAACATTGCATCGCCCAAGGTGAGCTGGTCGGGGTCTACTCGCGCTAGAACCGGGATCACGGGCGCGATTTAGCCGTTCCGGAAATCGAGAATTGATGCCAGGATTTCGGCGCTCTATTCCGAATTCCGGAACAATGTCATGGACCGCCTGGACGCGATGCGGCTGTTCGTTGCGATCGGCGATGCGGGGAGCCTGTCCGCCGCCGCGCGCACGCTGAAAGTCCCGCTGCCGACGGTCAGTCGCAAGCTGGCGCTGCTGGAGGAGCATCTGGGCGTCCGCCTGGTGGTGCGCACCACGCGCAAATTCGTGCTGACCGATCCCGGGCGCACTTATCTCGAATCCTGCCGGCGATTGCTGGCCGAGATCGAGGATGCGGAGCGGATGGCCGCCGGCGAATATGACGCACCGCGCGGCCGGCTCTACGTCACCGCGCCGATCGTGTTCGGGCGGCTGCATGTATTGCCGATCGCCCTCGCCTTCCTCAAAGCCTATCCGGAGGTCGATCTGCGGCTGTCGCTGGTCGATCGCATCTCGGACATGATCGAGGAAGGGATCGATGCGGCGTTGCGCATCGCGAACCTTGAGGATTCGTCCTTGATCGCGGCGCGGGTGGGCGCTGTCCGGCTGGTGACCTGCGCCGCGCCGTCATACCTGAAGGCCAACGGTACACCGCGCGCGCCATCGGAGCTGATCCAGCATCATTGCATCGCCTCGGCCAACCTGTCCGCGACGGATCGCTGGGCATACAAAGTCGATGGCAAGGAGCAGTTGGCCGCGATCCGCTCGCGCCTCGCGGTCACCACGGCGGAGGCAGCGATCGACGCTGCCATCGCGGGCATCGGCATCACGCGCGTGCTGTCCTACCAGGCGGCAGCGGCCATCAAATCCGGCAAGCTGAAGCTGCTGCTGCGGCCGTTCGAGTTGCCGGAGATCCCGGTGAGCCTGGTCCATCCCGAAGGACGCCTGACGCCGCCCAAAGTGCGCGTGTTCCTGGATTTCGCCGCGCCAAGGCTGCGGCAGAGACTCAGTGCTGTGCAGGTCTAAGCGCCGCGGATCGAAGGCTTGGCGCGCCCCCGCATCAGGGCGCAGCAGAACCCGGCAATACCGCCGCTCAAGATCAACTGGGTGGCGGCCGCGGCCTTGCCCGATGGCGGCACCCCGCCGACACTCATAAAAAAGACGGCGGTTGCCATCATCCCGACGATCGCAGTGACGAAGGCGATCATGAGCGGCCGTCGGATATAGATCCGCAGGATGGCTGCCGCGATGCCCGTGACCAGGGCGGGGACGCCGCCAAAAGCGATAGCGCCGATCAGGAACATCAGCGTGTAGTCGCCGGATCCGAAAGCCTGCAGAACCGCGCCCGGCCGGCCCAAGGCGCTTGCCATCATCGCCAGAGCGATGAAGCCGCCAATGATGGGACCGACGATGCCGAAGAGCAGGCCGCTGCCGATGATGGATGGAAGATGCCGGGTCCAGGACAATTCAATAGCCCGCCCGCATGCGCCGCGTCATTTTCATCACCAGCCCCAACGCGAATAGCAGGCCGCCTGCCACAAGCGTGACGACGAAAACCAGGCGGTTCGTCACGGTGTCCAGCGACACGTCGGTCGTTACGACCGTGGGGTCGTCGCGCCATTGCATCAACTGGATAAGACCGCTTGGCGCGCTGCCGAATCTCCAATCGTCGAGCTGCCCCGACTGTGTTCCGTCGCTGGACTGGTATGCGATCTTGCAATGGTCGAACATCGCGATGTTCCAGTTCGTGCACTCGGCTTCTGTGATTTCCAGGCCGCGCGCTTCGACGAATTCGTTCGCATGCAGAATGTCGAACAGCACGCGCGGCGCGTCCTGCAGCATCAGCACCATCCCGCCGAGGGCGGCGATCACTCCGATGGCAGCCCGAATCATGAGGTCCCCTATGCCCGAAAGAACCGTGGCCAGATCGCAATTCTTTGCCGGGGCCGGTTAACAGCCTGTTAAAACCGGGGGTTGTTGAGAATCCGGGGCTTTTTCTAGTGATCAAGATCGCGCAGCGCTTCCTTGGGCGCGCCACGGCTACGGCAGAGACTCAGTGCTGTGCAGGTCTCGGCGGCGGCGCCGGTCAGACCGATCCATTCGAGGTGGGGCGAAATGATGCGGAAGCCGAATATCGCGAAGGCGTAGAGCGCGCTGATGCCGGCTCCGGCTGGCGTCACCAGACACGTCAACAACGGCAGCGACCGCCGAGGGCGAAAGTCAGATCACGGTTCCCACCCCTCCCAGAACGAACGCATGCGGCGGTACCGGAGCCGCAACGAATTGCCGGACGGCACGGTTGGCCGGGGCCGCTCGTGGATCGTCCAGGGTCGGTTGCGCCAGAGCAGGAAGCTGCAGCAGAAGGCGGAGGCACCGCCGATGAGGATTACCTTGTCGATCCACGGCACGCCGAGACCGAGCGACATCCTGAATACGACGAAGTAGATAGCGGTGATGAGCGCTCCTACCGGCGCCATGATGATCGCCAGCAGCAGCAAAGATCGCAGATAGATGCGAAGGATTCCGGCCACGATTCCGGTAGCGAAGGCTGGTATGGCGCCAACCAAGGTGGTCCAGAAAGCAACCTCGATCTCACCCAGCAATGACGAACGGCCAAGAGCAATTCCCATGCCGCACATGAATACGAAAGCGCCGAATGGTGTGCCGATCAGGCAGAACAGCAAGGCGCTGGCGCAAATCGATGGCAGATGCAAAAGCCAAGACAAGCGCACCTCCGTGATGTGAGGCGCTCAGTGTTCCCGGCGAGTGCGGCGATTCCGCAGTCCGATTAAGGTGTCCGTGAGTCTATCGTTGGTTAATGGTCGACGTCGCGCAGCGCTTCCCTGCGCTTGGCGACATGGGCCTCGAGCGCTTCGTGGATCGCGGGGTCGATCGGCGGCTGTTCGTAGCGCTCCAGCGCCTGCTGCCAGATGGCGGTGGCGCGCTGCGTGGCATCCTTGGCGCCGTCGATGTGCCAGGATTCGTATGAGCGCCAGTCGGAGAGCAGCGGGCGGTAGAACGCCGTCTCGTAGCGCTCCAGCGTATGGGCGGCGCCGAAGAAGTGGCCGCCTGGCTGCACGGACGCGATGGCGTCGAACGCGATATCCTCGGGCGCGACGGCGAAAGGCTGGATGGTCTCCGCCATCATCTGCAGCATCTCCACATCCAGCACGATCTTCTCGAACGATGCGGTGAGGCCGCCCTCCATCCAGCCGGCGCCATGATAGACCAGGTTGGCGTGGGCCATGACCGAGGACCAGATCGACATCTCGGATTCATAGGCGGCCTGCGCGTCGACCGCGTTGCTGGCGCTGGAATTGCTGGCGCGGTAGGGCAGCTTGTAGAACCGCGCCAATTGCCCGCAGGCGAGGGTCGCGCGCGCATTCTCCGGCGTGCCGAAGGCAGGCGCGCCGGACTTCATGTCGACGTCCGAGGTGAAGGCGCCATAGACCACCGGCGCGCCGGGCTTGGTCAGCTGCGAGAGGGTGATGCCGGCCAGCGCTTCCGCATTCTGCTGGGTCAAGGCCGCGGCCAGCGACACCGGCGCCATGGCGCCCATCAAGGTGAAGGGCGTCACCACCACCGCCTGCCCGAACTCCGCCATCGCCATCAGCCCGTCGCTCATCGCCGCATCGAAGCGGCGCGGCGAGTTGACCGAGATGATTGTGAGGACGCCGGGATTGTCCGCCAACTGCTGGCGCGTCAGGCCGCGACTCAGCGCCATCATGTCGATGCCGTCCAGCGCGCGCTCCCGCCCGATCGCGGTGCAGTGATAGACGCGGTCGGAATAAAGGATGTTGGCGAGATAGCAATCGAGATGGCGGGTGCGCGCCGGCAGCTCCTGCGGCGCGGTCGGCTGGTTGCCGATGAAATGGATGATGTCGAAGCTCTGCGCCAGCTTGATCAGCGATACATAGTCCGCGTGATTGCCGGGGCGCCGGCCGTTGATGCAATCGTGCACGTTGGGCGGGCCTGCGACCAGGCCGAAGGAGATGTGATTGCCGCCGACATGAATTGCGCGCTCGGGATTGCGCGGTGTCAGGGTGAACGCGGTCGGCGCGCTCTTCAGCGCCTGCATCACCAGCTCGCGTGGGATGCGCGTGAGGCCACTCTTCACTTCCACCATCGCGCCCGCCTTGCGGAGCAATTCGCAGGCGGCGGCGCCTTGGAACTCGATCCCGATCTCCTCGAGGATCCGGAGCGAGGCGTCGTGGATCGCCTCGATCTGGTCCTGGCTGAGCGGCGTCACAGGCGGCAGCGCGTTGCGCAGCGGGCCGCGCCCAAGCCAGGTGGTGCCGAGCTTGGCTGGCTCGCGGGCACGGCGGGGGCGGCGTTGCATGGCGTTTCCTCTTATGGATTGTTGGCGTTGGCGGCGCGTGCGATCGCCGGCTTCAGGCGGTTGCGGGCGAGCCAGGCTGTCGACCATTCCGTGGTCTTGGCGGCTTCCGCCAGCAGCCAGTCGCGGAACAGGCGGATTGCGGGCCGCTCAGCGATGTTGGGCCGGCAGACGAACCAGTTGGAGAGGCCGGCCGGCACGGCGATCGGAACCGGCGTGATCAATTGGCCGAGCTCGATCTGGTCAGCCAGCAGCGACAGCTCGGCGATGGCGACGCCTAGGCCCGATTCGGCGGCGCGGATTGCAAGGTCGATGGTGTCGAAGGTCTGCCCGCCTGAAACGTCGAAGCGGCCCCCGCCCCACCCCTCCATCCACTGCCGCCAATCGGAGCGGTCGGGCGTCGGGTGCAGCAGGTTGTGCCGGGCGAAGTCCGCCGCCGTATGGGGTGCGCCCACCTTGCGCGCATAATCCCTGGTGCAGACCGGCAGGATCGCTTCCCGCATCAGCTCCACCCAGATGAAGTGCGGGGTCTTGGCCCGCGGCTGGTCGCAACCGGTGATGCCGCAATCGAAATCTTCCTTGTCCAGCTCGACCCCGTGCCAAGCGGTGGAGACCTCGAGCTTGATGGCAGGATGGGCGCGCTTGAACCCGGCCAGGCGCGGCAGCAGCCAGCGGATGGCGAAGGTCGGGACCGCTTTCACCGAGACCAGGTCCTGCGGCCGCTTCAGGTCCGCGACCGCATAGCCGATCTGCCCGAATGCGTCGGTCAGAGAGGTGGACAGCTTCTGGCCACCGGCCGTCAGCTCGATTCCCCGGTGCAGGCGGCGGAACAGAGGCTGCTGAAGGTCCTCCTCCAGCAAGCGGATCTGGCGGCTGATCGCCCCTTGCGTGACCGAAAGCTCCGCCGCTGCGGCCGTGACGCTGCCCAGGCGGGCGGCAGCCTCGAAGGCGCGCAAGGCGGTCAGAGCCGGCAGGCGGGGCAGTTTTCGCATGACTTCAGGTAAATCGAATCTGCGCTAACTTGCATTGAGGGCGCGCATGGTCATCCTAAAATCCCACCCTGGCAAGAGCCGGCAGGACGCTAACCATGACTATTTCTCAATCGTGCACGATCCAGGGTTCTAGGCGTTCCTGGGCTGCGGCTTGGGGGTTGTCGCTGCGGCGGGCATTGACGGGGTGGCGCGAGCACAGGCGTGTCAAAGCGGATCTCGCCCGGCTGGCGGAGGCCGGCGATTACCTGCTCCTGGATATCGGCCTTGATCCAAAGCTGGCCCGGGAGAATCCCGGCGCCCTGCTCGATCAGATCACCCGCGAAAATGCTGGCTAGATCTGGAACGCCGGCGTGAACGTGACGTCGCCGCCGGCTTCCTTGATCGCCTTGCGATAAGTGCTCTGGGAGACATAGGCGCCGAACTTGGGCAGGCGGCTGGCCGGCAAAGGCAGGATGCGCCCGCTGCGCGGCAGGACCTGCAGGAAGCCGCCCTCACGCCCAATCAGGGGAATAGGTTGGCCGCGCCGGCTGAACACCCGACGGTGGGAAGCGGAATGCGCCTTCATGGTGGCGTATTCCTCCGGGTCGCGGTCGAAGATGTATTCGTAGGCGGATACGAACTCCTGGACAAAGTCCCGTTCCACCACCCGCATGTTGGACATCAGCCAGCAGCGGTCTTCGTAGGTCCAATAGGTGCCGAGGCCAACGAAGTCACCCGTCCGGGTGATGTAGGGATAGAACGGGAAAGCGCGGCACGCGACCGACCGGTTGTCGCGTTCGCAGTGGCGCGCGCCCTTGCACTCGATCGCGGCGCAGCTGTGGTGCAGTTCGTCCACGATCTGGCGGGTGGCAGCGTCATAGGGCTTGAAGACGTGCCAGAGGTCGGTGCGCGACTTCAGGAACTTGAACTCGGCCTTGTCCACCACCGGGACCGCGTGCTGGGTCGAGCAGCAGACCGGCGAGCCGTCATTGAGGGGGGAGCAGAACTTGCCGCAATCGTAGCGCGACACCGCGGCCTTGAATTTGTCATAAACCACCGCGAAATCCGCGGGCGTCATCCCTGACGAGGGCTTGGGCAAAACAACCTCCTAGGCCGCCCGATGGCGGGCATTCCGAATATTCATAGAGAGTGAACGCTTTCTAACGTAATATGTTCTGGGATTCACTATCGACTTGCACCGATTTTGGTCATGAAGCGCTATTGGGTGGTCGGCGGCTCCTATGCCGACACCAGATTCGACCGCATGCAGGACGGCGGTCCGGAGCAGAAATTCGGCCCGTTCGGCAGCTATGAAGATGCGAAGGCCGAATGGCAGCGTCGCGCCTGGGGCTCGGTCGACAATGCCTGCGCACGCTATCGCATCGAAGAGGAATCGGGCGACACCTGGTATTGGGTGGTTGGCGGTCCCTATGCCGATTCCAAGTTCGACGAGCCCGCAGCCGGCGGTGGCGAGGAATGGCATGGCCCGTTCAAATCCTATGACGACGCCAAGATCGAATGGTCGCGGCTGGCCTGGTCGACGGTCGACGACGCCATGTGCCGCTACCGGATCGAAAAGCTCGCGTACGGCGAACGGCCGCGCAAGGCGCACTGACAGCCCATCACCCTACTGACATCTCGGACACCCTCCATCATGCAACCCGGCTCCCTGCTGCTTGAAACGCTCGGTTTCATCGCAGCCATCCTCACCACGCTCAGCTTCCTGCCCCAGGCACTGCGCATCCGCCGCCTGCGCTCGGCGGACGACGTCTCGCTCACCATGTACGTCATGATGGTGACCGGCCAGGGGCTCTGGCTGATCTACGGCATCGTCATCTCCAGCCCGTCGATGATCGGCGCCAACGTGGTGGCGATGTCGTTTGTCACCTGGGTGCTGATCATGAAGCTGCGCCATCTGCGCCAGACCCGCATCCTGCCGACCGCGCCGGCGGAATAGCAGCTATTCCTCGGGCTCGGTCGTGAACATCAGCGGGTAGCCCTTGGCGCGGGCCGCATCGGTCGCGCGCGTCGCCTTGGTTTCCGCGACGTCCCGCGTGAAGACCGCGACGACGCAGGCGCCTTTCTTGTGCGCCGTGATCATCACCATATAGGCCTGGTCCTCGGTCATGCGGAATTCCGCCTTCAGGACCATGACGACGAACTCGCGCGGCGTGTAATCGTCGTTCAGCAGGATGACCTTGTGCAGCCGCGGCCGCTCGACCTTTGGCTCGATCTTGGTGCCTGGGATGATGATGGTGTCGCTCATCGGAGAAATCGCTCCGGAATGCGTCGCTTCTTGCGCTAACGACTGAAGGCTAAGTCCGTTCCGCGGAAAAGTCACGTGACGGCCTGAAGGCAACACGGTGCGACATCTCAGTGTGACATCCAGGACGGGAGTTAACCATCCTTGTTCCTTGACTCCCACCGTTCCTTTCTCTAATTTCTGTCATGACTGAAATAACTGAACAGAACGGCATCACTGGAGGCCGTCATGAAGCTCACGCCTGCGATGGAACGCTACATCCTGCACTGGGGGGAGATGGGAGCGCGCTGGGGGGTGAACCGGTCGATCGCCCAGATCCACGCGCTCCTGTTTCTCTCGCCTCGCCCGCTCACGGCGGAAGAGATCGCCGACACCCTTACCATCGCGCGCTCCAACGTCTCCACCAGCCTCAAGGAACTGCAGTCGCTGAACCTCGCCGCCGTGACCCATGTCATGGGGGACCGGCGCGACCATTTCGAGGCGGAGAAGGATGTCTGGCAGATCGCCTTCCGCGTGATCGAGGCGCGCAAGCGACGCGAGATCGACCCGACCCTCTCCATGCTGCGGCAATGCTTGATCGACGCGCGATCGGAAGGCGGCGATGACCCGCTGGTGGTGGAGCGGATCGAGAGCATGGTCGAATTCGTGCAGGCCTCCTCCACCTGGTACGAAGAGGTCCGCCGCCTGCCGCAACCCATTCTGGTGAAGCTGCTGAAGCTGGGCGCCAAGGTCGCGCGCCTCATCCCATCCCGCACATAGGTTCAATCGTCTCTGGGTGCAATCATGTCCGCTGCATTCTGGCTGCTGGCCGCGCAAGGGATCCTGGGCGCCATCGACAACATCTGGAATCACGAATGGCGCGCGCATCTGCCGTCGAGCCCGCGGGCGCGGCGCGAGCTGCAGCTTCATGCCGCGCGCAGCTTCATCTATGGCCCGGTGTTCCTCGGCTTCGCCTGGGTGGAGCTGCACGGCCTCTACGCCGTGGCACTGCTGGCCGTGCTCGCGATCGAGCTGGTCATCACGCTGGCTGACTTCGTGGAAGAGGACCGCTCGCGTGCCTTGAGCGCGCAGGAGCGCACCTTGCATGCGATCCTGACCCTGAATTACGGCGCATTCCTGGCGCTGATCCTGCCCGAGCTGCTGAGCCGGGTGGCTAGCCCGAGCGACATGGTCGCCGCGCAGCACGGCTGGATGTCGGGGCTGTTGACGCTCTATGGCATCGGCTCCATGGCCTTCGGCGTGCGCGAGGCGGTGGCGGCGCGCAGACTCGGCCGTACGGTGCGCGCGCCGCTGATCCAGCCGCGCCTCAATCTCCGCCCGCAAAGCGTCCTGGTGACCGGCGGGACCGGCTTCATCGGCACGGCCCTGGTGCGCAGGCTGATCGAGCGCGGCGACCGGGTCTATGTGATCGCGCGCGCTCCCGCCAAGGCCGAGCGGCTGTTCGGCAGCCAGGCTCTCATCGTTCCGTCGCTGCAGGCGTTGCCGGAAACGGTGAAGATCGATGCCATCGTCAACCTCGCCGGCGCGCCGGTGATTGGCCGGCCCTGGACCAATGCGCGCAAGGTCGCGCTGGCGCGGAGCCGCATCGACACCACGCGCGCGCTGGTCGATTGGATCGCGGACCATGCGGCCAAGCCGCGCGTGCTGGTCAGCGCCTCGGCCGTCGGCTGGTACGGCGCGGATCGCGGCGACCAATCCCTGACCGAAATCGCGGCCGCCGGCGGCGACTTCCCCGCCATGATGTGCGCGGCGTGGGAGAAGGAAGCGCGGCGCGCCGAGCGTCTGGACTTGCGGGTCTGCCGGCTGCGCATCGGCCTGGTGCTGGGCAGCACCGGCGGCATGCTGCGGCCGATGACGCGCGCATTCAGGTTCGGGCTGGGCGGACGGTTCGGCAACGGCAAGCAGTGGATGTCGTGGATCCACCTCGAGGATTTGCTGGCGCTGATCATCCGCGCGATCGACGACCCTACCTTCACGGGCGCGATCAATGCGGTCGCGCCGCGGCCGGTCACCAACGCGGAATTTACGCGCACGCTCGCGACCGCATTGCATCGGCCCGCGATCCTGCATGCGCCCGGCTTCGCGCTGCGCGTGATGCTGGGCGAGATGGCTACCTTGCTGCTGGACGGGCAACGCGTGCTGCCGGAGCGCGCGGACCAGCTCGGCTTCCAGTTCCGCTATCGCGAACTCGGGGATGCGCTGGCGGACATCGTCGGGCGGAAATCGGATGAGGGGGCACATCATGACCATCCCGTCGGCCTTCGCGCCGCCGCGCGATAGGCGGCTGCTGAAAGGGTTGATGGGCCGCAGCTTCGAGCGGCTGGGCAGCGCGGTGCGCGACCTGCACGGGACGGAGCAGATCGGATATTGGCGCGGCCTCTGCCAGGTGAGGCGCGGCCGCTCCCTGCTTTCGCGGATCGTCGGCTGGTGGTTCGGCTTTCCGCCGGCGGGCTTCTATCCGCGCATGTCGGTGACGGTGCTGCGCGACCGCCTGGGGGAAGTCTGGATGCGCGGCTTCGACACCCACGACATCAAGACGCGCCTGCTGCCGACCGAACCCGGCGCCCGGATCGTGCGCGAGAATTTCGGCCTCGTCGAATTCGATCTCAAGACCGGCGTCAAGGACGGCACCCTGACCTTGGACGTCGTCGGCATGCGCACCCTGAGCGTGCCGACGCCGCGTTTCCTGTGGCCGCATCTCACCGCCGAGGAATCGAACGAGGACGGCTGGTTCCGCTTCGACATCAAGATCGACCTGCCCTGGCGCGCGCCGCTGATCCACTATCTCGGCTGGCTGGAAGGCAGCGCGGCGGCTACGAAGCGGATGATCTAATCCGGTGCGGTCTCCGAGATCAGTTCGCTGATCCAGTCGCCGCCTTGGCCATCGCGGGGATAGTCGGCGCGGTACTCCACGATCCAGGAGCCGCCCGCGCCGCACAGGATGTAGATCTCCGAGCGCATGAGCAGATCCGAGCCCTCCGGCTTCGAATCGTACACGGCGGCCCGGCCAGCTTCCATGCCCTCGAAAAGCGGGGCAAGGTCGGTCCATGGTCCGAGGCGCTGGACGAATTCGGCACGATGCTCGACACGCTCGGCCCTGCGGCCGAGGATCGCGTCGCACGGCTCGCCGACCGATTCCGGAAGGCCCGAGAAATAGACCCGCACGCCGCCTGGCTCCGCCCCCACGGCATAGAGCACGACAAGATCTTCCCGCGCGCCCTCATATTTCCTGATGAAACTGAACCTGCCTGCCTGTCGAGGCGCCCGAATGCCAGAGGGGTTGTGAATGACGGTTGTGCCGTCCTCGATCACCCAGATGGCGTCGGATCTGGGTGTGGCCTGGGTGTGCTCGCACGCTGACAGACACGCGACCAGCACAGCCAACAGGCCAAATCGCCTAGATGCCTTCACGAATCGAAACCCCGATGCCGACTCCCAGCCATGACACTATCGCGCCGTAACGGCATCGCATAGCGCCGTGCAGGCCGCTCCTGTCAATTGTGGACGTCACGCGGCGGCATCCTCGGCATGACCATCGCTCTCTACTACCTCCGAGGTCGTCGTGCCGAATGACATGAGCTTTGCCGATCAGCTCAAGACCTGGCGTGGGCGGCGCGGTCTGGCTCAGCTTGCGCTGGCCGGACGCGCGGGCGTCTCGCAGCGGCATTTGAGCTTCCTCGAGTTGGGCCGCGCGACGCCGAGTCGCGAGATGGTGGACCGCCTCGCCGGCGCGCTCGATCTGCCGCTGCGCCAGCACAACGCCTTGCTGCTCGCCGCCGGGTTCGCGCCGGAATGGCGGCAGCGCGATCTGGCCGCGCCCGACCTTGCCGAGGTGGCGCGGGCGCTCGACCATATCCTGGCACAGCAGGAGCCCTATCCGGCAGTGGTCGTCGACCGGCACTGGAACCTGCTGCGTGCCAACACGGGCGCCGTGCGGCTGGTGGAGTTTCTGGTCGGGCCGATCGCGCCAGGTACGGCGATCAATCTCGCCGATGCGCTGGTGGCGCCCGACGTGCTGCGACCATACCTCGTCAATTGGGCAGAGGTCGTGCGCCATTTCATCCGCAGCGTCGAAGCCGACGCCCGCGCGGACGGCCTGATCGAGACGGCCGCCCTGCTTGACCGGCTGACCGCCTATCACGGCGCGCGGACGGCGCTGAACCAGGCATCGAATGGCGCGGACGGCGGCCCGGTCCTGGCCATGCACTTCCAGAAGCAGGACACGGCGCTGCGGCTTTTCACCACCATCGCCACCCTGGGCACGCCGCAAGACATCACGCTGCAGGAGCTGCGCATCGAGTCATTCTTTCCGATGGATGAGACAACCGCGAAACTGCTGCGAAGCTGGGTCAAGGCCCCGGACGCTGCGCAGCGAGTCACCAGAAAACCGGCACGAGGGACAGCACAAGCAACCCGGCCATCGACCAGTTGAAGAGGATGCGGACGCGCGGGCCGCGGAGATAGCGTCCGATGATCGTGCCGAACCCCGCCCACAGCATCACCGAGATCAGGCAGGTCGCCGCGTTCACCGCGGCGATCACCGATGTCTCCCGCCAGGGATTGCCGCTGACGGTGGTGTAAGCCGCAACCGTGCCGACCGCGAACACCCAGCCCTTCGGATTGACGCACTGGAACAGCACCGCTTCGAAGAAGCCGATCGGCTTCGCTTGCGCTCTGGCGCTGCCGGTCCCCTGGGCGTGGGCGATGCGCCACGCGAGATAGAGCAGATAGGCGCCGCCGGCGTATTTCAGCACCAGATGCAGGCGCGGCTCGGCCTGGAACAGCCCAGCCAGACCCAGTCCTACCGCCATGACCAGCAGCCCGAAGCCAAGCGTGATGCCGAGCATGTGCGGAACGACGCGGCGAAACCCGAAATTCGCAGCCGAAGCCGTCACCATGACGACATTCGGCCCGGGGGTCAGCGACATGACCGAAGCGAACAGTACCAGCGGTCCCAGCAGAATGCCTTCGGCCATAGGCGACTCCCCCTCCGCCCAACTCATCGACGCCAGAACGATTGCGTCGACTCCCGCACCACCTCGTCGCGAGAGAGGCCGATGTCTCTCAGGTCACGGTCGCTGAGGTCGGCGAGGTAGCGCTGCTCCGCGGCGCTCTGGTGCCATGCCAGGAGCCAATCGCGCCCGCGAAAGACGAGCGCCCGGCACGATTGCCACCGGCGGCGGAGCCATACGGCCACCGCGATGGTCCCGAGAGCAGAAGAAGGCAACGCTTCTCGCGCTCGCACGATCCGATCCGCCGTCTCGCCCTGCTGCGCCATCAGTGCCCCGGCAAGCATGTTGCAGGGCCACTCTTCCAGCGGACGTGGGGCCGATCAACTACTCGGCAGGTATTTGGCGTTAGCGTTCGAGTGTCGCTCGATCTCCGATCGCGACGCGGCCGGCCTGGGCGATCTCCGCATAGATGCCGACGCGGTTCTCGTTGTGCTGCTGGGCGATGTGAAGGATGCCGGGGTCCTTCGGGAGGTCGGCCTGCGGACGGGTCGTCAAGGCACAGCGCAGGCAATGCTCCACGACCTTCATCGCGACCGGGCCGACGGACAGGGATTGCTCCATCCAGCCGGTTTCGATGAAGCCGACCGCGTCGCCGCAATCGAGCACGACGTTGGGGCGGAAGCGCTGCGGCACGAAGCGGCCGCTTGGATAGGCCGCGCTCAGGGCTTTCAGCGTGGCGCTGGTCAGCAAGTGGCAGGGCGAGGCCGCATAGGGTCGCTTGACGTCGGGTGCCAGCGTCTGTGCGAGGCGCGCGCGGCGGCCGAGGCGTTCGGAGATCGCATCGCCGAGGCGCGCATCGTCGGAGATCATCTGCGTGCCGTCATTGAACGCGATCTCGACCTTGGGCAGATCGGCGCCGGCCTTGGGCTCGGCCAGATAGCGGGCGCGCCAGCCGATCAGCTTTTTCCATTGTGGGCGCGCGGCAGTACCGCCTTCGCCGGTGTCGTCGACCACGCAATAGCCGCGATCGCCGAGCACGCCCGCCGCAGCGAAATCCAGCGCCGGCAAAGATTCGCCCTGCAGGCTCTGCACGGGATAGCGCCAGAGTTCCGAAACCTGGCCGATCACAGGCGTCATTTCCGCTCCCCCCACGGCATCAGGCGGCAGCGCACATCACGCGGCCTCCCGGCTTCGGGCTGACATCTGATAACGCACCGGCTTGCCCTTGACCAGGGCCTGCCGCGTCCGATTCCGCGCGGCAGCTCAGTATGCTGCGGGGAAGCTGGTATCGAACCGCCTGCTGATCTCCATCACCTTGTCGCCGGTGAAACGGCCGCTGGCGGCGAGTTCGGAGACCGCCTTGAAATAGTGATCCTGTCCGCCCGGAACACTCCAGTCGAGCATGTAGCCCGTGACGTCGCCGACATTCCGGAAGCGGTGCACGGCGTTGCGCGGGATGAAGACGATACTGCCCGCCCCGATCGTGGTGGTCTCGCCATCCACCGTCATCTCATAGGTGCCGCCGATGATGAAGAACATCTCATCCTGGTTGAAATGGACATGATCGGGCGGGCCCTCGCCGGGCTTGTGCGAAGCCAGAACGACCGAGACGGCGCCGCCCGTCGCCTCCGTGCTCAGAAGCACCTTCATGTCGAGACCGAAAGGCTTGATTGGGACTGCCTCTTCGGGCCTGACGACGACCGCCCGCAAGGGTGAGAGTCTTTCATCCATCGTAATTCCTCATTGCTGTGTATCGATTGCTGATGTGGCGAGCAGAGATACTGATCCACCGGTTCCACAGATCGGATATGGGCTCCGCGCGGTTCGGCGGCGACGGTAATCGCGTTGCAATTGTAGTTTTCGAGCAGCCGCAAGCGCGCAAGGCTAGCGAAGCCTGAGGGTCTTACAGCGGGCAGGCAGCGGAATCGCAGACCGGAACACGTTGTCGGGGTCGTACTGCTTCTTGGCCGCGAGGAGCCGCCCTGCGTTATCGCCATAGCTCTTTGCCGCGCGGTCGGCATCGTCCGCGCCGAGCAGGTTCGGGTATCCGCCCGGCAGAGCCAGGGCATCGAATGCGCGTAGCGTGGATCTGGCCCATTGGCGATGCCGCTGCTCCTCGCCTGCGTCCGCCGGACCGATGCAGGCGGCGATGATCTCGATCAGCACGTGGTCGCGGCGCAGGCCGAATGCCGTTGCCCCCGGCGCCACGCGCGCGGCAGCGCCCCTGAATTCGTGCGTGAACATGCAGCAGCCGGGAGAGACGGCACTCTTCATCGCCTGGATGAAGATATCGATGGCGGCATCGTCGAGCGCAGGCAGCCAGCACGTCTCCATGAAGGTGCGCCGCCCATTGACGATGAACGGGTCGACCAGGGCCAGTGCGGCGCCATAGGACATCCTGGTCATGGTGTTGACGAACACCGTTCCGAGTTGCGAGAACGGCGCGGTGAGACACTCTCCCTCTTCCGGCCGGCCGCACCAGGTCGGCAGGATCATGACCGCAGGCGCCCCGTCGGGACCGAAGGCAAGCGCGATCTGCACCGTCAGCTCGTCAGGCGCGGATTCAGCCAGCGCGACACATCGCGCGAGCACGTCCTTCGCCAGCGGATAGATCAGCGTGCCGGCATGGACGCTGGGCAGGTCATGCACGCGGTGCCGCATGCCGGTCACCACGCCGAAATTTCCGCCGCCGCCGCGCAGGGCCCAATACAGCTCCGGCTCGTTCTCTGCATCGGCGATCACGATGCGCCCGTCCGCCAGCACGACCTCCGCGCCGAGAAGATTGTCCAGCGCAAGTCCGTATCGTCCGATCAGCGCGCCGTAACCGCCGCCCATGGTCAATCCCGCCAGACCGACCATGCTGCAGGCACCGGCCGCCACGGCGCCACCGAGCGAATCCGCCACTGCGGCAACCTCCGAGGCGAGGGCGCCGCCCGCGATCTCCGCGGTGCCGCTGCCGATATCGACGATCACCTCCTTCATGCCGGTGAGGTCGAGGACGATGCCGTCGCACAGCGCGCGCCCCGCCCAGTCATGGCCGCCGCTGCGCACCGACAGGGCAAGATCGCAGTCCCGCGCGACGCGGATTCCCCACTGGACGTCTTCGGTTGTTGCGCAATGGACGACGGCGCGCGGCATCGGGCCGACGGGCTTCGCCCAGATCGCCGTCGCGGCGGCGTAGCGCGGATCGCCCGGCCGCGACAGGCGGCTGGGTAATTCCGCGCCAAGCCATTCAAGTCTGCTTTCGATCAGATCGCTCATTGTCTCCGTTCCTCCAGGTCTGGGGCACGCCCTCGAGCGTTCGCGCGCCGTGCCGAAGACCTAGGGAGAGAGGAGCAATCGGTCGTGAAGATTCCTGCTGTTTTGCTCACGCCGCCAGTTGGCTGAGCGACACGCCGTAGACGCGTCGGACCCAGCGCGACAAATGGCTCTGGTCGGCGAAACCCGTGCGAGCCGCCGCTTCAGCCAAGCTTGCCTCGCCCATGCGGATCAGCTCGATCGCACGCTGCAGCCGGAGATGCACGACATAGCGATGCGGCGTCATACCCACGGAGCGGGCAAACAGCCGGGAAAAGTGGAACGCGCTGCGCCCGGCGATCGCCGCCAGTGCCTTGACCTCGATCGGCTTGTCCAGATGGACGGTGACGTAGTTCCTGATCCGCTCGAGCACATCCTTGCCCAGCATGCCGCGTGCTTTGCCTTCAGGCATCGACGCATGGCGTGCAACCAGGTTGGCGAGAAAGGCGCTCGCAACATCGTTCCAGAACAGCGGCCCATTGGGATAGCCGTCTGCGCCCTCCGTCGCGAGGACGTGGGCGAGCTCGAGCAGTGCCTGGTCACGACCCGAGAAGCGCTCCACAAGCCGCGCATCAAGGGCCAAGTCTTCTGCGGCGGTGAGCGCGAACCGGTTGGGATCGATGGTGACAGCAATGATATCCACGCTGTCGGCCGCATCGGCTGAACAATCGGCGCCGGCGGGACAAATGGCCACCGATCCTGCCGTCGGCTCGTGGCACAGCGATCGATCGGCGATGCGGCAGTCGAACCGCACCTGGCGCGAGGTCTGAAAGCAGACCAGGTGCTGCCGCATTGTCCCGCTCAGATGCGCGCCGTCCTGAAACCGCATGCTGAAAAGGGAGATGCCACTTTCTCCGGGCGCGCTGCCGTCGGCCGCGATCGACGGCGGTCGGCCATCACCCTGCGCCAGGCTGAGGTCACCGAGTTTCATCGCCATATTTTCTATATGGCCGCCCCGATGGCTCCTATCGCGTTCGCGCTACGGCTGTAATGGAATCAGCGCCAATATGCCGCACGTCGATGCAGTCTCCCTGCCCGTGAGCGACGGGACAGGGAGACTGACGACACAAGCTACGCCGACAATTGATCGCGGATCGGCAGGTTGCGGATGCGCTTTCCGACGGCCGCGAAGATGGCGTTGGTGAGCGCAGGTGCGATCGGCGGCACGCCGGGCTCGCCCACGCCGCCCAAGGGCTGGTCGTAGTCGCCGGCCGGCACCAGGTGGACGTGGATATCCTTCGGCGCGGCATCGATGCGGGTCACTTCGAACGTGTCGAAGTTGGTCTGCTCGGTCCGGCCGTTCTTGAAGGTGATCTCGCCGAGCGTGGCGAGGCTGATGCCCATCACGACCGCGCCTTCCATCTGCGAGCGGATGCGATCGGGATTGATCTGCGGGCCGCAATCGATGGCGATGTCGACCCGCGGAATCGTGAGTTCGCCCTTGTCGCCCACCTGGACCTCGACCACTGCCGCGGTATAGCTCACGAAGCTGCGATGGGCGGCGATGCCGAGGCCGCTGCCCTTGGGCATGGTGCGACCCCATTTCGACGCTTCGGCCACCGTCTCGATCACGCCGCGCAGGCGCTTGGTGTCCAGCAGATAGACCCCGGGATCCTCGCCATAGTTCCATTTGACCGAGAGCTTGCGGAGATCGACCTGCCGCGGCTCGCCGATCAGCTCGAGCAGATAGTCCTTCTGGTCGCGGCCGGCCGCCGCCGCCAGCTCGGCTGCGAAGGACTGCACCGCGAAGGCGTGCGGGATGTTGTAGACCGAGCGGAACCAGCCGATGCGGGTATGCGCCTCGGCCGCCGGATTCTCGATGCGCACATTGGCGATGTCGAACGGCATGTCGACCAGACCCATGCCCAATTCGAAATCCGCCTCCTGCTTCGGGTCGGGAGCGAAGATCGAGATGATGGTGGGTGCCGCGCTGCGATGCAGCCAGGCGACGGGCTTGCCTGCGTCATCGAGCCCGGCCTCCACCCGCTCCATCGACACCGCGTGGAAGTAGTCGTTGGTGATGTCGTCCTCGCGGGTCCAGGTCACTTTGACAGGCTTGCCGTCCATGGCTTTCGAGATCAGCCCGGCCTCGACGGCATAGTCGGGCTTGGACTTGCGGCCGAAGCCGCCGCCCAGGAGCGTGACATTGACGGTCACGTTCTCGGTCGGAATGCCCAGGCGTTTCGACAGGTGATCGCGGGTGGCTTGCGGCGACTGGACACAGGCCCAGGCTTCGCACTTGCCATCCACGATCCGCGCGACCGCAGCCGGCGGCTCCATGGTCGCGTGCGCCAGGTGCGGAATGTAATATTCCGCCTCGACGCGCTTCGTAGCGCCGGCGAGCGCCTTGTCGGCATCGCCGTCGTTCCGCACGACCGCGCCACCGGGCTTGCGCACCGCATCCTCCAGCGTCGCCTTGTAGGTGTCGGACGAGTACGACGCATGCGGCCCGTCATCCCATTCGATCTTCAGCGCCTCGCGTCCCTTGATCGCGGCCCAGGTGTTGGTCGCGACCACGGCGATGCCGCCGAGCGGCTGGAACACCGCCGGCGCCGGCGTCGGATCGATGGCGATGGTCTTGAGCACGCCAGGGACCTTGAGTGCCTCGGCATCGTCGACGGACTTGACCTTGCCGCCGAACACCGGCGGGCGGGCAACGACGGCATAGACCATGCCGTCGAGCCGCGTGTCGATGCCGTACTGCGCCTTGCCCGTGGTGATGTCGAAGCCGTCGATGAGAGGGGTCTCGCCCTTGCCGATATAGCGGAACTTGGCGGGGTCCTTGAGCTTGATGTCCTCTCGCGCCGGCACCGGCAGCGCGGCGGCAGCCTTCGCGAGCGCGCCATAGCCAAGGCGGCGGTCGGAGGCCTTGTGCACGATCTCGTGGTTGACGGCCTCGACCTCCGCGACCGGCACGCCCCATTGCTTGGCGGCTGCTTCCTCGAGCATCTGCCGCGCCGCGGCGCCCATCCGCCGGAACGTCACGAAGTGATGGCGCATGCTGCGGGAGCCGTCGGTATCCTGGTTGCCGTAGCGCGGCTCATCGCCGGGGGCCTGGGCGACCTTCACATGCGCCCAATCGGCCTCGAGCTCGTCTGCCACCACCATCGGCATGCTGGTGCGCACGCCTTGCCCCATCTCGGAGCGATGACACACGACGCTGACCGTGCCGTCCTCGCTGATGGCGATGAAGATCTTCGGGTCCTCGCGCAAACCGTGGGGCATGCCCTCGCCGGCGTACTTCTGCTCCTCCGCGCGCACGGGAAGGCCAGCGGCCAGGATCAGGCTGCCGGCTGCAACGCCGGTCAGGAAGGAACGGCGGCTGACATTGGCGATCATCGCGCCAAGCGTCTGGTCGTGTCTCATTGCACACCTGCCATTTTCGTAGCGGCCTGCTTGATCGCAGCCCGGATCCTGGGATAGGTGCCGCAGCGGCAGATGTTCCCGCTCATCGCGGAATCGATGTCCGCGTCGGTGGGATTCGGCGTGTCCTTCAGCAGCGAGGCGGCCTGCATCATCTGGCCGCTCTGGCAATAGCCGCATTGCGGCACGTTGGCTTCCCGCCAGGCCAGCTGCACCGGATGGTTGCCGTCGGGCGACAGCCCTTCGATGGTGGTCACTTCCGCGCCGACAGCGTCGGTGGTTGCGGTCTGGCAGGAGCGCACCGCCGTTCCGTCCAGATGAACGGTGCAAGCGCCGCATAAAGCCTGGCCGCAGCCGAATTTCGTGCCGGTCATGCCGATCACGTCGCGCAGCACCCACAAAAGCGGCGTCTCACCGTCGACATCGACGGTATGCTCCACTCCATTGATCTTGAGCGTGTAGGCCATGGTCACCTCCAGACTGGTTCACGTGGTGGCTAGTAGATTGGGTCGTCTGTCAGTCATGCGTGCGCGAACGCACGGCCCCGATGAGCAGGACACAGACGATTGGCCGGGCCACCAGCATTAATCGTGCCCTGGCCTTTGCTGTCTCGAAACTAGGGATGAACCGCTTCTGTCAAAACCGCACGGTCAATCGTGCACCTTCGCTACCCTCAAACATCGCGGTAGGAGCGAGACTGACAAATCTCTCACGAGTCATACCTCAGCTTTTTCCCGCAGGAAAGTACAACATGACGGAGCGTGCAATTCGCGACAAACAGTCGCTCGCTTTTGTCGCGCGCTCACGGCATCAGGCGCCAGACGATCGTCTCACGCACGGTGCGGTCTTCCAGCTCCAGGCTGGTCGGCACCTGATAGCGCGCGAGCTCGACCAGTCCCGATTGCGGCAGATAGGCCCGGCCTGGATCGCCCATCAGGATGGCGACGCCGCGCCCCGCCAGTGCGCGGAACCAGGCGATGACCCGCTCCGCCATCGGGCGCTCGTAGCAGACATCGCCCGCCAGCACGACGTCCCAGCGCGGATCGACACCGACCAGATCCTCGCGCAGCAACTCGATGGCCACATCGTTGATGCGGGCATTGAGCGCGATCGCCGCGATGGCGTAATCATCGATCTCGGCCGCCTGGACCAGCGCCGCACCGGCCTTGGCCGCGCCGATGGCGGAGAGGCCGCTGCCGGCTGCGAAATCCAGCACGCGCTTGCCCTTGACCCAGTCGGGATGATCCATCAGGAAGCGGGTCAGAGCCTGCCCGCCGGCCCAGGCAAAGGCCCAGTAAGGCGGCGGCAAATTCATCCGGGTCAAGCTGGCCTCGGTCGCTTCCCAGATCGGCGTGATCTCGGTCGCGAGATGCAGCCTGATCTCCGGCGTCAGCGGCGGAGCGGCAATCGCAGTCTGCGCCAGGATGAAGGCCGCCGGATCGGCGGTCACGACCAGAGCCGTCCGAGCACGATGCCGGCCAGCAGGATCCATCCGATCACGCGGTTGCTGCGGAACTTGGCGAGGCAATCCTTGGGGTCGTCGAGATCGACCTCCGCCTCCTGCCATTTGAGATGCGCCGCCACCGCCAGCACGCCGACATAATAGATCCAGGCCATGCCGCCGACGGCACCCGCCGCGACCAGCAGCACCAGCATCGCCGCGTCGAAGCCCAGCAGCCAGGTCTTGGTATCCTTGCCGAGCCTCAGCGCCGTCGACTTGATGCCGATCAGCGTGTCGTCTTCCTTGTCCTGGTGGGCGTAGATGGTGTCGTAGCTCAAAGTCCAGAAGAAGCCGGCGGCATAGAGCAGGATCGCAGGCCATGCGACCTCGTCGCGCACCGCCGCCCATCCCATCAGCGCGCCCCAATTGAAGGTGAGGCCGAGGAAGGCCTGCGGCCACCAGGTGATGCGCTTCATGAAGGGATAGATCGCGACCAGGATCAGCGAGGCAACGCCGAGCCAGATCGCGGTCGCCGATAATTGCAGCAGGATGACAAGGCCGATGGCGAGCTGCAGCCCCAGGAACGCGAAGGCCTGGGTCAAGCTGAGCCGGCCGCTGGCCAGCGGCCTGGTCGCGGTGCGCGCAACCTTGGCATCGATGTCGCGGTCCACGATGTCGTTGACCGTGCAGCCGGCACCGCGCATCACCAGCGCGCCGATCCCGAACAGGATCATCAGCCAGAGGTCGGGCCAGTGATCCGGCCGGGCGGCCAGCGCGATGGACCACCAGCATGGGAACAGCAACAGCCAGGTGCCGATCGGCCGGTCGAGCCGCGCCAGGCGGAAATAGGGCCGCCACCCGGCCGGCACATGCCGGTCGATCCAGTCGCCCACTTGAATGTCCGCGGCACTGCTCATATTGGTGGCAGGCTTTCGCTGTTAGCCGGGGACAAAGTCGTTGAAGCGGGATCGAGAGTCAATTTCATCAGGGCGCAGCGGCGCGCGAGAAACACCGCACAGCCCCTTCCCCCCTTGTGGGGGAAGGTTGGGATGGGGGGTGCCGCCGCACGATAGCCGACAAAGAAGCCGCGCAAGGCAATACTGCGCTCGTCGGAAACGTCTTGGCACGTGCGTAGCTTCTGACGATCGTGCGGCGGCACCCCCCATCCAGCTTCGGCTAAGCTCGCTGCGCTCGCTAAGCCTGCGCATCCTTCCCCCACAAGGGGGGAAGAGAATTACACGCGCAGCATGATCCCCCGCCTCTATGTGGAACAGCCGCTCGCTTCCGGCGCGACCATCACCGCTGACGAGCGCGCGCATCATTATCTGCGCAACGTCATGCGGCGGGCGGCGGGCGATGTGCTGGTGCTGTTCAACGGGCGCGACGGAGAGTTCGAGGCGAAGATTGCCGTCATCGACAAGCGCAAGGCGGAGATCAGGATCACGCGGCAGCGGCGTGCGCAGGACAGCGTGCCCGACCTCGTGCTTTGTTTCGCGCCGCTGAAAAAAGACGCGATCGACTTCCTGGTTGAGAAAGGGACGGAGCTGGGCGTCGCCGCCTTCCAGCCCGTCATCACGCGGCGCACCGCGACGAGCCGGCTCAATCTCGACCGGCTGCGCGCGAACGCGATCGAGGCGGCGGAACAGACCGAGCGCCTCAGCATTCCCGATATCCGTGCGCCGCTGAATTTCGAGGCGCTGCTCACCGGCTGGCAACCGAGCCGGCAGATGATCCTGTGCGCGGAGGCAGGGCCAGCCTTGCCGATCGCCGACCAGTTAACCGCACTCACACGCCACGTTAGCCCCACTAACGCATGGGCTATATTTTGTGGGCCGGAGGGCGGTTTTCATGTGAGCGAGCTTGACCGGTTACGCAATCTGCCCTTTGTTACGCCGGTCGGGCTGGGACCTCGTATTCTGCGTGCCGATACGGCGGCGCTGAGCGCGTTGGCTGTCTTTCAGGCAATTCTGGGTGACGGCAAATTGCGGCCGCCCGATCCGATGATGCCGATCGGCACTGGGGCCGAGGGCGCGGAATAGGAGCATCGATGTCGGCACCCCCTAAGGCAGGCGGCGCACCGATCACCGACAAGCGGCAGCTGGTCGAATATTTCGAGACGGGCTCTAAGCCAAAGTCGGATTGGCGGATCGGGACCGAGCATGAGAAGTTCGTGTTCGACCTCAAGACGCTCAGGACAGTCAGCTACGAGCAGCCGAACGGCATCGGCGCCATGCTGCGCGGCCTGCAGCGCTTCGGCTGGCAGCCGATCGAGGAGCACGGCAACGTCATCGCCCTCACCATGGAGGGCTGCAGCATCACGCTTGAGCCGGGCGGGCAGTTCGAGCTGTCAGGCGCACCGTTGCGCTCGATCCACGAGACCTGCGCCGAAGTCGGCCGGCATCTCCAGCAGGTGAAGCAGGTGGGCAGCGAGCTTGGCGTCGGCCTGCTCGGCATGGGCATGAATCCCAAATGGCCGCGCGCGGACACGCCCTGGATGCCCAAGGACCGCTACAAGATCATGCGCAAGCAGATGGAGCGCAAGGGCAAGCTCGGTATCGACATGATGACCCGCACCTGCACGGTGCAGGCCAACCTCGATTTCGCCAGCGAAGCGGACATGGTGAAGAAGCTGCGCGTGTCGCTGGCGCTGCAGCCGATCGCGACCGCGTTGTTCGCGGATTCGCCCTTCACCGACGGCAAGCCCAACGGCTTCATGAGCTTCCGCAGCCATATCTGGACCGACACCGATCCCGACCGCTGCGGCACCCTGCCCTTCGCGTTCGAGAGCGGGATGGGGTTCGAGCGCTACGTCGATTACATGCTCGATGTGCCGATGTATTTCGTCTTTCGCAACGGCGAATATATCGACGTCGCCGGGGAATCCTTCCGCGAGTTCATGAAGGGCAAGCTGCCGGCCCTGCCCGGCGAGATCCCGACCATGGGCGACTGGTCCGACCACGTGACCACCGCCTTTCCCGAAGTGCGCCTGAAACGCTATATCGAGATGCGCGGCGCCGATGGCGGACCATGGGATCGCCTGTGCGCCCTGCCCGCTTTATGGGTCGGGCTGCTCTATGACGACCAGGCGCTGGATGCCGCCTGGGACATGGTGAAGGGCTGGACGCCGGAAGAGCACGACATGCTCCGGCGCGACGTGCCGAAGCAGGCGTTGCATGTGCGGCTGCGCGACCGGAAGCTGCAGCAATGGTCGCTCGACGTGATCGCGATCGCGCGCGCCGGGTTGCAGCGCCGGGCCGCGCTCGACAAGATCGGCGGCGATGAATCCGGATTCCTCAACGTCCTGCAGGAGATCGCGGAAAGCGGCAAATGCCCGGCCGAGGAAAAGCTCGAGCTCTATCATGGCCGCTGGAACCGCAGCGTCGATCCGGTGTTCACCGAGTTCGCCTATTAGCAGCGGAGCGCCAGGTTGCGCGTCACGATCAACGGCATCGACATCGCCTGCCAGACGGACGGACCGGATGATGGGCCTGTCCTCTTCCTCAGCCACACGCTTGCAACCAGCCGCGCGATGTGGCGGCGGCAGATTCCGTATTTCGCCGGGCGGTATCGCATCATCAGCTTCGACATGCGCGGCCATGGCGAGAGCGCGGCGCCGGACTATCCCTACAGCCTGGAGATGCTGGCCGAGGATGTGATCGGCGTCCTCGACAGCCTGGGCGTCGAGCGGCCTGCCATCTTCCTCGGCATTTCGATCGGCGGGATGATCGGCCAGGCACTGGCCCTGCGCCATCCCGATCGCTTCCGCGCCATGATCCTCAGCAACACGGCCAGCCGCACGCCGCCGGAAGCGCAAGCGATGTGGGAGCAGCGCATCGACACCATCCGCAAGGACGGCATCGAAAGCCAGGTGCAGCCGACGCTGGAACGCTGGCTGTCGCAGGAATTCCGCGCCCGCGATCCGGAGAGCACCAAGTGGGTGGCGGACATGATCCGCGGCACGCCGGTCGCCGGCATGATCGGCTGCGCCCGCGCCATCCAGAAGCTGGACTATACCGACCAGCTTGAGCGCATCACGCTGCCGACCCTCATCATCGCCGGCGAGAAGGATCCCGGCTCGCCGGTCGCAGCCGCCGAGATCATCCACGATCGCATCAAGGGATCGCGCCTCGAGGTCGTTCCGAACTGCCTGCATCAAACGCCGATCGAAGCACCCGAGCGGTTCAATCAGATCGTCGGCGATTTTCTCGAGCGGCTGGGATAGTGGGCGGCAATTCGCTGGCGGCGGTCCGACGGCGCTTCGCGGAAAAGATTGCGAAACGGGAGAAAGTCACCGACCCGCGCCTGATCGAGGCGTTCGCCACGGTGCCGCGCGAACATTATCTCGGCCCCGGACCGTGGCGCGTCCTCGACAGCAGGCCGGACTATGTCGTGACTGCCAGCACCGACCCGGCCTTGGTCTACGTCAATGCGCCGATCGCGCTCGATCCCGAGCGCCGGATCAACAACGGCGAGCCGGCCCTGCATATCGGATTGATGGCCCAGCTTGCGCCGCAGCCGGGCGATCACGTGGTGCAGATCGGAGTCGGCGGCGGCTATTACACGGCGATCATCGCGCGTTTGGTGCAGCCGGGCGGCCGCGTGACGGCGATCGAATATGACGAACAGCTGGCGCGGCGTGCATCCGAAAACCTGGCCGGCGAACCGCATATCCAGGTGATCCAGGCGGACGGCACCAGCTATCCGTTCGATCCCGCCGACGGCATTTACGTCAGTGCCGGCGCCACGCGGCCCAGCGAACTCTGGCTCGACCGGCTCAAGCCGGGCGGCCGACTGCTCATGATGCTGACGACCGACAAATCCTGGGGCCAGATCCTGAAAGTAACCCGCGCAGATGCGGGATATGGCGCGAGGCTGCTCGGCCCCTGCGGGTTCATCCCCTGCATCAACGCCAGAGACGCCGAGAGCGAGGCGGCGCTAGCGGCCGCGCTGGATGGCGGCGACATGGACACCGTGAGATCGCTGCGCCGCGATGCACACGAGGCCGATGAAAGCTGCTGGATGCATTGCGACGGCTTCTGCCTGTCGCGGCGGAGCCTCAACTAGAGAAGAGCCGGCGGCGATAGAGCCTCGGCCGGTCCGTCAGCACCCGGCTGCGCTCGATCGCGCCGCCCATCGGGGAGGCAAGGCCTGCCGTTCCTCGATTCAATCCGAGTCCGGCTTCCTGCGGAAGCGCTCCTTGGCCCAGCTGTCGGCCATCTTTTCCCGCTGCTCCGGCGTCAATTTCTGTGCGACGTCGATCAGCACCTGATGGCCGAGCTGCTGCATCGCCTGGCTCTGCTGCAGGAGTTCGCTCAGCGCCTGATTAAGCTGCGCCTGGTCGATGGGGTCGGCCTTCAACACATCCGCCACCTTCATGCGAGCCTGCTGTACCGCGTCACGGCGCGAATCGAATTCCGCTTTGTGAGTTTCGAACACGCTCTTCGCCACCGACCTCACGTCGTCCGGCATGTCGCGAAAGGGACCGCCGCCGGGTCCATGCCAGCGGCCGCCCACCATCATGCCGGCCAGCAGCAGGTTGAGGCACACCGACACAATCGCGGCGACCACCACCGTCGTGCCGGTGCGACCGGTCAACGTCATTGCTCTTCTCCCATCACCGTCGGCGCGCTCGGGAATACCAGCGCGACCAACTCTTCATCGTTGTTCGCGGAGGCGGCATCGAGACCGCTGAAGCCCAGCCAGAAGCCGACCGCCAGCGACGCCAATGCCCCCGCAAGGCCGGCTGCCCACGGTGCCGAATCGGCACCGAACCAGCTACGCCACGACCGCGCAGGCCGCTCCCCGCGCGGTCGCGGATGCTCAAGCGGAATACGCGCAATCCGCCGCTGCAAGTCCGCGGGCGCGGGGCGCGGTTCCATCAATCGCCCCAATTCCTGTTCAAAAGGATCATGTTCCGTCATGGCTGCATCCATCCTTGCCCGGCGAGGTGATCGCGCAGCTCGCGCTTGGCGCGCACCAGCAGGGCCTCAAACGCCTTGACCGAGATATCCATCGCCGCGGCCGCCTCGGCATTCCGCAAGCCGGCCGTGTAGGTCAGCACGATCGCCGCACGCTGCCGCTCGGGCAACGCCGCCACCGCACCGTCGAGCGCGCGGCCGCGCTCTGCCTCCAGAAGACTGTCTTCCGCGTTCGCGTCGGGGTCCTGCGGCTCCTCGACCGAATCGAGATCGGTACCCTTCGGCCGGCGTTTCAGATCCAGGCAGCGATTGACGACCACGCGGTAGAGCCAGGTCGAGAATTGCGCCTGGCCCGGCCGCCAGGATTCCGGCTTCAGCCACAGCCGCAGGAAGACATCCTGAACCACGTCTTCCGCATCGGCGCGGCTGCCGGTCATGCGCAAGGCCACGCCGTGGGCGCGGTCGAGATGGCGCCGCGACAACCGGTCAAAGGCCGTGCGATCGCCATCGGCAATCGCCCGCAACAGCTCCGCGTCGCCATCGACCACTTCCGCCGCTTGCACCCTTCGCGTCCCCGTCGCTGTCGCCAACGCCATCTCTTGTATCATGATCGCCCGCGCCGTCATGGCGCGATCCCCCTTGCCTCGCGTTACTGTGCCGGGGCGTCTCCGCTGGCCGGCGCGTCCGACTTCTTGCGGTGATGCGGCACTTCATCCTTCGCGATCTTGCCGTCCGCATTCTTGTCCAGCTTGGCGAACATCTGGTCGCCGGCCGCTGCAAATTCCTCCCGCGAGATCTTGCCGTCGCCGTTGGTGTCCATGCGCTCCATGAAGCCGCGACGCTTGTTCTGCGCCTGGGTGCCAGTGTCGCTCTGCGCCGGCTTGTTCGCGCGCTGGTGCCAGGCTTCGCGCGCCTTGTCCAGCTCGGCCTGGTCGATGAAGCCATCGCCATTCGCATCGAGCTTGGTGAACATCTCGTCGCGGCCGGCGGCGAACTCTTCCTTGGAAACGAAACCGTCGCCGTTCTTGTCGGCACGCTCGAACCTGCCCGGCCCCTTATCGGCGAACGCCGCGCCGCCGAGGGCGGTCAGAAGGCCGGTGGAAATGACGAGTGCAAACGCTTTACGCATATGGGTTCCTCTTGGCTGTTGGGGTCGAAAACGACCCTCTGCCAAGTCTAACGAACCCGGGAGGGAAACCCTGCGAAGGGGCTAAGCTATTGAGCCTATTGCACTTCGTCGCCGGACAGCCGGCCGTCGCCGTTCAAATCCAGCTCATTGAAGACCTTCTGGCCGGAATCCAGGAATTCCGAATAGCTGCACAGCCCGTCGCCATCGGAATCCCAGCATTCGAACAGCCCGGAATGGCGGGTGCCCATGGCGGCCATCTGCTCCTCGTTCGACAAGGCGAAATCGCCGTCGTGATCGGCAGATTGGAAGAAGCTGTCACGCTCCTCTTCCAAATCCATCATGCTCATGCCGCCGAAGGATTGCGCCGCCGCGCGCGGCACACTCGCCAGCAGAATGCAGCCGAATGCCAGCCCCAGCACCGCCACGATCGCCGGCGTCCTACTGTTGATGTTTCTATGCCACATGTCGTCCTCTGCCTCGCTGTTGCGACGGACGGACAGGTCTTATGCGGTCAGCCCGCGCCGCCCCATCTCCAGAAACTTATCGCGCCGCTGCTCGCGCAGGGTCGTGCCGTCCTGGTTCAGCATGGATTGTAGCGCACGCTCCACGGCGTCGCCTAGAGCGGCGATGGCCTGTTCCTTGGCGCGGTGAGAGCCGCCAAGCGGTTCGGTCACAATTTCGTCAATCACACCGAGGCCCTTGAGATCGGTGGCGGTCAGCTTCAACGCTTCCGCCGCCTCCTGGGCGTTGGTCGCGCTGCGCCATAGGATCGAGGCGCAACCTTCGGGCGAGATCACCGAATAGACCGAGTGCTCCAGCATGATGATGTGGTTGGCGGCGGCGAGCGCGATCGCCCCGCCGCTGCCGCCTTCGCCGATGATGGCGGACACGAAGGGCGCCTTGACCTTGAGGCAAGCTTCGATCGAGCGGGCGATGGCTTCGGCCTGGCCGCGCGCTTCGGCTTCGACGCCGGGATACGCGCCGGGCGTATCGACCAGCGTCACCACCGGCAGAGCGAAGCGGTCAGCCAGTTCCATCAGGCGCACGGCCTTGCGATAGCCTTCCGGCTTCGCCATGCCGAAATTGTGCTTCACGCGGGTCGAGGTGTCGCTGCCCTTCTCGTGCCCCATGATGACGATGGGGATGCCGCGCAGGCGGCCGAGGCCGCCCTGGATCGCCTTGTCGTCGGCGAAGGAACGGTCGCCCGCCAGCGGCACGAAATCATCCACCAGCGCGCCGACATAGTCATAGAAGTGCGGGCGCTCCGGATGGCGCGCGACCTGGGTCTTCTGCCAGGCGGAGAGCTTCGCGTAAGTCTGCTTCAGCAGCTTGTCCGACTTCACCTGCAGGCGCGAAATCTCTTCCGCGATGTTGATGTCGTCGGCGTTCGACAGATGGCGCAGTTCGGCGATCTTGCCTTCCAGTTCGGCGATCGGCTTTTCGAAGTCGAGAAAGGTCGGCATGAATTGCGCCCAGGCCGCCGCTCTCAGTGCGCACCGGAGATCTGCTGGGCCTTGGCGACCAGGACCTCGGCCTGGCGGATCGAAGCCAAATCGATGAGGCGGCCATCGAGCGCGACCGCGCCGCGGCCTTCCTTCTGCGCCTGTGCCATCGCTTCCAGGATGCGGCGCGCCTTGGTGACCTCGGCGTCGCTGGGCGAGAAGATCTCGTTGGCGAGCGCGACCTGGCTGGGATGGATCGCCCACTTGCCTTCGCAGCCGAGGACCCCGGCGCGGTCGCCGCCGGCGCGGTAGCCATCGGGATCGGAGAAATCGCCGAACGGGCCGTCGATGGGCCTGAGGCCGTTGGCGCGCGCCGCCACCACCATGCGCGCGATGGCATAGTGCCACATGTCGCCCCAATGGGAGTCGCGATGGCCGGTATCGTCCTTGTCGGTCAGGATCGCGTAGCTGGGATTGGCGCCGCCGATGTTGGTGGTGCGCGCCTTGGTCGAGGCCGCGTAGTCCGCAACGCCGAAATGCAGGCTCTCATTGCGCTTCGAAGCCGCCGCGATCTCGTGCACGTTCTGCATGCCGAGCGCGGTCTCGATGATCATCTCGAAGCCGATGCGCTTCTTGCGCTTCATCGCCGCTTCGCACTGGGTCACCAGCATGTCGACGGCATAGACGTCGGCTGCGGTCCCGACCTTCGGGATCATGATGAGGTCGAGGCGTTCGCCCGCCTGCTCCATCACGTCGACCACGTCGCGGTACATGTAGTGCGTGTCGAGGCCGTTGATGCGCACCGACATGACCTTGTTACCCCAGTCGATGTCGCGCAGCGCCTGGATGACGTTCTTGCGCGCCTGCGGCTTGTCGTCCGGCGCGACCGCGTCCTCGAGGTCGAGGAAGATCACATCGGCCGCGGACTTGGCGGCCTTCTCGAAAAGGTTCGGCTGAGAGCCAGGGACCGCCAGCTCACTGCGATTCAACCGGGCGGGCGCCTGCTCGACGATCTTGAAGCTCATGGTGGTCCCCGAATTGGTTAACGCGCCGCTTCTTAACGATATTCCGCTGGTTTATTGGCGGCCCGGGAGCGGCCTGTCAATCCCGAGGTCTATCCAGGTGCCATTCCGGCCCGGTCACTGCTTGCGGGATCGCGACGCCTTTCCCAAAGGATGCGCTTCGGAAACCAGGGCCGCCAAACGCCCGGTCGCGACGTGGGTGTAGATCTGCGTGGTCGTGATATCGGCGTGGCCCAGCATCTTTTGCAGGGCGCGCAGGTCGGCGCCGCGATCCAGCAGGTGCGTCGCGAAGGCATGGCGCAGCACATGGGGCGAGACGCGCGCAGGATCGATGCCGGCCTGGACGGCCGCGTCCTTCAGCAACTGGCCGAGGCGCTGGCGAGTGAGATGGCCGCTGCCGCCGCTCGAGGGAAACAGCCAGGGCGAGGCCTTGACCGAGCGCGGCAGGAACTTGCCCCGCACGGCGAGATAGGCGACGAGCGCCTGCTTGGCGGCATCGCCCAGCGGCACCAGCCGCTCCTTCGATCCCTTGCCGCGCACCACCAGGAATGGCTGGTCGCGCTTGGCCGTGGCGAGCGGCAGGCCGACCACCTCCGACACGCGCAGGCCGCTGGCATAGATCAGCTCCATGAGGGCGCCAAGGCGCAGCGCCGCGGCCTTGTCCTCGCGCCCGACCGCGTCGATCATGGCGGCGACCTCGGTTTCGCTGAGGACCTTGGGCAAGGGGCGGCCGCGTTTCGGCGCATCGAGGGCGGCGGTCGGGTCGTCGGCGCGCAATCCTTCGGTCACCAGGAACTTGAAATATTGCCGGAGCGCGCTGAGGCGCCGCGCCGACGTCGCGGGCTTCAGTTTCTGCCGGCTCAGCGTTTCCAGATAGAAGCGCAGCGTTTCCACCGATGCATCCGCAAGATCGCCCTGGCCGGCAAGAGCGCTCTCCGCGTGCCTCAGGTCTTGATTGTAGGCGTCGCGGGTGTTCGCGGAGGCATTGCGCTCCGCCGTCAGCATTTCGTGGAAGATTTCCCAGTGGCGGGTTGCCGGGCGGGCCTCGTCGAGCGCCAGGGCGCGCTGCCGGCCCACTTACAATCCCGCCAGGATCGCCGCTTCGAGGCCGATATGCCGCGCTTCGTCTTGGAGGCCGACCGAGCTGAGACCGCCGAGCGACTGCGCCAAGGTCGCGCTGTCCGCGCCCGCCAGGCCACGGCCGCCGAGCGCGACCAGCGCCAGCAGCACGGTCTCGCCGCGCCGGCCCGCTTGCGCCGCTTCGCTGATCGCGGCCGCATCGCCGCTGGCAACGGGAGCGATACCGCCGGGCAGGCCGAGACCCGCCTCGATGCTGCGGAGCCGCTCGGCAATGGCGGGATTGCCGCCGGTCTGCTGCCACGTCATCACCGGATCGGCATCGTAATTGCCGGTCAGGCCCGCCATTTGCGCGAGGATCTGCAATCCCGGCAGGGCGCGCGCGATCTCGGGCTGCCCGACAGCGGCGCCCTGCGCCAGATTGAGCCAGAAGCCGCCGCGCTCGATATTGCCCGACCAGAACATCAGGCGCGCGGCTTCGGGCGCGAACCAGGCGAGGTTGGGCGACGGCGTGATCCTGTCCGCGATCGGGCGATAGACGGGACCTTGCACGAAGTAGGTGCCGCGCGCCCGCGCGGTCTGCAAGGCACGCTGCACGAACTGGGCGCGGCGCGCCTGATCGAAAGCCTGGTCCGCGGCCTGATAAAGCTGGGCGCGCATCATCGGCGAATCCGGCATCTGCATCGGATCGCCGGTGAACTTGGCCTGGCGGTAGAGCTGGGTCAGTTCATCCACGCTGACCAGGCCGCCGGCGAAGGCCAGCTCCGCCGCTTCGATCCGCGTGTTCAAGGGCAGCGAGGCATCGCGCGCGGCCGCGGCGGCACCGGCGAGGCCGGACGGCTTCGGCGGTTCGGCGCTCTGCGCGGTCTTCGGCTTCATGCCTGCCTTCAGCATCATCGCTGCCAGCAGCGGATCGGGATTACCGGCGAGCTTCACCTTCTTTGTTTCGCCCAACAGCAGCGAAGAGAGCGAGATGAAGTCCTTGGTATTCGCATCCTTGTCCGGCGTTTCGCGGATGAGATCGAGGCCGAGGCTCGCCTGGTCGTTCTGACCGCGCTGGATCTGGCAGAACAGCAGCGCCTTGCGCCAATAGAGATCCAGGACCTGCGGGCCGGCGGCCACCTCGTCGACCTTGGCGCAGGCGCTGTCGGTGTCCTGCGCGGCCAGCGCCTGCTCGAACGCGCTCTTGGCATCGGCCGGCGCCGCGTTGGCGGCGCCCTTGGTCAGCATCAGCGCCTCGGCGCTGAAGCCCATCGCGTGCAACCGGTCGGCACGCAGCGGCACCAGCGTGTCGATGCCGCTGCCGGCATTCGGTCCCGGCGCCTTGGTCAGCAGCAGGCGAAGCTGGAGATCGCGCAAGGACGGCTGGGTCTGCGGCGCGGGCAGTCTCGGCATGAGCGAGATCAGTTGCGCGCCGCTCGAGCCCTGCCAGATGTTGCTGCCGAGGCCGGCATTGCTGTCGTCGAGCAGTCCCGGCGCGCCGGCATCGGGCGCTGGCGCCGGCTGCATGGTGCCACCGGTCGCGGCCGGCTGCATGCCGGGCTCGGTTGGTTGTGTTGGCGATTGTACTGCCGGCTGCGCATCCGGCGGAGGCGCCGGCAATGGCGGCAAGGGCGCGCTGCCGATGCCGCCCTGGATGTTGCCCTGGTCCGGTGCAGGCGGTGGCGGAGTGGTGGGTTGATCGCCGGGCTGAACGGGCGGCAAGCCGATCGGCGTCGGATCCGACAAGGCAAGCGACGGCACCGGCGAAACGCTCAGCAGCAGCGCGCCGAGCAGGGCGGCGCCGACACCTTTGCGCACGATGCTATTGCAGAGAGAGGCGATCATTCGGGATCGGGATCTCCAATGTGCCGGATTGCATCGGTGGCTCCCAGAATGAGAGGAACACGGCCATGCCTCCGGCACCAACCAGAAGCAGCACCACCAGAACCATCACCAGCTTACCCATGTTTGCAACTTCACCCTATGGAGATCATTTGTCCCATGATATCCGCCACATACGCCCGATTCGAGGCCGCCGCGGACGGGGTGTAACTTGCCACAGGGCTTTCGATTCATGCTAGTGTTCAAATATGGCCAAAACACGTCACAACCCTGCGAGGCGGCTGTGATTCCTAGCAGTTCCGCGCAGCCGAACGACGATGAGGGAGCGCCCCAGCGCGCCCACGCGGCCGCGCGCGCCAAGAACCCGTCGCAGCCTCCGTCCCAGGCGCTGGCCCAGCGTTTGAAGAAAACGATCGTCCTGGTCGGCCTGATGGGCGCCGGCAAGAGCTGCGTCGGCAAGCGGCTGGCCGCCTGCCTTGGCCTGCCGTTCGTCGATGCCGATCGCGAGATCGAGGCGGCGGCAGGCGGCTGTTCGATCTCGGATATTTTCGCGATCCATGGCGAGAAAGTGTTCCGCGACGGCGAGCGGCGGGTGATCCAGCGCCTGCTCGGCAACCCCATGCATGTGCTGGCGACCGGCGGCGGCGCCTTCATGGACCCATCGACCCGGGCCTTGATCAAGGAACGCGCCGTGTCGATCTGGCTGAAGGCCGAGCTCGACCAGTTGTTGAAGCGCATCGGACGGCGCAACGACCGCCCGCTGCTGCAGAATGTAGACCCGCGCGCCAAGCTCGAAGAGCTGATCCAGGTGCGCTATCCCGTCTATGCCGAAGCGGATCTGACGGTCGAGAGCACGGACGGCCCGCCGGACGTGACGGTGCAGCGCGTGTTGCGCGCGATCGAAACGGAACTCAGCGGCACGAGCCAGCCATGACCATCATCGATCGTTCGGCGGTCGACGTGGTGCGCGTCGATCTGGGAACGCGCAGCTATGACATCAAGATCGGCGGCGGGCTGGTGGCGCGCGCGGGCGAGATGATCGCGCCGGTGCTGAAGCAGAAGCGCGCGATCATCGTGACCGATGCCCATGTGGCGCGCTGGTACCTGGACGAGTTGCAGCAATCCCTGCGCGGCGCCGGCATCGCCAGCGAGACCGTCGTGCTGCCGGCCGGCGAAGGGACCAAGAGCTTCCACGAGCTGGAATCGCTGTGTGACCGGCTGCTCGATCTGAAGGTCGAACGCTCCACCACGCTGATCGCCCTGGGCGGCGGCGTGATCGGCGACCTGACCGGCTTTGCTGCCGCGATCCTGCTGCGCGGGATTGATTTCATCCAGATCCCGACCACCCTGCTGGCCCAGGTCGATTCCTCGGTCGGCGGCAAGACCGGAATCAATGCCGCGCAGGGCAAGAACCTGATCGGCAGCTTCCACCAGCCGCGCCTGGTCCTCGCCGACATCGAGGTGCTGGATACGCTGCCGCGACGCGAGCTGCTGGCGGGCTATGCCGAGGTGGTGAAATACGGCCTCATCAACGATCCCGCTTTCTTCGCCTGGTGCGAGGGCCACGGTGCCGGAACCATTTCCGGCGAAGCCAGCGCGCGGCGCCAAGCGATCGCGGAAAGCTGCAGGGCCAAGGCGGCAATCGTCGGCGCCGACGAGCGGGAATCGGGCGCGCGCGCGCTGCTCAATCTCGGCCACACCTTCGGCCATGCGCTGGAAGCGGAATGCGGCTATTCCGACGACCTGCTGCACGGCGAGGCCGTCGCCATCGGCATGGTGATGGCGTACGATCTGTCGGCGCGGCTGGGCCTGTGCCCGCTGGAAGATGCGGCGCGGGTGCAGCGGCATCTGGCGAGCCTCGGCCTGCCGACCTCGCCCGCCTGGATCGATGGGCGGAGCTGGTCGTCGGAACGCCTGATCGAGCATATGTCGCAGGACAAGAAAGTGAAGGATGGCCGCATCGGCTTCGTCCTCGTCCGCGGCATCGGGCAGGCCTTCACGCCGGCCTATGTGGAGCTTGCCGATGTCGCCGCCATGCTGGACGAAGCCATCGCTGCCTGATCTCGGCATTACTGCGCGCCAACTGACTGGATGATCGGATCGCTGCCATGATCGTCGAACTCCTGACCCTCCTGCTCCTGCTGGGTTGCTCGGCGTTTTTTGCGGGCTCCGAGACCGCGCTGACCGCCGCCTCGCGAGCCAGGATGTATGCGCTCTCCAGCCAGGGCGACCGCAAGGCCGGCCGGGTGGAAAAGCTGCAAGACCATATGGAGCGCGTGATCGCGACCATGCTGCTCGGCAACACCTTCGTGAACAATGCCGCGGCCGCAATCACCACCGTGCTGTTTGCCCAGTATGTCGAAGGCGTGGGCGGGGCGGTGCCGCTGCTGGCTGCCGTCTGTATCACCGCCGTCATCTTCATCTTCAGCGAAGTTCTGCCCAAGACCTATGCCATCAACAATGCCGAGCGCATGTCGCTGGCCGTCGCGCCGGTCGTCGCCATCCTCATCAAGGTCGCCTATCCCCTCACCCACGTAACGCAGATCATCATCAACGGCGTGCTGGGGCTGTTCGGCGTCAAGGTGGAGCGCGAGCCCGGCGCGCAGGAGAGCATCGAGGAACTGCGCGGCGCAATCGATCTGCATTCCGAATCGGCGGAGGAGATCCGCGAAGCCGGCGCGATGCTGCATTCGATCCTGGATTTGGACGAGGTGCCGGTCTCCGACATCATGGTGCACCGGCGCAATATGACCATGATCGACGCCGACCTGCCGCCGGATCAGCTCGTACGCCAGGTGCTGGACAGTCCGCACACGCGCATCCCGCTGTGGCGCAACGAGCCCGACAACATCGTCGGCGTGCTGCACGCCAAGGGCCTGCTGCGCGCGCTGCACAACAACGACTGGCGCCTGCAGGGCATCGACGTCGTGAAGCTGTCGGCCAAGCCATGGTTCATTCCCGAAGGCACGACCTTGCTGAAGCAGCTCGAGGCCTTCAAGACCCGGCGCGAGCATTTTGCCATCGTGGTCGACGAGTATGGCGCGCTGATGGGCGTGGTGACGCTGGAGGACATCCTGGAGGAGATCGTCGGCGACATCGCGGACGAGCACGACATGAAGGTCGAAGGCGTGGTGCAGGAAGAGGAAGGCAGCTTCGTCGCCGACGGCAGCGTGACCCTGCGCGACCTCAACCGCGAGATGGATTGGAACCTGCCGGACGACCGGGCATCGACCCTGGCGGGCCTCATCCTGCACGAGGCGCGGCAGATTCCGCTGCAGGGCCAGGTCTTCACCTTCTACAATCTGCGTTTCGAGATCCTGGAGCGCCAGCGCAACCAGATCCGCAAGATCCGCGTGACGCCGCTGGAGCCGAAGGAGACGGATACCGACGACAAAGAGGCGCCCGCGCAGCGCCAGGCGGGAGGGCCGGCGTGATCGCCTCCACCAGCGCCATCTGAAGCGTTGAGCGCTCCCAATTGGAGAAGTCGAGATGCCGAACCCCAGCAGCGTTGAGTTGAGCGCGCCGGTCGAACGCGAGGCCCAGCATTTCCGGAACTACCAGTTCGGCGGCTATCGGCGCGCCGACGGGCTGTTCGACATCGAAGGGCGGATGACCGACGCCAAGAGCTATTCCTTCCCCAGCGACTGGCGCGGACGCATCGAAGAAGGCGAGCCGATCCACGACATGCGCATCCGCCTGACGCTGGACGATGGGTTCGTCATCCGCGACGTCGAATGCGTGACGGCGGCGGGACCCTACGAGATCTGCCCCGCCATCACGCCGGCCTTCGCCGCGCTGAAGGGCGAGCGGGTCGGGCGCGGCTGGTCGCGCATCCTGCGCGAGAAGTTCGGCGGACGGCATGGCTGCGTGCATCACGTCGAGATGCTGCGCGCCATGGCGACGGTCGCGTTCCAGACGCTCTATGGGTACCAGGAACGCCGCAAGCGCGAGGTTGGCCTCAGCACGAGCGAAGGCCCGTCCGACCGCGAAACCACCGGCGGGCGCAAGCCCGGTTTCATCGATTCCTGTCATGCGCTGGCCAGCGACGGAGAGATCGTGCGCACGCACTTTCCGCAGTTCTACGAGGTGCGGAAGGAATAAACGCGCGCTCACCCCAACCGTCACCCCGGACAGCCGCGAAGCGGCGTGATCCGGGGTCCATTCATCCGACGCACGAGCGGTTGACGGATGGATCCCGGCTCAAGGCCGGGATGACGTGTGGAGTGGTGGCGATATAGGTGCGCTACTTGCCTGGCGCACTTGCCGTGAGCGCGAGCGCGTGCACGGGGCCTGCGAGTTCCTCCGCCAGCACTTGATACACCGCGCGCTGGCGTTCCACGCGCGATTTGCCGGCAAAGGACTTGGCGACGATCTCCACGCGGAAATGCGTTTCGCCGCTTTCGCGCCAGCCGGCATGGCCGTGATGCTGGTTGGACTCGTCGATCACGGCCAGCGTTTCGGGCTGGAATGCCATGCGCAATTTGCGCTCGATCCGGTCTGCAACCTGACCCATAGTGCGACTTTCAAACCTGGGACCAACTCACCGATTGCCTAGCAGGCATTCCAACCAATACGCAAGACGGCCTTGAACGACGCAGCCATTTCCCCCGCAAAGACCAGCATCCCTTTGACCCGCGGCACCGCCTATGCCGTGTTGGCCGCGCTGGTGCTGATCTGGGGGCTCAATTGGCCGATCATGAAGCTGGTCGTGCAAGCGATGCCGCCGCTGTGGTTCGTGGTCACGCGGCTGACGGTGGGCGCGATCTGCCTGTTCGCATTTCTGATCGCAACCGGCCGGCTCGCCCGGCCGACGCGCGCGGACTGGCCGGTCATCTGCTCGGTGTCGATCTTTCAGATGTGGCTGTTCATGGCGCTGACGACAATCGGCGTGCAGTTCATTCCGGCCGGCCGCTCGGCGATCATCGCCTATACCTCGCCACTCTGGGTCCTGCCGGCGGCAGTCTGGCTGTTCGGCGAACGGCTGACGCGCTGGAAGCTGCTGGGCATGGTGCTCGGGTTCGCGGGCCTCGTCGTGCTGCTCAATCCCGCCAGCATCGACTGGTCGGACGGCAACGTGCTGCTGGGCAATTTCCTGTTGCTGATCGGGGCCGGCATGTGGGCGATCGCGATCCTGCATACGCGCCGCCATCGCTGGCATCTCTCGCCGCTGCAACTGGCGCCGTTCCAGATGGCATTGCTGATCGTCCCGGCTTGCTTCCTCGCATGGGCGCTCGAAGGACCGTTCCGGGCCGATTGGTCGTGGCAATTGATTGCGATGCTCGTGTATAATGGTCCGCTCGCCACTGCCTTCGCCTTCTGGGCATCGGTCAGCATCCAGCGCGCGCTGCCGTCGACCACGGTGTCGCTGTCCTATCTCGCGGTGCCGGCGTGGGGCCTGATTGCCTCGACCCTGTGGTTGGGCGAAGCATTGCCCGCAAGCCTTGTCCTTGGCGGTCTCCTGATCCTGCTGGGCGTCGCGGCAATCGCGATCGCCGATACACGTCGTCGCTGATCGCGATGTCAGCGCCTTATTTCTTGCCAGTGGCAAAGCTGGTTCGCATACTGTGACGATGAGCAGAGTCAGCGCACAGAACGCCCGCCAGAACGGACGGGCATCGCAATCGGCGCCCAGTGAGGGCGCGCGCAAGCGGCGGCCGCGATTCTACGAGCCGGAGACGCCGCCGCAGCCGACTCATTGCCAGCATCCCGATTGCGAGTTGCCCGGTGTCTATCGCGCGCCGAAATCGCGCACGCAGCTCAACGAGTATTTCTGGTTCTGCCTGGATCACGTGCGCGACTATAACAAGGCGTGGGACTATTACGCCGGCATGACCCAGGCCGAGATCGAGCGCCAGGTGCGCAACGACGTGGTCGGCCAGCGCCCGACCTGGCCGCTCGGCAAATGGGGCGCGCACGGACCGAGTGGTCGCCCTGCCGGGCCGCGTTCCGCCTTTATTCCCGACGACGTCGCGGAGGCGCTGGACAGCGCGGCGCAGGCCAGGAAGACGCGCGCCCGCGAGGAGCAGCGGCGTTCCTCGCGCCTCAGCAAGGAAGAGCAGGCGCTGGCGGTCCTGGAGCTGACGGCGCCCGTTACCATGCAGGAGATCCGGACCCGCTATCGGATCCTGGTGAAAAAGCTGCATCCGGACGCCAATGGCGGCGACAAATCGGCCGAAGAGCAGTTGAAGGTGGTGAACCAGGCCTACAGCACCCTGAAGGCCGTGGCGATCCGCTGATTCGGGCTGGTTTTGCGCATGGCCGGGTTGACGCTGGCGCAATTCCCCACGTCGGCTGTGGCCTAGCCTCACCACTTGGAATCGGCTAAAACACCGCGTCATTCAAAAGAAATCGGGATTTTTCGAGATGGCGACCTTCACCGCCGCGCCAGCGGAAATATCGACATTGCCAGACATCACCATTTCGGTGCGTCAGGTTTTCGGGCTCGATTCCGAGATGCAGGTTCCGGGTTTCAGCCAGAAATCGGAGCATGTGCCGGACGTCGACGAAAGCTATCGCTTCGACCACGACACCACGATGGCGATCCTGGCGGGCTTTGCCTACAACCGACGCGTCATGATCCAGGGCTATCACGGCACCGGCAAGTCGACCCATATCGAGCAGGTTGCGGCGCGCCTCAACTGGCCCTGCATCCGCGTCAATCTCGATTCCCACATCAGCCGTATCGATCTGATCGGCAAGGACGCGATCGTCCTGCGCGACGGCAAGCAGGTGACGGAATATCGCGAAGGCCTGCTGCCCTGGGCGCTGCAGCACCCGACGGCTTTGGTGTTCGACGAATACGACGCCGGCCGCCCGGACGTGATGTTCGTGATCCAGCGCGTGCTGGAGGTCGAGGGCAAGCTGACGCTGCTGGACCAGAACCGCGTCATCCGGCCGCACCCCGCCTTCCGCCTGTTCTCCACATCCAACACGGTTGGCCTCGGCGACACCACCGGCCTCTATCACGGCACGCAGCAGATCAACCAGGGCCAGATGGACCGCTGGAACATCGTGGCGACGCTGAACTATCTGCCGCACGAGGACGAGGTCGGCATCGTGCTGTCGAAGGCGCAGAGCTACGACAACGAGGCGGGCCGCAAGACCATCAAGGCGATGGTCTCCTGCGCCGAGCTGACGCGCGCCGGCTTCATCAACGGCGACATCTCCACTGTCATGAGCCCGCGCACAGTCATCACCTGGGCGGAGAATGCGCGCATCTTCGGCGATATCGGCTTCGCGTTCCGCGTCTCGTTCCTCAACAAGTGCGACGAGCTGGAGCGGCCGGTGGTGGCCGAGTATTTCCAGCGCTGCTTCGGCGTCGACCTGAAGGACAATGTCGGAAAGGTGCAGCTCGCCTGAGCGGGATGCGGCGATGACCAGCAAGCCAGCCAACGCGGTCGAGGAGTTCCGGCGCGCCACCGGCGCGGCGATGCGCGCGATCGCGGAGCGCAACGACCTGCAGGCAAGCTTTGCGCCAGGCCCCGCCGCCTTGCTCGGCACCGAGGCGCGCTTGCCCCTTCCGTCCAAGGCTCTGCCTGCCAACGAGGTGGCGCAGACCCGCGGCGAAGCGGATGCGATCGCGCTGAAGCTGCGGCATCACAATGCCCGAGTCCATGCCAAGGAATGCCCGAAGACTCCGCTGGCGCGCGACGTGTTCAACGCGGTCGAGCAGGCGCGCTACGAAGCCATCGGCTCGCGCCGCATGTCGGGCGTGAAGCAGAATCTGCGCGCGGCGCTCGAGGAGCAGTGCCGGGTCAAGGGCTATGCCCGCATCAACACGCGGGAGGAAGGCAACCTCGCCGAAGTCATGCGCCTGATGGTGCGCGAGGCCTTGAGCGGCGATGCGGTGCCCGAATCCGCGCGCGCGATGGTCAATGCCTGGCGCACCGACTTTGCGCAGAAGATCCTCGACGATGTCGCCGGCCTCAAGGACAAGGTGCTGAGCCAGCGCGCGTTCGCCAAGGCGGTCCGACGCATGCTGGCCGACATGGAGCTGGAGCAGACCGACGAGGAGTTGGAGAGCGAGCGCGACGATCAGGACGACCAGGACCAGCAGGACCCGAACAAGCAGCAGCAACCGCAGCAGAAAAGCGGCAAGCAGCAGCAATCCGAATCTCAGGCGCAGATGGATGCGCAGCAGGAGGCCGAAGCCGAGGCCGAGGAGATGGATTCGGGCGAGCAGGAAATGGAGATGCCGGCCCAGGGCGGCGAGGAGCAGCCCGGCAACCCCGGCCGCCGCAATGACGAGCCGCTCCACAAGCGCCGCAACGAGCCGGCCTATAAGAGCTTCACCACCCAGTTCGACGAAGTGGTGGAGGCGCAGGAGCTGTGCGACCCGGACGAGCTGACGCGCCTGCGCGCGCTGCTGGACCAGCAGCTCAACGCCTTGCAGACCGTAGTGGCGAAGCTCGCCAACCGGCTGCAGCGCCGCCTGCTCGCCAAGCAGAACCGGTCGTGGGTATTCGACCTCGAGGAAGGGCTGCTCGACAGCAAGCGCCTGCCGCGCGTGATCGTGAACCCGGATTTGCCGCTCTCCTACAAGCGCGAGACCGATACCGAGTTCCGCGATACGGTGGTGACGCTGCTGATCGACAATTCCGGCTCCATGCGCGGCCGGCCGATCACGGTCGCCGCCATGACCGGCGACATCCTGGCGCGCACGCTGGAGCGCTGCGGCGTGAAGGTCGAGATCCTCGGCTTCACCACCCGCATGTGGAAAGGCGGCCAGTCGCGCGAGGCCTGGATCAATGCCGGCAAGCCCGCCAATCCCGGCCGGTTGAATGATCTTCGCCACATCATCTACAAATCGGCGGACGCGCCGTGGCGGCGGGCGCGCAAGAGCCTCGGTCTGATGCTGCGCGAAGGCATCCTCAAGGAGAATATCGATGGCGAAGCGCTGCTGTGGGCGCACAACCGCCTGGTCCAGCGCACCGAGCAGCGCCGCATCCTGATGGTGATTTCGGACGGTGCGCCGGTGGACGACTCAACGCTCTCGGTCAATCCGGGCAACTACCTGGAACAGCACCTGCGCGAAGTGATCGACTGGATCGAGACCAAGTCGCCGGTCGAACTGCTCGCCATCGGCATCGGCCACGACGTCACCCGCTATTACCGCCGTGCCGTCACCATCGTCGACGCCGAGCAACTGGGCGGCACCGTCCTGGAACAGCTCGCCGCCTTGTTCGAAGAGGACGCCGGCGCCAAGGGCCGCCACGCCGCGCGGCGCTGGGTGCTGGCGCATTAGGATTCATCAGCGCAGGTGATCGCCTGCGCTCCAGGTCGGGGAGATTGCCAATGACTCGCGTGTCCGACGCCGCATGGCTCGTCGCACTAGCCGCGGCAGCGTTTCTCAGTGGCTGTGCTTCGCCGGAGAAGGCGGGAACCGACTTTCCAGAGGTTTCTTCGACGGCCGCCTGCAGCGGCAACCTGCGTGCCTTTGGGGAAGCTCCGTCGCAGACGGTCGCGCTGACCTGCTCAGGGACCGAGCGCATCTATGTCGCCTATCCGGAGCGCATTGCCCATCGTTACTCACGCTGCGCGTATACCTTCGACTCATCGAGCAACACGGGCAGCGGCGGCATGACCTGCAGCAACGGCGCGTCCGGCCCACTGAGCTACGACATGACCGACCCGGCGAACATCAAGGTGGCGGCAACACTCGACGATGGGCGAGAGATGACCTTCACGCTGCGGCAAGAGTGAGACTCGACTTAGGGCCGCCGGGCCGCGCCCCGTCGGGGTGAGCAGGTAGCCGATGACCGCGTGTGGCCGAATCGGATAGTCTGCGCCCATGACAACCGCCGCCCAAATCCTGCACGACGTCTTCGGCTACCTCTCCTTCCGCCCCGGGCAGGAGGAGATCATCGATCTCATTCTCGCCGGCGAGAACATGCTGGCGGTGATGCCGACCGGCTCCGGCAAATCGTTGTGCTATCAGATCCCCGCTTTGCTGCTCGAGCGGCCGACCATTGTCATCTCGCCGCTGAAGGCCCTGATGGACGATCAGGTGGCGGGGCTGCGCGCTGATGGCGTAGAAGCGGCCTCGATTCATTCCGGCATGGGACGGGACGAGCAAATCGCGGAATGGCGCAAGGTCACGGCGGGCAAGGCGAAACTGCTGTACCTGGCGCCAGAGCGGCTGATGAACGAGAACATGCTGGCGGCCTTGCATCGGCTCGATCCTCATCTGTTCGTGGTCGACGAGGCGCATTGCATCTCCAAATGGGGTCCGAGCTTCCGGCCGGAATATGAGCAGCTTTCAAGGCTGAAGGAGCTGTTTCCCGAGGCACGCATCGCCGCCTTCACCGCGACCGCCGACAAGGCGACGCGCGCGGACATCGCGGCGAAGCTGTTCAAGGGCGACAGCCGGATGATCGTCCACGGCTTCGACCGGCCGAACCTGCGCCTCGGCGTCGCGCAGAAAACGCACTGGTCGAAGCAGTTGCTGGCGTTCCTCGCCGACAAGAAGGGGCAATCGGGCATCGTCTATTGCCTCTCGCGCAAATTCACCGATGAGGTCGCGACCTTCCTGCAGGAAGAAGGCTTCAACGCCATCCCCTATCACGCGGGGCAGGAGGCGGAGACGCGCAAGCGCAACCAGGACCGCTTCATGAGCGAGAACGAGGCGGTGATGGTGGCGACCATCGCCTTCGGCATGGGAATCGACAAGCCGGACATCCGCTATGTCTGCCACCTCAACCTGCCGGCCAGCATGGAGGCCTATTACCAGGAGATCGGGCGCGCGGGCCGCGACGGCGAGGCTGCGGAGACGATGCTGCTCTATGGCTATGACGACCTGCGCATGCGCCGCACCTTCATCGAGGAAGACGGCCAGGACGAGGAGCACAAGAGGCGCGAGCACAGGCGGCTCGATGCCCTGATCGCCTATTGCGAATCGGCGGAGTGCCGGCGCATCGCCCTGCTCGGCTATTTCGACGAGACGACGGGGCCGTGCGGCAATTGCGACAATTGCCTGGAGCCCCCGACTTTGGTCGATGCGACGCGCCAGGCGCAGATGCTGCTCTCCGCCATCCACCGCACGGGGCAGGCGTTCGGCGCGGGGCACGTGATCGATGTGCTGCTGGGCGCCGAGACCGACAAGGTGCGCCAGCGTGGTCACGACCGGCTGCCGACCTATGGAATCGGCAAGGACTTTCCCAAGCAGTACTGGCAGTCGGTCGCGCGCCAAGCGGTGGCGGGTGGCCTGCTCGCCATCAACATCGCGAAATACGGCTGCCTCGAGATCACCGAGCGCGGGCGCGCGATCCTCAAGGGTGAGATGCCCTTCGCGTTCCGCGAGCCTAGCAAGAAGTTGCCGCGTGCATCGCGCAAGGCCACACGCGAAGCCGCAGCCGCCGACATGCCGGCACCCGACTTCGCCTTGCTCGCGAAGCTGAAGGAATTGCGCCTCACCCTGGCCCGCGCGCAGCAGGTGCCGGCCTATGTCGTCTTCCCCGACGCGACGCTGATCGAAATGGCGCGGGTGCGGCCCTCATCCCTGGACCAGATGCGCCAGATCAGCGGCGTCGGCCCGCGCAAGCTGGAGCAGTTCGGTCCGCTGTTCCTGGCCGTCACGCGGTCCGATCATCGCGACGTCGTGGCGCCAGCTTCGGCCGTCGACCGCCCCTGACGCTCCGCTTAGAACGGATACGGCCCGTCATATTCGCCGATATAGCTGAGATGCGTCACGAGGCCGGTACCCGGGCGCCATTGGTGCAAGGCAACCGCCGGCGGCTCCATCGAGAACATCAAGGGTGCGTCGGGCGCGAGATCGAGCGTCGCCTGGTGCGCGGTGCTGGGCGCGACCGAGGCGATGGTGCCGGCCCAGCGCACCTGGATCGGCCGATGGACATGGCCGCACAGGATGCGCTCGACATTCGGATGCCGCTTTACGATCCCGGCCAGACGGTCGGCGCCGACATTGAGGCGCGCCTCGTCGAACTCCTTCATGCCGCATTCGAACGGCGGATGATGCATGAAGAGGATGGTGGGACGATCGGATTCGGCAAGCTGCGCTTCCAGCCAGTCGAGCCGCTTCGCGCAAAGCTCGCCATGCGGCTGGCCCGGCGTCAGCGTATCCAGCGCGATCAGGCGCAGGGGATCTTCCTCGATCGCGTACTGCAGGAAATCGCCCGCCGGCAGGTAGCGATGGGCGGCAAGGCCGGCGCGCAGCGGATCGCGCAGATCGTGATTGCCGGGGATCACGTAGACCGGCATCGCGAGCGGCGCCAGCAATTCGCTGAAGTGGGCGTATTCCTCCGCCATGCCGGCATCGACCAGGTCGCCGGTCACCAGCACGAGGTCCGGCACGGGGCGGAGCGCATTGATATGCGCGATCGCGCGCGCCAGGTGCCCCGCCGTATCCACGCGGTCCATCGCCAGCCGGCCCCTCGGCCTGACGTGGGTATCGGAAATCTGGGCGATCAGCATGATCGCGGCGCTATCCGAGGGTCGATTTCAGGAACGCCACGGTCCGATCCCAGGCCGCGCGCGCATCCTCGGCATCGTAATGATCGCCAGTCGGATTGGCGAAAGCATGATTGGCATCATAGCGATGCACTTCCAGCACCTTGCCGGCCTGTTTCATGGCGGCTTCGAAACCATCGACCATCTTGGGGTTGATCCACTGATCTTCGTTGGCGAACTGGCCGAGGACAGGGCCTTGCAGGGACTTCAGCTCGTCGGCGGAGCGCGCGACATTGCCGTAATAGACCACCGTCGCGTCGAGCGGACGGTCGAGCGCGGCCTGCAATGCCATGCCGCCGCCGAAGCACCAGCCGATCGAGGCCACCTTGCCGTTGCAATCCGGATGCTTGCGCAGCCAATCGACCCAGGTCGACATGGTCTCGCTCGCTTCCGCCGGCACCACGGCCTTCATCAGCGGCTCGGCCTCTTCCGGCTTGCTCGCGACCTTGCCGCCATAGAGATCGATGGCAAGGCCGAGATAACCCTGGCCGGCGAGTTCGGAGGCCACCGACTTGATCTGGTCGTTGAGGCCCCACCATTCATGCACCAGCATGACCGCCGCGGCCGGCTTCTTGTCCGGCAAGGCGAGCGCCGCGGAGATCGAGCGGCCAGAGGGCGTGGTGGTGGTGACCGTCTGGAGGGAGGCGGCCGCCTTCGCGACCCTTGCCGGATCCGCCAGCAGGGTGGCGAGAGACAAGCCGGCGAGGCCGACGACGACCTGGCGGCGCGAGGAAGAATGGCTCGGGATATGGTGCTGTTTCATGTCTTGCCTCATCGATCGAATTGGCAGCGATCACATGGTAGTGCCGCCGCCGCCATCCGGCCAAGGGGTTCATTGTGCGCGTGCAATCGCCCACACGGGGACTTGCCGCAGTCACGCCACTTGCGCCTCGATGCGTTCCATATCGTCGTCGGAAAAGCCGAAATGATGGCCGATCTCGTGGATCAGCACGTGGCGCACCACGGCGCGCAGATCGTCGGCGCCCTCGCACCAGTAATCGAGGATCGCCCGCCGATAGAGAAAGATGATGTCCGGCTGGTGGCGGATGTCGAAGGTGCTCTGCTGGGTCAGCGGGATGCCCTGATAGAGCCCCATCAGATCGAAGGGCGATTCGATGCCCATGTCGTCGAGGATCTCGTCATCGGCGAAATCCTCGACCCGGATCGCAACCCCGACGCAGCGGCTGCGCAGCTCTTGGGGGATGCGCTCGAACTCCTGATAGGCGATCGATTCCATCTCCGCCAGGCTGGGCGGAGATCCGAGATTGCGCGGCTCGTCGTAGCGGTTGGTCATGGTAGCGCCTATCGTTGTGCTCGCGCTATCCCAGCACCAACTTTCCCGTCATGGCAAGGCTTGGCCTTGCCATCCACGAGTTTGCAGCCGACAGGCTGTGTCTTCCTGTGGACGTTCAAGCCACTGTTTGCTGACCGAGCAGGTACTCGTGGATGCCAAGGCCAAGCCTTGGCATGACGGAGTACGGACGGAGCGATTGCGCCCCCTACCGGAACGTCACGTGATACTGCTCGAGGATGCGCCGGATCGAGCCGTCCTTGTCCATTTCCCCGAGGCTCCGGTTGAACCCCTGCATCGCGGTGTCGGCGCCGGGCATGGCGCGGCTGAGGCAGAAATAATAGGGATTGCGGCGGACTTCCTGGTAGACGATCGGGCTCGAGCGCGGGTCGGACGCGATGAAGTGCTCGGTCGTCGGCTCATAGCCATAGAACAGGTCGACATTGCCGCCGAGCAGCATGTCGAGCGCATTCTTGTCGCTTGCGGTCGCCTCGACCTCCGCGCCGGCGATGATCAGTTCCGCTTCCAGGTTGTAGCCGCCGACGGTCGCCACCTTGCGGCCCTTGAGATCGGCGATCGACGCGATGCCGGCGAACGCATCCTCGGAACGCGCGAACAAGCCGACCGAAACGGCACCGAGCTCCCTGCTGAACAGCAGCTTCGCCTCGCGGTCCTTGGTGTAGGAGCAGGAGCAGAGCCCGTCATAGTCGCCGCGCTCGGCCAGCTCCAAGGCGCGCTTCCAGGGCATGAATGACATCTCGATCGACAGGCCGGCGCGCTTCAGCGCTTCGCCGACGATGTCGATGTCGAAGCCATCAAGCCCGTCTTCGGCCGGATGCTCGACCTTGTGCGGCGGGAAATTGTTGCAGGCGAGGCGCACGCTCTGGTCAGCCGCGCTGCCCATGACCGAGGTCATGGCCCCCAGAGCGCAGCCGATCAGACCAGCGATGAAACGCACGCGACGCATCCCGACCCCGAGGCGGAACCAAACCGATCATCCGATCTTGCGCCGAGATGGTTAACAAACGGCCCTTGGCCCTTTTCCCCAAGTCTTTGAAACTGCATCGAAAACTGCCGCCTCTCGGCCGGATCTTGACCGGCCGAGGCGGCTCGTGTTAAATGATCGTTCAATCAACATGCAGAAAATTAATAAGTGTTTACAATAGTGTAGCAACATTGTGACACATCGGATGCTTCGTCCTTTTGCAGGATCGGAGCGCACAGAGAGATCGGAGATCGGACATGAACAGCTTCGTCGACATTCGCCATCCGGAACGGATCTATCAGACCGAGCCATTGCCGGCCTGGACCTATCTGAACGCGGAGTTGCTGGAGCTGGAATATGAGCGGGTGATCCTGCCCTCCTGGCAGTTCGTCTGCCACCAAAACCAGGTGCGCGAGGCGGGCGATTTCGCGACGCTCGATCTGTGGCGCGACAGCATCATCGTCATGCGCGGCAAGGACGGCGCCTTGCGTGCGTTCCAGAATGCCTGCCGGCACCGTGGCTCCAAGCTGCTGGACGGCGATGGCACCTGCAAGCATCGCATCACCTGTCCCTATCACGCCTGGTCGTACCAGCTGGATGGGCGGCTGGCGGCGGTGCCGTCGGAAAAGACCTTCCCCGGCCTCGACAAGACACAGCTCGGCCTCAAGGAACTGGAGCTCGAAGTGTTCTGCGGCCTCGTCTTCGTGCGCATCGTCGGTGGCGGCCCGTCGATCGCCGAGCTTTGGGGCGATCTTGCCAAGGAACTGGCGCCCTATCGCATCGAGGAGATGGTGCCGGCGGAAGGCGTGCAGATCGTGGAGGAATGGGCCTGCAACTGGAAGGTCGCGCTCGACAACTATCTCGACAATTACCATGTGCCGTTCGGCCATCCCGGCCTGCACCGGCTGATGGACAACGACCTCGCCTGCACCATCAACCGGCACGGCATTTCGTTCTCCAAGAGCGTGGTGCGCGAGCGCGAATCCCATGTCTGGTCGGAGCGGATGTACCAGAAGCTGGCGCCGCACGCCTTCGCCGAGATGCCGGAAGACGTGCGCTCGACCTGGCTGTTCGGCTTCATGCCGGTGAATATCGGCTTCGACGTCTTCCCCGACAGCATGGACATTTTCCAGATCCTGCCCAAGGGCGCGACCCGCAGCATCATCCGCACGCCGTTGTTCGTGCGGCCGGATGCGCGGCGCGAAGCCAAGGCGATGAAATACCTGGCGAACCGCATCAACCTGCAGATCGGCCATGAAGACAAGGTGCTGTGCGAGCGGGTGCAGGCCGGTCTGTCGAGCCACAATTATCAGCCAGGCCCGCTGTCCGAATACGAGATGCCGGTGAAGGACATGCATGCGCGCCTGCGTGCGGCCTGCCCGATCGTGACGCAGAAGGAGCGGCCGATGGACGGCACCTTGCGCCAGCGCAATCTGAAAATGCTGGCTGATGCTCAGCCGGCGAGCGGAAATTCCGCGATCGCCGCCATCGCCTGAGGGGAGGCGTTGCGCGGCAGCGCTCGCACCGGCACCGACGACCAGCGCCGGGCGAGCGCCAAAGCGTTGTCCGCCAGCGGGACGGTGCTGTCGGCCGTCTCGTTCATCACGATCAGGGCGACCGGTACCTGTCGCGCCTCCAGGATGCTCAGCGCCGTCAGGGAGTGGCTGAGGGTTCCCAGATAGGAGCCGACCACCAGGATCGCAGGGATGTTCAGGTCCACCGCGAAGTCCAGCATGGTGCGATCCTCGCTGAGCGGCGCCATGACGCCGCCCGCCCCTTCGATCAGCGCGAAATCGTGCCCGCCTTGCAGAAAGGTGCGGCTGGCCGCGAGCACGGCATGGTACTCGACCTGCTTGCCTTCCTTGGCTGCGGCGGCGTCGGCTGAGATGGCCGCCGCATAGCGCCAGGGCGAGATTTCGTCGAGCGACTGGGCATCGACCGGCTGCCCGAGCGCCGTCAGCAAGCGCCCTGCATCGCTCTCCACCACCTGGGCCGGATCGAATCCGCTCAGCAGCGGCTTGAAGGCGCCGACCTTGCGCCCCCTTGCCCGCCAATGGCTGATCAGCCCACAAGCGACGTAGGTCTTGCCGATGTCGGTGCCGGTGCTGGTCACGAAGAACGCGCGCATGGCCTTGAAATCCCAGGGTGGAGGCCCGCTGTCAAGCTTGCTTGACAGGGTGGGACCCCGCCGATAGCGTCCGGCCAATTGCGTTAACAAGGAGCATCAGATGGCCGACGCATCCGCATTTCCGGCGGACATCCGCCACGATTGGTCGGTCGCCGAAGCGGAGGCCCTGTTCGCGCTGCCCTTCAATGACCTGATGTTCCGCGCACAGACCATCCATCGCGCGCATTTCCCAGCCAACCAGGTGCAATTGTCGACCCTGCTCTCGATCAAGACCGGTGGCTGCCCGGAGGATTGCGCCTATTGCCCGCAAGCCGCGCGCTACGACACGGGTGTCGACGCGCAGAAGCTGATGGCAGTCGAGGCGGTCGTCGCGGAGGCGCGGCGCGCCAAGGAATCCGGTGCCTCGCGCTATTGCATGGGCGCGGCCTGGCGCGAGCCCAAGGACCGCGACCTCGACGCGATCTGCGACATGGTGCAGGGGGTGAAGGCGCTGGGGCTCGAGACCTGCATGACTCTCGGCATGCTGACCGGCCCGCAGGCGCAGCGCCTCAAACAGGCGGGCCTCGATTACTACAACCACAATATCGACACCTCGCCGGACTATTACGGCGAGATCATCACCACCCGCACCTATCAGGAGCGGCTAGACACCCTGGCCCATGTGCGCGACAGCGGCATGAAGGTGTGCTGCGGCGGGATCGTCGGCATGGGCGAAGGCGCGCATGACCGTGCCGGCATGCTGGTGACGTTGGCGAACCTGTCCGAGCATCCGGAATCGGTGCCGATCAACATGCTGGTGCAGGTACATGGCACGCCGCTGGACGGCACGCGGAAGCTCGATCCACTGGATTTCGTGCGCACCATCGCCGTTGCACGCATCATGATGCCGAAGAGCATGGTGCGCCTGTCCGCGGGACGCGAGGAGATGAGCGACGAAATGCAGGCGCTTTGTTTCCTGGCCGGCGCCAACTCGATCTTTGCCGGGCCGAAGCTGCTGACGACACCCAATCCCGGCCGCGATCATGATAGCGACCTGTTCCAGCGGCTCGGTATCGCGCCGATGCCGCTCGAATCCACACCAACGCACGCGCATGGCTGAGGCCGAAACCGGCCGCTCCGCCCACGCTCCCGACTGGCTGACCAGCGGCTTTCCACATCTCTGGCTGCCTTATGCGCAGATGAAGGTTGCGCCGACGCCCTTGCCGGTGGTCGGCGCCGAAGGAGCGCGGCTCACGCTGGCGGACGGACGCGAGCTGATCGACGGCGTGTCTTCGTGGTGGACGGTGTGTCACGGCTACAATCACCCGCACATCCGCGACGCTGTCGCCGCGCAGTTGCAAGCCGTGCCGCATGTGATGCTTGGCGGACTAGCGACCGAGCCGACCTTGCGCCTCGCCAAGCGCCTCGCCGATCTGCTGCCGGGCGATCTCGACCATGTATTCTTTTCCGAATCGGGTTCGGTCTCGGTCGAGATCGCGATGAAGATGGCGGTGCAATACTGGATCAACCAGGGCCAGAAGGGTCGGCATCGCTTCGTCTCGTTCCGCTTTGGCTATCACGGCGACACGCTCGCCGCCATGTCGGTGTGCGATCCCGATGAAGGGATGCATGGATTGTTCAAAGGCTACCTGCCGCAGCAGATCGTCGCCGACGTGCCGCGCACGAGAGAGCAGCAGGCGGAATTCACGCGCCTGCTCCGTGCGCATCGCGGCGAGCTCGCCGCAGTGGTCATCGAGCCGCTGGTGCAGGGCGCGGGCGGCATGAAGTTCTACGAGCCGGACGTGCTGCGCTTCCTGCGCCAGGCGTGCGACGAGGCCGATTGCCTGTTGATCCTGGACGAGATCATGACCGGCTTTGGCCGCATCGGGCCGATGTTCGCGTGCGCCGAGGCGGAGATCGTGCCGGATATCATCACTCTGTCCAAGGCGCTGACGGGAGGCACCCTGCCGCTGGCCGCCACCATCGCGCGGGCGCATGTGTTCGAAGCCTTCCTGTCGAACGATCCATCCAAGGCGCTGATGCATGGCCCGACCTACATGGGCAATGCCCTGGCCTGCGCGGCCGCCAACGCCTCGCTCGATTTGTTCGACCGCGAGCCACGCCTCGCCCAGGTGCGCGCGATCGAAGCGCAGTTGCGCAGCGAGATCGAACCTTGCCGACGCCTCAACGGCGTGGTCGATGTGCGGGTGCGCGGCGCCCTTGGCGTGGTACAGTTGAACAAGGCCGGCGAAGGACCATGGTTCCGGCCGCGATTCTTGGAAGATGGCGTGTGGATCCGGCCGTTCGGCGACATCGTCTATGTCGCACCGCCCTTCGTGATCGCGAGTGACGAGCTCGCGCGCCTGACCCAGGCGATCGTGCGTCACGTCTCCGCCTGGTCGCGGCAGCGCGCGGCTGCCTGATCGCATCATGGGACGTCGACTGGACGAGCTGGCGGAAGCGCGTCTTGCCGAGTTGGCAGAGGCCGGACGGCTGCGCCGGTTGCGTCCATATCGACGCGAAGGCACGCACGTCATCCGGCCTGACGGCACGCGCCTGGTCGATTTCTCCGGCAACGATTATCTCGGCCTCAGCCGCCATCCGGCGCTGATCGCCCGCGCACGCGACTGGACAGAGCGCTACGGTGCCGGCGCCAGCGCCTCGCGCCTCGTCACCGGAACGCTGGATGCCTATGTCGCGGTGGAGGAAAAGCTCGCTTCGTTCAAGGGTGCGGAAGCCGCTCTGGTCTTCAATGCCGGATTCCAGGCCAATGCCACCATCCTGCCGGCCTTGGCGGAATTGCTGGGCGAGACCGTGATTTATGCCGACCGCCTCAACCATGCCAGCCTGCATCACGGGATCGCGGCGGCGGGATTGCGGCAGCAGCGGTTCCGGCACAACGATCTCGATCATCTGCGTAAGCTGCTGGCGCGCGACCAAAGCAAGCCGGGGCGGCGCCTGATCGTCACCGAATCGGTTTTCAGCATGGATGGCGATCGCGCGCCGCTCGGCGATCTGATCGCGATCGCGGAGGAGTTCGGCGCGCATCTCTATGTCGACGAGGCGCATGCGACCGGCGTGCTGGGACCGCAGGGCCGTGGCTTGACGGCCGCGCATCCAGGCCGCGTCGACCTCGTCATGGGGACTTTGGGCAAGGCGCTCGGTGGTTTCGGCGCCTACGTCGCCGGTTCGCGCACGCTGATCGATTTCCTGATCAACCGCTGCGCCGGTTTCATCTATTCCACCGCCTTGCCGCCTTCGGTGTTCGGCGCGCTCGAGGCCGCGCTCGACCTTGTACCGGCGATGGAGACCGAACGGGCGCAGGTGCGCGATCACGCCGAACGCTTTCGCCAGGCAGCGAAACGCCGCGGCTTCTCCACCGGCGCGTCGGACACGCAGATCGTGCCGCTGCTGATCGGCGGCAACGAGGCGACGCTGGCGGCGCAGGCGCGGTTGGAGGAGCAAGGCTTGCTTGCCATCGCGATCCGCCCACCGACCGTTCCCGAAGGCCAGGCACGCCTGCGCCTCAGCTTCAGCGCGGCGCATCAGGACGCCGATGTCACGCGATTGTGCGACGCCCTCGCCAGCCTGGAGCGGCCGCGTTGATCCTGTTCGTGCATGGCTGGGGCTATGGTGCAAGCTTCTGGGATCCGTTGCGTGCGGCACTCAGCGATCGGCCGAATGCCGCGATCGATCTCGGCTATTTCGGCGCCGAAGACACGGCGATACCGGGAGGCACTACGCTGCTGGTCGGCCATTCGCTCGGCTTTCTGTGGCTGGCGCGCCAGCACGCGCTGCGGCATCTGCCGTTGATCGGCATCAACGCATTTCCGCGCTTCCTGGAATGCGACCATTACAAGCCGGCCGTCGCGCCGCGCCTGCTGGATCGGATGCGACGGCGCGTGGTGGCCGATCCGGCCGCCGTGCTCGCCGAGTTCTGGCAGCGTGCCGGAGCAACCGGACCGAGCGCACGACCGGATGAAGCAGCGCTCGCCGAAGGGCTCGACCAGCTTGCCGCCTGGGATGAACGCGAAAATCTCGCGCGCCGCGCAAGCCCCGTGCGCTTGATCGTCGGGACGGAGGATGCCATCGTTCCGGCCGCAATGACCCGGATGGCATTCGAGCATTCGACGGTGGATTGGCTGCCCGGCGGCCATGCCTTGCCGCGCACGCATCCCGTGGAACTCGCAAGGCTGATCTCCGCATGAGCGACCGCAAGCAGCAGATTGCGCGGCATTTCGGCGCGGCGGCACCGACCTATGACCGCGCCGCGCGCATCCAGGCGCGGATCGCCGAGGAGCTGGCCGGCGACATCGTCGCCATCGCGCATCCCATGCGGATCCTCGAATTCGGCTGCGGCACCGGCAACCTGACACGCGCCCTCATCGGCCTGTTCCCGGAGGCGCACCTGATCGCGACCGATCTGGCCCCGCCGATGGCCGCCTTGACCCGCAAGCGGCTCGGCGCATCGGCGCAACTTGCCTGCGCCGGCATGGATGCCGAAATGCCCGCCTTTCCGGCAGCGCAATTCGACCTGGTCTGCGGCAGCCTGGCGGCGCAATGGTTTGCAAATTCCCATCAGGCTTTTGCGGCGCTGGGCGCCGTGCTGCGGCCAGGCGGCGTGCTGGCATTGACGACGCTCGGCACCGAGACGTTCCAGGAATGGCGCGCCGCGGCGGCCTTGCTCGGCCTCCGCCCGGCCATTCCGGCTTATCCCTCGCTGGCCGAACTGGATTGGCAAAGGCCGCCGGGATTCCTGGTGGAACTGGCGCGCGAGCAGCGGCTGCGGGACGAGCATCCCTCGGCGCTCGATTTCCTGCAATCGCTGCGCAGCATCGGCGCGGACCTGCCGGCCGACCATGCGCGCCCGCTCTCAGCCGGCGCGCTGCGTCGAATCCTGCGGCAGGTGGATGCGCAGGGGCACGTCAACGCGACCTATCATGTGCTGACCGTCTTGTGGCGGAAAAGCTAATCGCGCTTCACGAGCCGGATCATTCCAACCTTCACCAGGAACGCGGCGTTGCGCGGCAGCACGGCGCGATCCACCTCGGAGAGAGCGGCGCCGATCTCCGCCAGCGTGATCGCGCGCCGCTCTGCAGCCATGCGCAGCAGGATTTCGCACAGATCGAGGCGCAGGCGGTGCTTGGCGAAGCTGAACAAGGGATGCGCGACGATCCTCGAGAGGTCACCGGCGAAATCGCCGGGCTCCAGCCGATGCAGCGGCGAGAGCCGCTCGGTCGGATAATCCACGAACATGCTGTAGGGATCGGCCCGAGCCGGCCAATAGACGGGCCCCTGGGCAGGCGCGGATTCGACCGCCGAAGCCCGGCGCGCCGCCAGCTCCGCCCACAGCTCCTGATAGCGCGCGACGACGTGGCGCCAATCGAAGGTCGCCTGCGCCACCTTGCGCGCCGCTTCGCCCATCTTGGCGCGCAGGCTGGGATTGCCGATCAGCGTGCCGTACGCTTCCGCGGTCGCGTCGATGTCCACCGCGATGAACTGGCTGGCATAGCCGCAATAGCGATCGTAGGTGTCGATCCCGATGGCGTGCGCGTCGGCCAGGTCGGCGCCCTGCCCCGGCGGCGGCGCGAAGGTCGACACGCGGAACCCATGCTCGCCATGCTGGACCGTGTCGCGATAGCCGTCCCAATCGGTCACAACGCTGGGCAGGCCCGCCGCCATCGCCTCGATCGGGGTGAGGCCGAACGTCTCCTGGATGTTGTCGGAGAGCGAGGTGAAGATGTCGGCCGCCTGCCAGATTGCGAAGCGCACCTCCGGCTTGCGCGCATCGAGGAAATGCGCGGTGACGCTGGGGCAGAAGTCTCGCGCGCCGTCGCGGAACGCATTCTCGATGAAATCGTTGGCGAACCAGCCGGCCTGGATCAAATGCAGCCGCTTGGCCGAGTGCTGCGCCGCGCGCTCCAGCGCCAGGTACATGGGGAACGGGTGCGCCTTGGCATGGAAGCTGAGCCGCCCGACGAACAGGAAGGCGATGTCGCCGTCCGCGATGCCGAGCGCTTTGCGCTGGGCGGCACGCATCGCGGCATCGGCTGCGAAGCGCGCGCAATCGACCCCCAGCGGGATGACCGGCAATTGCGGGCGGGGAATCCGTTGTGCGCCCAGGCGATCCTTGAGATAGGCCGCCTGCTCCGCCATCAAGGCTTCGACCATGGTCCTGACGGTTTTCGCGGTGCAGATCACGGCGTCCCAATCCTGCAGCGGCGCCAAGGCGAATTCCGCGATCATGTCCATCGCGCCGGACGAGGCGGTGGTGTGCGTTATGCCGGTCAGGCTGTAGGCGCGCTGGTCGCGGCCGCGTCGGCGCCAGGCGTGATCGTGCAGGCTGGGATCGGGAATGTAGAGCACGCCGGGCCTGGCAAGGCCGGCCGGATTGGCCCAAGGAATCCATTCGACCGGCGCCGACCCGTGGCTCTGCGCCAGCGCCGCGAACTGCTCGGCCGCCTTGCGCTCCTGGGCGTAGCAATAGAACCGCTCGACCCCGGCATGGCGCAGATAGGCGTCCAGAAAGCCTTCGCCGGCCGCCATGCGGCCCATGAGCTTCGGACCCTTGGTGTTATAGCCGGCGGGCACATAATGGATGGCGGCGTTGGAAGGCGGCATGATTCCCCCGGGATCAAGGGCCCGAGCCTAGCACAGGGTGGATTGCATGGCATCGGCGGGGCTGGTGCGACCGGCCAATGATGGAACTGCGGCTGTCGGTCCGCGAGAGCGAGCTTCGAGCGTGCCTGCGCCGCGATGACGGCATCCGCGAAACGCATTCGTCTCTAATTTGCGACGCTTCGGGCGCGCGATTAAGACCTTTTTAGGGGTCCCGAGGCACACAATCGCTCTATCACGGGAAATCACTTTGGTTCGCATCATGGCAGCCCGACGTCCGATCTATCGCAAGGAAAAGCCGCGCTCCGTCTCGAAGACGGGGCTGATGCTCTGCCTGCTGCTGGCTGGCGGCGTCATGCTGGTGCCGCTCGGCGGCGACGTTGCGCATGTCGCAAAGATGAAGGTGCGCGACCTGGCGCTCAGCTCCGGCCTGGTCGATCTCAGCGACTGCGTGGTGACGCCCGATCACGCGCTCGCCTGCAGCAGCCACGCGCTGGGCACGCCGCTGCCGGTGGCGCTGCGGCAGATCGAAGACAGCCAAGCGCAGGCCGCGGCCGAGAAAAAACAACGGCAGAGAGCCGAGAGCACGGTGCGCGAGCTGGCGCTGGAAGTGGAGCGGCTCAACGCACAGATGCGGCAAGCGCAGATCGCCGCCCGCCCCGGCGCTTTCTTCCCACCGAGCGGCGATGTCCAGCCGACCGGCCTCACCGGCGCTGGCGAACGGGCCGCCGTGGGAAACACCGGCCTCGGCACCATGGGCGCGGCCACCGCACCGCAATCCGACATGCCGGATGAGCCGGCTGCCGTCTTCTCCCTCACGCCTCCACCGGAAGACGAGTAGGCGTCGTTTACCCTGGTGAGAGCACGGCGAAGTTAACAGGCCGTGCAAGATCGCTCGCCATGTCATCTCCTATTGTGTCCGGAACCGAAGCGGACAGACTTTCCCGCGACGCTAGCCGTGTAAGCAGCAACGGCAATCCCTCCGGCAGGTTAACTGACATATGCCCACTACCTTTCAAGGTAGACGCAATGAAGACTCTCGCCTCCATCGAGGAGATCCAGGCCGAGATCCAGCGTCGCATCGACGTCGGTACATGGGCCGACGGCTATTGCACGGGCTGCCCAGCGCCAATTCCCTGGCGCATTCCTCGTGATGGAATTGCCAACTGGATGGCGCATGTCGGATCGACGTCACGGCCCGGCTGCGAAGGTTTCATCCTGGAAGTCATCGCATCGGTCCGGCAGGAGTATGACCTGCCCCCGCAGCCGCTGGACGTTGCAATTGCTCGTCTGCTGAGTGGACGAAGGTCACCGTTCTGAAGGCAACCGGCCATCAGGAATGGCAACACTCGCGACAGATATCCCGATGCCCAGACAGGGGAGTTCGATGGTCCGCCCGTGAAGCCGCCTTCGGGCCGGATCAGGGTCGCGACACGCTAGGAACCCACCAGGCTCAATTGCCGATTCGATGCACAAGGCCGCTTCTCGGCACTCCCGGCTTCGGGCGCTGTGTTGGCAGAGAGGTGCGGAGGACAATGAGACGGCCCAGCACGATCCCCGCTGCGCCCAGGATGGGATAGCGGGCCTTGCTTCGGATCGATCATGCTCATCTGCTCCTTGGACGCTGCGATAGTAAACCCCACCGCGACGATAGTGTTGCCACTCCGTCAAAATTAGCTCGCGGCCACGACACCGTGATCGGCCGCGAGATGCAGCGAGATTCGCATTGCAATGCCGGCAATCGCGGCCATATCGAGGTGCAGAGATGTGCGACCAGGCTCGCGACAAAACCCACGTCGTTCTTCCCTTCATTCAGGAGTCGATCATGACGCGCCACAAGCGCAAAAAAACTTCGTCCACACGCGCGAAGGCGACGCGGACGCTTCGCAAGAAGCTTTCCCAGGCCAAGGTCGCGTATGATGTGACGACCGCATCGGCGGAGACGATCGCCCATCGCACCGCGCTGATCGGCCGAACGATGGCGGACCCCGCCGTATTATCGAACCCCGAATTTGCCACCATGGGTCACGAGAAGCTGCTCGCCGGCAGCCAGGCCGCCATGGCGATGATCCGACGAATGGGGGGCGCTCATCGGATCTGGAGCGACTTCTGGTTCCAGCAGATGCAACGGAGCTACACGGTGCTGCCTCAGTTCGCGGGAAGCCGGACCCCGATGCGCCTCATGCAGGTGGCAACGGATTCCGCAGGCACCTTGATCTCGGATTGCATGGCGTTCTGGATGAAGGCCACCACCTTCTCGGAAGCGATGGCGGATGCTGGTGCCAAACCCATCCATCGCGCCGTCGTCAGCAACGCCAAACGCCTGGCAAGAGCGGGGTAGCCGCTCGTTCGCTCGAAGCCATCCGGCAAAAAAAGAAGGCCCGCCTAACCAAGCGGGCCTTTTGCCAGTCTTCCGCCTTAACTAGCGGTTGGCATCCTTCGGGCTACCGCCGGGATTAGTCGAACGGTTCTTCTCGCCCTGATCGGTCTGCGGGTTCGACGCGCGATCCTTCTCGGCGCTCTCGCGATTGCCGGGATTCTGGTTCTGGCTGCCCGGCTTGTCGTGCTGGCTCTGGCCAGCCCGTTCGCCGGACTGCGAACCTTCCGTGCTCTTGTTGGCGCCTTCACGCTGCTTGCTCGGGTCGTTCGACCCGTAGCCTGGCTTCTGCGCACTTTCGTTCTGGTCACCCATAGTCACATCTCCTAGAAAGTTGAGCTGGCGATAATCGCGGCGAGACCAAGCGGGAGGACCCGCCGCTCGACAAGGCGTTCACCAGCGAACGCGCCGTCGCAGATCTTACTTGCCGGCCCTGGACATCAGCTCGTCCTTGCGCTGCGCGAGCCGCGCGCCGACTTCTTCCATGTCCATGTCGGTGGATTTCAAGGCAGGAAAGAGCTCGTTTTCCTCTTCCTTTACGTGATGCTTCACATATTCGCCCAGCACGTGGACGTTCGCTTCGAACAGCTCGCTAGCGGAGCCTTGTTCGATGGCAGCCACGAGATCCTTGATCGAAGCATGCTCCACCTCGGCCTCGTCCAGCATGTTCTGGTCGGCCTTCTTCGCCGCTTCGCGAGCGGCGGGATAAAAGATCTCTTCCTCGATCTGGGCATGAACCGTCAGTGCGCTGCAGATCTGCTTCGCCAGCGCTTCCTTCTTGGCCGGCGTCAGGCGCCCACTTTCGAACTTCGCGAACATCTCCGAGACTTCTTTGTGGTCGGCCTTCAAAAGCTTGGTAGCGTCAATGCTTTTCGGGGGCGACGAACGCGCGGCCCGCGACATCTCTTTCGCTGCTTGGGGCATAACTCTTCTCCAGTGTGGGATAGCACGGAGAGAACAGTGGTGCGGAAGCTTCGTTCCCCCGGAAGGCCGCGTAACCTCGCTAAATCGCTCAACTATGTCTTTTCTTAAGCGGCGCGCATGTCTTTTCTTAAGCCGCGCGCACCGCATCGACGTCGAGCCGACGGAAAAACAAAATCATGACCACGCGGCAACCATTGTGACGCCGGCGGGTTCATTCCGGATTGGCGGCATCTTGCGCTGTGTCAGCGCCGAACCCGCTACCTCAGACCGAAAATGGAAGCCATGCAGAAGCTGCAGCAGATGATCGACGCTGCGTTCCCCAGCAAAACCGCAGAACGCGCACCGCAACAGCCAAGCGAGGCCTTCGCTGAGCGGCAGCGGTCGTTTGCGGAGACCGCATCGCGGGTTGAATCCCTACGACAGGCACGCCTGACCGAACGCGAACAACCGCCATCCTTCTTGTTCGAAGTCGTTCGTCATCGCGGCGCGTGGCGGATCCTGCGCCGGAACCGGCACTCGTCGCCGTTCTCCGATCAGGCAGCCGCAGTCGCGGCCGCCATCAAGCTCGCGAAGGAAAAACGAGACGCGGGCCACCCGGTCGAAGTCCGGCTGAACCGCACCGATGGCGACGTCATCGTGCAGCCGCTCGACGACGACGAAAACCCGCCGGCGAAATTGGGCAGTTCGTGAAAAAGTGACAGCCCCCAAGTAAGAAAATCAAAGCCCGGGTGGTGAACGTCCAAGTTCGGAATACACTACCCGGCCTTGCCGTCGATGCTGACGGCACCAGCGCCGAAGGCTATCACGTAGAGGAACCCACCCGTCATCACCAGATTCTTGTAGAAATGGATCATGTTGTCTTGGTCTCCGATCGGCAGATGCACGCCAAAGGCAGCGCCAACACATAATAGGGCGAGTAGAGCAGCTGCCCACCGAGTCTTGAAACCCACCAGCAGAGCCATGCCCCCGAGAAGATGGATAGGGATCGAGATCCAAATTGCCACATTGGGTAGCGGTACGTGTACGCTCGCGAAGTACTGCGCGAAGTCGCTCGGACTGAGCAGCTGACGGACGCCGTCCCAGATAAAAAGGCTCGACATCAACAAGCGTCCGAGCGGAGGCAAGCAAGTTTTGAGATTGTCCATGGTGCATTCTCCTCAATTCGGTCGCTTTCGGAGTGAAGCGGACATTCAGCGAGCCGCGTTTACGGAACCACCGGATCTATGAGTACGCGACCTAATCATTCATCCGCCCGGAGCATCGACTGAAAGACATCGTCGCGCAGATAGAAGTGGTGGAAGAGAGCCGCGGCTGCATGCACGCCGGCAACCCAGAAGATGGCGTTGCCGAGGGTGGTGTGTATTTCCATGATCAGCTGCCCCAGTCCACGCGCCTCCGCGATCTGGGGGGCGATGTCGAATCCGGAAAGGGTGACGGGAATCCCCTCGAGCCAGGTACCGAGCACCGCCGTTGCTGGAATCGCGATGAGGAGCGCATAAAGCGCGAAATGGACGAGCTTCGCGGCCGCAGCCATCCATCGCGACATCGGCTGCTTCGCGGGCGTGCTGTCGATCAGCCGCCATAGCAGCCGCAGCATGACGACAATGAAGACGAGCACCCCGAGCGTCTCGTGAATCCTGCGGAGCCCGTCCGCGGCGGCGGAATAGAGCGAATCGCGGTCGACCTTGCTCAGCACATAGGCTGCGAGAACCAGCATGACGGTCAGCCAATGGAAGGCCTGGGCGCCGGCGCCGTAGCGAGAGGAAGTGCTGCGCAAATCAATCATCTAACTCCGATCTTAAGCCCGCCGCAGCGGTTGATGAACGGTGGCGGCGCGTCGCCAGAGATTTGAGCGCTTGGTAAGCTGGCCGGTTCCCCCTCGCGACCTCAATCGGTGTCCGAGCGTCCGGCACTTCGCGGACCCTGCACCTATGCCCCGATGGGCTTTACACCGTACTTTTGATAGTAGGTGCTCCTGATTTCGTCCTGACTTCGGGGAGGGCGGGCAAAGACATGGGCGGGAGACAGCAACGGGGTGATCGAAGTGGTTTCGATTCTGACAACGTGATCGACAGGATACTCTGGACCATTCGTCGCCCGAACCCAGTTGGCGATCGCCAAAGCCTCGTCATTGTCGGGCGGCAGTATCAACGCACGGCCCGTGAATCGATAACCGCGCCTCTGGAAGATATCGACTACGTTAATTTCGACGGCGGGATTGCGCATCAAGTTCAGTATCGTCCGGGGCGATGCGATATCGGCGAAGTAGAGAACGCCGTTCGTGGCCGTCAAGGACGCCTTCGGCGAAAGATTGGGCGTGCCGTCCTCGTTGACTGTCGCGACGAACGACAGTATCGCCTGCTTGATGATCGCCTCCATGTCGGCAGTGATTTCAATCATAGATATCCTCGAATTCGCTTCTCAGCGCCGATGCCTTGTGACGCACCGGCGACGACAAAAACCTTCTGTGACTTGTTCATGCTTTACCCATGAAAATATCGGCATATCCGAAAGGCCCAGACTGGGTGCAACTGGGCCTTGGCGTTACGCTCGCATCACATGAAACCTCCAAGCACCCTCGGAGATGGTACCGTTACGTGGCACGCCCATTACTGGCTTTAGGGGTGGTTAGATGAAGTCAAGGACCTCGGTGACCGGACGAGTTGGCTTTTGCAGCCAGTTTCCGGCACGCCCCGCCCCGATGGCCAACAGCATGACCGGCACTTCGTCGGGGCCTAGTCCGAACTCGCGATGCACGGCTTCCGCGTTGAAGCCGATCATCGGGGTCGAACCCAAGCCCCACGAGGTGGCTACATAGATCATTGCCGCTGCGCCAAAAGTGGCGGTGCGCACGGCTTCGTCGCGCCGGCGCTGCGGGTATTCCATGTACATATCCCGTGCGGCGATTTCCGACCCGGCTACCATCGCCGCCGGCATGATGCCCGCTTCAACGACCGGTGCCAGACGCTCGGGTATTACGCTGGCTTCGACCAGCTGGCCGATGACGATGAAGGTGACGGCTGCTTCAGTGACTTGCGGCTGACTCTGGGCGATCGGACTCAGCCGGGCCTTGGCTTCAGGCGAACGCACAGCGATAAAACGCCAGTTCTGCAAGTGGAAGGACGTCGGCGCCTTGGTGCCGATCTGCACCAGCTCGCGGATTTGGTCGTCGCTCAGGGTGGCGGCGGGGTCGTAATACTTGGTCGCGCTGCGGCTCAGAATGCAGTCGATGACGGGGTTAGTCATGGTCAGTCCGTGAGGCATAGTCTTTCCTTTGGATAACACGTCTTCGTCGTCGCGGCCTCAGCGCCATCATTGGATTGTGCGAACAGGGACGACATCATCGTTCCGGTCGCGACGGTCACGCTAACCGCCAGGATGCCTAGGTACCGTGTACGCATCGCTGCACTCCCGCTGCTCTGTCCTTGAGGCGTCGCGCATGTTTCGTCTGGCCTCTTGATATCGCAGCGTGGGACGAAGTTTTCCAATACGCTGGAAGTATGGTTTCCATACCTTGGCGATCAGTCCTGTGCTTGCGGTCCGGGTTTCGTCTCTCATCACTGTGTGCGGCCGAGAGCGCGGCGACTATGGACATGACAGGCATGATCGTCTTCAGCGCCAATGCTGTTTCGATCCCTTGTCTCCGTGCACGAACAGTACGGCCGCGATCAGGATGGAGAACAGCGCCAGCGCAACCCAGCGCGTCTGGATTCTCAGCACGAACATTGCGCGCCAGCAGCTTCGGCCGCGAACGCCGCATATGCAACTAACCGGCAGGCCCTCGGTCCCAAAGAACGCGGCAGTGCCCGCGAGCCTGTACGTCATCAGCTTCAACGCCACGCTGTGGCCAGAAATATCTCGCGCCCATGAAGGCGCCGCTCTCGGTCAGCTTCTGCAGGGCCTATGCGTTAGCCGTTTCACCGTGGCTTGCGGCGATTCACCGGGCTTAACTAGCCATCGAAGCCAGAGCGCTCTAGCTATCGCGAATGACTATAGCTGCCCGAGCCTGGTCCGATCACGATCGGGCCCCCAGTTCCAACATCGCTCCCGTGCGCGATGCCGGTCGAGCCAAATCGAAGGTTTCGTCATGAAGAATATGCTTGCCATCTTCGCGGTCGCTGTTTCGGCCTTACTGACTTCCGTTACCGCTAATGCGGCGGAACACGAAGTCAAGATGCTCAACAAGGGTGCCGATGGCATCATGGTGTTCGAGCCGAACGTGGTGAAGGTTGCTCCAGGTGACAGCGTTCACTTCGTAGCGGCCGACAAGGGCCACAATGCGGAATCGATTGACGGCATGATCCCCGAGGGCGCCGCACCGTTCAAAGGCGAGATGAACAAGGATGTGACGGTGACTTTCGACAAGCCAGGCGTCTACGGCTTCAAGTGCAAGCCACACTACTTCATGGGCATGGTCGGGCTGATCGTTGTCGGCGAGCCGGTTAACAAGACGGCGGCTGCCGCCGTCGAACAAACGGGCAAGGCCAAGAAGAAGTTCGAGGAACTGCTGGGACAGATCGGCGGCTGACACAAGTGCCGGATGAATGCGAGGACTCCCTTCGAGTTTCTAGCGCTGCGTCTCCGGCGGTGTCGCGACGGCGACGTCGAGGCGCATGAAAGACAGCTTCGGCCGTGCGCGGGCCCTTGGTTCCCATCCGCGCTTCGAATTGCTTAAGGAATTCCTCCGAGGTCGTTGCGCGGCTGGGCGGTACGCCTTGTCCCTCCGCGATCTTGACCCAGTCGAGCGTCGGGCTGTCGAGATGCATCATCGAGAGCATTCTGGCGTTGGCTTCGCTGTCGCGAACCATGCCAATTCGATTTCCGGGATCGCATGATTGTCCTTCTCGAGCAAGGCAGTGGTGATATCGGCCTTCTCCATCGCAATCGATCAGAGCGCCTGCACCGTGTACATCCCACACCCGTCACCTTCGAAGACGATGGTCTTGCGGTTCGCACACGCCACTGCGGCACCCAAGGCACCGGGAGTCCGACGCCGCTCGCGCCTCCCCTTTCAACTAGGTCAACCTAGCATTTAACAAGTAATAGTCTGGCAGATGTCGGTAAGTTGGCTTCGCGAACGGCAGCCGTTGTCTTTGGCGGGGATATGAAAATCAGCGTTGGAATCAAGATTGCAGCCGTCGTCCTGGTGCTGGTGGGCTTGGTCGGTACGGTCGCGTGGATCAATGCCCGCAGCGCCCACCACGTCGAATCGCTGATCGAGAACGTGCAGACAACCTATGTTCCTGCCTATGGCGCCCTGGCCCGGGCCAATGTGCGTTTGCTGGAGGAAGGGCTGTTTGCCCGTCGATGGCTATACGCGAAAGCCCAGGCGACGGGAGATGAAACCCTGACGCTAAAGCTCAAGCAAGGCATCGCAGAGAAGTCGCGGGAGGCCGATAGCGAGTTGAAAGATGCGCGCATTTTCATTCAAGAGGAAATCGCCGATCCGACTAGTTTCGGGGACAAGCTAGAGCTCGCGCGTCTGAACACGGAGCTCGATTTCCTGCAACGCCGGCACGGAGAGTACGAGGCGGCACTGGCTGCGGTGATGAGCTCCGCGGATCAAGGCGATACGGCGGACGCAACGCGCCGGCTGGACGAGCTGGATCGGATCCGTGACAAATTCAACACCGAAGCGGATGCGGCCCGCCGCGCAATGCTGAGCCTCCTTGATGGCGCCGGCGGCCAAGCTGTGCAGAAGCAGGATGTCTCGGTCAAAATCGGGCTCCTGCTGTTGGCGCTCGCGCTCGCGCTCGGCGCCATTGCTGGAGCCCTGATCACGGTAGGCCTCGTTCGTCCGCTGCGGCGCCTGCTGGAGGGCACGGCTCTCATTGCGCAGGGGCGGCTCGATATCGAGGTGCCCGTCACATCACGCGATGAGGTCGGGGAACTCACGGTGGGATTCAACGCCATGGTGCGCGACCTTCGCTCGAAGGAACGCATCCGCGAGACCTTTGGGCGATATATGGACCCGCGCATCGTCGAGGGTCTTATCGACCGGCCGGATCGCCTCGAGGCGACGGGCGAGCGGCGCGAGATGACGATCATGTTTTCCGACATGCGGGGCTTCACCAGTCTCAGCGAGGGCATGACCCCAGCAGGCATGATGCGGATTCTCAATCGCTATCTGGCGCTGATGTCGGCCCCCGTGCGGCACAACCATGGTGTCATCGACAAATACATCGGTGACGGGATCATGGTGTTCTGGGGGCCGCCGTTTTCCCAGCCCGAGGATCAGGCGCGGCTCGCGTGCCTTGCAGGCCTCGAGCAGCTCGCCGCCCTGCCGGGTTTTCGCGCTGAGCTTCCCGAGGTCACCGGCTTTCGGCGCGGTCTGCCACCCATCGACATGCGCATCGGCGTGGCGACGGGCGAGGTCGTCGTGGGCAACATCGGCTCCGACGTTTCCATGAGCTATACCGTCATGGGAGACTCGGTCAATTTCGCATCGCGTCTGGAAGGGGTCAGCAAGGCCTATGGCACGCGCTTCCTGGTGAATGCGCGCACGGCGACAATGGCGTCAGATGCGATCGAGTTCCGCGAGGTGGACCAGCTTCGGGTCGAGGGCAAGCAGGACCCCGAGCACATCTTCGAGGTGCTTGGGCGCCGGGGCGAGATTCCGGCTCCGGTGAGCGAGATGGCCAAGCACTATGCCGAAGGGCTCGCCGCCTATCGGCAACGGGCCTGGCAGGCCGCAGCAGCCGCGTTCGCCGCTGCCTTACAGGCCGTGCCCGATGACGGGCCCAGCCTCGAGTTCATGCGGCGCGTTGCGCGGCTAGAGGCCGATCCGCCGCCAGCCGAGTGGGACGGCGTGTGGAATCTGCGCGAGAAGTAACAATCATAGGCCCTAGCCTTGAGCTGATTCCTATCTATTCCGCTAAGCTGGCAGAGAGCGTCCACGGCATAGGGCGACCAAAGATTGCCGCTAGTTTGGATGCGGCGGTCGTCGAACAGCGCAAAGGGACTCGACAACCCGTTGGCTGCGGCCAGCCGCAGCATAAATCCGGCAAGACTCTCGTCCGATTCTAGGCGACCTCTTATCACAGGGCGCATGCTATTGGGTGCTAAATGTCACTGCCTGTGAGATGCTTACTTGGTCGCGGCGGGTCGGAAGAAACCTAGAGTCTATGGATGCCTCTTGTTGAGTTTTCAGGCCATCTACTTTAGCAGTAATCCTCTGATTTCTTAGGGTTCGCTATCTGCTTTCATTGTGCGTGGATCAGAAATCCCAGTAGCTTAGACGTCCAGGTTCGCCACGTTGAGCGCGTTCGCCTGGATGAAGTCGCGGCGCGGCTCGACCAGGTCGCCCATCAGGGTGGAGAACACCTCTTCCGCTTCGTCGGCGTGGGTCACCTTGACCTGCAGCAGGGTGCGGGCTTTGGGGTCGAGCGTAGTCTTCCAGAGCTGCTCGGCCTGCATCTCGCCGAGGCCCTTGTAGCGCTGGATGTCGAGGCCCTTGCCGCCGATCTCCATCACCGCCTTGGCAAGGCCGATCGGGCCGTTGATGCGGATCTCGCGATCCTTCGAAAGCAGGGTTGCCGCCGTGGAATAGACCTCGGCCAGATCGCCCTTGGTCGCATCCAGCCGGTGGCAGTCTGCCGAGCGGATCTGGGTCGCATCGATCTTGTGGCTTTCGGTGATGCCGCGCAAACGGCGCTTGAAGCCAAGACCACCGTCCTGGTCGGCAACCCCGGTCCAGCCGCGCTCCGCTTCCGTTGCGAGACTGTCGAGACGATCGGCGATTTTCTTGGCCACCGCCGGGTCGGCGGCAGCTTGCGGATTGAGCGCGCCGACGATCGCCGCCTGCTCCACCACGTCGGACGAGCCGACCTTGCGCACCAGCGGCTCCATCAGGTGCTTGGCGGCCATCGCCTGATCGAGCACGCGGCGCAGATCGGCGCCCGCGATGCGCGCGCCGCCGCCCAGCTGCAGCACCGCACCTTCAAGGCCGAGATTGATCAAGAACTCTTCATACGCCCGGGCGTCCTTGAGGAACGTCTCAGACTTGCCGCGTGCGGCGCGGAACAAGGGCGGCTGGGCGATATAGAGATAGCCCTTCTCGATGATCTCCGGCATCTGGCGATAGAAGAAGGTCAGCAGCAGGGTGCGGATGTGCGAGCCGTCGACATCGGCGTCCGTCATGATGATGATCTTGTGATAGCGCGCCTTGGCGATGTCGAATTCCTCCGGGCCGATACTAGTGCCCAATGCCGCGATCAGCGTGCCGATCTCGGCCGAGCTCAGCATCTTGTCGAAACGCGCCCGCTCCACATTCAGGATCTTGCCGCGCAGGGGCAGGATGGCCTGGGTCTTGCGGTCGCGGCCGCTCTTGGCGGTGCCGCCGGCGCTGTCGCCCTCGACCACGAACAGTTCGGAGAGGGCCGGGTCGCGTTCCTGGCAGTCCGCCAGCTTGCCCGGCAGTGACGAGACATCGAGCCCGCCCTTGCGGCGCGTAAGCTCGCGCGCCTTGCGTGCCGCTTCGCGCGCGGCGGCCGCCTCCACCACCTTGGCCACGATCTTCTTGGCATCAGCCGGATGCTCTTCGAGCCACTGGCCGAGCTTTTCGTTCACCACCGCCTCGACGATCGGGCGTACTTCGGAGGAGACCAGCTTGTCCTTGGTCTGGGAGGAGAACTTGGGGTCCGGCACCTTGACGGAGAGCACGCAGGTCAGGCCCTCGCGCACGTCATCGCCGGTCAGCTCGATCTTCTCGCGCTTCGCGATCCCGCTTTCCTCGGCGTATTTGTTGACCTGCCGCGTCAAGGCGCCGCGATAGCCGGCGAGATGCGTGCCGCCATCGCGCTGCGGGATGTTGTTGGTGAAGCACAGCATGGTCTCGTGATAGGCGTCGGTCCATTCCATCGCCACGTCGACCGTGATGCCGTCCTTCTCGCCCGACACCACGATCGGCGGCTCGTGCAGCGCGTTCTTGGAGCGGTCGAGATAGCGCACGAAGGCTTCGATGCCGCCTTCGTAGTGGAGCTCGGTCGATTTCGGCTCGACCCCGCGCGCATCGGTGAGGATGAGGCGCACGCCCGAATTCAGGAATGCCAGCTCGCGCAGGCGATGCTCCAGCTTCGAATAGTCGAACTCGGTGTTGGTGAAAATCTCGTCCGACGGCCAGAAGGTGACTTCGGTGCCACGCTTGCCGTGGGCATCGCCCACGACCTTCAGCGGTTCCTCGGCATCGCCCCTGCGAAAGCGCACGAAATGCTCGTAGCCGTCGCGCCAGATCTTGAGATCGAGATGCTCGGACAGCGCATTCACCACCGAGACGCCGACGCCGTGCAGGCCGCCCGACACCTTGTAGGAGTTCTGGTCGAATTTTCCGCCGGCATGGAGCTGGGTCATGATGACCTCGGCCGCGGAAACGCCCTCTTCCTTGTGGATGTCGACCGGGATGCCGCGGCCATTGTCGCGCACCGTGACCGAGCCGTCGCCGTTCAGCAGCACATCGATGCGGTCGCAGAAGCCGGCCAATGATTCGTCGATCGCATTGTCGACGACCTCATAGACCATGTGGTGCAGGCCGGACCCGTCGTCGGTGTCGCCGATATACATGCCCGGACGCTTGCGCACCGCATCGAGGCCTTTCAGGACCTTGATGGAATCCGCATCGTAGCTTTCGTTGTCGCCCGCCGGAGTCGGCGGGATATCGTTCTTGTCATCGGTCATCATGGTTCACTCGATGTCATCGGCTGAAAGACGCCGGGATTTCTAGAGAGTGCGGACGCGGCCATCCTCGACCGCGAAAAACTGGGCGCCGCCAAAGAGCGGGCGAAACGGATCGCGGTCGGTGCCGGTCAGCCAGGCCTGCAGGCCGAGCGCCAGGATCTCCGCGAACAAGGCCTCGCGCCGCTGGCCGTCCAGATGCGACACCGCTTCGTCCAGCAGCAGGATCGGCGCCCGGCCGCGCCGGCGCTTGGTGAGGCGCGCTTCCGCGAGTGCGACCGAGAGCAGCAGCGCGCGCTGCTCCCCCGTCGAGCATTCCGCCGCGCGCAACGGAGCATTGCCGAGCGCCCGGCCGAGATAGATCACCTCCAGGTCGCTGCGGTGGGTGCCCCATTCCGTCACGCCCGAGGCCGCATCGCCGGTGCGCGCGCCGTTGAGGTGCGCCTTCAGCCTGTCCTCCGCCGCCAGCGCGGGACCTTCGGCGAGCCAGGTTTCTACTGCCCCTGCAGCCGCCAGGCTGGCGCGCGGAAACGGCCCGTCGCTTTCACCCAGCGCCAGATTGAGCGCATCGACCGCTTCGCGCCGCGAGGCCGCGATCGCCACCGCGCTGCCCGCCATCTCCGCTTCCAGCGCATCGAGCCAGGCATCGAGGTCCGCTTGCGCCGCACCGACTTCGCCGCGCAGCAGGCGCGCGCGTTCGCGCATGGCCGTCTCGTAGGTTGCGACCCGCGCGGCGTGGCTGGGATCGATCCCGGTCACCAGCCGGTCGAGATAGCGCCGGCGGGCCGAGGCGGCATCGTCGAACAGCCCATCCATCGCCGGCACCAGCCATTGCACCGAGAGTATCTCGGCGAAATCGGCCTGCGAGCGGGCCGGCGCACCATTGATCCGGGCCAGGCGCCGGTCCCGCCCGATCTGCGCCGGGGCCAGCGGATCGCGGCCTGTCCCGAGGGCGAAATCGCCGCCTTCCGTCTGCAGCTTCGCGTGCACCGC